>WNGB01013969.1_pt1 | contig 28615 bp, 26 predicted proteins | sample 5400681 | NCBI WGS metagenome assembly WNGB01 (sample SAMN13153367, study PRJNA577476) | soil metagenome | isolation source: 115 cm soil or saprolite under grassland replicate 2 | place: USA:California | collected 2016-06-15
GGCCAGACGCGACAGGTGCATTGCCATGACCGACAGCGCCGCGAGGTGCTCAATGAGAAAATCGCGGTCGCTGACCGCGTCGAGGCTGTTGCGGCTCACCTCTGAGAACCCGAGCAGTTCGGCGACATAGGCGCGATCGAGCGGGAACGTCGAGCCGGCCAGGGCGGCTGCGCCCAGCGGCAGTACATCCGCTCGGCGGTAGGCGTCCTGAAGGCGCGCGGCGTCGCGCTCGAGCATCTCCACGTAGGCCAGCAAGTGGTGCCCGAGGAGTACGGGCTGGGCACGTTGGAGATGGGTGTAGCCGGGCATGACCGACGTTCCCTGGCGGTCCGCTGCCTCCAACAGTGCATCGAGCAGGTCCGTGACACCCAGGACGCCCTCGATCAGCGCCGCCCGCGCATAGATCCGAATATCGGTAGCGATCTGGTCGTTGCGACTGCGCGCGGTGTGCAGCCGGCCGGCCGAGGTGCCGATGCGCGTGCCAAGCTCCGCCTCAACCAGGGAATGGACGTCTTCGTAGGGGCCGTCCAGCGCCGGTGGCAGTCGAAGTAGCTCGACGAGTCCATCGACGAGCGCGGCTGCATCGTCAGCCGCAATAATCTGACGGCGACCGAGCATGCGCGCGTGGGCGATGCTGCCGAGCACGTCGACCTCGAATAGCCGACGATCCACCGGCAGCGAGGTCGTATAGCGCAGGGCGCGGTCGTCGAGCGGCTTCGAAAAACGTCCGCCCCACAACGTAGGGGTCAGGAGTCGGGGGTCAGGGGTCGGAGAGCCCATGGATGCGTACCGCTGAGCGCGGCGGCTACGCCTGGCCGTCCCCCGTCCCTGGTCCCCCGTCGCCCGTGACGTCGTCGTCGATCGTAGGCGCGACCAGGCGTCGAATCTCGGTTTCACCGCGGCCAGCGCCGAGCTGCACTCGGGCCTGGGTGATCAGACCCTGGCTGTACAGCTTGATGAATGACTCGGCGGCGGAGTGGTCGAACTGATCGCCCGTCTCATAGGTCGCCAGGCCGAAGTCATACAGCGACAGCGGCGAGCGACGCCCGACTGCCACGGCCAGGCCTTTGAGCAGGCGCATGCGGACTGTGCCAGTGACGCTGCGCTGGGTGCTGGCGACGTAATACGACAGGTCACGGTAGTGGCCGGAGAACATGCGCCCGTCGTAGATGAGCTGACCCATCTCGGTCGCGACAATCGCTTTGAAGCGGCGCTGCTCGCGGGCGAGAGTAAGCGTTTCGAGCGCCTCGTGCGCGTTGTGCAGGACGATCGCGGCCGGCGCCTCGTACACCTCGCGTGACTTGATGCCCACCAGGCGATCCTCGACGTGATCGATGCGGCCGATACCATGCGAGCCGGCCAGTTCGTTCAGCCGTGTGACCAGCGTGACGCCGTCGAGGCGCTCGACACGCTCGCCGCTCTCGTCGCCCAGCGCGACCGGGATGCCGCGTTCGAACTCGATGGTGAGATACGTGGGCTCTTCGGGCGCAAAGCGCGGATTGATGGTCCACGCGTAGGCGTCCTCGGGCGGCTCATTCCACGGATCCTCGAGGACGCCGGCTTCGATGCTGCGGCCCCACAGGTTGGCGTCAACCGAGTACGGACTGGCCGCCGTCACAGGCACCGGGATGTTGTGCTCCTGGGCGTAGCGGATCTCGTCGTCGCGGGTCATGTGCCACTCGCGCACTGGCGCGATGATCTTTAGCTCTGGCGCCAAGGCGTGGATCGAGACGTCGAAGCGCACCTGATCGTTGCCTTTGCCCGTGCAGCCGTGGGCAACATAGCTGGCGCCCTCCTGTCGGGCGTAGTCGACCAGGAGCTTGGCAATCAGGGGCCGCGCGAGCGCCGTCGCCAATGGGTACACATTCTGGTACAGCGTGCCCGCCTGGAGTGCTGGGAAGACAAAGTCACGCATGAAGGTATCTTTGGCGTCGACAACGAAGGCCTTGATGGCGCCGGTGCGCAGCGCCTTCTGACGCACGATGTCGAAGTCCTTTTCGTTGCCGACGTCGACGGTTAGGGCGATGACGTCGACGCCATACTTTTCGTTGATCCAACGGATGGCGACCGAAGTATCGAGCCCACCGGAGTACGCCAGCACAGCCGTCTGCATGAGCCACAGAAGGATAACCGCACCGTGATCTTGACAACCGAACGATTGCACCTTCGGGAGTTCAAGATGGATGACTGGGTTGACCTGCACGCCATCGAGTCAGACCCCGAAGTGGCGCGCTACCAGGGCTTCGAACCCCGCACCGTCGCCGAGACCCAGGCCTACATCGAGCACACGCTGGCCAGGGCTCGCGCGGAGCCGCGGCTCACCTATGACCTGGCGGTCGTGTTGCACGGGTCGCACGCGGTGATTGGCCGCTGCGGTTTGGAGATCGCCGACCTGGAGTCACGCGAAGGAGTCGTCTGGTACACCCTGCACCGGTCGCTATGGGGCAACGGCTACGTTCCGGAAGCGCTGCGTGCAGTCGTCGACTTCGGGTTCCTCGAGCTGCGGCTGCATCGGATTTGGGCCGACTGCGATCCGCGCAACCGCCCGTCGTACCGGGTGCTCGAGAAGATCGGGATGCGTCGTGAAGCACATCTGGTCGAAAACGCGTGGCTGAAAGGTGCCTGGGTCGATTCGCTGATTTACGCGGTGCTCGATCGAGAATGGCAGGCTCGGGGACAGGCCATAAAGTGAGCCAACCGTAACGCCCGGCGCCCGGGAACGTTCGGCATGCATGGGTAGACTCGCCTGACGGGTCAATGCTGAGTCGACGACTTCCCAGCGCGTTCATCGCTGCGCTATTCCTGTTGACGGGGCTGCCGCTGGCGGCGCCGACCTCGGCGGCGGAGCTGATCGTCGACAACCCCGACGGCGCAGTCCAGATCAAGGGCAAGTGGTCGGCGACGACCACCACCGGCGGGTTTCTCGGCTCCGACTACCTCTTCAGAACCGCCGGCGACGGCTCCCAGACGGTGTTCTGGCCCTTCCCTGGCACAAACGCGGGCAAGTACGAGGTCTTCGCGCGGTGGTCGGCCGGCCCCAACCGCGCGACCAACGCCACCTACGCGATCTCACACAACAGCGGTTCGCAGCCGGTGCCGGTCAACCAGAGGAACAACGGCGGCACGTGGCAATCGCTCGGCAGCTTTGATTTCCAGCCGAACAAGAGTCAGGGCGTCAAGATCACCGACAAAGCCGACGGCGTCGTCGTGGCCGATGCAGTGCGCTTCGTCGGTCCCACGGCCGGCTCAGCCGCCGCCGCGCCGTCGCCAGGCGCGCAGCAACAGCAGGAAGCCTCGGTCGCCCCCCCAGCACTCGCCATGCAGCCGGTCGTCAAAGACGGCCGCTATTTCGAGCAGACCCGCTATCGCATCGACGAGGACGCCTTCTGGGACTACTTCCGTCGCCGCGGCGCTATCCGCACTCTCGGCTACCCGGTGTCGAACACGTTCCTGCTGCTGGGCATGAAGGTCCAGATCTTTCAGCGGCAGGTGCTGCAGCTACGCCCAGACGGCGGCGTCCAGACGCTGAACCTGCTCGACGAAGGGCTAATGCCGTACAGCAAGATGAACGGCAGTACCTTCCCGGAGCCCGACAAGAACGTCTACGGTCAGGCGCCACGGCCTGACGAGCCCAACTACCACGAAAAAGCGCTGCAGTTCGTGCGCGACATTGCGCCAGATACGTGGGACGGCGAGCAGGTCAATTTCGCGAAGACGTTCTTCAGCAGCGTTCGGCTCGACGAGGCCTATCCGAACGGCGCCACCGACGAGGGTGAGAACCTGCTGCCGTTCTTCAACCTCGAGATCTGGGGGCTGCCGACGTCGCGCCCAATGCGCGACCCGACCAACCCCAGCTTCATCTACCAGCGTTTCCAGCGCGGCATCATGCACTACGACAAGGGCTGCGGCTGCACGCAGGGTTTGCTGCTGGCTGACTATTTCAAGGCACTGCTGACCAGGAAAAACCTGCCTGTCGATCTGGCCGAGCAGGCCAAGTCGAGCAAACTGCTGGGCCAATTCGCACCCGCTCAGCCGCAGGGCATGGCGCGGCCGGGTGAGTTGCCTGGGTCCAATCTCCAGAACGCGTTCCGACGCGATCCGCTCATCACGTTGGACGCCGGCCACGGTGGCACTGAGGTCGGGGCTTCGCACGCGTATCCGGACGGCACGCTGCTGGCCGAAAAGGACGTCAACTTGCGGGTCATGCTGCGCCTGCGCGATCTGCTGCAGGGCGCTGGCTACCAGATCACCGTGACGCGCACGCGCGATGCGCAGGTCAACTCCGACAAGAAAGACCTGACCGGCGACGGTAAGGCGACGCTCTCGGACGACCTGCAGGCGCGCGTCGATCTCGCCAACAGCTCGGGCGCGGATGTCTTCGTGTCGGTCCACTTCAACGGCATCAGCGATCCGAATCGCAAGGGCACGTACGTGTTCTGGGATCCCGATCGGCCATATGCCGATAAGTCGAAGGCGCTGGCCGAGATGGTTGACGCTGCGCTGATCAAGGCCATGAAAGAAGCGGGCTATTCACCGGACGACCACGGCGCAACGCGCGATACGTCGGTGCTCGGCGGTGAGCACTACTACCTGCTCAGCCCCAAAACCGACGTTGTCGGCCGGCCGAGTCAGATGCCGGCCGTCATCGGCGAAGGCCTCTTCCTGACCAATGACGATGACGCCAACGCGCTGCGCAAGGACGCCGTCATCGAAGCGATCGCGCGCGGCTACGCTGAAGGCATCAAGGCGTACTTCGCGAGGTATCCCGTTAGCTGAAGCTGTTCGTACACGGCTTCGTAGCGCTGGGCCATCGCCGACGGCGAGAAGCGGGTTTGGGCTTCCTGCCGGCAGTCGGCTCGGTTGATGTCGCCCAAGGCAGAGACGGCGCGCACGAGGTCGTCCTCGGTGGAGCCGATGAAGCCGGTCACGCCGTGGCGGACGATCTCGGGCACGCTGCCGTCGCGTAGCGCCAGGACGGGCGTGCCGCAGGCGAAGGCTTCGGGCATGACCAGGCCGAACGGCTCGGGCCAGCGGATTGGAAAGAGCAAAGCGGCGGCGTTGCGGAGAAAACGGGCCTTGTCGGCGCCGCCCACTTCGCCGATGAGCTCAGCGCCTGAATCACGCAACATCGGCCGGATCACGTTTTCGTAGTAGTCTCGATCGCGCCGCACTTCGGGGTCGTGCGCGAAGGGCAGCGGCGGCCGGGCCGCGATGACCAGTGGCATGCCCGTGCGGCGGGCGACGCGAATCGCCACGTCGAGGCCCTTCTCCGGCGAGATGCGACCGAGGAATGCCAGGTAGCGGCCTGGCCGAGGCTCAAACGTGAACGAGTCGAGGTCAATGCCGTGGTGCACGGTGCCGATCCAGTTGGCTCGCGCCAGTGGTCGGCGCTGCGCCTCGCTGATCGAGACGAGCGGCAGTTGTTCGAATGCGCGATAGATCGGATGCAGCGACGGCAGGTCGAGTCGCCCATGGAGGGTTGTGATGACCGGTCGCGAGGGCGCCTCAGCCAGCGGAAAGCCGTGGTAATCGAGGTGGCTATGGACGATGTCGAAGTCCTCGATTTCCTCGAGGATGGTGCGATAGATGGCCACCTGGTGCGGCGTGAAGTCGTTGCTGGGTGGATCGATGTGCCACAACGGCTCAGGAACGATCGGCACCAGTCGCGCGGACGTACGCGAGTCCCCGGACGCGAACAGCGTCACGTCATGCCCACGCCGGACCAGCTCCTCCGTCAGCGTCGAAACGACGCGCTCAGTGCCGCCGTAGGTGGCTGGTGGAACGGACTCGAAAGGCGGGGCGAGCTGGGCGATACGCATAGGGATAGCTATGGAAGTGCGCTGCTAAGCATGACACGTGGGAGGCGTTTCTGCCCACCTGTTGCGCCGTGACTGAAATGAGGCCTGAACGCCAAGGGGCCCAACAATCGGCCGATAGTTAGGGCATATGCGAGCTGAGGTCGCTGCCATTTCTGCTAGCCGCCGAGGGCGTGCTTGAACAAGAGCTGGGCGCGGCCGCGGTGGGTCAATGTCCAGCCTGGACATCCCGCGCCTGATGGTGCCGCTCGCCACACGCGTGGGCGCGATCGACCTGCAGATCGCGCTCAAGAAGAGCTAGGCGGTCGGCCACTTGCGCTGAAACATTGCAGTACGCTCCTCGTGTAGTTAACGGTCCTGCTGAGAGGGCCGATCCCTGAACAGGAGACGCGCGAGTTTATGCAGCGATTCCGACGCTCCTTCCTGGCGTGGCTGATGGGTGCCGTGCTGGCCAGCACGGTGCTGGCGCCGATGCCGGCGGCGGCGCAGACCGCGGGCTGGCAGCCCGGGCCGGGCGCGGTACTCGACAACACGTACGATGGCTACATCGACGCGCCCGCCGGCGGAGCCACCGTCTCGACCGGCGGCTTCGGCGTCAACGGCTGGTTTGTCGATAAGACTGCCGAAGGCTGGGCCGGCGCCGACGACGTCCAGGTCTGGCTGGGCACCATGGATGGCGGCGGCCGCATGCTGGCCAAGGCACAGTTCGCGCAGAGCCGACCCGATGTCGCCAGCGTCCTCGGTAACCCGTTCTGGGCTGCTTCGGGCTTCAATGCCTTCGTCGGCGCAGGCGCGGTGCCCGAAGGCAGTCAGACGCTCAACGTATACGCGCATACGCCTGGCAAAGGCTGGTGGTACAAGTCGGTGACGGGCAATGCGTCGGCCAGCGCACCCGCCGCGTCGGCGCCCACGGCGCCAGGCACCGCCGCACCCGTGGCGGCCGGTGGCGCGCCACCCGATATTGTGATCGACAAGCCGAAGGGCGCCGAGATCGTCAAGACCAGTGCCGATTACACCATCCAGGGCTATGCTGTCGATCCGAACGCCCAGCCGAACCAGGGCTCGCAGGGCTCGGGCATCGATCGCGTGTCGATCTACATGGACCGCGATAAGGACGACCCGGCCACGACCTTCCTGGGCGACGCAGAACTTGCCTTCAACAGCGCAGATGCCCGAGCGAAGTACGGCGACCGCGGCGCCAGCGCTGGCTTCCAGTTGACGTTCAAGCCGACCAATTTCAAGGCCGGGTTCCACCAGATCTTCGTGTACGCCCACTCTGTAGTTACAGGGAAAGAAGTAGTCGAGCTGCGCGGGTTCGATATTCGCGAGGACTAAATAGGCATACGGGGCCATGTGGCCCCCTATAACCCCTCGTATGAGGACTTTGCTGGCGGTGCACGCCCACCCCGACGACGAGAGCCTGATGACCGGCGGGATCCTGGCGCGAACCGCCGCCGAGGGCGGTCGAACCGTTCTGGTGACGTGCACCGACGGCGCCGTCGGCGAAATCGCGGATCCTGCGCTGGCTACGCCCGACAACCTCGTCGAAGTGCGATCGCGCGAACTCGACGAATCTGTGCGCATCCTGAATGTCAGCCGGCTCGAACAGCTCGGCTATCGCGACTCAGGCATGGCCGGCACGGCCGACAACGAACATCCGGAGTCCTTCCGCCAGGCGGACTTCGAGGCCGCCGTCGAAAAGGTTGTCCGGATCATCCGTCAGGAGCGGCCGCAAGTGGTCGTCACGTATGACGAGAACGGTGGCTATGGCCATCCCGACCATATTCGGGCGCATCAGGTGGCCGTGATCGCGTTCGACGCCGCCGGCCATCCGGCGCGTTTTCCCGATGCCGGACCGGCCTGGACGCCGTCGCGGCTGTTCTTCGCCGTCGTGCCGCACTCGAGCTTTCGGCGTCTCGGCGAGCGCATTCGCGAAGCTGGTATCGAGGTGCCATTTCCGGAGCGCGCCGAAGGTGAAGCGCCGCCCTTTGGTGTCCCCGATGAGCGTGTCACCACCCAGATCGACGTCAGCGGCTACGTCGAAACCAAGCGCGCCTCGATCCTGGCGCACAAGACGCAACTGGGCGGCATCGGCTTCCTCATCGATCTGCCGGCGAAGCTGTTTGACGAGATGTTCGCGCGCGAGACATTCCAACTCGTCCGCGGGCCGCGCGACGGCGCCGATGCGGACCTGTTCGGCGGTATCGACTAGGCGGGGACGGTCGCCTTGAGCTCGAGGTCCTCGCGCACCCGCGCGAACAATGCCGTCGTCGCCGGTTCAGGATCCGGATCGTCGTCCGGCCCGCTTGCCCGCGCGAGCGCCTGACGCAGCCGCTGCTCTTGGATGAGCAGTCCATGCACATCGCCCAGCGCGCCGTAGCAGCGATACAAGTCGCGCACCACATCCTCGAGCAGCGGCTCGACGTCGAGCAGGGCATGGAACAGCGGCACGGCCTCGGCCGGCTGACCAGCGCGCACGAGCAGACGCGCCTGACGCAGCGTGGCGCGATAGAACTGCTCGCGCAAGTGCTCGCGAAGTGACAGCTCACCGTCTTCGGTCGGCGCAATCGCCCAGCCGTACGGTCGTGCGCCCGGGCCGTCGAGAAGGTCACCGCGGTACAGCGCGCGCGCACGTCCCCATGCTTCGAGGGCCTGCTCGGCCGGCATCAGCGGCGCGGCGCGGCATAGCCGCACGAAGTGATGGACGTCGGATTCGACCCGCGTCAGGTCGATGCGGCAGGTGCCGTCGCGATCATCCTGCCACACGCTCGGTCGTGGTTCGAGCTGTGACAAGGCAGGTTGCAACAGGTCGTTGAGCTGCTCGAGCAAGCCGTGCAACTTGCGCGCGGCCTGGCGTTCGTCGAGCGCTGGCCAGAGCGCGCGCATGACGTCTTCGCGCGCGGCGACGCCTTCGGGCTGACCGCCGAGCAGCGCCAGGAGCTCCCAGGCACCGGCGCGTTCCGCGGCCTGGCCGGGCGAGCTCGCCACGGTCAGGTCATCCTCGCCGGAGCGCACGTCGAAGCCACCCAGGCAGCGCACCTCAATGTTGGGGCCGGCAGCCCGCGCGGTCAGCGGCAGGACGTCATGAACTCGTGGCTGTACCTGGACTGGCTCGTCTTCGAAGTCCTCCTCGGGGATGTCGTCGGGCGCGGCGGCGCGGGCGGGTGTTGGCGGAGTTGGCCGCGGCGGCTCGCCACGCAATCCACGCGCCAGGCGATCCAGTTCGTGCTCGCTAACGCGGAAGCCATACACCTCGACCGGCTCGCGCTCGTCCAGCCGCAGCAGCAGCTGACCTCCGCCGAGCAGGTCCACAGCGGCTGGGCTGCGCAGCAGCCGCATGCTCTCCGCCTCATCCGGCAGGCGCAGCACGGCGCGTGTCGCGAAGTGGGCGACCAGCCGATCGGGCACATCACGTGGATGCGTCGTCGCCGCGACCAGCCGCATCCGATGCGGCGGACCGTATGCGCCCACCATCTCGAGAGTCGACAGGTGTTCGATCAGCCCGTCAAGCTCTGGCACCACGAGCACCAGCTCGGGCAGGTGCTCGACCGAGTCGCCACGCTCTGCGCGTTCCATGCGCCGCAGCAGCTCCGCGCGCACGTCATGCACGGCCGCCGTCGTGGCCAGGTGATCGGACGGATCGATGGCCGAGCTGGCCTGGTGCGGCAGTCGCTGGATGGTCGCGCTGAGGACCTGCTCGCGCGCGATCGTCATCAGCTGGAGCTCTTCGGGTTGGGCCCGCGCGGCTAGATTCGCGACGACGGACGTGAGCAGCGTTGAGACAGCGCCGCGCGCGCGGCCAGCGATCAACACGTGGCCAAGGGCAGGCCAATTGACGGACAACACGCGGCGATCGGGCAGCACCCCAACGGGCAACAGGCGAAACGGCGCGCTCGACGAGACGGGCGTACCGAAGCGGGCGCGCTGGAGCGCGCCGAGCCGCAGTAACACGTCGTGATCCCGCGATAGTCGTGTGCTGACGGGCACCCCCAGGCGCGCCGACAGTCCGTTCGCCGCTTCGACGATCCGCGGGCGGTCGGCCAAGCGCTGGCTGACCAGCGCCAGTGTTGTGCCGCCGCGGCCATGGCGGAGCGCCACCAGGCCGATGCTGCCTTCGAAGCTGCGCTCGTCGAAGTAGCGCAGCACTTCCTGCGCCGCGATATGCACTGGCTCGTCGCGGGGGCGACTTACCTCATTCAGATCGGCGAAGCCACCCCGGACAATGAAATCGCTCTCTGGCTCGTCGCCTACAGGCGGCTCGTCAAGGCCGCGGCGGCCGCGCCGGCGGACCAGCAGGGCACCAATAGCCGCACCGGCCATGGCCACGCCCCCGGCCATGGCGCCATTCATCATCTCGTCGCCATGCCCTGCCAGGCTTGCGGCGTCGACCTGACCAATGCCATCGGAGATCGCTACGGCTGGGGCCGCAACGGCAGGTGCGATCGCGACGTCCGGCGTTGGCACAGCTTCGAGTGCGAGCGGTATGCGCAGCCGCAGCTCGGGCCAGATCAAGTTCGGGTCGCGCAAAGTGCGACCGTCGGGCAGCGACGCGCCTCGGTTTTCCTCGTACAGCTCGGGCCAGCGAAACGGATCGCCCAGGAAGCGGGCCGAGATGCCCCACAGCGTGTCGCCGTGCTCGACGGTGTAGAACACCTCACCGTCCTGCTCCTCGAGCGCCGTGCTGGGCAGGGGGACGCGCAGCACCCAGCCGGGTTCAATCACGCCTGTTTCAGGGAACACCGAGCCGCCGCCCATCTCCCGACCGATGTTGGCCTCGACCAGCCGCGGGTACTCGTGGCCCGTACCGTAGAAGCGCTCGGCGATGGACCACAGTGTGTCGGTCGCCTGCACCGTGTAGTTCGCCACGCGCGACGCAGGCGCTTGCGCCAGCTCGGCTGGCGTGTTGACCATCTGCACCAGCGGCGGCTGCTCAACTGGCATCTCCGCCGCGTGGGCCGGAGATCGGCAACGGCTACCGCAAGCTGCACCACCAGCGACAGGCTCAGCCAGGCCCAGACAAGCCATGCCGCTGTAGTCAGCAGATACGCCAGACCGTCGAGCGGAAACGAGGTGCCGCGCAGCATGACCCACCACGACTCGAGGTCGGGCGCTTCGGCGGGTGGCCGGGGCACGCCCGTCGTGGCATACAATGCGGCGCCCGTCAAACCGAGCAGCACGACCAGCCGCACCAGAGGCCACCAATCTCGAGGTCTGTTGGTCAGCTCGCTCGGCGAGGGGAGCCGGCCAGGGCGGCCGGCGTGCTGTGTCATAGTCATGCGCGTGCCCTGTCGAACGCTAGCATGCCGCGCGCCGCGTCGCCATGGCGCGCAACTTGCGTTCGCCCGACGCGCGCTCGGAGGAGGCTTTGGTGGCCGTCATTAGCGTTTCACCGACGCGGGCGCTGCGACGTCCGTTACGGCTTGATGTCCGCGCGCTGGTCGGCATTCTGCTCATGCTGGTGGCCACCGGCGGCTCCATCGCCGTGTGGAACACGGAGCAAGATACGCGCGAGGTGCTGGTTCTCGCGCGCGATCTACCCGCCGGTGCAACGCTCCAGGCGTCTGACCTGAACGTCACCCGCGCGCGCCTCGACGACCCCGTCTACAACGCTGCTTATTCACGCGCGTCGCTGACCTCGCTGGTCGGCAAGCAGCTTGCCGAGCCCGCCCACGCCAACCAGTTGCTCGTCCGAAATCAGGTTTCGACGCGGCCGCGACTCGAGGATGGCCAGATGGTGCTGGCGATCCCGGTCCGGACCGACTCTGCCGCGGGCGGTCGCATCCGCGCCGGTGACGCCGTCGCGATCATCGCCACCGATTCGAAAACGGGCGGCACGAGCTCGCGCGTCGTGCTGCCGCGGGTCACCACGTACGAGATCGGCCGCGAGCAGACGTCGAGCTTTGGCTCGAGCAGCACCAGCTCGACCCAAGCCAACGCGGGCGCGGTCTCGTGGATCACGCTCATCGTGAGCCAGGACCAGGCCGTCCAGCTCGCGCAGGCGCGCTGGAGCGGCGACCTCGACGTCGCCCTGCTGCCGCCGCAGTGATGCACCCGGCGCCCTTGCGGGTCGTCGTTGGACTTGGCGACCCGGAACGTGAACGTCGCCTGCTACCAGCGCTGGGCGACTACGAAGACATCCGCATCGTCGAGCGCTGTCTGAGCGCCGACCAGCTGCTGGACGCGCTGTCGGCCGGCCGAGCCGACCTGGCCCTGCTCGCGTTCGACTTGCATCGGCTGGGCAGCGGTGCTTTGTCCGACCTGGACTCCTCGCGTGTACCACGCGTCCTGCTCGTGCGCGACCCGGACGATCCGCGCTGGGCGACACAGCGCGGTGTGGTGCTGCCGCTCGAGGCGGACGCCGATATGGTCCGGCGGGCCATGGACGCCGCAATGCGCGGCGAACACTTCGTCTTGAACGGCACCGCACCTGAAAGCCCGCGGCCGTTGTCCGACCATGAGGATGCGCAGCGCCCCGAACTCGCCGAAGCGACACCGCCCGAGGCACTCTCGATCATCAGTCTGTGCAGTGGGCCAGGCAGTCCGGGCCGAACCACCGTGGCGATCAACCTGGCCGCGGCGCTCGGCGCGGTGGTACCGACGATCCTGGTCGACGCCGATCTGAGCGGTCCGAGCATCGCGGCGCAGCTCGACGCCGATCCGACGCGCAACCTGTATATGGTCGCGCACGCCGAGCCCGAAGCGGCATGGGAATGGGATCGCGCTGTCCAGTCTGAAGTTCAGCCGTTGGATCGCAATCGGTCGCCATACGCCGACGTGCTGTGTGGTGTACCGAAGCCAGAGATGCGCGGCCGCATCACGCGCCACTTCGTCGAACGGCTCGTGCAGTCGCTACAGCGGCGGTACCGTTACATCATTGTCGACACCGGGGGTGAGCTCCTGGGCGCGGACGGCGCGGTTCATCGGGCCGCGATCACGCTTGCGCAGCAGGTGCTGCTGGTGTGTTCGAGTGATCTCGTCGGACTGTGGCGCGCGCGAACGACGCTGGGTCTGCTGCACAGCCATCTGCACATCAGTCCTCAGCGCGTTGCGCTGGTGGTGAATCGCCACGATCCGCGCTTCCACCACGGTCGAACCGAGATTGAGTGGGCGCTGAGGGCGTCGACGGCGTGCATCGTGCCGTACGACCATCTCGGACTCGAGCGCGCGCTCGCCGCGCAGCGACCCGCGATCACCGGAGCGGGCCGATAGGCGGCGCTGGCCGCGCCTCCCGTCAGTGCGCGCGCGGCGCGGCGCCGAGGTCGAAGGATGAACGTCCGCGCCCACGGCAGCCAGCGTGCGCCGAACGGGGCCACGATCGATCGCGTCGGCGAGCGCACCCTGCGCGAGGAGATCCGCGCCGAGGTCGCGCGTCTGCTCGGTGAACGCCAGCTGCTGGAGCCACGCGCCGAAGACGAGGTGCGCATCCGCACGTTGATCCGTGATCGCGTCGCGGCGTATCAGCGCCGGGCCGCGGCTACGAATGCACCGCTACTGCTCGATCCCGAAGGTGTCGAGCAGCGCCTGTTCGACGGGCTCTTGCGGCTCGGCATCCTGCAGCCGCTGATGGACGCGCCCGATGTCGAGGAAGTGATCTGCAACGGGCCGCATCGCATCTTCGTCATCGAGGACGGTCGCAAGCGACTGATCCCCGACCTGTATTTCGAAGACGACGGCGAGCTGCGTCAGCTGGTCAAACGCCTCATCGGCCCGGTTGGTCGGCGCCTCGACGAGGCCTCGCCGATGGTTGACGCGCGCTTGCCTGACGGGTCACGCTTGAACGCCGCCATCCCACCGGCCACGACGCGCTGGTGCTGCGTGACGATTCGGAAGTTCCTGCTGCGCGCGCATGCGCTGGAAGAACTGGTGCGGCTGGGCACACTCAGCGAGTCTGCCGCGCAATTCCTCGACGCGGCCGTCCAGGCCGGGGTGAACATCCTGGTCAGTGGCCCGACCGGCGCAGGCAAGACCACGCTGCTCAATGCGCTCGGTGCGTCAATCGCCTCGGTCGACGAGCGCATCGTGACCGTCGAAGAAGTGGCCGAGTTGCAGCTCGAGCGGCAGCTGCCGGACTGTGTGGCATTGCAGGCGCGCGCCAGCAACATCGAGGGCGCGGGCGAGGTGAGCATTCGCGACCTGGTTCGCAATGCACTGCGCATGCGACCGACGCGCATCGTCGTCGGCGAAGTACGCGGCGCCGAAGCACTGGACATGCTGCTGGCGATGAACACCGGCCACGAGGGCTCGCTGACCACGATCCATGGCAACACGCCACGTGACGCGCTCGATCGGCTGGGCACGCTGGCGATGATGGCCGAGGAGCGCCTCTCCGGCGAGGCACTGACACGCATGGTGGCGCGCACGATCGAGCTCGTGCTGCAGCTGCGCTTCGAGCCGCTGACCGGCCGCCGCCGTGTTTCGAGCATCTTCGAGGTCACCGGTCTCGAGGGCGACGTCATCGCCGGCCACGAGCTGTGGACTCTCGATACTGCGCGCGACCGGCTGAGCTGGACGGGCATTCAGCCACGCTCACTGGAAAAGATGCGCGCCAAAGCGATCGCCTACGCGCTGCCGCCGACCAGTCCTGAAGAAGCCGACAGCATGGTCGCCCGCGGCATGGGGCAACTCTGGACATGACCTTCTCCCTGCCCCTGGTTTTGTCCGTGTTCTTCGGCGCTGGTGTCTTCCTTATTTATGACGCGCTGACGCGCCAGCGCACAGAACGCCCGCCCGGCGAGCGCCGGTGGGCGTCGCGTACCCGCGAATTCCTGGTGCGCGCTGGTCTGCACGACGTGACCCCGCGCGACTTCCTGCTGTTTTCGATCGGCGCCGGCGCGCTGGCGGCGATTGTCGCCCAGTATTTCCTGGGCTGGCTGCTGGTCAGCGTCGTCGCGGCTGCCCTGGGTGCGATCGGGCCCTTTCTGTATTACGCCGAACGCCACGATCGACGACGCAGCGCAGTACAAACCGCGCTGGCCGAAGCGATCAGCCAGCTGCGCGACGGCATCCGCAGTGGGCTTTCCGTCCAGGAGTCGCTGTTGGGTCTGGCTCGCAACGGGCCGCAGGCGCTGCGCGGCGAGTTCACGACGCTGATGCGCGAGGCGCGCCTGATCGGTTTCGAGCCGGCGCTGCGCGGCATGCGCGAGCGCCTCGCCGACCCGGTGTTCGACATTGTCGCCGCCGCACTGGTGCTGAACGACCGCGTGGGTGGTCGCAACGTGACCCAGGTTCTGGATCGCCTTGCCCAGGCGACGCGTGCGCAGCAGCGCATTCAGCAGGAGCTGCGCGCCTACCAGGGTCGAAACGTGCTGTCGGCGCGCATCGTTGCCGCTGTGCCGCTGGTGGTGCTGATCACCATCCGCTGGCTGAGCCCGGAGTACCTCAGCCTGTTCGATACGTGGTGGGGCCAGCTCCTGTTGATGGGTTGTCTCGCCAGCGTGGCGATTGGCTATCTCGCCATGCGCTGGATGGCGCGCCTCCCCGGCGAAGAGCGGGTGCTGGTGCAGTAGCCATGGACATGTCGTCCCTGACATTCGACCTGCCGCCACTGCCTGCGATCGATCCGCGGTCGCTGCAGATCGAGTTCTTGATCTGGCCGTTGCTACTCGGACTCGGTCTGTACCTGCTGTTGCAGGCTCAGCCGGTCGGCCGACCAAAGACCAACCTCGCCGAGCGCTTGCTGCGACTGGATGTCGACGAGCGCATTCGCAACGAGCTCGAGCAGCGCGACGCGGCGCGGCCAATCTTCGCCGTGCGCTGGCTGGAAGGACTGCTGCGCCCGGTGCTCGACGATCTGGGCAGTCTGATGCGCGGCGTCCTGGCGCGCTTCGGCATCTCCAGCGGGCGCGATCTCGAGCGCCGACTACGCGTCGCTCGACCGGGGGTGGAGCCGATCCAATTCTTCGGCGAAAAGATCGCCACGGGTCTCGTCGCGCTGACGTTCTTTCCGTTCATGAACGCGGTCGACCTGACACTGTTCGGGCCATGGCCAGCGTGGGTCTGGGTGCTCGGGTTCGTCATTGGCTTCATGGCCCCGGACTGGCAGCTCGATACACGTCTGGCAGCGCGTCGGACACGGATCGTCATGGAGCTACCGACGATCCTCGATATGCTCACCATCGCCGCGTCGGCCGGTCTCGCGCTCGAGCAGGCGTTGATCGAGGTCTCGCGGCAGAGCGCAGGTACCGTCGCCCAGGAGCTGCAGCGGGCAAGCCGCGAAATGGCGCTCGGTCAACGGCCGCTCGTGGACGCGCTCGAGGCCATGGCGGAACGCAATGGCGTGACCGAGCTCACGAGCGTGGTCGACCACCTTCGGGCAGTGCACGACCAGGGCTTGCCCCTGGTACAGTCACTGGCTGCACAGGCTGAAGCTCTGCGCGACCGGCAGCGGCTGCGTATCGTCGAAGAAGGCGGCAAGGCCAGCATCCGGATGGTGTTGCCGGTCGCGCTGTTCATCCTGCCGGTGCTCTTCGTGGTCGTCCTTGTGCCAGCGACACAGCAGCTCATGAACATCGGCGGCTAGAAGGGTGGAGGAGGTGCCCCACATGCATGAGATCGTCAGCCATTCCAGGGCGATTGTCACGAGCGCCATCGCGAAGGCCCGTGTAGCCGGGCGCTGGCTCAGACGTACCGCGCCCCAGGTCGGGCAGTCGATGGTCGAGTACGCGATCATCGCGGCGATCGTGGCCGTCGTCGCGGTGGCCTCGGTCAAATTGCTGGGTGACCGCGTCGGCGCTGCGTTCGTCCGCGCCTCGGTCTCGATCGACCAGGCCGACGGGCCCTAAGCGCGGCGTCCGGCTGTGCGCATGAGACGTGCGCAGCGCGGCCAGCTCCTGGTCGAGGTGGCAGTGGTGTTTCCACTGCTGGTGTTCGTCGCGCTGGGGCTCGTGCAGTTCGCGCTGTACTACCACGCGCATAACGTGGTTGAGGCAGCCGTCCAGGAAGCGGCGCGCACCGCGGCGGCGCGCGGCAACTCGACGGACGAGGGCGAAAGGCGTGGCAACGCCGTCGTCAGCGCCGGGCTCGGCGGGCCGAATCGGCCCCGAGTGGCCGTCGTGCCCGAAAACCAGAACGAGGAGAATTGGACAGTGGTGGCCTTCGTGCACACCACGTATCCCACGTTCTTCCCTGCCTTCAGCTTCAACCACGGCATCACGCGACTGGAATTGCCGCTCAATGCCACCGCGCGGATGGCGAAGGAACAGTTCCACGACGGCCGCTAGAACTTCGGCCGACAAGCCGGGTTTCGCCACAAGTCGCAGTTGGCCGAAGTTCGTTCGACGGATTGTGTCTAGGAAGACGGCCAAAAATGCCGGACTTTGGTTGTGGGCCGCTGGCCGTCTTCCTAGACGCGCGACGCCCGCGCAGGCGTTGGTCGAAGCCGCGCTGGTGGTGCCGCTGCTGCTGCTCGTCGCGTTCGGCGGCATCGGCATCGGTCGGCTCGTCCAGGTGCGCATGGCGCTCAGCGCGGCGACCCGCGAAGCCGCGCACGCGACCGCGGTCGCCGACATGCCGCGGCTCGACGCCCGGACGCGGCAGCCCGAGGAGGATGCGGAACGCACGGGGCGGAGTACGGGCGAACAGGTGGCGCGTGGCTTCGGCCTGCGCGGTCCAATCGACATCACCGTCGACGCGGAGCCGTTCGAGCCGGACGGCTGGGTCACCGCGACGATGCGCTACACCGTGACCGAGGACGACCTGCCGTTCATCCGCAACGTCTTCGGGCCGCGCATCGAGCTTGACGCCAGACATATCGAACGCATCGATCGCTACAGAGGGTTTGCGCCATGACGCACGGCGCGCGGGCGCAGATGATCGTCTGGGTAGCGGTGATGGTGCCGCTGGTCTTTCTGCCGATTGCCGGGTTGATGATGGACGCGGGCGTGATGTTCGATGCCAAGCGCGAGCTCCAGGGCATAGCCGACAGTGCGGCACGCGCCGGGGGCATGGAGATCGACCGGGCCTTGTTGCACAACACCGTCAGGAACCCACGCGGGACGGTCACCCTCGACCGCGCCCTGGCCGAAGCACGAGCATTCGAGTACCTGACACGCATCGGCTTCCGTGGCCCACGGGCCGACGTCCATGCGGAGGAGGATCATATTCAGGTCGTCCTCGAGCGCGAGGTGCAGCCGATCTTTCTGCGCCTGGTCCATGTTGGTGCGGTGAGAATCCATGCCACGGGCCGCGCCGCGCCGTGTGCCGCGGTCGTCGGCAACGACTGCACCTGAGAGCATCGTGCAGCTGACGCTTGGGAATCTGCTCGCCGGGCTGCTTGTCCTGCTGATTGTGGCGCTCCTGGTGTACGGCTTCAGACGCACGATGCGGCCGCGCATCGCGTCTCCGGAGTTGGACGATCCCGCGCTACCCGCGCTGCACTTGCGTCTGCGCAGTGACGACGCGCACGTGGTGCCGGAAGTTATTCGCTTTCCAACGGCGGGCAAGCTGCGCATCGGGTACCACCCGCCATTCATGGATCGTCACGTCGGTAAGCCGGACTTCGCCCGCCTGGAGTTCGTCGACGTCCGAGGCGATGGCGCCGCGGCGCGCGACCTGAGCCGCCACGCGGCGTGCATCTGGCGCGATCCCGGCGGCGAATGTTTCATCCAGGCTGGCTGGCCCGGGCCAGGCGAGCCGATTCGACCTCGAACCCAGACGCGTGTCTTGCGCTTCGGCCGCGCCCAGGATGCGACCAGTCAACCGTTCCGGCTGGTCCATCGGGATGTGCTGCGTCTGTCGGCGACGGTCGAGTACGTGTTCCTCGAGGTCGAGCCGGTCCACGACCGGCCCACACCCGAGCAAAAGAAGATCGACGCGTTCGAATCGTCGACGCTTGCTCCATCCTCGAGTGCGAAGCTCAGCCTGCTGCGCCCGGAGCGCCGCTCCGCCGACGATGACGACGATGACCTCGCCTGATGCATCTGACTGACGAACACGTCGCGTCCGCCGAGCTGGAGTATCTCGCCCAGGCGCTCCAACCACCCTGTGCCCTGGGCAGCTTCCACGTGACCGGGCTGCTGGCGCGTTCGGCGACAGCGCTACTCTTCACCGCACGCGGCCAGGCGTTCGGCGAAATCGAAGGCGTGTTGAAACTAACGGGCAGTGCCTATGCGCCCATTCTGGGCCGCGAGCTGGCGCTGCTAAACGAGGCTGCGTCAAGGGACGTCGGCGGCATCGTGCGGCCGCTGGCCAGCGAGCTGCTCTGGCTGCCTGTCGGCGGCGAACGAGCCGACCGGCCCGCGGCTGTCTTGCTTTTGCCCTTCCTGACGGGTGGCGACCTGTCCGCGCTGGCGTCGCGCACCGCCCGCGCCAGCGGCCTCGGGCCGCACCTGGCGCTCGAAATCGCCCGCCCATTGGGCGAAGCATTACGCGCCCTGCTGACCGAGCTGGACCGCCCGGTGAGCCACGGTGACGTTCGCGCCCAGAACGTGCTGCTGCCCTCGCCGACATCGAGCGCGTCGGAGGCGGTGCTGATCGACCTCGACGCTGCCCGCGAGCTTCCGCTGGCGGCGCTCAGCCAGGCCGACCCGGCGTTGACTGCCGACCTACGTGGCTTCGGCGAAATCCTCACGCTCCTGGCGGGTGGAACCAGAACCGGCAATCGTCCATTCGACACGCTGGTCAGCGGCTGCCTCACCGACGGCCACTATGCGTCGCTGGCCGACAAGCAGCTTTGGCGCGATCTCGCCACTGCCGAGGACGAGGAAACCCGCCCCCAGGCCGGCCGGCACGGCCTGCTCGCCAGGCTCAGTGGATGGCTGCGTCCATGACCGCCGTCGATCTGCGAACCGAAGCAGGCTCAGCGGGCTCCGCGCCGCGAACGCCGGCGCCCGGCCGCGTCACCTTCAACCGCCCGCCGCGCCTGCGCGCGACGCTGAGTACGGACAAGTTCGAGGTCCCGGCGGCACCCGCGCCGCTCCAGAAGCCGACGACGAGCTTCGCCACCGGCCTCGTCGTGCCGCTGGTCGCGGTGGTCGCCATGGGCTCGCTGTTCATGTTCGGCGGCATCTCGCAGAGCAATCCGGCGTACATGACCTTGACCGTGATCGCCCTGATTCTCGGCTCGGCGCTGCCGACGGCGTGGATGTTCTTCGAGGATCGCCGGCGCTTCAAACAGCGCGTCCGCGAGCAACTCGAGCAACACGGTCGACGGCTCCAGAACGCGGAGCTCGAGCTGGCGCGGCTGCGCACGGAAGAACAGGACCTGCGCAACGAGGAGGACCCGCCGCCCGAGGATCTCGAGCGGCGCGCGATTGGACGCGGACGGCGATTGTTCGAGCGACGGCTCGCCGATCCGGACTTCCTGCACCTGCGCTTGGGGCCAGGGTTGGCACCCACGCGCATTGACCTTGGCTTTCGCGATGACCACCCGCACGACACGCCTGACCTGACACCGGAGCTAGCGCGGCTGCATCGCGAGGGCCGCCACACCGCCGATCAGTACCGCCAGGTGCCCGATGTGCCCATCCGCTTCGACCTGACCAGAGCCGGCGCGGTCGGTTTCGCGGGTCGCTACCGCGACACGGCGCCATTGGTGCGCTCGGTCTTGTGTCAGGCTGCCGTCCAGCACAGTCCCGACGATGTGCGCGTGATCGGCTTTCTCGGTGCGCGTCCGTTAGACGATTGGGCGTGGCTGAAGTGGCTGCCGCATGCGCGCAGCGGTGGCGCTGGCGCAATGGCCACGTCCATCGCATGGGACGGACCATCACGTCAGTCGCTGAGTCGCTGGCTATTTGATGAGCTCACCAGCCGCAAGCGCGCCGTCGAAGAAGCGGGTCCCGTCGGCAGCACGGACGGCGTGTCGTTCCCGTGGCTGCTGGTGTTCCTCGACGACCTGCACGCGGTGCACGACGACGCCGCGATTCGTATGGCACTGGCCGAGGGCGTACGTTTGCGCATCACCTTGTTTGGCCTGGCCGATGACGTCCGCCAGGTCCCTGGCGGCTGCAAGGGTGTGGCCGTCGTCGATGGTCGCGGCAGCCGCGGGCAGGTGACGTACGCTGAGACCGCGAGCGGGGTCCAGCCGCTGGAATGCGCGCCCGATGTCATGGACGCCGAGCGCGCCGAGCGGATCGCTCGCGCACTCGCGCCGCTCGTGGTGCTCGACGACGTCGCCGACAGCTCGGCCAGCGATATTCCGAGCCGCATCAGCTTCTTCGAATCGCTCGGCTACGCGAACGTGGACCAGATCGAGGTCGGTGAAGCGTGGCGCCTGAGCACCGTTCCGAACCTGCTGCGCACGCCGCTCGGGCCAGTGGGCGGCGGCGAGCTCTTGTGGCTCGACCTCAAGGAACAGAGCCAGTCTGGCCATGGCCCGCACGGTCTGGTCGCCGGCACGACCGGCGCTGGCAAAAGCGAGCTGTTGTTGACCTTGATCGGCGGTCTGGCGCTGCGCCACTCGCCCGACGTCCTCAACTTCGTCCTTGTCGACTACAAGGGCGGCGACGCGTTCCAGAGCGTGGCCGATCTGCCGCACACTGTGGCGCTGATTACCGACCTGGACCGTCACCTGGCCCGCCCGCGCCTTGCTCACCTTGCGCAGCGAGATCAAACGCCGCGAGCACCGCCTGCTCGAGATGCGCGCCGCGGGGGTGACCAGCCTGGCCGATTACCAGCTTCGTCGCGGCGAGCGCGAGCCGATGCCGTTCCTGGTCATCGTCGTCGACGAGTTCGCGCGCCTCAAGGATGATCTGCCCGAGTTCATCAACGGTCTGATCGACGTGGCGCGCGTTGGACGCAGCCTTGGCGTCCACCTGATCCTGGCGACACAGACACCATCGGGCACGGTCGACGATCAGATCCAGAAGAACACGAACTTCGGCGTGTGTCTGCGGGTGCGCGACGCGCAGGACAGCAAGCAGGTGATAGGCGAGCCGGACGCCGCACTGTTGCCGGGTTCTGTCCCTGGCCGAGGCTACTTCCGCGCAGGGCTCGAGCCGGTGTGCCTGTTTCAGACCGCGCGCGTCGGCGCCCCCTATCTTCCTCGCAGCACGCACGCCGCGTTCGAAGTCCTGCCGTTCGAGCCGCGCATCGGTGGCCGCCGCGCTGCGCCGCAGGCTGCCACTGCTGATCGTGCGCTGACCACTGAGGTGCGCGCCCTTACTGCCCATCTACGCGCCGCCGCTGTGGCGCTGGGCAAAGTCGCCCCACCATGGCCCGCGCCCCTGCCTGACGTGGTCGCCCTCCTCGGCGACGACACGTCTGCGCCAGAGGTCGCCCCGCCCGCGCTGTTCCCACTGCCCAGGCCCGATGCGGCCTGGTCGTGGTCCCGCCCACCGGCTGGCAGTGACTGGCTCGTCGCGCCGGTCGGCCTGGTCGACGAGCCGACGCAGCAAGCGCAGGGCCCGTTCCGCCTGGACGTCTCACGCAACTGCATCGTCTACGGCGGTGCGGGCTCGGGCAAGAGCACACTCTTGCGCACGCTCGTCGCGTCTCTGGCGCTGACGCACTCGCCGCGCGACCTGCACGTGTATTGCCTGGATTTCGACGCCCGAACATTGGGCGTCCTGGCTGGCCTGCCGCATTGCGGCGAATCGGGGGTGTTCTTCCCGCGCGACACCGTGCGCATCCGGCGCCTGATGCGCTTGTTGGAGCACGAGCTCAGCCAGCGGCGCGAAGCCGGCGTGACCAATCTGCGTCAGCAGCGCCGCTCCGCACCGCGCAGCACACCGCCTGCGGGCCCAGAGGCTGTTGCAAGTACACCGCCTGTGGGCCCAGAGGCTGTTGCACCCACACCGTCCGGCCGCCCAGAAGCTGTTGCAAGCACACCGCCCGGCCGTCGACAACTTCGCCGCCTTCCGCGAGACGTTCGAAGAAGAAGAAAACGTGATGCGCAGCATGGACAGCATGGTCTCCGACCTGGCCTCGCTGATGCGGGACGGCCCCGCGGCGGGTATTCACTTCGTGCTGACCGCGGGCATCACCTCGTCGATCAGCAGCGCCATCGCCAACGCTGCCGAGACGCGCGTCGCCCTGCGCCTCACCGATGCGGGCGACTACGGCATCGTCGGACGGCTAGAACACATGCCTGAACGCGTCCCGCCGGGCCGCGGCTTCGCGACCGGCACTCCGCCGCGTGAGTTCCAAATTGCCCTCCTGCCAGATGAAGTCGAAGCGGCCACCGAAATGCCGATGGTTGGTCCGTCAACAGCCGATTTGCTGCGCGTGCTGCGCGAGTCCGCGGGCGATGTGCAGCCGCCAGCGGTCCAGGATCTACCGACCTGGCTCAGCCTGGACGATCCGCGCGTACGTGTCGCCTTGACGGGCACGCACCGCGGACTGCCGATCGTCCTTGGCCTGGACGACGAACGCTCGCAGCCCATCGTCATCGACCTCGCCGAGCTACTGCACATGCTCGTGCTTGGCCCGCCCGGCTCAGGCAAGACCACCTTGCTGGCCTCGTGTGTCATGCATGTCTTCAGCCGTGCTGGCGGCGAGCTCTACCTCGCCCTACCCCGGCCGTCTGCGTTGACCGAGCTGTCGGCCCTGCCGATGTGTCGCGGGACGGCGCGCAACGTCGTGCAATTGGGCGAGCTCCTGGACGATCTCGAAGTCGTCATCGACGAGCGGCGCGCAGCGCTCCGCTCCGGCGGCGACGCCGAGACTATCCCGCCGCCTGTCCTGCTAGTCCTCGACGACTACGAGCTGCTGCGCCAGGACGATGACTTCCTGGATATGGAGATGCGCCTGGCGCGGCTCGCCCGCCGCGGCACTGCCGTCGGACTCCACGTCCTGGTCGGGGGCTCGAACATCGAGCTGCGCGATGCGCGCGATGACCTGGTGCGCTACATGTCGCAGCTCCGCGTGGGCGTCCTGCTCCAGCCCGATATCGAGTTCGACGGCGATGTCTTCTCTGTCCGCCTGCGGCGCATGATCGAGACGCCGCCCATTGGCCGCGGCTACCTGGTGGTGCGTCAGGCGCAGCAATTCTTCCAATCGATTACACCGCAGGTAGAAGGCGAGTCGCTGGCCGAGAGCTTGCGCCGACGGGTTGCGGCGCTCGCATGACCCTGGCGTTCACGCTGGCGCTCACCGTACTGGACCCTGGCGTGAGCGACGCTCCTGAGGATGTCCTGGTGCGCGGCAATGCCGAGCAAAGTGTGGGCGAGCTCGCGCGTCGCTTGGCTGCCTATCTCGGACGCGCCGCATCTGACTCCACCGGTCAGCCGGTCTCCTTCGGCCTGCGTGTCGAGCGGACTGGCGAGCAGCTTCGACCGGACGCTCGAGTGAGCAGCGTCGACCTCCTGGAAGGCGACCTGGTGACCCTCCTGGTCCCAAGCAACGCCGCCCGCCGCCGCCCGCGGTGGGCCGACGAGTCCGACCCCGCCTCCTCCTCGTCGTCCGCCGTCATCCCCCTCCGGCCAGGGCGCACACCCGCCCACTGACGTGTCGGCGCGAGCAGCCGACCTGGGCGTTACCGCGTTGGGCGGGTCGCTCGAGGCCAGGCTGGCCGAAAACCTCGCTGGGTCGGTGCGCGCTAGCGGAACCAGCGCACGCGCAGGGCGCGGCGGAGACGGACAATCATGGGCCGTCGGGGTGATCGAGGGAGTCGGTAGACCTGGTAGCGGCGAATCTCTTGCATCTGCATCAGTCTGACCTTCTCCATGGGGTACGTCTCCGGAGGGCTACTGGATCAGGCGGCGTGACCGCTGCGATCCCGAATCGGGATCGGCTGCTGGTGATCCAGCGCGTATGACAGGTGTTGCTCGGCTGGCCCGTCGCTCAGGATGGCTCGGGCAAGCGCCAGGTAGGCGGTGCGGCGATCGCGCGTCTGCTGTCGCCTCTCGGCCAGCATGGACGTCAACTGATCGACAACCGTCTGGGTGTTCATCACTCTCTCCTAGCGTGTCGGGTTCCTAATGTCAGAACGTCGGCAACTCAATAATTGCGAGATTACGTTTTCATCTCTGAGTGTCAGCATCGCGCAGATAGCCGTCCTAGTCCCACAGCCAGGTGACCCGTTGGCATACCCGCCACATGACCAGTATCGAGACGCGCCGAGTGCGCGCCAGTGAACCTGCTCACATTTCAGGCGTCAATTTCAGGCCTTCCCAACGCGCCATTTGAGCCAGACTTCCCGCCAGCGGCCACGAGCCTGCCTGACCAGCCGGCCAGGCGCCGCCGCCACCATTGCCTGGCACCGACCGACCGGCCACCCGGCCGTCATGTCCGTCAGGAGTCTGGCCTGGCCCCACCACCCCACCGGCCACCCGGCCGTCATGTCCGTGAGGAGTCTGGCCCGGCCCCACTGCCCGACCGGCCACTCGGACCGCTGTGCCCGAAGCGGTCAGCCCGGCACGCTGACCCGATCGAGTGCAGCCGTCGCGCCGCCGCCAGCCGCCTCATGGGCAGCGACGCCCACCCGATCGCCGCCGTGAGGCTCAGCTCGCGCGGGCCTGTTGCTGCCTCGCGATGTAGGCCGCGGCTTCCGCCCGTCGGGCTAGCTGCAGCTTCTTCAGCAAGCTGCTCACGTATGTCTTGACCGTGTGCTCGCTCAAGAACAGCTGCGCGCCGATTTCGCGGTTCGTCTTGCCCTCGGCGATCAGCGGCAGGATCTTGCGTTCTTGCTCGGACAGTCGGCCCGATGCGTCACCACCCGCGGCCGTCCCGCGCATCCAGCGCAACACCGTGTCCGTCACGGCCGGGTCAAGCAACGAGCCACCGGCAGCGGCCGTCTCGACCGCCGCGATCAGCCGGTCCGGCTCGCTCTGCTTCAGCAAGTAGCCGCTCGCACCAGCCAGGATCGCCGCGACAACAGCATCTTCGTCCGCGAACGACGTCAGCATGACCACGCGCGTCGTGGGATAGTCCGATCGGATTTGGCGACACGCGTCAACGCCGCTGCCATCTGGCAAGCGAACGTCCATGATCACCACGTCCGGTCGGTGCTCACGCGCGGTGGCAATTGCCGCGGCAGCGGTTTCGGCCTCGGCAACAACCGCGAAGTGCCGCAAATTTGCAAACAAGCTCGTGAGACCCAGTCGCACAAGCCAGTGGTCATCGACCACTTGCAGGCGTATCAGCCCGTCGGTCATCGCCACCTCTGCCCGCGGCGACGTGTCATATCGTCGCGGGAGTTTCGGTCAATCTTACCGAGAGTCTATGCAGTCGCTTTGCCGCGAACTGGTGGTCAGGCAACACATTCCGCCGGCAATTTCGTAAACAGGGTGTGAGAAATGTCCTCATTTGGCGAGGTGCCGGCCACCTGAACGGGGGCCCATGGATCACCCATTGAGCGAAATTGAGTACGGCTGTTTGGCCTTTGTCTAGGCTATCAGCAGGCCTCATGCCCGCGACACCGGCCAATGTTGCCAAACAACACAACCGCCTTTCGAATGCCTCACCAGAACAATCGACCAGTTCGCGTACGGGTCGAACCCGAGTAGCAGCCGTCCAGTCGGGCGCACACATGGGTCAACTCGACGACGTAGCCGCCGCCATCGTCGGCGTCGACCTCGACGGCACGAGCTGCACCAGGAGTGGCGGCTGCAGATGCGCCAGGTGCTCGACGGCGGACGAAGCTCCGATGCCGCCGAGACGCAGCGACTCGATCGAGGCGGTCGACTGATTCCCGTGTTGCGTTCGTCGGTGGCCCTGCGCACTGCGCGCGGCGAGGTCACCGGCGTGCTCGACACGCTCACCGACATCACCGCCCACAAGCAGCTCGCAGACGAATCACGCGCGCTCACCCAGGTTCGAGAACGCGAGCTGATCGCCATGGACTTGCACGATGGGTTGATCCAGTCGCTCTATGCGCTCGTGCTGAACCTCGCGGTTCAGGAACGCTCGGAGGACCTCGACGTTGAGAGCGCACGCGCGGCGCTGCGCCGGTCGCGCGCCGAGATCGAACGTGCGATCGAAGAAGCGCGCAGCTACCTGTTCGACTTGCGCGCGCGCGAGTTTGCCCCGCGTGACATGGTCTCGGGGCTGCGCCTGCTGGTCGACGCACTGCGACTGAACTCGGCCATCGCGGCCACCCTGGAGCTCGATCCGCAGGTGAACGACGTGCTCGATCCCGAGGTCCGCGGGCACCTGTTGTACATCGCGCGTGAGGCCGTCTCGAACATCCTGCGCCATGCGGAGGCGTCCGCCGCTTCGCTCTCGGTCACGGTCAGAGTAGAAGGCGTGTGCCTGGTGATTACCGATAACGGTCGAGGCTTCGAGGCCTCAGTGCGCCCCAAACGAGGTCATCGCGGCCTGCGCAACATGGCCTCGCGTGCTCGGCTGGTCGGCGGCCGGCTGGATATCGACCGTCCCGAGGCTGGCGGCACGCGAATTACCCTGAAGATCCCCACCCGACGCCGCACTTCGCCAGAGGCTGACTGACCGCGGGGGCTTGGCGGGGGACCGCTGGGGAGCATCGGTGCGCTCGGTTGAGCGACGGTCGCAGGGCGGAGGGCCCGGGCCCACAGCATCACTGCCTGACTGGTACCGGTGCGCGAGGCCGTTCGATGCGATGACCGTGACGGCGCGCCGGTCTTTGGCGATGGCAATTCTCGTCGCGGGTTCCGTCTTCGCGCGGCGCCAGGCCGCGCGGCCTACGGGTGCTGCCAGTCCTGGTGGTCGAGGCTGGCCGCGCTGACGGTGAGGACGACCTCGGTCGGTCGGACGGGCTTTTCGCCCCGATCGGGTACCGACAGCACGAACTGGTAGGGCACGTACAGGTCGCGCGCCATGGGTCGCCCGAGCAGGAAGTCGTTGGCCCGGACTTCCTTGACGTTGCCGACATTTTCGCCATCCACGCCGATGACGTCCATGCCGATGACGATCTGGCCAGCGCCCGGGCTACTGGCGTGCAGAATCTCGCCCTCGCCGGGCTCGCCTGTTGATTCAGACATGCAGATGTGTGCGCTTTGGCGAGATTTTCACCGCGCGGGCGCTGCGCAGGCAAGCCAGGCGCTGTGTGGCCGCCCGAGCGCGCTTAGCGTGGGCGGGTGAGCACGGCCTGGGCTTCTTGCACTTGATGGCTAGCCGTCCAGGCGCCCGAGCGGCCCGGCAGCGAACGCCACTGACCACCTGACTGACTGTTGAAACTGACGCGAAACTGCGCCCCGAAGTCGATCGCCAACCCGATGCGATACGCGTCGTTTGAGCCCTGATTGAGCGATGTCCAGATGTAGGTGTGGCGAATCGGCGATGGGTGGTGTGGGTTGATGTACGGCTCGCCCATGCCTGCGAGGCAGGGCCCGACGGCATCGCACGCAATCGGCTGGCCAGCCTGGTCGCCAAAGTCCCAGGCGAAGTATTTGGGCCACAGTCGCACTTCGACCGTCACTGACTCGTGGGTGGTGTCGCACACTTCATGCACGCGCGCCTGGCCCTGCTCGTCCAGCAGCGGATCGCCGCGTGCGTCGCGCTCGACGACGAGGCGGCACGTTCGGCGCACCAGCGCCAGGGTTTCCGCCTGGCCGAACACATCGCCATCATAGCCTTCGACCCAGAACCAGGTCGACACGGCGACCATTCCCAAGCGTGGATTCATCTCGAGCCGCACCGGCGGCAGCGGCACCGACTGCACCATCTGATTGGCGAACGACTCAGGGTCCAGCGATTGATCGTGGCGGACGTCGAGGCATGGCAGCCCGCCCTGAGCATTGGCGGGCAAGAACGCATAGTCATCGCGGCGGCACCACATGGGCAGTTCGACAACGGCTGAGTGGCCACCTTGCCTGTTGATTTCGATGTTGACGGCGTCGCCGGGAGAGCGGGACCACGCTTCGGTTTGTCCCCGGATTCCGCCGTGACCATCGTCCATGAACTTCTGTCGAATATTCCAATCGCCCATCTTGAGCTGCACCACGGAC
>WNGB01007462.1_pt1 | contig 28603 bp, 24 predicted proteins | sample 5400681 | NCBI WGS metagenome assembly WNGB01 (sample SAMN13153367, study PRJNA577476) | soil metagenome | isolation source: 115 cm soil or saprolite under grassland replicate 2 | place: USA:California | collected 2016-06-15
CCTGCTGGGCCGGGGTTCCGTAGCCGGCCAGGGCCGGCACCACCCAGGCGCCGATCAGCAGGGCCGGGGCCCGCAACCCGGCCTGCTTCATTTCCTCGGCGATGACCAGCTGCTCCAGCGGCCCGGCCGCCCGGCCCCAGGGTGCGGGCAGGTGCGGGACCACCCAGCCGCCGGCCGCCAGCCGCGACGTGCGCTCCGCAGGCTCCAGCGCCGCGATGGCGGCCAGCTCGGTGCTGATCTGCGTGCGCAGCGGCCCGGCGTCCGCGGGCAGCTCGACCCGGACGCGCCGCCGGGCGCCGTCGAGGGCCAGCTCCGCGACCCGCCGGGCCCAGCCCGTTCCCGGGTCGAGCAGCGCGCGTAGCGACAGCGCGCGCCGGTAGTACCAGTGGGCCGGATGCTCCCAGGTGTAGCCGATCCCGCCCAGCACCTGGATGCACTCGTGGGTGCAGCTGACCGCCGCGTCGAGCGCCACGGCCGCGGCCACCGCCGCGGCGAGTTCCCGCCCAGCGCGTTCCGCGGCTGTCCCGCCGGCAGGTGCGTCCCAGGCGGCCGCGGCCTCCCAGGCGGCCGCGGCCGCCTGCTCGGCGGCGGTGAGCATCCGGGCGCACTGGTGCTTGACCCCCTGGAACTGGCCGATCGGCCGCCCGAACTGGTGCCGGATCCGGGCGTGGTCCGCCGCTGTCCGCACCGCCCAGCCGGCGATGCCGCACGCCTCCGCGGCGAACAGCGTGGCCGTGACCCCGCTGACCTCGGTGCGGCTCAGGCCGGGCAGGACCCGCCCGGCGGGCACCGGCACCTGACCGGCCCGGACCGCGGCCAGCGGGCGGGTCCGGTCCAGGCTGTCCAGCCCGGTGACGGTCAGGTCCGCGGCGTCCACCACGGCCCACCGTTCCCCGGTTCCGGTCAGGACCGGCAGCACCACCAGGTCGGCCAGGCCGCCCCCGAGCACCGGGACCGACTCGCCGTCGAGCATGAGGCCGCCGCCGGTGGCCGTGCCGGTCACCCCGGCGGCCAGCGCGACGGCCCCGGAGAGGGAGCCGTCGGCCAGCCCGGCCAGGAGCTTCGGGAGGTCAGCCCCGGCTGGCCCCGGCCTTGCTGGCCCGGACCCGGCTGGCCCAGCCCCGGCTGGGCCCGACCTGGCCAGCAGCGCGCTGGCCAGCACCGTGGGCAGGAACCCGCCCGGGACCAGCGCGTCCCCCAGCTCCTCGAGGGCCACCGCCAGCTCGCTGAGCCCGTAGCCCTGGCCGCCGGACTCCTCCGGCAGGTGCAGGCCGAGCAGGCTGGGGTCCGGTCGCGGGGACTCCGCCCCGCCTGATTCCGCCGCCGCCCGGATCACGCCGGGGCCGCAGTGCCGCCCGGCCCAGCCGCGGACCGACGCGGCCAGCTCCAGATGCTCTTCGCTGACACCGAGCGCCATGGTTCACCTCGCTGTGGGAGCCGGGCCCGTGCGCAATGCAGGGGTAAACGACACCAAAGCATGCCCGGGCCAGGTCAACAATGGGGAGATGCAGCCAGAGCCGCCAGCAGGTGGTGCCCCGGGCGGGCCGGCCCCGGACAGCCCCGCCTCCGGCCAGCACCCGCCGCCACGCCCGGCCGGCAGCAACCGAATGCTCCGCCTGCCGCATCCCGGCCGGGTCCGCAGCCCGGTCTGGTACGCGCTGGTGCACCAGGCCGAGCGCGCCGAGCACGAGGCCGCGGGCGACGTCCACAAGGTCGTGCCCGCCTGGCGGCGCAGCACCCGGGGCGAGCACCGCTGGCCGGTCACCATCAGCGTGGTCATCGCGATCGTCCTGCAGCGGCTGCTGCCGGGCCAGCTGGCCCTGCGCCCGCTGCCGTCCTGGCTGCTGCCCGTCCTGGAGGGTGGCGTGCTGGCCGGCCTGGCCATCGCCAACCCGGTGCGCATCGAGCGCCGGGGCGTGTTCGTGCGCTGGGTCAGCATCGTGCTGATCCTCCTGATCACCACGGCCAACGCGGCCTCCGCGGTCCTGCTCATCCGGGAGATCATCAGGGGCGGCCCGGAAACCGGCTCCGCGGGACCCCTGCTCGCCTCCGGGGCGGCCATCTGGGCCACCAACGTGATCGCGTTCGCCCTCTGGTACTGGGAGTTCGACCGCGGCGGCCCGGTGCACCGCGCCCACGGCACCTTCCAGTACCTGGACTTCCTGTTCCCGCAGATGACGATCGAGCACATGACCGCGCCCGACTGGGAGCCGCGGTTCGTGGACTACCTGTACCTGTCGTTCACCAACGCCACCGCGTTCAGCCCGACCGACGTCATGCCGCTGGCGCGCTGGGCCAAGCTGACCATGCTGGTCCAGTCGGCGGTGTCGCTCTCGCTGGGCGCGCTGGTCATCGCCCGTGCGGTGAATATTCTCCCGGTCCGCTGACCGCCCCGGGATCCTTCCTGTCCCCGGCCCCATGGCGATACCGGTTACCAACGGGTATCATGGCGTTTGTTACTCGCCGGTAGCAGTCTGCACCGGGTGCCCACAACCGGATGCTCATCAGAACTGCTCGTCAGAATGGGGCGGCCATGGGTCACTACAAGAGCAACCTGCGCGACATCGAGTTCAACCTGTTCGAGGTGCTGCGCCGCCAGGACCTGCTCGGTTGTGAGCCCTATCCCGACGTCGACGAGGAGACCGCCCGCGGCATCCTCGACGAGGTGAACCGGCTGGCCACCGGCCCGATCGCCGAGTCCTTCGCGGAAGCCGACCGCAACCCCCCGGTGTTCGACCCGGACACCGCGTCGGTGCGGATGCCGGAGGGCTTCAAGAAGTCGTTCGCCGCGTTCATGGACGCCGAGTGGTTCCGCCTCGACCTCCCGGTGGGCCTGGGCGGGATCGCCGCGCCGCGCACCCTGGCCTGGGCGGTGGCCGAGCTCATCCTGGGCGCCAACCCCGCGGTCTGGATGTACTCCGGCGGCCCGAACTTCGCCCAGGTGCTGTGGGCCATCGGCACCCCGGAGCAGCAGCGGTTCGCCCAGCAGGCCATCGACCGCAAGTGGGGCAGCACGATGGTGCTGACCGAGCCGGAAGCCGGGTCGGACGTGGGGGCCGGCCGGACCAGGGCCATCGAGCAGCCCGACGGCACCTGGCACATCGAGGGCGTCAAGCGGTTCATCACCAGCGCCGAGCACGACATGGCCGAGAACATCTTCCACCTGGTGCTGGCCCGCCCCGAGGGTGCCGGGCCCGGCACCAAGGGCCTGTCCATGTTCCTGGTGCCCAAGTACCTGGTCGGCCCGGATGGTGAGCCCGGCGAGCGCAACGGCGTCCGGGTCACCGGGGTCGAGCACAAGATGGGCCTGAAGGCCTCCACCACCTGCGAGCTCACGTTCGGCGGGGACCGCCCGGCGGTGGGCACCCTGGTCGGCGGGGTGCACGACGGCATCCGGCAGATGTTCCTGATCATCGAGCACGCCCGGATGATGGTCGGCACCAAGGCCATCGCCACGCTGTCCACCGGCTACCTGAACGCGCTGGAGTACGCCCGGCAGCGGATCCAGGGCGCGGACATGACCCAGATGACCGACAAGACCGCGCCGCGGGTCACGATCATCCACCACCCCGACGTCCGCCGGATGCTGATGATGCAGAAGGCGTACGCCGAGGGCATGCGCGCGCTGATGCTGTACACCGCCTCCTGGCAGGACGCGGTGCAGATGGCGAAGGCCGGGGGGAAGGCCGATGGCCTCGCCGTGCGCGTGAACGACCTGCTGCTGCCCATCGTCAAGGGCGTCGGCTCCGAGCGCGCCTACGAGCTGCTCACGCTGTCCCTGCAGATCTACGGCGGCTCGGGGTTCATCCAGGACTTCCCGGCCGAGCAGTACATCCGGGACGCCAAGATCGACAGCCTGTACGAGGGCACCACCGCGATCCAGGGCATGGACCTGTTCTTCCGCAAGACCCTGCGCGACCAGGGGGTCGCCCTGGGCGCCGTGCTCAGCGAGATCAAGGAGTTCGCGGCCGGCGAGGCCGGGAACGGGCGCCTGAAGACCGAGCGCGCCGCGCTGTCCGCCGCGGTCGCCGACGTCGAGGCCATGGTCGCGGTCATGTCCGGGTACGCGCTCGCCTCGCTGGAGCAGCCCGCCGAGGTCTACAAGGCCGGGCTGAACAGCACCCGGCTGCTGATGGCCCTCGGTGACCTGCTCATCGGCTGGCTGCTCGCCCGGCAGGCCGAGGTCGCGATCCGCGCCCTGGACGAGGGGGCGGGCCGCGACCAGGCCTTCTACCAGGGCAAGCTGGCCACGGCGCGCTTCTTCGCCGAGACCGTGCTGCCCCGGCTGGCGCTGGAGCGCCAGATGGCCGAGACCACCACGCTGGACCTCATGGAACTGCCCGAGGAAGCCTTCTAGAAGCTCTGCTAGCCCGGGGGGCGACCCCCGGAACCCCCGGCATTCACCGGCTCGGCGGGAAACACGCCTCCGGCGCGCCCCGCCTCGCCGGCGAATCAAATTTCGTACTGCACCGCCGCGCGCTGGTCGACGATCGGCGTCACGTACTTACCGATGATGTCCCGGTGCACCGGGTGGTCGCGGTAGACGAGGTAATCGTCCACGCTGTCGAAGTCCGCGACCAGCGCGAACTGGTAGTTGCCCGGGTTCATCCCGGCGTCCGGGCCCACGTCGTAGGCCTTGATCTGGTCGATGGTGCCGGGCAGCGTGCGCAGCTGGCGGGCCAGTTCCTGCGTCTGCTCCTGGGTGGTCTGCGGGGTGAACGTGAACAGGGCAACGTGCCGGAACATCCGTGATCCCTTCCGGTTAGCCCCACGCGAGCATGCGCAGGGGGTCGTGGAGCATCGCCCCGATGTCCCGGAGCACGGCCGAGCCCAGCTCGCCGTCGACGATCCGGTGGTCGAACGACAGCGACAGGGTCGTTACCTTGCGCACCGCGAGCTCGCCGTCCACCACCCACGGCGCGTCCCTGATCTGCCCGATGGCCAGGATGGCCGCTTCCGGCGGGGTGATGATCGGGGTTCCGGCGTCCACCCCGAACACGCCGACGTTGGTGATGGTGATCGTGCCGCCGGTCAGGTCGGCCGGTGAGGCCTGCCCGGCGCGGGCCGTGTCGGCCAGGCCGGCCAGCGCCCGGGCCAGCGCGGGCAGGCTCATCGCGTGCGCGCCCTTGATGGTGGGCACGATCAGCCCGCGCTCGGTGGCGGCGGCGATGCCCAGGTTCACGTAGTGCTTGACCACGATCTCCTGCGCGTCCTCGTCCCAGGTCGAATTGATCATCGGGTGCCGCGCGACGGCGGTCAGCAGGGCCCGGGCCACCAGCAGCAGCGGCGACACCCGGATCCCGGCGAACTCCGGCAGCTCCCGCAGCCGCCGCACCGCCTCGACCGTGGCCCCGACGTCGACCTGCAGGAACTCGGTGACGTGCGGGGCCTGCCGCGCGCTCGCGGCCACCGCGGCCGCGGTGTGCTTGCGGACGCCCCGGATGGGAATCCGTTCCTCCCGCAGGACCGCCGGCGTGGCAGCCTCCGGGGCGGCCGTCCCGGCCGCCTGCTCGACGTCGTCCCGGGTGATGGACCCGCCCGGCCCGCTGCCGGCCAGCCCGCCCAGGTCCACGCCCAGCTCCCGGGCCAGCTTGCGCACCGGCGGCTTCGCCAGCACGCTCGCGTGGCCGCCCGCCGCACCGTTGGCGCTGGCTGGCGCAGTCTCCGCAACGGAACCGTACCCGGCCGGTGCCTTGCGTGCCCGCCGGGTGGTCGCGCCGGCCTTGACGCCGTAGCCGACCAGCACGGCCTGCCGTTCCTCGGCGGGGGGGACCGGCGGGATCAGATCCTCAGCCGAGGGGCGCGGCCCGGCGGCCGCGATGGCCGCGGGGTCGGCGGCCGGGGCGGCGGGAACAGCGGCCGGGGCGGCGGGAACGGCGGGCGCCGGCCGGCCCGGCTGAGGCGCGGCGCCGGGCACGTCCACCGCGATGATCGGCGTGCCCACCTCCACGGTCTGGCCCTCGGGCACCAGCAGCGCGGCCACCACGCCCGCGTACGGGCTGGGCAGCTCGACCACGGCCTTGGCCGTCTCGATGTCCACGATGATCTGGTTCACGGTCACGGTGTCGCCCGGCTTGACCCGCCAGGTGACGATGTCCGCCTCGGTCAGCCCCTCGCCCACATCGGGGAGCCGGAACTCCCGGCGCTGCGTGGTTACAGACTCGGTCATGCCAGCTCCTCTCAGACGGTGAAGGTGCGGTCCACGGCGTCCAGCACGCGGTCCAGGTCGGGCAGGTAGTGATCCTCCAGCCGTGACGGCGGGTACGGGGTGGAGAAGCCGCCCACCCGCAGCACCGGCGACTCCAGCTGGTAGAAGCACTCCTGCGTGATCCGGGCCGCGAGCTCCGCGCCCAGCCCGCCGGTGACCGGGGCCTCGTGGGCCACCACGCACCGGCCGGTGCGCCGCACCGACCCGCAGATGGTCTCCATGTCCAGCGGGGAGAGCGAGCGCAGGTCGATGACCTCGATCGAGCGCCCCTCGGCCCGGGCGGCCACGGCCGACTCCACGCAGGTCCGGACCATCGGGCCGTAGCACAGCAGGGTCACGTCGGTGCCGTCCAGCACGATCCTGGAGCGGTCCAGCGGCAGCGTGGCGGCCAGGTCGGCGGCCGGGTCCACCTCGGCCTTGTCCCAGTAGCGGCGCTTCGGCTCGAAGAAGATGACCGGGTCGTCGCAGCGGATCGACTGCTGGATCATCGCGTAGGCGTCCGTGGAGTTGGCACAGGCCACCACGCGCAGCCCCCCGATGTGCGCGAACAGCGCCTCCGGGGACTCGCTGTGGTGCTCTACCGCGCCGATCCCGCCGCCGCACGGGATCCGGATCGTGACGGGCATGGTCAGCTGGCCCAGCGAGCGCAGCCGCATCTTGGCCAGCTGGCTGACGATCTGGTCGAAGGCCGGGAACACGAACCCGTCGAACTGGATCTCGCACACCGGCCGGTAGCCGCGCAGCGCCAGCCCGATCGCGGTGCCGATGATGCCGGACTCGGCGAGCGGAGTGTCCACCACCCTGTCCTCGCCGAAGTCCTTCTGCAGGCCGTCGGTGACCCGGAACACGCCGCCGAGCTTGCCCACGTCCTCGCCCATCACGAGCACGCGGGGGTCGTCCTCGAGGGCCTTGCGCAGGCCTGCGTTGAGCGCCTTGGACAGCGTCATGACCGTCATCGGGCCTCCTCACCGGCGAACGAGTCGAGGTAGGCCGCGTACTGCTCACGCTCCGCGTCCAGCAGCGCGTTCGGCCCGGCGTAGACGTTCTCGAAGATGGCCAGCGGCTGCGGGTCCGGCATCTCCAGGCAGGCCTGGCGGACCCGGCGGCCCAGCTCGTCCGCCTGGGCGTCCACCCCCTCCAGGAACGCGGCGTCGGCGGCGCCGGTGCGCACGAGGTACGCCTTGACCCGCTCGATCGGGTCCTTCAGCTTCCACGCCTCCAGCTCACTGGCCAGCCGGTACCGGGTCGGGTCGTCGGTCGTGGTGTGGGCGCCCATCCGGTAGGTGTACGCCTCGATGAGCGTGGGGCCCTGGCCTTCCCGGGCCGCCTGCATGGCCTTCCTGGTCACCGCCAGGCAGGCCAGCACGTCGTTGCCGTCCACCCGCAGGCCGGGGAAACCGAACCCGCTGGCCCGCTGGTAGAGCGGGATGCGGCTCTGCCGCTCCAGCGGCTCGGAGATTGCCCACTGGTTGTTCTGGCAGAAGAACACGACCGGCGCGTTGAACACCGACGCCCAGATGAAGGCCTCGTTGACGTCGCCCTGGCTGATGGCGCCGTCCCCGAAGTAGGCGATGACCGCCTCCCCGTCCTCGCCGACCGCGCCGTCGCGCTGGATGCCCATCGCGTACCCGGTGGCGTGCAGGGTCTGGCTGCCGATCACGATCGTGTACAGGTGGAACTGGTGCTCGGCCGGGTCCCAGCCGCCGTGGCTGACCCCGCGGAACAGCTCCAGCAGCCGGGTCGGGTCCAGCCCGCGGCACCAGGCCACACCGTGCTCGCGGTAGGTGGGGAAGGCCATGTCCCGCGGTCCGAGCGCGCGGCCCGAGCCCACCTGGGCCGCTTCCTGCCCGAGCAGCGAGGCCCAGATCCCGAGCTCGCCCTGCCGCTGCAGGGCGATGGCCTCGGTGTCGATCCGGCGGACCAGGACCAGGTCCCGGTAGAGGTCCTTCACGTCGTCGGTGGTGAGCTCCAGCGGGTAGTCCGGATGCTCGACCCGCTCACCCTCCGGGGTGAGCAGCTGGATGGTTTCGGTTCGCGGCCCCGGCGGCCGGTCCAGGCCTCCCGGGCTTCCCGGTGCGGTGACCGCACCGTCGGCGTCGACGGTCACGTGCCACTCCCTCTGGTGGTGGGGTTCACGAGCTCCCATGGTGGTGGGGGTTCACGATGCCCCATGGTGGTGGGGTTCACTAGGTCATCGTGGCAGACGAGGCTCCGTCCCGGGAAACCCCGGTATTGCTCAGCGCCAGCCCAGACTTCAGGAGAGGCGGGAACCAGTGGCCCGAATCGTTGTCGACGTGATGCTCCGCCAGGAGATCCACGATCCGCAGGGGGAGGCGATCGCCAGCGCGGCGCACCGGCTCGGCTTCGGGCAGGTGCTCGGAGTCCGGCAGGGCAAGCGGTTCGAGGTGGAACTCAGCGGGCCGGCGGACGAGGCCGCGCTGGCCCGGGTGGCCGAGCTGGCCGGCGAGCTCCTGGCCAACCCGGTGATCGAGGAGTTCACGTTGCACGAGAGCTGACCCGGAGCCGGCTGGCCAGCCGGCCCGATGCGCGAGCCCAACCACATAACACTAAGAGTTCACGATTATCCGCGCCAGGGCCGGGAAAGGTCACAAGTGGCCAGCACCAACACGGGATGAGGGACCTGAAGGGCGGATGCGGGCTCACATGAGACGCGCCGAGGAGTCGATTGTGGACGTTGAGTTCTGCCTGGTGTTTCCGCATGAAGCACTCAGCGTGCCGGTCATGCGCAGGGTCCTGGGCGACACACTACGCCGGCTCGGGGCCGATGAGGAAGGGGTCAGTGACCTCCTCCTCGCTGTGACCGAGGCCTGCACGAACGTGCTCAAGCACGGGCCGCCCGGCCCGCGCTACGAGATCGTGGCCCGGATCGGCCAGCGTGGCTGCCTGATCCAGGTGCTGAACGGGGAGCGCGGTCTCGACTCACTCCTGGTGCCGGCCCCCCGCCGGCCCATGTGGGACGCCGTGCACGCGCCGGGGCGCTTCCGCCGCCGCAGCGGCACCGCCGCGGCCCGGCGGGCCCCGCGCTCCGGCGGGTGGTGGCGCCCGGCCGGGCAGCCGCTGACCGAGGACCAGATGATCGCCCTGCTGCCGGAGTCCGGCCGGGGCCTGGCCATCATGCGGGCCTGCGTGGACGATGTGACGCTGAGCAGCGGGCCGGGGATGGGCACCGTGGTCTCGCTGGAGAAGCGGATGGCGTGGCGGGACGACGCGCCCATGCTGGAGGGCCAGCTCCGGCACGCCGGGTAGCCCTCAGCACCCTCCTGCGCACGGTAACCTGCAGGCAGGACCACCCCCGCTCTCCCCGCTGCGAGGACGCCTCATGACAGCCCGCGTGGGCGTCATCACTTTCCCCGGATCGCTGGATGACGCCGATGCCGCGCGCGCCGTGGCCCGGGCCGGCGCCGAGCCGGTCCCGCTCTGGCACGGCGACCACGATCTGCGCGGCCTGGCCGCCGTCATCCTGCCCGGTGGCTTCTCCTACGGCGACTACCTGCGCTGCGGGGCCATCGCCCGGTTCGCGCCGGTGATGGGCGAGCTCATCCCGGCCGCCCGGGCCGGGCTGCCGGTCCTGGGCATCTGCAACGGCTTCCAGATCCTCTGCGAGGCCCACCTGCTGCCCGGCGCGCTGACCCGGAACGCGGGCCTGCGGTTCATCGACCGGGTGGTCCGGGTGCGCATCGAGGACATCCGCACCCCGTGGACCGCGGACTACGCCCAGGATCAGGAGATCAGCGTGGTGCTGAAGAGCGGCGAGGGTGCGTACGTGGCCGATCCGGCCACGCTGGCCCGGCTGACCGCTTCCGGCCAGGTCGTCGCGCGGTACGCGGGGGGGAACCCGAACGGATCCGTTGGGGATATTGCGGGCGTTCGCAACGAAGCCGGCAACGTGGTGGGGCTCATGCCGCACCCGGAACACGCGATCGACGCGCTCACCGGGCCGGGTACCGACGGTCTCGGCTTCTTCACCTCCGTGCTCCGTGAGATGGCCGGCCAGTGAGCGCCGTCCGGTACCGGCTTGCGAGGGTGGGCCGTCAGGCCCGGCCGAGCGGTCGGTGCGGTTTTTCTGGCCGGGCGGCGCGAGCGTCCCGGGAGGCCCAGTGAGCGCCTGGGAGGCCCAGTGAGCGGCGCGGACACCGTCAGCCGGGCGGCCGCCACCCCCCGCCAGCCCCAGCCCTACGCCGAGCTCGGCCTGACCAGCGAGGAGTACGCCCGGATCGGCGAGCTGCTGGGCCGCAGGCCGACCGACGCGGAGCTGGCCATCTACTCGGTGATGTGGAGCGAGCACTGCTCCTACAAGTCGTCCAAGGTGCACCTGCGCCGCTTCGGCGAGACCGCGCCGCCGTCCGCGGCCCTGCTCGCCGGCATCGGCCAGAACGCGGGCGTGGTGGACATCGGCCAGGGGTACGCGGTCACGTTCAAGGTCGAGTCGCACAACCACCCCTCCTACGTGGAGCCGTTCCAGGGCGCGGCGACCGGCGTGGGCGGGATCGTGCGCGACATCCTGGCCATGGGCGCGCGCCCGGTCGCGGTGATGGACTCGCTGCGGTTCGGGCCCGCGGACGCGCCGGATACCCGCCGGGTGCTGCCCGGGGTGGTGTCCGGCATCTCGTTCTACGGCAACTGCCTCGGCCTGCCCAACATCGGCGGTGAGCTGGCCTTCGACCCCTGCTACCGCGGGAATCCGCTGGTCAACGCGCTGTGTGTCGGGGTCATGCGGCACGAGGACCTCAAGCTCGCCGCGGCCCGGGGGGCCGGCAACAAGGTGATCCTGTTCGGCTCCCGGACCGGCCCGGACGGCATCGGCGGCGCTTCCGTGCTGGCCAGCGCGACGTTCGGGGAAGGCGAGTCGGCCAAGCGGCCCAGCGTCCAGGTCGGTGACCCGTTCATGGAGAAGCTGCTGATCGAGTGCTGCCTGGAGCTGTACGCGGCCGGCCTCGTGACCGGCATCCAGGACTTGGGCGCGGCCGGCGTCGCGTGCGCCACGACCGAGCTGGCCGCGGGCGGCGGCAGCGGCATGCACGTGGACCTCGACACGGTGCCGCTGCGCGACCCGGCCCTCGGCCCCGCCGAGATCCTGATGAGCGAGTCGCAGGAACGCATGATGGCCGTGGTCGAGCCGGCCAGCGTGGGCCGCTTCATGGAGGTCTGCGCCCGCTGGGGCGTGCTGGCCACGGTGATCGGCGAGGTCACCGGCACCGGCCGGCTGGAGATGACCTGGCGCGGTGAGCAGGTGGTGGACATCCCGCCGGCCAGCGCGGCCGACGAGGGCCCGGTGTACCAGCGGCCCATCCAGCGCCCGGCCGGCCAGGACGCGCTGCTGGCCGGTGACCCGGCCGCGCTGCCCCGCCCGGAGGGCGGCCCGGAGCTGCGGGCCACGCTGCTGTCCCTGCTGGCCTCGCCCGGGCTGGCCGACACGAGCTGGGTCACCGAGCAGTACGACCGGCACGTCCGGGGCAACACGGTCCTCGCCATGCCCCAGGACGCCGGCGTGATCCGCATCGACGAGCAGACCGGCCTCGGGATCGCGCTGGCCACGGACGGGAACGGCCGCTTCGGCCTACTCGACCCCTACGCGGGGGCCCAGCTCGCGCTGGCCGAGGCGTACCGGAACGTGGCCGCCACCGGTGCGGTGCCGCTCGCGGTGACCAACTGCCTCAACTTCGGCTCGCCCGAGGATCCCGGGGTCATGTGGCAGTTCAGCGAGGCGGTCCGCGGGCTCGCCGACGGATGCGCCGCGCTCGGGGTCCCCGTCACCGGCGGCAACGTCAGCTTCTACAACCAGACCGACGAGACGCCGATCCATCCCACCCCGGTGGTCGGGGTGCTGGGCGTGCACGCCGACGTGACCCGCCGGGTGCCGATCGGGCTGCGCACCGAGGGGGCGCCGATCATGCTGCTGGGCCGCACCGCGGCCGAGTTCGGCGGCTCGGCCTGGGCCCAGGTGGCCCACGGGCACTGTGGCGGGCGGCCCCCTGAGGTGGACCTGGCCGCCGAGCGGGCCCTGGCTGACGTGCTGACCGGGGCGGCCGCGGACGGCCTGCTGGAGGCCGCGCACGACCTGTCCGAGGGCGGCCTGGCCATCGCGCTGGCCGAATGCTGCCTGGACCAGGGCGTCGGCTGCCAGGTGACGCTGCCGGGCGACCTGTTCACTCAGCTGTTCAGCGAGTCGGCGGCGCGCGCCGTGGCGGCGGTCCGGCCGGGCTGCGAGCGGGCCTTCGCCGCGCTGGCCGGCCGGCACGGGGTGCCGGTCACCGGACTCGGCCTGGCCGGCGGGGACAGCCTGGTCGTGCGGGGCAGCTTCGACATCCCTGTGGATGAACTCGCCGCTGCCCACCGGGGGACGCTCCCAGCGCTCTTCGACTAGCCTTCAGAAGGCCGACCAGAACATGATCAGCTGCGGCCACGGCTTGCCGGCGCCGCACTTCTGCAGCTCGGCCACGACGGATCCGCCCGCCGACGCGGTGCCCAGCCCCAGGCAGCGCCCGTTGGACGCGCTGCGCAGCGCCCAGTAGTCCCGGCCCTGCGCGTCGGTTCGCTCGAACGGGTGATACCAGCGCTGGTCGAGCCGCGTGTCACAGGGCGCCATCTGCGCGGTCGCCTGGGCGCCCCGGCCCACCGCGGTCAGGCACTGCCCGGTCGAGGAGGCCGGACAGCAGCGTCGCGGAGGAACCCGAGGAGCCTGCCTGGCCGGTGCGGCCCAGGTTGGCCAGGCCCACCGACTGCTGGCTGGTGATCTTGTTCGACAGCCGGACCTGTCCCCGCTGTGCCGCGTTGGTGCTCCGGGAATGCAGGAACGCGACCACGCCCACGCCGACCAGGACCGCCAGCACCACGGTCGCGCTGATCAGGACGGCAGCCGTGGCCCGCGATGGGTCCTTGCCTCGTCGCCCAGGACCGCGAATCCCCGCCATAAGGATGACCCTTACTGGCTACTGGCCGGTTAGGCCAGCAATATGAGGAAATCGCTCAAATCATGATATATAGCGTCACCCAGCGGCCCCGGTTGTCTACGCGGTGTCCCGGATCATGAAGATTCGGGTCACGGTACGTTAGGCCCTGATGCCTCCCCGCCGCCCCGATCCCCAGCGACTGCTCGCCGCCCTGGACGCGCAGCGCCTGGCGCTGGGCCAGGATCCCTGGGCGGGCCCGGCCGAGCCCGCGGTGCTCGGCCGGGCGCTGGCCTTCGCGGTGCTCGGGGCGCTGGATGCGGGCGCGGAGCCGCAGCGGGAGGCGATCCGGGCCGCGGTCGCCCACCTGCTCGGGCTGCTCGCCGCCGACGCGCCCGGCCGCGCGGTGGAGGTCAGGGTTCCGCCGTACGCCGCGGTCCAGGCCATCGCCGGGCCGCGGCACACCCGGGGTACCCCGCCGAACGTGGTGGAGACCGACCCTGTGACCTGGGTCAGGCTGGCCCTGGGCCGGCTGTCCTGGGCCGGGGCCCGGGAGGCCGGGCTGGTCAGCGCCAGCGGGCCGCGGGCCGATCTGTCGCAGTGGTTGCCGCTGCTGCGCGGTACTACCAGCGCCTCGCCATCATTAGACTGACCGCGTGGTCAACCCCGATGGCCGACTGACGGACGACGTGGATCCCGGAGACCGGCCTCCTCGGGACGCGTGCGGAGTCTTCGGCGTGTGGTCCCCCGGTGAGGAAGTCGCCAAGCTCGCCTACTTCGGCCTCTACGCCCTGCAGCACCGGGGCCAGGAGTCCGCCGGCATCGCCGTCAGTGACGGTGACCGCATCGTCGTGTACAAGGACATGGGCCTGGTGGCCCAGGTGTTCGACGAGGCCGCGCTGTCGACACTGCGCGGCTACATTGCGGTCGGGCACTGCCGGTACTCCACCAGCGGCGCCTCGACCTGGGAGAACGCGCAGCCCACGTTCCGGTCCACGCCGGTCGCCAGCCTGGCCCTGGGCCATAACGGCAACCTGATCAACACCCTCGAGCTCGCGGCGATCGCCAGCGGTGCCGAGGAGGAGCGCGGGGCCGCCGGCCAGCGGGCCACGACCGACACGGACGTGCTCACCGCGCTGTTCGCCGATCCGCGGATGGCCAGCGTCGAGGACAGTGCCCTGGCCACGCTGCCCCTGGTCCGGGGGGCCTACTCGCTGGTGTTCATGGACGAGCACACCCTGTACGCGGCCCGCGACCCGCAGGGCTTCCGCCCCCTGGTGCTGGGCCGCCTGGCCGCCGGCTGGGTGGTGGCCAGCGAGACCGCGGCCCTGGACATCGTGGGTGCGTCGTTCGTCCGGGAAATCGAGCCGGGCGAGCTGGTCACCATCGACGAGCGCGGGGTCCGGTCGCGGCACTTCGCCCGCCCGCACCCCGCGGGCTGCCTGTTCGAGTACGTCTACCTGGCCCGCCCGGACACGGCCATCGCGGGGCGCAGCGTGCAGGCCACCCGGGTCCAGGTCGGCCGCATGCTGGCCGCCGAGCACCCGGTCGAGGCGGACCTGGTCATCCCGGTGCCGGAGTCGGGCACCCCGGCCGCCATCGGTTACGCCCAGGCCAGCGGCATCCCCTACGGCCAGGGCCTGGTCAAGAACTCCTACGTCGGGCGGACGTTCATCCAGCCCAGCCAGACGATCCGGCAGCGCGGCATCCGGCTCAAGCTGAACCCGCTGCGGGAGGTCATCGCCGGGCAGCGGGTCGTCGTGGTCGACGACTCGATTGTCCGCGGCAACACCCAGCAGGCCATCGTGGCCATGCTCCGCGAGGCGGGCGCCGCCGAGGTGCACGTGCGGATCTCCAGCCCGCCGGTGGCCTGGCCCTGCTTCTACGGGATCGACTTCGCGACGCGGGCCGAGCTGATCGCGGGCAGTTCCACGGTCGAGGAGATCCGCGACTCGATCGGGGCCGACTCGCTCGGCTTCATCTCGCTGGAGGGCCTCACCGAGGCGACCACGATCCCGGCGGGCCGGCTGTGCCGGGCCTGCTTCGACGGCCAGTACCCGATCCCGGTCGCGGAGGCCGAGCGGGGCAAGCATCTGCTGGAAATCACCCCTCCGGTCCTGTCATGACGAGCTCGTACCGTGACGCGGGGGTGGACATCGCCGCGGGCGAGCGGGCCGTGGACCTGATGCGCGCGTCGATCGCCCGGACCAGCGGCCCGGAGGTGATCGGCGGCCTGGGCGGGTTCGCGGGGCTGTTCGACGCCACCCGGCTGACCACGATGCGGCGGCCGCTGCTGGCCACCTCGACCGACGGGGTGGGCACCAAGGTGCTTATCGCCAGCCGGCTCGGGATCTACGACACGGTCGGCATCGACCTGGTCGGGATGGTCGTGGACGACCTGGTGGTGTGCGGGGCGCAGCCGCTGTTCATGACCGACTACATGGTCTTCGGCTCCCTCCAGCCCGAGCGCGCCGCGGCCATCCTGTCCGGCGTGGCCGAGGGATGCGTCCAGGCCGGCTGCGCCCTGATCGGGGGAGAGACGGCCGAGCATCCGGGTCATTTCGGGCCGGACGACTTCGACCTGGCCGGCGCGGCGACCGGCGTGGTCGACCAGGACGACCTGCTCGGCCCGCACCGGGTGCAGCCGGGCGACGTGGTGGTGGCGCTGGGCTCCTCAGGCCTGCACTCCAACGGTTTCTCGCTGGTCCGGCGGGTGCTGGAACGGGCCGGGCTGGATCTGGCGGCCGAGTTCCCCGAGCTCTCCGGGACCCTGGGCGCCGAGCTGCTCACCCCGACCCGCATCTACGCCCGCGACTGCCTGGCCCTGGCCGCAGGCTGCGACGTGCACGCCTACGCCCACATCACCGGCGGCGGGCTGGCCGCCAACCTCGCCCGGGTGCTGCCCGCGGGCGCGGACGCGATCCTGGACCGGGGGAGCTGGCGGCCACCGGCTGTGTTCGGACTGCTCGCGGAGCGTGGCGGGGTGGCGGCGGCCGAGATGGAACAGGTGTTCAACATGGGCGTCGGCATGACCGCCGTGCTCGCCAGCGCGGACGCCGACCGCGGCATTGGCATGCTGACTGGCCGCGGCATCCCGGCGTGGGTGCTCGGCGAGATCGTGCCCGGCACGGGGACCGCCCGGCTGGCCGGGCGGCACGCACAGGGAATCTAGTCCGCCTCAGGCCCTATCGGTTGCCGTAGCCGAGGTAATCGTCGTCCTCGTCTTCGTCGTCGGCATCATCATCGTCAGCGTCATCCGCATAACGTCCTGCGACGTAGGGGTCACCATCTGCTTCCCCATCGTCCCTGCCGACACCCAGCTCGGTCCGCAGCCGGTCAAGGTCCGTGCCGCCGCTGTTGTACTTCAGCTGGCGTGCCACCTTTACCTGCTTGGCCTTGGCTCGGCCGCGCCCCATTGGCTCGACCCCCTTGAACATGCGGAGCCACTCTCGGGCTCCTGCTCCCTGCGCTGATGACTTGCGGCTTTACGCATGCGCGACGGCCCGTCGCCACTTCACCGCTTGAGGTGCGACGCGCTTCCAGCTTGCGTACAGATCCAACCGTACCTGCTTTGCGCCGTAAGCGCCTCTACAGGATGCGAGCAGGCCTGATTGACCCTCATCAATTCCTGCCCGGGGCCCCGGCCGGACACTCCTCCCGGGGAGGGCGGACGAAGTCTCACCCACCCAGCCAGATCCCCCGCAGCCTGCCCACCTCGGACATCCGGCGCTCGGCCAGACGGTCGGCGGCGACCGCCGGCGGCACTCCCTCGGTGTCGGCGAGCGCGAAGATCTGCCTGGTCGTGCCGTAGATCTGCGCGGCGCGGCCCTGGGCCCGCTCGAAGTTGAACCCGGCCAGCTCGTCGGAGACCTGGATCACGCCTCCCGCGTTGACCACATAGTCGGGGGCGTACAGGATGCCCCGGTCGGCGAGCAGTTTCTCGATCCCGGGGTGGGCGAGCTGGTTGTTGGCCCCGCCGCAGACGATGCTGGCCCGCAGGGTCGCCACGGTGTCATCGTCCAGTGCGCCACCGAGCGCGCACGGGGCGTAGATGTCCAGGTGATGGGCCAGGAGCTCGGCCCGGTTCGCCACCACCGGCACGCCCGGATGGGCGGCTGCCACCCGGCTGACCGCGTCCGGGTCCACGTCGCAGATCACGGCCGACGCGCCCGCCTCGGCCAGCAGGGTGACCAGCCGCCGCCCGACCTTGCCCACGCCCTCCACGCCGACCAGGCGCCCGTCCAGGCTGGGGCTGCCCCAGCGGTGCTCGGCGGCGGCCCGCATGCCCTGGAAAACCCCGAACGCCGTGAGCACGGAGGAGTCGCCCGCGCCGCCGTTCGGCACCGTCCGCCCGGTCACGTAGCCGGATTCCCGGGCGATGAGGTCCATGTCCTCGCTGTACGTGCCGATGTCACACGCGGTGATGTAGCGGCCGCCCAGCGACTCGAGGAATCGGCCGTACGCGCGGAGCAGCGCCTCGGACTTCTGGGTGGCGGGATCGCCGATGATCACGGCCTTGCCCCCGCCGTGGTCCAGGCCCGCTATCGCGTTCTTGTAGGCCATGGCCCGGGACAGGTTCAGCACGTCGGCCAGGGCCGTGTCCTCGTCCGGGTAGGGGTAGAAGCGGGTCCCGCCGAGCGCGGGGCCGAGCGCGGTCGAGTAGATGGCGATGATGGCCCTCAGCCCGCTGTGCCGGTCCTGGCAGAAGACGACCTGCTCGTGCCCCGGATCGGTGCTGGAGTTCGGGGCGGTCGGAGGGGGGAACACGTTCGTCACGGTAGTGACTGCCTCTCGCGTTCTATGGGTGCGTTGACCTGCGCAAAGGGCAGGCCGGGCGGCCTGGGGTGGGGCCGTCCCGGATCCGACACTATCGCTGCGGCAGACCAGTGACGATGTCGTTATCCGCAGGACATGTACCGCGTCACGCGAGCGTGCCACGATGCGAACGTGCGACCCTACGCGGCCTATCTGCGCGTCTATGAGCCCCTCTCCGCGTTCAGCGATGCGGAGGGCCGGTACTGGGCGGAGTACGCGGCCTCCGCGGTGCGGCCGCGGCGTGCGGCCGCGCTGGACGCGGAGCAGGCCGAGGCGCTCAGCGGGCTGATCGCCACGCCGCCGATCGCGGCCCCGCGGCGGGAGAGCGGTCACGCGTACGTCCGCTGGGCCGACGGTGTCACCTACATCTGCCCCTGGCAGACCCGGCTGCGGTCCTGGCTGGAGCTGGCCCGGCTGCGCTCTACCGCGCGCCCGCTGCTGGCCACCGCGTTCGCGGCGGGCCAGGCCAACGAGGCACTTCGTGACTTCGCCTCCTGGCAGGGCCAGGCGTCATCGCTGCGGGTGTTCATCCAGACCTGCACCTGGGCGGTTCCCCCGGGATGGTTCGTGCCGTTCGCGCCCGACGAGCGGTGGCTCGTGCTGGGCGGGGCCAGCGAGGCCGACAGCCGTGGCCCGGCCACCGCCGCCACGACCCGGACGCTCATCTACGCCACGGCCATGTCGCAGGCCCGGCGGCGGATCGCCCGGGCCCTGAACGCACTGCGGCGCACCAGCGGCGACGCCTTAACGAGCCCGCCCGGTGCCTCGGGCGGCGGGGATGACGCGGGCGAGTCCGGCGGCCGGGACGGCCTGGGCCCGTGGCAGGCCACCGTGGAGATCGCCCAGATCGGCCGGTGGCTGGAGGAGTTCCATCCCCATTCGGTCGTGGAGCTGGATTACGGCGGCCTCGTGCACCTGCTCGACGACGATTCGCTGCGGGCCGACCAGTCGGTCGCCGAGGTGTCGGCGGCCATCAGCGCCAGCCGGGAAGGCCAGCAGGACCTGGCCAGCGTGCTCTATCAGCGGCTCCGCAGCAGGTGGCGGGCACTGGAGTCACTCGAAGCCGCCAACTGACTATCAGAGGACGACTTTCCAGATTCCACCCGTTGCAACGATACGTGTCGCTAGAATCACGCAGCGTGACGCATAACAGTGGAGCAACGGGGGCGACCTGTCACAGAATCTTTGCTCCTGGTGGTCGACTTGTCACCGCTGGTGATGGCAATATGGTCTCAGTGGGCCATATAGGACATCCACGGCAGGCTCCAGCCGGAGCCAGGCAAAGGAACAACCGCAGGATCGCAAAACTGGTCCAAGAGGAGAGGCCGTAGACATGTCTGCACGTACACCCGAGGCTGAGCCGCTGTTGACCCCAGCCGAGGTCGCGACAATGTTCCGCGTTGACCCCAAGACGGTGACACGCTGGGCGAAGGCGGGAAAGCTGACCTCCATCCGGACGCTGGGCGGACACCGCCGGTACCGGGAGACAGAGGTCCGCGCGCTCCTCGCGGGGATCCCGCAGCAGCGCTCGGAGTAGGCCCGCACCACAGCACCACACGCACGACAGCAGTACACGCAGTACCGGAAGTACGCGAAGTACCGGAAGTACATGCAGTACAGCACGACACGAGGGGGGGTCGGCCCCGGCGGACAGCCGGGTCGGCGAGCGGCACACGCGCAGGTCGCTTGCTGGAGTTCGAGAGGACTGCCGGGGTCGATCCTGGGTCATCTCCCAGACGGGGAACCACAATCTTCCCGGGCACGGGTGGCGAGACCGTGACTACTAACTGTAGTCACGGTCTAACTTTTTGTAACTGCCCTTGCCAAGAGCCCAGGTCCGCCATACTGGTCCCTGCCACTAGCCAGGTCTGCTGCTCGCCGGCGCTGCGGCTAGCTGGCACGGCCGCCAGCCAGGGGGGGAGGGCGGCTCGCCAGGCATCCGCGTCCCCGATGTCACGGCGCGTGCGGGGGCACGTTCCGGGGCGGGGCGCGATGCCGCCGCCCGCCGGGGACCCGCGGGGCCCGGCGCGGCACCGCTTCTTAGGGGAGGATCGCACGATGCCTGACCCAAGGCTGGTATCTCGCGCGCAACGCGCCGCGACAATGTTGGAGCGGGCATGGGAGCGGTGGCGCGCCACGCAGGGCCTGGAGACCGAGCCCATGCCGCCGGTCTCGAGCTACGTGGGTTACTCGATCGAGGAGCCGTGGGGACGGCCCCGGGTCGTCTTCGGCGTGAACGCCGAGGACGCCGAGCGGCTCGCGGCGTTGCTGCAGGAGAGCGCGGGCACCGGGCCGGATGGCCTGCCCCGGGCCGTCGATCCGGGTTACCGGCCGGCCGTCCCCGGCGCGTTCGCGGCGGACCGCCCGGCCGTGCCGGACCGTGGTTATCCCGACCGCGGGTACACCGACCGTGGTTACCAGGACCGTGGTTTCCAGGAGCGTGGTTACCAGGACCGCGGCTATCAGGACCGTGGGTACGACCAGAGCCTGCTCGACGACGTGCGCGGGCGGATTCCCGTGCAGGGCTGGCCGCCGGAGTTCGGCGACAGCCGGGAACAGCTGAACGGTGCCGGGCCCAGCCATCCGGACGAGCCCCAGTTGCCCCTCGACCTCGGCCCGGTGCGGGCCGACGAGAGCGGGGGGGACCCGCTCCGGGCCGACGAGCCCGGGCCGGCCCGCGACCTGAAGCTGCCCGGCGAACTGGGGCTGTCCGATGAGTTCCGGGCGCCGGGCGATTTCCTGGACGATGGTGAGTTCCCGGTGGGTGAGAGCTTCCCGGCCGGTGAGGGATTCCGGCCGGGCGGCCAGCTGAGGCCGGCGGATGAGCGCGGGCCGTCCAGCCTGGACGCCCCGTACGGCGTGCCCTACGCCGGGGGCGTGCCCTACGCCGGTGGTGCGGTCTCCACCGGGGATTCGGCGCCCGCCGTTCCGTACACCGGGGAGCCCTACGACCCCGATGGGCCCTACGGCCCGTACGGCCCGGCTGCTTCCTACGCGGGGCCCGGGGGTCCCCATATCGGTGGGCCGGAGCGCAAAGGTGCCGCGGCTACGGCTGAAGCCGCCGCCCAGGCCGGCCGGTATGAGGACGGCCGGGACGAGAACGGTCCGGATGACCTCGTCCGGGACGAGGCCGTCCGGCACGAGGACGGGCCGCGCGATCTGGACGTCCGCAACGGGTCCGGGCGCGACATGCCGGGGCGCGATGAGCCCGGGCGGGACGGACCGGGGCGCGCTGAGCCCGGGCTGGACGGACCGGGGCGCGCTGAGCCCGGGCTGGACGGGTCCGGGCACGGTGAGTCCGGGCTGGACGGGTCCGGGCGCGATGAGCCCGGGCTGGACGGCTCCGGGCGCGCTGACGACGCCCCCGGCCCGGGCGCGCGAGCCGGCGACCTGCGAGCCGACGAGCTGCACGCTGACGATGTTCACGGTGAAGCCACGCGCGGTGAAGCCACGCGCGGTGAAGCCACGCGCGGTGAAGCCGGGCGCGGTGAAGCCGGGCGTGACGAGGCCGGGCGGCAGGAGGCCGGGCGCCACGAGGACCTGCGAGGCGGGGACCACCCCGGCACGCGCTATCCCAGCGCAGTCAATCGGGGAGGGGCCGGCCAGAGCGGGCTGAGCAGTGACGCCCAGCTGCATACCGCGCGCGAGGACCCTTCCTCGGCTGGTCCGGGGGAGGAGCCCCCGGCCGCGGCCGGGCCCGCCGGTGATGCCCCTGAGGCACCGACGGCGGCCGCGGATCGCCCGGCGGATTCCGCCAGCCGCGGCAGCATCTCCGACACCATGGCCGCGGAGCTGGCCGGATGGGCTGCGGGCGAGCTTCCGGGACAGGCCGCGGCGCGGTTGGCCAGCTGGGCGACCGCGGGCGGTGCGGTGGCCCGCGGCCGGCAGCAGGCCCACCTCGGCGGCGGCGGAACCGCCGCAGAGCGGGTCAGCTAGCGGAGTACTCTCGTGCTGGATCGGGCCTGACCGTACCGGCGGCCCTCATGCCCAGCTGGCGGGAGTCCCGGATGATGCGCCGTCGTGGCCGGCCCGGTTCAACCCGTGCTGCCGGGCCGCCCCGCCTGGGCCTGACCGGCATCGCGCTCCTGGCCACCGCTGGGCTGGCCGGATGTGCCGGAGCGGGCGGTACGACGTTGCCCGCGTCCGCCCGGTCTCTGTCCAGTACCGGGGCGGGCGCGGGCGCTGCCGCCGGAACCGGAGCCAGCGGCACGGGCCAGGCCGCGCGAACGCCGGGCGCGCCGCCCGCCGGGCAGCGCCCCGGCAACGTCCCGCTGAGCACCGCCGCGCCCACCCGCACGGCCCAGCCTCTGGCCGGCCAGGTCATCGCCCTGGACCCCGGGCACAACGGCGCCAACTGGTCGCATCCGGCGATCATCGGCCAGCTGGTCAACGTGATCACGGAATGGAAGGCCTGCGACACGTCGGGGGCGCAGACCGACGCGGGATATCCCGAGCACGCCTTCACGTTCGACGTCGCGATGCGTCTGGCCCGGCTGCTCCGGGCCGAGGGTGCCACCGTGGTCCTCACCCGCCACAACGATGACGGCGTCGGACCGTGCGTGACCCAGCGCGCGGCGATCGGCAACCGGGCGCACGCGAACGCGGCCATCTCCATCCACGCCGACGGTGGCCCATCCTCGGGGACCGGTTTCGAGGTGATCGCTCCGGGCCGTATCGCCGGCGCCCCGGACGCCCCGGTCATCGGGCCGTCCGGCCGGCTCGCCGCGGACATCAGGAACGCCTACCACCGGATCACCGGCGAGCCTTATTCCGACTACGTCGGCACTCGGGGACTGGACGTACGCACCGACCTGGGCGGCCTGAACCTCTCCACCGTGCCCAAGGTCTTTATCGAGTGCGGCAACATGCCTAACGTCGGCGACGCGGCCCGGCTGACCAGCCCCCGGTTCCGGGAGCGCGTCGCGGTGGCCCTGGAAGCCGGCTTCACCGCTTTCCTCGACAGGCATTCCTAAGCCGGTCCTCAGCAATCGCTAAGGTCGGAGCGCTTCCATTCTGCTGTGACACCCGCGAGCGGGCCCCCGCCCAGCCGAAGGTACGGGCATCCGCTGACCCTGGTGGCCGTAGCGGCTGTGGGGCTGCTTGCCGGTGCGGGAGGGGCGGCCGTCGCGACCGCTGGCAGTTCCCCGAGCCCAGCTGCGGACTCCACGTCCACTGAGGCCAGCCCCTCGCCCTCCGCCTCGTCCGCTCCCCGCCGCCCCGCAGCTCCGGCGCCCGGCCGGACAGGCGGGTTCTTCGGCGGCGGGATCGGCGGTGGTTTCTCCGGTGCCCCGGTGCACGGGACCCTGGTGGTGCCCGTGTCCGGTGGCGGCTACCAGACCGAGGACGTCCAGCGGGGCAAGGTCACCGCGATCAGCGGCTCATCGGTCACGGTCGTCAGCGCCGACAAGTACACGAAGACCTACCGGGTGAACGGCTCTACCTCGGTGAACGCCGGGAACGGCGGCCTCAGCAGCGTCAAGGTGGGCGACCAGGTGAGCTTGACCGCTACGGTGCGCGGCTCCGCGGCCACCGTCACCAGCATGATCGACCTGTCCCGCCTCGGTAACCGGTTCTTCGGTCCAGGCGATGGCAACCAGGGACAACCCTCAGGCTGAGGGTGAAGACGTCTGGTTCCGGCCCGGCCTGCCCAGGGACCGGGCCGGGACCAGACACCAGCGAATGCCCCACCCCCTGCGCACACTGTCGGCGGGCTGGGCGAGAATCTGGGGCGTGCGGGTTGCGGTGGTTGCCGGGCCCGGGCGCACGGCCCTCCTGCAGGAACTCGCCGAGGATGGTAGCGGCTACGCCGCACCCACCCTGGTGAATGACTTCCCGGCTGCGGTAGCGGACTACGAGCGTGCCGGGTCCGCGCGCGGTGGGACGGCGCCCAATGAGCCCGTGCCCGATGAGCCCATGCCCAATGAGCCCGTGCCGGGCAAGCGTGAGCCCGTGCGCTGGGTCTGGGCGGACACATCCGAGGTCTACCCGTCCCTGCTGCGCGCCGGAGTACGGGTGGACCGCTGCCACGACATCGCACTCACCGGGGCGCTGCTGCTGGCGCGGGGCGGGCAGCCAGCCGGAGCCGCCCCTACGGTCAGCCGTCGAGTCGGCCCGGCATCGGGGGCTGCCGGGCAGGCGACCCTGTTCGGGCCCGCTGAACCGGGAATCGGGGAGGCCCGTGAGGAGCTCGGCGCCCTGGTCGCTGAGCACGCGGACCAGGTTCGCCAGATCGCCGCGGACGCGCACCCGGCCAGGTTCGGGTTGCTGGCGGCGGTCGAGTCAGCCGGAGGCCTGGCCGCGGCGGAGATGAGCGCCCGGGGCATGCCCTGGCGGGCCGACGTGCACGACGCCCTGCTGGCCGGCCTGCTCGGTTCGCGGCCCGGGGCAGGCCTCCGGCCACCCCGGCTCGCCGGGCTGGCCGCCCAGATCTCCGCGGCATTCGGTGGCCGCCCGGTCAACCCCGATTCCCCGGCCCAGTTGCTGAAGGCGTTCGCCACCGACGGCGTCCCTGTCCCGTCCACCCGCTCGGGCGTGCTGCGGGGCATCGACCACCCCGCGGTTCCGTTCTTGCTGGAATACAAGGAGCTGGCCCGGCTGCACGCGGCGCACGGCTGGGCCTGGCTGGACGAATGGGTGCGGGACGGCCGGTTCCACCCGGAATACGTGGTCGGCGGGGTCGTGTCGGGCCGGTGGGCAAGCCGTGGCGGCGGTGCGTTGCAGATTCCGCGGGTGGTGCGCCGCGCGGTCGTGGCGGATCCCGGCTGGGTGCTGGTGGTCGCGGACGCGGCCCAGCTGGAGCCGCGGGTGCTCGCCGCCCTGGCCGGTGATCACGCGTTCGCCGAGGCGGCCGGGTCCGGTGACCTGTACCAGGCGCTGGCCGGGGCGTTCGGCGGAGACCGGGCCAAGGCCAAGGTGGCGTTGCTGTCAGCGATGTACGGCGGGGCCGGTGGTGAGGCCTCGCAGTTGCTGGCCGTGCTCCGGCGGCGCTTCCCCCGGGCCGACGCCTACGTGGAGGCCGCCGCGCGGGCCGGGGAGGAAGGCCGGGTGGTCCGGTCCCGGCTCGGCCGGTCCTGCCCGCCGCCGTCCGCTGAGTGGCGGGGCCTCACCGCGTCGGCGGACGACCCCAGCGCGGACGACCAGCGGGCCCGGCGCTCGCTGCGGGCCCGCGGCCGGTTCACCCGCAACTTCGTGGTGCAGGCCAGCGCGGCCGACTGGGCGCTGGTCCTGCTGGCCGGCCTGCGCCGGCGGCTCGCGGCGCTGGGCAACCCGGCCATGGGCGACCCGGCCATGGCCGGGCGGCCCGAGGGTGGGCCGCCTGAGTCCGGACCGGCTGAGTGTGGACCGCCTGAGCCTGGGCCGCTGGCCGGCCCCGGGCTCGTGTTCTTCCAGCACGACGAGGTGATCGTGCACTGCCCCCGGGCCTTGGCCCCGGAGGTGGTCGAGGCCATCGGCGACGCGGCCCGGGAAGCCGGTCACCTCGTATTCGGCGCGACCCCGGTGCGGTTCCCCGTGACCACGGCAGTGGTCGACTGCTACGCGGACGCGAAGTGACCCGCGGGGTCAGGGCCGCCGGGGGCTCAGGCAGTGGCGGGCTGATCGGTGCCGCAGTACTTGCACTTGCTGGCGGCGGCGGGCAGATCGCTGGACAGGCAGGCCGGGCAGGTCTTGACCGGCGCGGGATCCCCGAAGACCACCTGTCCGCGGCGGGCCTGAACCGCCTTGTACGGCACGACGATGAGGAAGTACACAACGGCGATGAAAATGATGAAGTAAATGATTGCGGAGATAAAGGAGCCGAAATCCACGAACGTCTTCGGGTTGCCCGCCTGACCCAGCTGGACACCCAGGCCCTCCGATGAGCCGCCCTGGAACCGGGCCACGATGGGGTTGATGATGTTGGTCGTGAAGCCGGTGATCAGGCCGCTGAAGGCCAACGCGACCACTAGCCCCACCGCGACGACGATCACGTCACCACGCATCAGAAAGTTCTTGAAGCCCTTCAGCATGCCCTATCCTCCGATTCGCGATCACGAATGGCGCCCGGGATAGCGGGCTTCGATCCGCGGGCATTGCCGGGCCGCCGGAACCACAGCAGTCACCGCGCCGAGGCTACTCCGACGCCGAGTGCCCCGACATCTGTCGTCCCCGATTGTGACTCCTTGCGGTGTGGCGCCCCGTAGGTACGGCTGGCATCTGGCGTGGGGTGACCAGACACGCCGTACGATTCCGGTGATCATGACGGGACGCGAGTGTTTCCGCTGATTTGTTTTACGAAGTCATGGGGTTGCGTGACCTGATTGGCGAGCGCCAGTGCGAGGCAGGTAGCTGACAGCCCAGGTTCCCGGCCATTCTGTCCGGGAAGCCCCGGTTCCTGGGCCGTCAGCTCCCGTCCCAGCGCCCGGAGCCCGAGGCTCAGAACCCGGGGGTCCGGAACCGGGTCCGGAACCGGGTCCCGGAACCGGGTCCCGGAACCGGGGCCGCCTCGACGAGGCCGAGGTCTCCCGCCTGGCTGGACCCTGATCGCAGCGGGGTTTCCGGCCGCTCCCGGGACTTGAGAAAGTGCCGCTGGGCAGAGTAAGGAAACAGTAACCGAATATATACTCCATCACCTGCCAATATGTCAAGATCAATTCGATAGTATGTTCGCATAGCTCGATGACCGGGCCCGACGATCAGGGTCGATGGTGAGACACGGCGAGGAGGTGAACCCCGATGCCGGCAGAGCCCAGCGGTGACAGCCCGGGCGCACGGCCGCGCGGCGAGGCGGCTGTACCAGCGGCGGGCCGCCTTCCTGACGGGCTCATCATGTCGTGGAGCGAGCATGTCCCGCTCGAGGAGGTATTGGCCGCCGCCCGCCGTCAGCTTCGGCAGCGGGCGGGCGCAGATGTGCCAGCCTGGGGTGAGCCCGGCGACCAGGAGGCCGGGGATCAGGAGCCCGGCGGCCAGGAGGCCGATGACCAGGAGCCCGGCGGCCAGGAGCCCGGCGGCCAGGAGCCCGATGACCAGGAGCCCGGCGGCAGCGGTCCAGGTGATGCCCACAGTGCGGACGCCGAGGACCCGTTCGGTGATGACGAACTGCTCGCCGCCCAACTGGCCGCGTCCAGCGCCGTGTCACCGGGGGCCCCGGGTGCTGTCCCCGCCGATGTCCTCCCCGTCGAGGGTCTGGCCGGTCACGCCCGCTTAATGCCCGGGCCCGCCCTGGCCGGCTGGCTGAGCGGCGCATCAGCCGCGGACCTGGACGACGCGGCGCTGGTCAGCAGCGTCACCGGCTGGCGTAAGGTCACGTCATGGGCCCAGGGCCAGGAGCTTGCGGCCGTCGCCGAACTGGGCCGACGGCGTGGCGTGACCTGCGACGTTGCCCCTGAGCGCGCGCCTGCCGAGGAACTGGCAGCCGTTTTTGCCCCTAACGAAGTGGCGCTGGCGCTGACCCTGACCCAGTGCGCTGCCGACTACTGGATGAGCCTCGCGGTCAGCCTGGCCGCGAGGCTCCCTGGGACCCTGGCCGCGTTGCGGACGGGAAGCATCGACCTGGCCCGCGCCAAGCTGATCGACCAGTTCACCACTCCGCTCGAAGGAGATCTCGCACGGAAGGTGGAGGACCGCGTCCTGGCCAAAGCGCCGCACCAGACCACTGGCCAGCTGCGGGCCGCGTTGCAGCGCGCGGTGATCTCCGTGGACCCGGAGGCCGCCGAGCGTCGGAGGAAGCAGGCCGAGCGGAACGCGCGGGTCGAACTGGCCGGCGAGCCCGAGGGAACCGCATCCCTGTTCGGCCGGTATCTGCCCGCCGCACAGGCTGCGGCGGCCTGGGCCCGGGTCAGCGCGATCGCCAAGGCCCTGGAGAAGGGCGGGGCGGCCGGGGGGATCGACTTGCTGCGGGCCCAGGTATTCATCCGCCTGCTGCTCGGCGCGCCGCTCGTCCCTCCCGGCGCCCCAGAGCCCCCGGCCGCTGGCCCTCTCGACCCCGCCGATCCCTCCTCCGGCAGCGATTGCCCCGCCGGTCCCTCCGGCAGCGGCCCTGGTGCCCCCGATGCGTCCCAGGGTGATTCGCCCCTCACGCCCAGCGGACCCGGGGCGCTGGAACCACATGACGGTGCGGGACCGAGCCCAAGCGGCGCCGACTGCGATGGCGACGGAGCCGGCCCCAACCGCCGAGGTCCGGGTGGGGCGCCCGGCTCCGGGGCGAACCCTGTGAGCGGCATGGGATCGCCGTGTGCGTGGCCCGGTATCCCGTCCCTGGGGGAACTGCCCGGACTGAGCGGTGAAGCGCTGCGTGACGAGGCGATCGGTGAGTTGCTGAAGGGGAGACCGAAGCTCAGCGTGTCGTGGCGCACGCTGGCGGGCCTGTCCGGCGAGCCTGGTCAGCTGGGACGGATCGGCCCGGTCGCCGCCGCCGTGGCCCGCGATCTGGCCGCGGCCGCGGTGGCTGATCAGACCTGCGAGTGGCGGGTCATCGTGGTCGGCGCGCGGGGGCAGCCTCTAGCCGTGACCCGGATCCGTTCACCCGGCCGCTCTGGAGCCTCGTCCCCGGGATCACCGGCCCACGGCCCCCTCAGCCAGGTCATCGTGAGGGTGCCGACCGGCTGGGTGAGCGAGCAGGACGAGTCCCGGCGCGGGTCCAGGGCGAGCGGGTCCAGGGCGAGCGGGTCCAGGGCGAGCGGGTCCGGGAGTAGCG
>WNGB01002673.1_pt1 | contig 28593 bp, 29 predicted proteins | sample 5400681 | NCBI WGS metagenome assembly WNGB01 (sample SAMN13153367, study PRJNA577476) | soil metagenome | isolation source: 115 cm soil or saprolite under grassland replicate 2 | place: USA:California | collected 2016-06-15
AGGCCGAGGAGAACGCGCCGAGCAGGAAGTACTTCATGGCCGCCTCCTGCGCGCTGGAGCGGCGGGTGGCGCCGGCCATGATGTACAGCGACAGCGACAGGATCTCCAGGGCGATGAACACCACCAGCAGGTCGGAGGCCGCCGCCAGCAGCACCATGCCGGTGAGCGCGAACAGCAGCAGCGGGTACAACTCCGGCGGCGCCTGGCCGTCCTCGGTCCTTTCAGCTCTCCTCGAGGGCCCGTCCGAGAGCGCCATGAGCGTGGTGAGGGCACCAACGGCGAGCAGGACGATGCGCGCGTAGCGGGTGATGCCGTCCAGCGAGACGGCGCCGTCGAAGGCGACCGCGCGCAGGTCCCAGTTCCATCCCACCAGCGCGGCCGCGACCGCCAGCCCGGCCAGCGTCAGGAACGCGAGCAGGCCACGGCGGGCATTGGGCCAGAAGGCCACGACCATGAGCAGGACGACCCCGGCGCCGGCCAGGGCGAGCTCGGGCGCGATCGCCCGCCAGGCGACCTGTGGCACCGGCAGCGGCGCGTCAGCGATCTGGGCGAGCAGGTGCACGGGCTCCTCCGTCGAGCCCGAGGCCAGTTCCTCGGGCGGTCATGGTGCCGGTCTCGGTGTGGGCTCCTCCAGCGCGCGGCCGGACTGGCCCGGACGCGCGTCGGCGGTGATCTGGGCGACCCGCTGGGCGGCGGGCTCGATCCGCTGGAGCAGCGGCTTGGGGAAGACGCCGAGAGCGATGATCGCGGCCAGCAACGGCAGCACGATCGCCCACTCTCGGCCATCGAGGTCGCCGGCTCCACGGGCGGGCTGGGCGCCGACGGCGGGCGGGATCTGGCCGCCCTGCCACATCCGCTGGTATGCCCAGAGCATGTAGACAGCGCCGAGGATCACCCCACCGGCGCCGAGCACCGCGGCGGCGCGGTTGGTCAGGAACGCGCCGAGGAGGGTGAGGAACTCGCCGACGAACCCGATCAGGCCGGGCAGGGCGACGGCGGCCAGCGTGAGCACCAGCATCACGCCGGCCATGCGCGGCATGGTGCGCTGGAGGCCGCCGAGCCGCGCCATCTCCGAGGTGCCGCGGCGCTCCACCAGCATGCCGGTGACGAAGAACAGGCCGCCGATCACCACGCCGTGGGCGACCATGTAGAAGACCCCGCCCTGTAGGCCCTGGAGGTTGAAGGCGAAGATGCCGAGCACGATGAAGCCGAGGTGGGACACTGACGAGTAGGCGACCAGCCGCTTGAAGTCCCGCTGGCCAGCGGCCACCAGCGCGCAGTAGAGGATGCCGACCACCGCGAGCGTGAGCATCAGCGGCTGGAACCAGTGCGCCGCGTCCGGGAACAGCGGCAGCGAGAACCGCAGGAACCCGTACACGCCCATCTTCGACATGACCCCTGCGAGCAGCACCGTGGTGGTGGTCGGCGCCTCCACGTAGGTGTCGGGCAGCCAGGAGTGCAGCGGCACCAGCGGCGTCTTGATGGCGAAGGCGGCGAAGAAGGCCGCGAACAGCCACCGCTGCGTGACCGGGTCCTTGCCGAGGTCGCGCAGCGCCTCGTAGTCGAAGCTCGGCGAGCCTGTGGCCTTGGCCTGCAGGTAGGCGAGCCCGACGATGCCGACCAGCATGAGCAGCCCGCCGAGCAGCGTGTAGACGAAGAACTTCACCGCCGCGTAGATGCGCCGCTCACCGCCCCACGAGCCGACCAGGAAGTAGCTGGGGACCAGCACCGCCTCCCAGAAGATGTAGAAGAGGAACAGGTCCAGCGCCACGAACACGCCGAGCAGCGCGGTCTCGAGTACCAGCAGCAGCGCCAGGTAGCTGCGCGGACGGTCGCGCATGCGCCAGGAGCCGACCACCGCCAGCGGGGCCAGCAGCGCGGTGAGCAGCAGCAGCGGCAGGCTGACGCCGTCGACGCCGAGCCGGAAGCGCACGCCCAGCGAGCGCACCCAGCTCGCGTTCACGCCGAGCTGGAAGCCCGGCTCGCCGATCTGGAACCGGATGGCGAGCGCCACCGCCAGCCCGAAGGTGGCCAGGCTGAAGGCCAGCGCGACCCAGCGCGCCAGACCCTGGCCGGCGCGCGGCAGGCACAGCAGCACCAGCGCCCCGGCGAGGGGGAGGAAGACGGTCAAGGTCAGCAGCACGGGTTCGGGCTCTCCCCCTTCATCACATGGTCCGCAGGACGAGGAAGGCCAGCAGCAGTACAGCGCCGCCGAGCACGCCCACCGCGTAGGTGCGGACGAAGCCGGTCTGCACGCGCCGGCCCCGGGTGGCGACGGCGGCGACCTCGCGGGCCACGCCGTTCACGGCGCCGTCGATCACGCCCTCGTCCACCGGCCCGGCCGCGAAGCGGGCCAGCGCGCCCCCGAGCCTGACCGTGAACAGCTCGTACAGCTCGTCCACGTAGAGCTTGCCGGCCAGGACCCGCCACGCCGCCGCGTAGCGCTCTCGAAGGCCCAGCCAGCGGGCGGCGGCCCCGCCGTAGAGGTACCAGGCCACCCCCGCGCCGCAGAAGGCCGCCGCCGTGGCGATGACGCTGAGCCAGATGGCGCTGAGCGAGGCCGAGGCGACCTCCGGCGGCGAGCCGAGCAGCGGCTCCAGGAACGTCTGGATGCGCCCACCCACGCCGGTGAAGGTGCTGAGCAGCGCCCCGGCGACCAGCGCGAGCAGGCCGAGCACCAGCAGCGGCAGGGTCATCACCGGCGGCGACTCGTGCGGGTGGCGGCCCTGCGGCCAGCGCCGCTCGCCGAAGAAGGTCAGGAACACCAGCCGGGACATGTAGAAGCCGGTGAGGCCGGCGGTGAGCACGCCCACCACCCAGGCGAACATGCCGACACCGCCGTGGTCGAAGGCCGCCCCGAGGATCTGGTCCTTGGAGTAGAAGCCCGAGGTGAACGGGAAGCCGATGATCGCCAGCCACGCGGCCATGGTGGTCACGAAGGTGAGCGGCATCACGCGCCGCAGCCCGCCGAACTCCTTGACGTCGGTGGCGTCGTCGTTGCCGTGCATGACCGAGCCGGCGCCCAGGAACAGCTGCGCCTTGAAGAAGGCATGGGTGACCAGGTGGAAGATGCCGGCGACGTAGCCGATCGGGCCGAGCCCCACGGCGATGAACATGTAGCCGAGCTGGGACACCGTCGAGTAGGCCAGGATCCGCTTGATGTCGTCCTGGGCGATGGCGATCACCGAGGCGAGCAGGGCGGTGGCCGCGCCGATCACCACCACGACCGTCTGCGCCGAGCTGGAGGCCTCGAACAGCGCGTGGGTCCGGGCGACCAGGAACACGCCGGCGGTCACCATCGTGGCCGCGTGGATCAGCGCCGAGACCGGGGTGGGGCCGGCCATCGCGTCCGGCAGCCAGACGTAGAGCGGGATCTGCGCGCTCTTGCCGGTGCAGGCCAGGAACAGCAGCAACGCGATGGCGGTGGCCACCCCGCCCGCGAGCCCGGAGACACGCCCGAAGACCTGGTCGAAGTCGAGACTGCCGAACTTGGCGAAGATCAGGAACATCGCCAGCAGGAAGCCGACGTCGCCGATGCGGTTGGCGACGAACGCCTTCTTGGCGGCCGGCGGCACCTCCGGCCTGGTGTACCAGAAGCCGATCAGCAGGTACGAGCACAGGCCGACGCCTTCCCAGCCGAGGAACATGACCAGGAAGTTCTGCGCGAGCACCAGGATGAGCATGGCCGCGGCGAACAGGTTCAGCCAGGCGAAGTAGGTGCCGCGCCGCTCGTCGGCGGCCATGTAGCCGATCGAGTAGAGGTGGATCAGCGCGCCCACCCCGGTGACCACCAGCGCCAGAGTGGCCGAGAGCTGGTCGAAGCGCAGGTCCAGCGCCACCCGCAGGTTGCCGGAGACGAACCAGTCGTAGCCGCGCAGGATCGCCGTCCTGGAGCCGGCGTCCCTGCCGATCAGCTCGAGGAACGCCGCCACGGCGATGGCGAAGGCCGCGGCCATCAGCAGCGTCGCGAGCCAGCCGGCGAGCCCGCGCAGGCGCCGGCCCACCAGGGTGTTGACGGCGAAGCCGGCCAGCGGCAGCAGCGGTAGCAGCCAGACCAGGCGGATCGCGCCGGTAGCGTTCAGGGCCTCGTCACCCCTTGAGCAGGTTGACGTCGTCGACGCTGGTCGACGAGCGCTTGCGGAAGATGGATACCAGGATGCCGAGGCCGACGACCACCTCGGCGGCGGCGACCACCATCACGAAGAAGGACAGGATCTGGCCGTTCAGGTCGCCGTTGAGCTTGGCGAAGGCGATGAAAGAGAGGTTGACGGAGTTCAGCATCAGCTCCACGCACATGAACAGCACGATGGCGTTGCGCCGGATGAGCACGCCCGCCACGCCGATCGTGAACAGCAGCGCCGAGAGCACCAGGTACCAGCTGGGCTCGACTCTCATGGCACGGGCTCCTCTTCGCGGGCGGCACCCTCCCGGGCGGCCCCTTCCCCAGCGGCCCCTTCGCCGGCGGCCCCTTCGCCGGGGGCGCCGTCCCGGACGGCGCGCACCGGCCGGACGCCGCCCCGGGCTCCGGCGCCCCACTGGCGCTTGCCGAGCACCAGCGCGCCGACGGCGGCCACCACCAGCAGCAGGCCGGTCGCCTCGAAGGCGAACAGGTAGCGGGTGTACAGCAGCCGGCCGATCGCCCGGACGTTGTCGTTGCCGGCGACCTGGTTCAGGTCCACGCCCGCGCCACGGAACGGGTGCAGGAAGATCGCCCACACCACGCCGGCGAGCAGCAGCACCACCAGGACCGCGGCGGCCGGGCGCTGGCCCTTGATCGTCTCGCGCAGCACGTCCTCGCGGGAGATGCCCAGCAGCATCAGCACGAACAGGAACAGCACCATGATCGCGCCCGCGTAGACGATCACCTGCACGGCCGCCAGGAACTGCGCCTGGAGAAAGACGTAGAACGCCGCCAGGCAGAAGAAGTTGACCACCAGCAGCAGCGCCGAGTAGACGGCATGCCGGTTGAGCACCATGCCGAGGGCCGCCACCACCGACAGCGGCGCGAGCACCACGAAGAAGACCAGCTCCGTCCGCTCCCCGGAGGTGGTCGCGGCCAGGACCGTGCCGGCGTGGAGCGCGGTCACCGCGGCACCGCCTCGTCGCCCGGTAGCTCCCGGTCGGCCTGGCGTGCCTCGCCGGCCTGGAGCAGTGCCCACACGGGCTCCACCGACTCCTGCGAGAGGGACGCCTGCGGGCCGTAGCGGGCGATGGTCGGCAGCCCGTCGAGAGCGTCCTCGTGGGGCAGGGGCTTGGCCCCGGCGGGCAGCGGCGCCAGCAGCCGCTCCTTGTCGTAGACCAGGTCGGCGCGCGTCTCCTCCGACAGCTCGTACTCGTTGGTCATGGTCAGCGCCCTGGTCGGGCACGCCTCGATGCACAGGCCGCAGAAGATGCAGCGGTTGTAGTTGATCTGGTAGATCGCGGCATAGCGCTCGCCCACCGACCAGCGTTGCTCGGGGGTGTTCTCCGCCCCCTGGACGTAGATCGCGTCGGCCGGGCAGGCGTAGGCGCACAGCTCGCAGCCGATGCAGCGCTCCAGGCCGTCGTCGTAGCGGTTGAGCAGGTGGCGTCCGTGGAAGCGCGGAGCGGTAGGCTTGCGCTGCTCCGGGTACTGGATGGTGTTGCGCTTCCGGAACATGCTCCGGAAGGTGATCGACAGCCCTTTCAGGATCTCTGGTGTCATGGGGCGGAACCTCTCGGTGCGGGGCGCTCCTCCTCGGGTGCCTCCCTGGTCAGGGCCAGCGACGCCAGCAGCAGGACCAGCACCGCCGCGGCGACGAGGCCCAGCCCCCTGCGCCAGCCGGCCGGGAACGGCTGGATGATCATCATCGCCGTCACCGGGATCCACAGCAGCGCGAACGGGATCAGCACCTTCCACCCGAACGCCATCAGCCTGTCGAAGCGCAGCCGCGGCAGGGTCGCGCGCAGCCAGATGAACAGGAACAGGAACAGGTAGACCTTGCCCACGAACCACACGATCGGCCAGAGCCAAAGCAGCCACGACGGGTGGTGGAGGATGGGCCCGTCCGGCCCACCGAGGAACAGGGTCGCGGCCACCGCGGAGACGGTGATCATGTTCAGGTACTCGGCCAGGAAGAACAGCGCGAACTTCACGCCCGAGTACTCGGTGTGGTACCCGCCGACGAGCTCGGTCTCGGCCTCCGGGAGGTCGAACGGCGCCCGGTTGGTCTCGGCGATCCCGGCCAGCAGGAAGACCACGAACATCGGCAGCTGCTGGACGACGTACCAGCGCGGGAAGACCGGGAAGTGCAGGCTGCCGAGGTTGACCTCGAAGGTGCCGTGCTGGGCCGCGACGATGCCCGCCGCGGAGAGCGTGCCGGCCAGCATGAACACCCCGACCAGCGACAGCCCCTGGGCGATCTCGTAGCTGATCATCTGCGCCGAGGAGCGGATGCCGCCGAGCAGCGGGTAGTTCGACCCGGCGGCCCAGCCGGCCAGGACGATGCCGTAGACCTGAAGGCTGCCCATGGCCAGCACGAACAGGATGCCGACGTTGAGGTCGGTGAGCTGCGCGCTCTGGGTGCCGAAGTTGCGGCCGAACGGCAGCACCGAGATCGCGAGGAACGCGGGCACCATCATCACGACCGGCGCCAGCACGTAGAGCCAGCGGTCGGCCTGGGTCGGCCGCACGTCCTCCTTGAAGAACAGCTTGATGCCGTCGGCCAGCGACTGGAAAACGCCGCCCGGGCCTACCCGGTTGGGGCCGACGCGGGTCTGCATCCAGGCCACGATCTTGCGCTCGAGGTAGATCACGAACAGCACGGTGAGCACCAGGAATGCGAAGACGCCGACCACCTTGACCAGCATGATCAGGAAGTCCCACCAGTTCACGCCGCCACCTCCCTGGCGGCCCGCACGACCACGCGCAGCGCTGGAGCCGTGCCGAGCAGCTCCCCGAGCGACAGGTCGGGCTGGTTGGCGGGGATGAACGCGCAGCCGGCGGCGACCGCGCGGCTGACCCTGGCCGGCAGCTGGACCACCCGGTCCTCGCCGAGGTCGACCTCGACGGTGGCGCCGTCACGCACGCCCAGCCGCTCGGCGTCGTCGGGGTGCAGCTCGACGAAGGCCGGCAGTGTGCTGCGGGTGAGGTCGTCGGCGCGCGCCAGCATGGAGGCGGCGTCCAGCAGCAGCGGGTAGGTGACCAGCGCGAGCCCGTCCGCCGGGCCGTCCAGCTCGACCTCGGGGTCCTGGACCGAGGCCGGCCCGGGCGGCGCCAGGTCCGCCGGCCTGGAACGGAAGCGCTCGGTCTCGGCGGTCACCCGCTCCAGGGTCGCAAGGCCCAGGTCGACGTGGAGCCGCACGGCGAGCTGGTCGGCCAGCTCCCAGATGGCCTGGGCGGCGCCGCCGATCTCGACCGCCGCCCGTTGCCCCTGAACGCGGCCCTCCCAGTCGGTCCAGGTGCCCTCGGTCTCCGCGTGGACGACCCCTGGCAGGAGCACGTCGGCGCGGCGGGTGGTGTCGTTGAGCGCGTGGTCGGCGGCGATCACGAAGCTGTTGTCGAGCGCCCGCTCGGCCAGGTCGCGCGGGCCGTAGTCGCGGATCAGGTCCACCCCGGCCAGCACCAGCACCCCGAGCTCGCCTTCGGCGGCGGCCCGCAGGATGGCCGGGCCGTCCAGCCCCGGCTCGCTCGGCAGCTCCGCTCCCCAGGCCTCGCCGACGGCCTCGCGCGCCGCGGCGTCGGCGACCCGCCTGCCGCCTGGCAGCAGGTCAGGGCGGGCGCCGGCGTCCAGCGCGCCGCGGTCGCCCGCCCGCCGCGGCACCCACGCGAACGCGCCGCCCAGCTTGTCCGCGAGCCGCGCGGCGGCGCCGAGCGCGCCGGTGGTCGCCGCCCGCCAGCCCGCGAGCACCACCACGCCGGCCTCACCTGACGGCGCGGCCGCCAGCCGCGCCAGCGCGGAGGTCTCGCCCTCGCCGCGGGCCAGCCGCTCCAGCGCGGCGGCCTCGCCGCCCGGAGGGGCCGGCACCACGGTGGCGAACTCCGCGAGCCGGCCGGGGCGCGGGCCGACGGCGATGACCTCGACGCCGTGGCGCGCGGCCTTGCGCAGGCGCAGGAACAGGATCGGCGACTCCTCGTGCGGGTCGAGGTCGACGACCACCACCGCCTTGGCGGACTCGAGGTCCGCGTAGGTCACGCCCTCTGGGGTGGTGCCGGCGATCCTGCCGGCGACCGCGGCCTCGGCGTCGCCGCCGCTCCAGTTGCGCGCGTCCACATTGTTGGTCCCGAGCGCCACGCGAGCCAGCTTCTGGAGCGCGTAGGCGTCCTGGTCGGTCAGGTGCCCGCCGACCAGCACGCCGACTCCCCTGGCGCGATGGGACCGGATGCCGTCGGCGGCGCGGCGCAGCGCCTCCGGCCACGACGCGGTGCGCGGGTGCCGCTCCTCCAAGAGATGGGGAGCCAGCACGCGCCTGGGGTCCTGGGCGTAGGCGAACCCGTAGCGGCCGCGGTCGCAGTTCCAGGCCTCGTTGACGTCGTCGTTGTCGCGCGCGAGCTGGCGGGTCACCAGCCCCCGCCGGGCGTCGATCCGCAGATTGCAGCCCGCCGCGCAGTGGTTGCACACACCGTCGGTGGACGACAGGTCGAAGGGTCGCGCCTGGAACCGGTACGAGGGCGAGGTCAGCGCCCCCACCGGGCAGATCTGCACGACGTTGCCGGAGAAGTAGCTGCGGTAGGGCTCATCGGAGTAGATGGCGACCTGTTCGAGGGAGCCTCGCTCGAAGAGCTCGATGAACGGCTCCCCGGCGATCTCGGCGGAGAACCGGGTGCAGCGGGCGCAGAGCACGCAGCGCTCCCGGTCGAGCAGCACCGTCTCGCCGATCTTGATCGGCTTCTCGTAGCGCCGCTTGGCCTCGACGAAGCGCGTCTCCCCCGGCCCATGCGCCAGCGCCTGGTCCTGGAGCGGGCACTCCCCGCCCTTGTCGCACATCGGGCAGTCCAGCGGGTGGTTGATGAGCAGGAGCTCGAGCGTCCCCTCCTGCCCGGCGCGGGCGACCTGGCTGGTGAGCTGCGTCTTGACGACCATGCCGTCGGTCACGGTGGTGGTGCAGGCGGTGAGCGGCTTGCGCTGGCCCACGACCTCGACGAGGCACTGCCGGCAGGCGCCGAGCGGCTCGAGCAGCCGGTGGTCGCAGAAGCGGGGGATCTGGATGCCGATCTGCTCGGCGGCCCGGATCACCAGCGTGCCCGGCGCGACCTCCAGCTCGTGGTCGTCGATGGTCACCTTCACGGTGGTCGGCCTGTTCGTCATTCGGCTCCCTGCCGGGTGCTCGACGAGGACGTCCGTGCGGCTTCGTCCCCGGATCCATGTGGGGGGAACGAGCTCCCCCCGAGGCCCCCCAGGAGTGCCTGCGCCGTACCGAACGGGCAGCCGTGGCCGTCGACGTGCTCTTCGAACTCGTCGCGGAAGTACTGGAGGGCCGAGACGATCGGGCTGGTGGCGCCGTCGCCGAGCGCGCAGAAGGAGCGGCCGAAGACCGAGTCGCAGATGTCCTTCAGCGTGTCCATGTCCTCCTTGCGTCCGGCGCCGGTCTCCAGCCGGGTGAGGATCTTGGCCATCCAGTCGGTGCCCTCGCGGCATGGCGTGCACTTGCCGCAGGACTCGTGGGCGTAGAACTTCATGAAGTTCAGGCACGCGCCGACGATGCAGACGTCCTCGGAGAGCACGATCATCGCGGCCGTGCCGAGCAGGCTGCCAGCCCCCTGGATGCTCTCGAAGTCCATCGGGATGTCCAGGTGGTCGGGGGTGAGCATCGGCGTCGAGGAGCCGCCCGGGGTCCACGCCTTCAGCGTCCTGCCCTCCAGCATGCCGCCACCGGCGGCCATGATCAGCTCCCTGGCCGGAGTGCCGAGCGGGTACTCGTAGTTCCCCGGACGCCGGACGTCGCCGCAGACGCTGAACAGCTTCGGTCCCGGCGACTTCTCGGTGCCCATGGAGCGGAACCAGTCGACGCCCTTGCGGAAGATCCACGGCACGGTGGCGATCGTCTCGACGTTGTTCACGGTGGTCGGCGCCCGGTACAGCCCCTCGACCGCCGGAAACGGCGGTCGAAGCTTGGGCTGCCCGCGTTGGCCCTCCAGCGAGGAGAGCAGGGCGGTCTCCTCACCGCAGATGTAGGCGCCCGCGCCCCGGTGCAGGACCACGTCCAGGTCGAAACCGGAGCCCTTGATGTCGCGGCCGAGCAGGCCACGCTCGTAGGCCTGGCCGATCGCCGCGGCCAGGCGGCGGCCGGCGAAGCCGCACTCACCCCGCAGGTAGATGAAGGCCTGGTTGCAGCCGATCGCGTAGGCGGACACGATCGTGCCCTCGACCAGGGCGTGCGGGTCGCGCTCGACCAGCTCCATGTCCTTGAAGGTGCCCGGTTCGCTCTCGTCGGCGTTGACCACCAGATAGGTCGGCCTGCCGGTGCCCTTGGCAAGGAACCCCCATTTCATCCCGGTCGGGAAGCCGGCCCCGCCGCGGCCTCGCAGGCCGGAATCCTTGACGGCCTGCACCAGCTCGGCGGGGTCCTTGGCGAAGGCGAGGTCCAGGCTCGCGTAGCCGTCCAGCTCCAGGTAGCGGTCGATCCCGTGGGCCTGCCGATCGCGCCAGCGGCTGCTGAGCACGCTGACCGGCTCGATCCGGGTAGCCGATCCGTCCGCGGAGGTCACGGCCGCTCACCTCCCACGCCCTGGTCCCCGGTGGCCTTGGCTCCCGGGCGGTCGGCAGGTGTCCGCTCGGCCAGCTCGGCCGGCGGCTCGCCGAGGCCGGACAGCCGCCAGTGCAGCGCCGCGGTGGACGGCTCGGTCACCGCCCCGTCGCCGGCCAGCGTCGGGGGTGGCACCTCGTCGTGGAGCAGCCGCTCGACCAGCTCGAGGGCGCGCTCCTCGGACAGACGCTCGTAGTTCTCGGTGTTGACCTGCACGACCGGGGCGCCGTCGCAGGCGGCCAGGCACTCGACCTCCTCGACGGTGACCATGCCGGTCGCGTCGCTGCCGCCGAGCGGCGTGTCGAGCCGCTTGCACAGCGCCGCCGAGATCTCGCGCGAGCCGCGCAGCTGGCAGGGCAGCGTGCGGCAGACCGAGACCAGGTACCTGCCGACCGGGCGGCGCCGGAACATGTTGTAGAAGGTGGCGACCGCGGCGACCTCGGCCTTGGTCAGGCCGAGCAACCCCGACACCTGCTCGACCCCGGCCGGCGACACGTAGCCATCGGCGGCCTGCACGAGGTACAGCAGCGGCAGCAGCGCCGAGCGCCGCTCGGGATAGCGCTCGATCAGCGCCTCGGCTCTGGTCAGCGTCTCTTGACTCATCGGCACGGGCTGTTCGGCTCCTCTCCAGCAATCACCGGTCCGCTCCCCCCATGACGGGGTCGACCGAGGAGACGGCGGCGATGACGTCGGAGACCAGGCTCCCGAAGACCATGTCGGGAACGGCCTGGAGGTTGACGAACGAGGGGTCGCGCACGTGCACGCGGTAGGGCAGGTTCCCGCCGTCGCTGACGACGTGGTAGCCCAGCTCGCCGCGTGGCGACTCGACCGGCACGTAGACCTCGCCCGCCGGGACCTTGAAGCCCTCGGTGACCATCTTGAAATGATGGATCAGGGCCTCCATGGACTCGCCCATGATGTGGCGCACGTGCTCCGGCGAGTTGCCGAGCCCGTCGGGGCCGAGCGCCAGGCGCGCCGGCCAGCCGATCTTGGGGTCCGGGTGCATGGTCGGGCCGACAGGCAGCGAGTCGAGCACCTGCTCGACGATCTCCAGGCTCTCGCGGATCTCGGCCACCCGGAGCTGGTAGCGCGCGTAGACGTCGGCGCCGGTGGCGGTCGGCACCTCGAACTCGTACCGCTCGTAGCCGCAGTAGGGCTCGGTCTTGCGAACGTCCAGCGCCAGGCCGGTCGCGCGCAGCATCGGCCCGGTGACGCCGAGGTCCAGGCACCGCAGCTCGTCGAGCACGCCGATGCCCTTGGTGCGCTCGATCCAGATGGGATTGTGGGTCAGCAGGTCCTCGTACTCGTCGACCTTGCGCCGCATCTCGTCCACGAACGCGCGGATCCTGGCCTCGATGCCCTCTGGAATGTCCTGTGACACGCCGCCAGGCCGCACCCAGGCGTGGTTCATGCGCAGCCCGGTGATCTCCTCGAGGATGTCCATGATCTGCTCACGCTCGCGGAAGCCGTACAGCATCATCGACAGCGCGCCCAGCTCCAGACCGGTGGTCGCCAGCCAGACCAGGTGCGAGGCGATCCGGTTCAGCTCCATCAGCAGCACGCGCAGGGCCTGTGCCCGCTCCGGGGCCTGGATGTCGAGCAGCTTCTCGACCGCAAGGCAGTAGGCGGCCTCGTTGAAGATCGGCGACAGGTAGTCCATGCGGGTGACGAAGGTCACGCCCTGCACCCAGGTCCGGAACTCGGCCGACTTCTCGATGCCGGTGTGCAGATAGCCGATCACCGGTTGGCAGGAGACGACCTCCTCGCCGCGCAACTCGAGCACCATCCGCAGCACGCCGTGGGTGGACGGGTGCTGCGGCCCCATGTTCAGGACCATCAGCTCGTCGTCGGTCGAGGCGTGCGCCCGCGCGGTGACCTCCGCCCAGTCGCCGCCGCCCATGGCGAGCACCTGCTGGGCGCGCCGCTCGTTCACGGCGATCCGCCGGGCGGCGGGCTGGGGAGGGAGGTCGCGCGCCTCGCCCGGCCGCACCGCGATGCCCGCGGGCTCGGTCGAGTCAGTCATGTACTGGTCCAGCCTCCCTTGTACCGCCGCTTGTCCGGAGCCGGGACGTGTGCCCCCCGGTACTGGATGTCCACGCCGCCGAGCGGGTAGTCCTTGCGGTGCGGATGCCCCTGCCAGTCCTCCGGCATGAGGATGCGGATGAGGTTGGGGTGTCCGTCGAAGCGGACCCCGAAGAAGTCGTAGACCTCCCGCTCGTGCCAGTTCGCGGTCCCCCACACCCCGGTCACCGACGGGACGTGCGGGTCTTCGACGGAGACCCTGACCTTGAGCCGCAGCCGCACGTTGTGGTCCACCGAGTAGAGGTGGTAGTCGATCGACAGCCGGTCTGGTCGGTCCGGGTAATCGGTGCCCGACAGGTCCGACAGCAGCCGGAAGCGGGCGGAGGCGTGGTCGCGCAGCCAGGTCGCGACCGCCACGAGGTGCTCCCGGTCCAGCTCGACCGTGACCTCGCCGCGGTGCCCGCCGATCTCCTTCACCGCTTCGGGAAAGCGGTCCCGCAGACCGGTCAGCACGGGCTGGATGGCGTCCGGCGGCTGCATCTGGAGCTCACGCCTCCTGAAGGACGAGCTTGGAGCGGGGCTCGCCCTTGATGATCTTGGAGTGCAGCTTGATGATCCCCTCCATCAGCATCTCCGGGCGCGGAGGGCAACCGGGGACGTACATGTCCACCGGCACGATCTGGTCCACGCCCTGCACGATCGCGTAGTTGTTGAACATGCCCCCGGAAGTGGCGCACACCCCCATGGAGATGACCCACTTCGGCTCGGGCATCTGGTCGTAGATGGTCCGCAGCACCGGCCCCATCTTCTGGGAGACGCGCCCGGCGACGATCATCAGGTCGGCCTGCCGCGGCGAGGCCCTGAAGACCTCCATGCCGAAGCGGGAGAGGTCGTAGCGGCCGGCGCCGGTGGCCATCATCTCGATCGCGCAGCAGGCCAGGCCGAAGGTGGCCGGCCACAGCGATCCCTTGCGGGCCCAGTTGGCCAGCTTCTCGACGGTGGTGACCAGGATGCCGCTCGGCAGCTTCTCCAGGCCGCTTCCGCTGCTCATGCTCAGTCCCACTCCAATCCGCCGCGCTTCCAGTCGTACACGTAGGCCACGACCACCAGCCCCAGGAAGACGCCCATCTCGGCCAGCCCGAAGACACGCAGCTGCCGGAACACCACCGCCCATGGGTAGAGGAAGATCACCTCGACGTCGAAGACCACGAACAGCATCGCGGTCAGGTAGAACTTGACCGGGTAGCGTTCGCCCTTGGGCATCCGGCCCGGCTCGATGCCCGACTCGTACGCCGAGTACTTGGCGCGCGAGGGACGGTGCGGGGCCAGCCACGACGACACCAGGATCGAGAGCCCGGCGAACGCCGCCGCCAGCACCATCATGACGAGGATCGGGACGAAGGCACCGAGGTTCAAGGGCAGCCTCTCAGTCGAGCAGGTGGTCGAGGTGCGAGGAGCTCTTCGCCACGGCGGCTGCCGTGGTCCTGCGGCACGGCGGGGGCGCCGGCCCGGGTCGCCGTACACTCCCGGAGCGTGCCCGACTGGCTCGTCAGCCTAGGACCGGGCCTCGATACCGCGCAAACCCCGGTCCCCGAGATCCCCGAAAGGTCCGCCGCCCACGCGAGGGCTCCGGGGCTGGTCGCTGGGATCAAGGCCGCCCGCACGGGGTCACCTCACCGGGGCCATCGCCGTGAGCGCCCTGACGACCCGGTCGGCCGCGTCCCCCCCGGTCGGGTTGTAGAGGTTGGCCAGGAGCTTCAGGACGATCTTCATCAGGAACGGCCGCGGCAGGCCGTAGGTGGTGGCGACGCGCATCACCCGGGGCTCGCCGATCAGCCTCACGAACACGCGCCCGAGCGCGAAGTAGCCGCCGAAGCGCCCCTCGACGGTGGTGCGGTACCGCTCGAGCTGCGAGCGGTCCCCGCTGGCGAGCACGGCCAGGCCTGAGCTGGCGGCCAGCTCGCCGGACTCCATGGCGTAATCGATCCCCTCGCCGTTGAAGGGGTTCACGAGCCCGGCGGCGTCCCCGACGAACATCACGCCACGGTGGAGTGGCGGGTGGCGGTTGGCGGCCATCGGCAGCGGGTGCGAGCGCGCCTTGGCGACCGCGTCGCCGGCTGCGAAGCCCCACTCGCGCCCGGCGACCGGGGCCCAGTCCTTGAGCAGCTGCCGGTAGTTGAGGTTGCGGAAGTGCGCCGAGGTGTTCAGCAGGCCCACGCCCACGTTGACGGTGCCGTCGGCCATCGGGAACACCCAGCCGTAGCCGGGCAGGAGGTCGTCGTCGCGCCACAGCTCGAGGTAGGAGTCGATCCAGGGGTCCACGTCCCGCTCGGCGCGGAAGTACTGGCGGATGGCGACCCCGATCGGCCGGTTTGGGTCACGCGGGAGGCCGAGCGCCTGGGCGAAGCGGCTGGAGGCGCCGTCCGCGGCGACCACCACCTCGGCCCGCACGTCGACGGGGTCCTCGCCCTCGCGCCGCACGATCGCGCCGCGGACCAGGCCACCCGCGATCAGCGGCTCGACCACCTCGGTCGACTCCCACAGGACGGCCCCGGCGCGCTGCGCCTGGCGGGCGAGCAGCTCGTCGAAGTCGGTGCGCGGCCGGCACAGCCCGAACGACGGGAGGCCGTCCAGTTCTGGCCAGGGCAGCTCCAGCACGATCCCGCCCCCGTGGACCTTGAGGCCGGCGCTGCGCGACCAGCTCTGGTACTCGTCGCGGAGGCCCATGCCGTCCAGGGCGGCGACCGCCCGGGGCGTGAGGCCGTCACCGCAGACCTTCTCGCGGGGATAGGCCGCCCGCTCGCAGAGCAGCACCCGTGCACCCCCGCGCGCGAGGTGGTACGCGGCGGCAGCCCCGCCAGGCCCGCCGCCGACCACAAGGGCGTCGTATCGGTCGCTCAAGGGTTGCTCCTCGCTGATCGCGCGCCTTTGTGAATCGATGCACAAGATCCCGCGCGGGCAGTGTAGGCCCGCCCGACGACAGCAGCAAACCTGAATCCACAGGCTCCGTCCAGGGCGGTCGCTGCGGGACGCCGGGTGCCGGCCCGAGACGGGACGGCGGCTCTCGTCGAGACGGTGCGGGGCGCCGTCAGAGCAGCCGGCGGATGTCCCGGAGGTCGGTGGCGACCAGCTCGCGGTCGTCCGCCTCGGCGATCCGCAGGGCCGCGTCGGCGGCGCGTTCGAGCCAGTTCAGGGCGGTGGCCCGGTCACCGGCGACCGCATAGGCGCGAGCCAGGGCCTCGCAGGCGAACGGCCAGTCGAAGTCGGCGAGCTTGCCGGGCTGCGCCTGCTCGCACAGCTCCAGGCAGCGCCGTGCGTGCCAGAGCGCCGGCTCCGACCGGCCGAGCACCGCGTAGACGCGGGAGCACTGCCACTCGCCCCGCGCGAGGTTGGCAACCGTGCCGACACCAGCCCAGAGGGCCCGCGACGCGTGGGCGCCATGGAGCATCTCGTCGTCCTGGTCGCGGGTCCGCTTGGGCTGCTCGAGCAGCTCCCAGACCCGGTTGAAGAAGTCCGACGCCAGCACCCGCCGCTGCTCGACGGCGGCGCTCGCCCGCTCCGTCGCGCTCATCCGGCGACCTTAGCATTCCGCCGGGACAGGTCCGCGTCGGCCCGGTCGGCCGCCGGCGCGCTCGATGGGTCGCCGGCGGTCAGCCGGGCACGGTGCCACGATGCAGCGCGACGATGCCGCCGGTGAGATCACGCCAGCGGACGTGCTCCAGGCCGGCGTCCCGTAGCCACCCCGCCAGCTCGGCCTGGCCCGGCCAGGCGCCGATCGATCGCACCAGGTACTGGTAGGCCTCCGGGTCGGAGCTGAGCCGCCTGGCCGCCAGCGGCAACAGGCGGCCGAGGTAGCGCTCGTACACCTGGCGGAAGCCGGGCACGACCGGCCGGGAGAACTCGCACACCACCAGCCGGCCGCCCGGACGCAGCACCCGCCGGAGCTCCAGCAGGCCGTGCCCGGGCTCCGGCAGATTGCGCAGTCCGAAGGCGATGGTCACCACGTCGACCGAGGCGTCCGACAGGGGCAGCCGCATCGCATCGGCGACGGCGAAGCCGAGCCGGGCACGCTGGCCGGGCTCCGCCCGCGCCCGCCGCACCATCTCCCACGAGAAGTCCAGCCCCAGCACGGTCGCGCCGGGCGCCAGCCGGGCCAGCTCGGTGGCCAGCCTGCCCGTGCCGCAGGCCACGTCGACCGCGACCTCGCCGGCCGCCAGGTCGGTCGCGCGGGCCGCCGCCTCGCGCCAGTGGCGGTCCTGGCCGAACGACAGCACGGTGTTGGCCAGGTCGTAGCGAGGCGCGACCCGATCGAACATGCGTCGCACCCCGGCCGCCGTCCGTTCCGCCGCCGGCACCACGCCGGCGCTCGCGCCGTCCCGCGCGTGCTCGTCCCGCCCCATGCCGCTCCCGTTGCGATCCTGGTCGCTCCGGGCGGGATTGTATGCGTCGGACCCCTGGCCGGCACTCCGGGATCGGCCGCCGTCTAGACGCCGGTTGGCCACCAGGAGGCCGCCCAGGTGCTCTCCGCCAGCTTGCGCTGCCCGTCCAGGTCGGGGTGGAAGTAGTCGAGGACCGAGACGTCCCCGGCGCTGAACTGGAAGTTGAAGGTCGCCAGCTGGTCGAAGCGGCAGTTGGCGTACCTGGAGCAGACCTCGCCGAGCACCCCGTTGAGCTGCCGCTCGCGGTCGGCGACCGCTTGGCGTTCAGCGTCGCCGTTGGAGGACGCCAGCACGGACTGGCAGATCTTGGCCAGACTCCACACCAGCCGCGCCGTCCCGTTGGTGTGCAGCACGTTCCAAAGTTGCACGACGTCGGGGATGCTCGACACGAAGACGCGGATGCCGCGGCGGTCAGGGTCCAGCGTCGCCATGGTGGCTTCGAACTGCTGCTGGAAGGTCGCCGGCGAGGTCATGCCGGACACCGATGAGGTGCAGAGGTCGTTGGCGCCCAGCAGAACGGTCACGTACTGGGCCCCTTGGGACACGGCCTGAAGGGCCTGCCTCGGCCCGTCGGACATTTTGGCTCCGGTCACGGCGTCGTTGAACTGGTGGCCACCGATCCCCGGATCGATGGCACGCAGCCGCTCGTAGTGGCTCTGAATGCTGTCGAACCACGAGCCCCCGGTCGCCCAGGAGTTGCTCGGGTGGTCCCCGTAGTAGCAGCAGACATCGAACGCCCTGGTGATCGAGTCGCCGAGCGCGGCCATCGAATTGGGGAGCGGCGGGGCAGCGGCCCCGGCCGGCGCGGCAAGCAGTGCGACGGCGACGACGGTCACGGCGATGACTGAGACGGCACGGCGCATCGGAGTCCCCTATCCGTCTGGCGGCATGACCGCGAGCAGCCTGTCTGTAAGCGAGTTTCACGCGAAACATCCGATTGTCAACCCTCTGGAGGTTCGACAGGTTCACAAGTTGCGCCTACTCCGACCGGGCGGGCCAGGCCGCCCCAGACGTCACCGTATGCACCAGAAGCCGGAACCCGCGACTTCGCGAGGGGACCCATTCGCCCCGGCTGCGGCTCAGCGACCTTGGCCGGCGTGCCGAGACCGTGACCGAGGACAGCTCGCATCGACACGCGGAGGCGACGGGATGTGCACACGGGCGATGTGGAAGGACAACGGCCAGGCGGTCCTGGTCGGCCGGAACATGGACTGGCTGCACGACATGGGCACGAACCTGTGGGCGCTGCCCCGCGGACGGCAACGCCGGGGGCTCGACGCCGGCAACGCGATCGAATGGTCGGTCGAGAACGGCAGCGTGGTGGCGACGGACCATGACACGGCCACCACCGACGGCATGAACGAGCGCGGGCTGGGCGCACACCTGCTCTGGCTGGCCGAGGCCGACTTCGGCAAGCCCAACGAGGACCTGCCGGGGGTGTCGACCTCGCTGTGGGCGCAGCTGTTCCTGGACCAGTTCGCCACCGTGGGCGAATGCGTCCAGTTCGTGCGGCGGACGCCGTTCGAGGTCCGGCCGCTCATGGACCCGGACAGCGACCGCCCGGCCACCCTGCACCTGGCGCTCGACGACGCCGGCGGCGACTCGGCGGTCATCGAGTACGTCGGCGGCGAGCCGCGCGTCCACCACGACGGCAGCTACGCCGTGATGACCAACTCACCCCCGTTCGATCAGCAGCTCGCCCATCTGCGCCGCTACCAGGGGTTCGGCGGCGACCAGCCGCTGCCAGGCACCAGCGAGGCCGCGGACCGCTTCGTGCGCGCCAGCTACTGCCTGGAGCACCTGCCCGTGCCGGGCACGCGCCATGCGGCGATCGCGGAGCTGTTGAGCGTCATGCGCAATGCCGCGCAACCGTTCGGGGTCGCCGACCCGAGCCGAGCGAACCTCTCGTCGACGATCTGGCGGACCGTCTGCGACCTGACCAACCGGGTGTACTACTTCGAGTCGTCGTTCAGCCCGAACCTCATCAGGGTCAAGCTCGACGGGTTGCGCCTCGGCAAGGGCGCCCCGGCGACCCGGCTCGACCTGGTCAAGGAGCAGCCCCAGGCCGGCGAGCTCTCGGACCGGTTCGTCCCCGCGGAGCCGTTCGCCTTCGCGATGCCGTAGCGCGCCATGGCCCGCGGGCGGGCCGGGCCCGACGGGTGGCCGAGGCCGACGGGTGGCCGAGGCCGCCGCGGGTCAGCGGTCGGTGGGCGCGGCGGGCTCGGCGGTGGACGCCGGGTAGCGGGCGAAGCCCTTCCAGGCGAGGCCCGCCAGCTCGTCGGCGAGGTCGGCGATGGGCAAGGGGCGGTGCTCCGCCAGCCACCAGGTCGCGGCGCTCTCGGCCATGCCGACGATCGCGACCGCGAGCGCGCGGGCGCGCGGCCGAGGCAGCCTCGCCTCCGCGCTGATGATCGCGGTGACCCGCTCGGCCACCCAGCTTCGGAAGCGGGCCACGCGGCGCTGGAAGGCGTCGTCCAGGCCCAGACCCTCGGTGAAGAGCAGACGGAAGGCGTCCTCGTGGGCCTCGACGAAGCCGAGGTAGGCGCCGAAGCCCAGCCGCAGCCGCTGCTGGTTGCCGTCCGCCAGGTCGAACGCCCGCTCGAGGTCGGTCGTGAGCTGGCCGAGCTCCAGCTCCATCAGCGAGGCGTACAGCGCGTGCTTGGAAGGGAAGTGCTGGTAGAGCACCGGCTTGGTGACGCCGGCCGCCTCGGCGATGGCCTCCATGGAGGCGCCGCGGTACCCGTCCCGACCAAAGACCCGGCGGGCCACGTCGAGCAGCTGCGCACGACGGGCGGCTGCCGGCAGGCGGGCACCACCTGCTCCCACGGGGCTCTTCAACGCCACTCCCCTCCCTTGAAATTCACGACTTCGGAGCGCATGCTACCGTTCAGTAGGTTACTGGTCGGTAACTATCGCGCGGCGTGGGCACCGACCCGAGGTGCATCCGGTCCGGAAAGGATGGGGCCATGATCGGCTTTGCGCTCGACGAGGACCAAGTCGCGGCCCAGAAATGGGTCCGTGAGTTCGCCCAGAAGGAGATCCGGCCGGTCGCGCCCCTGTACGACGAGAGCGAGGACTTCCCCTGGCCGGTCCTCAAGCGGGCCGCGGAGATCGGCCTGTACGGCCAGGAGTACTACCAGATGGTGGCCTCCGACGACACCGGGGTGCTCCAGCCCGCCCTGGTCGAGGAGCTGTGCTGGGGGTGCGCTGGCATCTCGCTGGCGATCCTCGGCACCGGCCTGCCACTGGTCGCGCTGATGGCGCAGGGCACGCCGGAGCAGATCGGGCGGTTCGTTCCTGAGATGTTCGGCACTGTCGACGACCCCAAGGTGGGGGCGTTCGCCGTCACCGAGCCGGGCGCCGGCTCCGACGTCTCCTCGCTGCGCACCAGGGCGGTCCGCGATGGCGACGACTGGGTGCTCAACGGCCAGAAGGTCTTCATCACCAACGGCGGCATCGCCAGCGTCCACATCGTGGTCGCCACGGTCGACCCCGACCTCGGGCACCGCGGCCACGCCAGCTTCGTCATCCCGGCCGGCACGCCCGGGCTGCGGCAGGGCAAGAAGGAGCGCAAGCTCGGGATCCGCGCGTCCCACACCGCCGAGGTCCTGCTCGACGACTGCCGCCTCCCGGCCGACTGCCTGCTCGGCGGGCAGGAGCGGCTGGACGCCAAGCTTGCCCGCGCCCGCGACAAGCAGCCGAGCCGCGGCTCGGGAGCGCTGGCGACATTCGAGGCGACGCGCCCGATCGTCGGCGCGCAGGCGATCGGCATCGCCCGGGCGGCGTTCGAGTTCTCGCGCGACTACGCCCGCGAGCGGGTGCAGTTCGGCAAGCCGATCGCGGCCCAGCAGGGGATCGCCTTCAAGCTGGCGGACATGGCCACCGACCTCGACGCAGCCAGGCTGCTGGTCTGGCGAGCCTCCTGGATGGCTCGAAACGGGCACCCGTTCAGCCGTGCGGAGGGGTCGATGTCCAAGCTCAAGGCCGGCGAGACCGCGGTCCGCGTGACCGACGAGGCCATCCAGATCCTCGGCGGCTACGGGTACATCCGGGATTTCCCGGTGGAGAAGTGGCACCGGGACGCCAAGATCTACTGCCTGTTCGAGGGCACCAGCGAGATCCAGCGCCTGGTGATCTCCCGCGCGAACGGCGGCCTGGCGTAGGTCAGCCGGTCAGGAAGTCAGCGACGGCTCGGCGGCCGACCTCGCTGGAGGCACGGGACTGCACCGAGTGCCCGGCGCCCGGCACCACCACCAGTCGGCCGCGCGGAGCCAGGCGGGCCTCCCGCCGCGCCCAGGCCAGAGGCGTGGAGAGGTCTCGGTCGCCGGCCAGCAGCAGCACCGGGACGGGCGGCAACTTGGCGTTGCGGGCGGGCGAGGGCGGGGAAGGGGTCGGCGGCCACGCCAGGCACGTCTGCGCGATGCCGTTCCCCACGGCCGTCGCGCGGTCGAACGGCAGCAGCTCGGCTTCCGGAAAGCGCGCGACCGCGCTGCGCAGCGCCTCCGCACGACCCTCGACCGGAGCCGACGAGTCACCCCACGGCGCGGGCGTGTCCGCGCAGAGCGTGCTGGCATGCAGCCCCTGGCTCAGCTCCGCCGCGGTGGCGGCGCTTCCCTCCCTGACCGCCGCGACCAGCCGGTCGAGCTGGGCCGGCTGTCCCTGCCGCGCCGCACGCAGCGCCTCGGGAACGCCCCGGAAGGTCGGGTCCACCACGCTGAGCGTCACCAGGGCGTCGAGCAGCTCGGCTCCGCCGCCACGGGACCGCACCACCGCCGCCAGGTCGGCGGCGGGTCGGAGTTGCACCGCTCCCGCTGGCAGACCGCCCGCAGGACCCTCGCCGTGGCCCGCATGTTGTCGACCGGCAGGATGATCGGCGCGTCGTGCGGCACCACCGAGTCCAGGACCAGCCGCTCGACCCGGTCCGGGTGCGCCAGCGCATACCGCTCGGCGACGAAGGTCCCGTAGGAGACGCCGTCGAGGGTGAGCTTGGCCGCTCCGAGCGCGCCACGCAGCAGCTCGAGGTCGGCGACCGTGTCCGCGGTGCTGAAGAAGCGCCGCTTGGCGCCGACGGCGTCGCCGCAGTCGCGGACGGCCTTGGCGGGCGGAGCGCGCAGGTCGGACTGGCCCATGGCCCGCTGGAGCGCAGGGCACTGGAGCGCCTCCGTGCCGGTGCCTCGCTGGTCGAGCATGACCAGCCGGTAGCCGGCGATCGTCGAGCCGAGCAGCCGTGCCAGGCGGCCGACGAACGGCACCCCAGGCTGCCCCGGGCCGCCGGTGAGCAGCACGAGCACGCCGCGGGGAGCGTTGGCGCCGTTGCCGGCCGCCACCTGCAGGTCGAGCCGGCCATCGACACGCCCGGAGTGGTCCAGCGGCACCGCCAGCGCGGAGCAGGTGAACCCGGGGGCTCCAGGGCAGGGACGCGAGCCCGTCAGCCGGGCGGAGGCGGTCGCTGGCGGGCTCGTTCGGGAGGTCGGCGATGTGTCCGGCGTGCTCGAGCCCGACGAGGGGCCGGAGGTGCAGGCCGCCAGCGAGCCGGCGACCAGCAGCGCCCCGAGCCGCCGAGCCCGTCCACCCCAGAGGGTCCGCATGCCGGTCCCACCTCCCGACAGCCGAGCATCGCAGGTCCGACATCGTCACAGGCTCGTCCCGCCGTCACGGGGCGGTCCCGTTGACCGGGGCGAGCGATGTCTTACGATCAGGATGATGTCACGCGAATGGGGTTTCACGGGATCCGGCGCGGCGCCCACGATCGATGCCGCGACCGAGCCGGTCCTCCCCATCGGGGCTGCGCCCGCTCCTCGACCGCCTGCTGGCGGAGAGCGCCCGCACCCCGCCGTCGAGCTGCCCTGGCCGGCGCTCTGGGCGTGATGGGTTACTGGTCGTCGGCCAGGCGCGCGGCTCGCGCCTGGAGGTAGCGTTGCTCGGGGAAACTGGTGGTGCGGCGGGCGGCCTGCTGGTAGTGGACGCGGGCGGCCGGCTGGTCGCCGGCCATCTCCAGGAGGTGGGCGCGGACGGCGTCCAGGCGGTGGTGGCCGGCCATGCGGTCGTCGGCGTCCAGCGGCGCGAGGAGTTCCAGGCCGGCCTGGGGACCGTGGACCATCGCGCGGGCCACGGCGTGATTGAGCGTGACCATGGGGTTGGGTGCGACCCTTTCCAGCAGCTCGTACAGGGCCAGGATCTGCCGCCAGTCGGTGTCCTCGGCACGCGGCGCCTCGTCGTGGACCGCGGCGATCGCCGCCTGGAGCTGGTAGGGGCCGATCGGCGCCCGGGCCAGGGTGTCGGTGATGAGCGCCACGCCCTCCCGGATGGATGCCCGGTCCCACCGGCTCCGGTCCTGCTCGGCGAGCGGGACCAGGGCACCGTCCGGCCGGGTGCGTGCGGGCCGCCGCGCGTCGGTGAGCAGCATCAGCGCCAGCAGCCCGGCGACCTCGCCGTCGTCGGGCAGCATCCGGTGGACGGCGCGGATGAGCCGGATGGCCTCACCGGTCAGCTCGCTGCGGTGCAGCAAGGGACCGGAGGTGGTGGTGTAGCCCTCGTTGAAGATCAGGTACAGCACGTGCAGGACCACCCGGAGCCGGTCCGCCCGCTCGGCCGCCGGCGGCATCCGGAAGCCGACGCCGTCGGTGACGATGCGCTTCTTGGCCCGGCTGATCCGCTGCGCCATGGTCGCCTCGGGCACCAGGAATGCCCGGGCGATCTGGGCGGTGGTCAGCCCGCCGACGGCGCGCAGGGTGAGCGCGATCTGTGAGGGCGGCGACAGCGCGGGGTGGCAGCACAGGAACAGCAGGGCCAGCGTGTCGTCCTGGTCAGGCGGGTGCGCGTCGCCGGGAGCGGGCACCACCGACTGGTCCGCCGGCGCCAGGGTCGCGGCGGTGGCCTCCCGCCGCCTGCGTGCGGCCTCGGTGCGCAACTGGTCGGTCAGCCTGCGGGACGCCACGGTGATCAGCCACGCCCGGGGGTACTCGGGAATGCCGTGGTCGGGCCATTGCGTCGCGGCGGCCAGCAGCGCCTCCTGGACCGCGTCCTCGCAGGTGTCGAAGTGCCCGTAACGGCGCACGAGCGCGCCGAGGACCCGCGGCGCCAGCTCGCGCAGCAGATCCTCGACGCCGGCGTGCCCGCTCACATCTCCGTGCCGGCCGGGTCCATGATCGAGCGCACCTCCATCGCGCAGAACCGGGCGTTCGGCCAGCGCGCGGCGATCTCGGTCGCTCGCTCAGGGCTCTCGCACTCGACGATGAGATAGCCGCCCATGTGCTCCTTGGCCTCGGCGAACGGCCCGTCGGTGACCGCCGGGACGCCGTCCCGCACCCTGACCGTCCTGGTGTTCGACGGGTCGGCCAGTGCTTCCCCGGTGATCAGCTCCCCGGACTCGGTCAGCTCCTGCATGATCGCGTCGACCTCGGCCATCAGCTCGGCTCCCTGCTCCCCGAGCAGCACCTCTCGGGTGTCCGCGTTGTCCCAGATCAGCAGCATGTACTTCACGGCTCGCTCCTCGTGGGTTCGGCGCCCGGTTCGGGCGCATCACTGTATTGGTCGGAGCCGGCGAAGCGTTCTCGACATCCCGGGCGCCTTCGCGGCGCCGGGATCACCCAGCCTGGGGCACCGGCGCGTCAAGGAACTCGGACACCATCGAGGCGAGCCAGCCGGCGCGGTCGACGAGTCCGATGTGCGAGGTGCCGGGGAGCACGGCGAGCTGGGAGCGCGGCAGGCCGGCCACGTCGCCCATCACGCCCCCGCCGAGCATGCGGAAGATCTCGACCGCGTGCTCGGGGCGGACGATGTCGGAGTCCCCGATCACGATCAGGGTGGCGCCCGTGGGCCTGCAGCTCGACGGCGATGACCCGCCTGGTCCTGGCCATCAGCGGCAGCAGCTTGCCGAACGAGCTGCCGATGGCCGAGATGGCGCCGTGCAGCAGGACCAGCGGCTGCCCGGTGCCGTGGATCTCGTAGTACATCTCGAGACCGTTGACGGGAGCATAGCCGCTCTCAACGTGCGTCTGGCTCATCGCTCTCGCCTGACTCCCCTGATGGCCGGCGGCGCGGCCGGCTGTTTACCGCGAGGACGCGGGGACTCGCGTTCCGCCGTCGATCGACACGCGGGCGGGCGCGCCGAGGGGACGGCGACGCTCCGCGGCGCCGAGGCCGAGCATGTGCACCAGGAACAGCACCAGCGAGATGCCCATGACGATCAGGCTCGGAACGTAGGGAGCCCCGGGATCGCGGTAGGCGAAGAACGTCTTGGGCGCGAAGGTGGGCTTCTCGAGGCCGGAGCCCTTCGGCGGCTCTTTGCCGCTGACCACCACCGCGGCCAGCTCGGTGCCGTTCTGGTTGCTGTAGAAGACCTTGGTGTCGATGTTGGTGACGTCGAGCTCCTTGCTGGACTCCTTGACGGTCTTGTTGAAGTCGAGGATCAGCTTCTGCTGGACCGCCTGCTTGGCGGTCTCGAGGTCGGCCCGCAGCGTCTCCTGGGCGGCGGGCAGCTTCGCCCCGCCCACGGGCTCGGCGGGCTCCTCCTTCCAGCTGCCGCCGGCGGCGCCCTGGAACTGCTGGACGGCGCCGTAGCTGGCGGCAACGGTGCTCTTCGCGTCGAACTGCTTGAACGACGGATCGGTCCCCTTGGGGCCGGTCAGCGCTGGCGTGCCAGGCAGGCCGAAGACCCAGATGAGCGTCAGCACGAACACGAAGCCGAAGAAGGCCGCCCCGCCGATCAGGTAGCCCTTGAGGGCACCGAGGTTGGCGGACAGCAGCATGATCACCGAGCCTGGCAGCAGCAGGACGCCGATGGCGAGAGCGAGGGCACCCTTCACGGAACCGTCTGCCTCCTTGTCGTGATCATGGCGCTACCCGGCCCGCAGTGCCCGCACCAGCGCGATCGCCTCGCGGTTGCTGAGGGCCTTGAAGTCCAGTTGGGGACGCTTCTTCCCGTCGCTCTGGATCGAGAGCAGGTAGTTGACCAGGTTGGTGACCTGCTGGTCGTTCATGGCGCCGCCGTAGCGCACGCCCCAGGTCGGCATCGGCGTGCCTGGGCGGCCCTCCTGGATCGTCTGCCATGCCACCTGCGCCACGTCCTGGCCGGTGTGGCGCTGCCAGATCTGGTGCAGGTTGGGGGCCTGGAAATCCACCGGCGCCTTGGCGCCCGGCGGCGTGAAGCGCTTGACCGTGCCGCCGTTGGCGTTGATGCCGTGACACCGGGCGCAGAACGTCTCGAAGGTCTGTCGACCCAGATCGACCGACTCCTTGGAGAACTTCTCGGTGGCGGCGCGCTGGCGGACCGGCTCGCGGACGTAGAGGAACGGCAGCAGCAGGGCCAGCAGGACCGTGAGCACCACGCCGGCGGCCTGGTAACTCTCCATCAGCCGGCCCTCGAGCGCCTCGTCCGTGGGTCCGGGGCGCCGTGACGGCGGAAGGTTGCCGGCGGTGGCGGCCTTCTGGCGCGCCGAGGACAGCGCCACGATCAGCAGGACCAGGATGACGAGCCCGGCGGCGAAGACGAGGAGGAGGACGACGCCCTTGCTCATCAGGTACCCCCCTCGGCGGCGGCGCCACCGACGCAATGCGGGCCCTCGAGCTCCTGGCCGGTGGTGTTGGTGCCACGCGGAGGCCCGGTGATGATCTTCGAGGTGTCCACCACGATCTGGTCACCGGACGCGGCGATGGCGAAGCGGTCGAGCCCGCGCGGCGCCGGGCCCTCCTTGTACTCGCCCGCCTGGTTGTACTTGGACCCGTGGCAGGGGCACTCCCACCACTGCGACGTCTCGCACCACGGCACGCGGCAACCCAGGTGGACGCAGCGCTGGTAGAGCGCCATGTAGCCGCCGCCGCTGACGGCCTTGTAGAGGCCCTGGCCGTCCTTGGACTCGTCGTAGGGCACCAGGTAGAAGCGGCCGTCGGGCACGTAGGAGTAGCCCTTGTTGGCCTTGATGTCCGCGTCGATCTTGGACTTGGTGCCCGCCTTGATCTTGGTGCCGAACCCTTCGGCGAGGTTGGGCCACAGGAAGTACACGCTCCCGAGCCCGAAGCCGGTGGCAGCGGCCCCCAGGGCCGCCAGCCAGGTCGTGCGCAGGAACGAGCGCCGGTTCACCCGCGGCTTCTTGGCCTCTGGCCGCGGGGACGCGGGCCTGACCCCCGTGGTAATCGCCATTCTCCTCCAGTCCCCTCTCGTCGTTAGAGCTCGTTTCGATCCTCACCCGCCCCGGAGGGCGGTGCGACGACTACAACTCGAAGAACAGGCAGGCCTTGTCCGGGTGCACGATCGACGAGCAGGTCTCCTGCCACGGCCAGACCCAGTTGAACCCGGGGCCGCGGAAGAACGAGCCGTTCAGCACCAGCACCGCCCAGAACATCAGGAACATCGTGAACAGCAGGATGGCCAGCTTGCGGTTCTCGGGCCGCATCGACGGGTTCTTGTCGAAGTACGGCGTCGCGCCGAGTGCCAGGAGGGCCAGCCCGGGGATGGTCACCCCGGCGACCATCGGGTGGAAGTACCGCAGCAGCTCCTGGAGGCCGAGGAAATACCACGGCGCTTTGGACGGGTTGGGCGTGAGGTTCGAGTTGGCCACCTCGCGCAGCGGCGCGTTGACCAGCACCGAGAACACGGTGACGAAGGCGAACATCGCGAAGGCCGCGACCGCCTCGCGGATGAGCAGGTGCGGCCAGACGTTGACCTTGTCCTCCTGGCGCGGCTCGGCCCGCTGGATGCCCTCGGGCGGGACCATGGCCAGCAGCCGGTGGGTCTCGCCGAACTTGCCCTGCGAGCCCACCTGGCCAGGCACGCCCTTGGTGGCCACCGCCGCCGCCACCCGGGCGGCGCGCTCCTCCGGCGTGAGCCTGCCGCCGTTGCCCGGGGTGGTGCGGGCCGTGGCGGCCGGCCTGGCGGCCGCCGGCGCGGCGGGAGCGGCGGCCGCCGGCGCGGCGGGAGCGGCGGCCGCGGGCGCTGTCGCCTCGGCAGCCGCGGCCGGTGCCGCCGGCGCGGCCGCGGCAGCCGCGGCCTGGGACAGCGAGGTCCGGTTGGGCCCGCGTGCCTTCCGTGCCGCCGCCGCCTTGGCCTTGGCCCGGGCGGTGCGCTCCGACTCGCCCGCCGCGATCAGGCGGTCGTAGGTTTCCTTGTCAGGCTGGATCTCTTCTGCCATATGGTGCCTCCACGCCAGGCGTGCCCGACTACAGCGGTCCGGAGATGCCGCCGTCCTTGCGGATGCGCCAGAAGTGGACCGCCAGGAAGATGGTGGCCACGAATGGCAGCGCGAGCACATGCAGCACGTACCAGCGGATGAGCGTGGCCGGTCCGATCTCGACCGACCCGAGGAGCACGAAGCGGACCTGGTTCCCGATCACCGGCGTGTAGCCCATCATCGAGGTGCCGACCGCGACCGCCCAGATGGCGAGCTGGTCCCAGGGCAGCAGGTAGCCGGTGAACGACAGCAGCAGGGTG
>WNGB01002674.1_pt1 | contig 28586 bp, 26 predicted proteins | sample 5400681 | NCBI WGS metagenome assembly WNGB01 (sample SAMN13153367, study PRJNA577476) | soil metagenome | isolation source: 115 cm soil or saprolite under grassland replicate 2 | place: USA:California | collected 2016-06-15
AGTGGCGAGCTCTCAAGGCACGGCACCGCACCTGCGCCTGGCCGGGATGCGATCGGCCGGCGAGCTGGACGCAAGCCCATCACATCGAGCTCTGGAAGGACGGGGGCCGGACCGACCTGCGCAAGATGATCCCGCTCTGCTACTACCACCACCGCCTCGTCCACGAGGGCGGCTGGCAGGTGATCCGCGCCGCCGACCGGCTGGAGTTCATCCCGCCCGACCGCCCGGTGATGATCAGGCGCCGGTGGGGCGAGAGGCGGTGGGCCGCCTAGAGCGGTAGAGCTCCGAGCGCACCGAGTTCTCGGCGACCAATCGACCGCGAAACCACACCTTTTCGGGCGGCGGCTGCATGCGCAGCGCTTCGCTCCACGCCGGCACCGGCAGCAGCTGCAGGTCCGCCCGCGCTCCTGCCCTGACGCCGTAGTCGGTCAGGCGCATCGCCTGGGCGGGAGCTTCGGTGATCGCGCGCAGCGCGAAGGCCAGGTCGCGACTGGTCGTCAGGTGCGCGGCGTGCGCGGAGATGAGCGCGACCTCGAGCATCGAACCGCGGCCGAACGGATAGAACCCGTCCTTCACGCAGTCCTGGCCGAACAGGACGTTCACACCGGCGGCGCGGAGCTCGGCGATCCGCGTGGTGCCGCGCCGGATCAGGCCCCGATCGCCGCGGCCCTGGAGCACGAGGTTCGTCACCGGGTTGGAGGCGATCGAGATGCCGGCGCGCAGACATTTCTCGATGACGCGCTCGGCGTAGTCGTGGTCGGCCGCGGCGAGGGAGCACACGTGCCCGGCGCACACGCGTCCCACGAACCCGCGCGCGAGAGCCTCGTCGGCGACCATCTCGAGGGTCCGGACGCCGCCGTCGTCCGTCTCGTCGACGTGCATGTCGACGTCGCGATCGAAGCGCTCCGCGAGGTCGAAGCAAAGCCGGACGTGCTCGCGCTGCGAGTGCTCGTCCAGCTCCCAGTGCGGCATCCCGCCGACCACGTCGGCGCCCGCCTCGAGCGCCGCCTCCATCAGGGCGTACGCCCCCGGATCGCGCAGCAGGCCCTCCTGCGGAAAGGCGATGGTGCGCACCTCGGCGATGTCCGCGCATTCCGCGGCCGCGGCCATCACGCCTTCGAGCGGCACCAGGCCCCCGATGGTGTCGACGTCGACGTGCGAGCGCAGCCGGGTGGTGCCCAGGCGGACCGCCTCCTCGATCACGGCCACGGCCCGGGTGCGCACGTCATCGACCGTGTACCGCCGCTTGCGCTCGTGGATCGCCCCGATGGCGCCCGCCAGGGTCCCGTCGTGCTCGCGCAGCTCGTCCCGGATCAGGACCTTGTCCAGGTGGACGTGGCCGTCGATGAAGGCGGGCAGCACGATCCGGCCGGAGCAGTCGACCCGTTCGGTGACACCTGCGGAGACGCCCGGCCCCACCCGCGCGATCCGCTCCCCGTCGACCACGACGTCGGCCGTCGAGCCGTCCGCAAGACGTGCATCTTGCAAAGCCCACATGGGCGATTTACCTTAGCGCCGGGCCCGGGTGCCCCGGGCGCACATAGGAGGAGACGCGCCATGGCGGTGGCAACCGGCACACGCGAGCGCGACGTCGTCTACCCGGAGGATCGGCTGGGGTGGCCGCAGACCATCCTCATGGGCCTGCAGCACGTGATGGCGATGTTCGGCGCCACCGTGCTGGTGCCCCTGATCCTCGGCTTCAACCCGAACACGGTGATCTTCTTCAGCGGCGTCGCGACCCTGATCTTCCTTTTCGTCACCGGCTTCAAGGTGCCCAGCTACCTGGGCTCGAGCTTCTCTTTCATCGGCTCCGTGCTGGCCGTGCAGGGCGCCACGAATCCCAACCACGGGCTCGCCTACGCGGGCATCGTGATCGCGGGCGTCATCTACCTGGCGATCGGTGCCATCGTCCACGTCGTCGGCGTCAATCCGATCCGCTTCCTGCTGCCGCCGGTCGTCACCGGCACCGTGGTTGCAGTCATCGGACTTGCCCTGGCGAGCGCTGCCACGGGCAACTACGCCACGGAGCCGTTCACGGCGACGGTGACACTGCTCGCGGCGGTCGCGGCCGCTGTCTACCTCCGCGGCTTCCCGCGCCTCCTGCCCGTGCTGATCGGCGTCGTGGTCGGCTATCTCGTGTCCGTCGTGTACCCGGTGTGTTACGACGCGAAATCGGGGTGTCACATCGACTTCAACGCCATCGGCCAGGCATCGCTCTTTGGCGTCCCGACGTTCGCATTCCCCGACTTCAGCCAGTTCGGCAACGAGCTCAGCCTGTTCTTCTTCATCCCGGTGATCCTCGTCGCCGAGAACGCGGGCCACGTCTACGCGATCAGCGGCATCATGAAGCGCGACCTCAGCCACATGCTCGGCCGCACTTTCATGGGTGACGGCATCGCGACCACGATCAGCGGCCTCTTCGGCGGCACAGGCGAGACGACCTACGCCGAGAACATCGGCGTCATGGGTGTGACCAAGGTCTTCTCGATCATGGTCTTCGTCGTCGCCGCGGTCTTTGCGATCCTGCTCGGCTTCATCCCGATCTTCGGCGCGCTCGTGCGCAGCATCCCGGTCAGCGTCCAGGGCGGCATCACCCTCTATCTCTTCGGGCTGATCGCGGTCATCGGGGCCAAGATCTGGGTCGACGCCAAGGTCGACTTCTCGAAACGCGCCAACCTGGCCGTGGCGGCGATCCCGCTGATCATCGCCGCCGGCATCCCGGCCGCGGCGGGGATACCGATCAACGTCGGGTTCACGACCCTGACCTTCAACAACCTGGGCCTGGGCGCCCTGAGCGCGATCGTCCTGTACCAGCTCCTGCGGCCCGGCCACATGCGCGACACGGAGAGCGAGCCCGCGGAGGTCGTCGCCAAAGGCTGATCCCTGCCGTATGGCATTGTTTGGCAGGTGACGGCGAGCATCGAGGAGCTGCGCAGGCAGTTGCGCTCGGGCACACTGCCGGAGGAGCTCCTCCGGCCCGGAAAGGACGTCGTGCTGCGGTCCGGCGGGCGGCGCCTCACCCGCGACGAGCTCCGCCGCGAAGCGGAGTCGGTCGCGGGCGGGCTGCTGGGGTGCGGCGTCAGGGCCGGCGACCGGGTCGCCATCTACGCCGCGAACTCGCTGGAATGGGTCATCGCGTACCTCGCCGTTCAGCGCATGGGAGCGGTCGCGGTGATGATGAACCCCGACTACCGCTCGGCCGAGGCCGGCCACATCCTGGGCGACTCCGAGCCGGTGGCCGTCATAGCCGACGGCGCGCGAGCACAGGTCGTCCGGAAGGTCGGCGGCCGGGTCATCCCCCTCGAGGACCTGCCCCGCGGCGACCCGCCTCCGATGCCCGCGCTCACGCCCGAGAGCCCCGCCGCGATCCTCTACACGTCAGGCACGACCGGACGCCCGAAGGGCGCCGTCCTCGACCACGGCAACTTCCTTGCCCAGGGGCGCGGTGCGCTCGAGGTCTGGCGCTGGACGGACAGAGACGTGCTGGTCCATGCGCTGCCGCTCTTCCACCTGCACGGGCTGGGCATGGGGCTGCACGGCACGCTCCTGAGCGGCGGCAGCGCCGTGCTCCTGCCGTTCACTCCCGAAGACGTGGTTCGCGAGCTGACCCACGGCGGCACCATGCTCTTCGGCGTGCCGTCGATGTACCAGCACCTTTGCGACTGGCTGGACGAGCACCCGACGGACCTGTCCCACGTCCGCGTCTTCGTGTGCGGATCCGCCCCGCTGCCTCCGGCGCTGTTCGAGCGGTGCCGGCGACTGCTTGGCCAGCCGCCGGTCGAGCGCTACGGGATCACCGAGGGAGGCATCGTCGTCACCAATCCCTACGACGGGCCGCGCCAGCCTGGGCGCGTGGGCTACCCGTTCCCGGGCGTGGAGGTCACGCTGGGCGAGCTGGACGAGGTCCTGCTCAAGGGCGGGCAGGTCTTCCAGGGCTACTGGCGCAACCCCACCGCGACCGCGGAGTCGTTCACCGCGGGCGGCTTCTTCAAGACCGGTGACGTCGGCGAGATCGGCCAGGACGGGTCCCTCGCCATCCGCGGACGGATCAAGGAGCTGATCATCACCGGCGGCTTCAACGTCTACCCGCGCGAGGTCGAGCTGGTGCTGGAAGCGCATCCCGCGGTCCAGGAGGTGGCGGTCGCCGGCGTGCCCAGCGAGCGGTGGGGGGAGGAGGTCACCGCGTTCGTGGTGCCCTCGGCAGCCGCGCCGCTGGACGAGAGAGAGATCATCTCGTTCGCGCAGGAGCGCCTCGCCGCGTACAAGTGCCCCAAGCGCGTGATCGCGCTCGACCGGCTGCCGCGCAACGCGATGGGCAAGATCCAGCGTGCGATGCTCACCGAGAGCGTCAAGGCTTGAGGTTTCTCGATCTCACGCAGGACTTCTCGCTCCACACGCCCGCGTTCGCGGGCTATCCGGGACCGGCGATCCGCTGGATCAAGCGCCTCGCCTTCGAGAGGGCGGGCGGGCAGGAGATCACCATGACCCTGCACGTCAGCACGCATCTGGACGCTCCGGCGCATTTCATGACCGGCGGCAAGTTCATCGGCGACCTCCCGCTCGATTTCCTCATCGGGCCGGCTTGCGTGGTCGACCTCGAGAAGATGGGTCTCGGCGACTACGAGGTGTACGGTCCGCGGCACTTCGAGCGCTGGGAGAAGGACACGGGTCTGCGCATCGAGCGCGGCGACATCCTGGTCATCCACACGGGCTATCACCGCCACTACCCGGAGAACTGGACCGACCGCTCCCAGCTCGACGAGACGAAATACTTCATCCGGCACCCGGGCCCCGCGCGCGAGTTCGCAGAGTGGGTGCTGGACCGCGGCGTGCGCTGGATCGCTGTCGACGCGGGCAGCGCCGACCATCCGATGAACACCGTGATCCGGCGGATCCGCGCCGACGAGGCCGAGGAGGCGGAGAAGAAGCTGGGCCGCAGCCTCGACGAGGTGTTTCCGAAGGCCGACTACCAGATCATGCACACGCTGCTGTTTCCGCACGACGTCGTCCACATCGAGAACCTCGGCGGCCAGATCGACGAGGTGCTCGACCAGAAGGTGCTTTTCGGCTGCTTTCCGTGGCGGTTCCAGGGCGGCGAGGCCGCCCTGTGTCGCGCCGTCGCCATGCTCGAGTAAGTGAAACCGGCGCCATTCGGGTACCACGCGCCGGCCACCGTCGACGAGGCGTGCGCGTTGTTGGGCTCGCTCGAGGACGCCAAGGTGCTGGCCGGGGGGCAGTCCCTGGTCCCGCTGCTCAACTTCCGCCTGGCGCGGCCGCAGCACCTCATCGACATCAATCGGATCTCGGGCCTCGACGGGATCCACGAGCGCGACGGCGGCATTGCGGTGCAGGCTCTCGTGCGCCAGGCCGCGGTCGAGGACTCGGAGGTGGTGGCGCGCATCTGCCCGCTGCTGCGCGATTCGGTGCGCCTGGTCGCGCACCGGGTGATCCGCAACCGCGGCACCGTCTGCGGCAGCATCGCGCACGCGGATCCGGCCTCGGAGCTGCCCGCGGTGCTGCTTGCGCTGGGGGGAAATGTGACCGCTCAGTCGTCGCGAGGCCGGCGCGTCATCGCAGCGGATCAGCTGTTCCGAGGCGTCTTCGAGACGAGCCTGCAGCCGGACGAGCTCGTGATCGAGGCGTGGTTTCCGGCGTCGCCGCAGCCCTACGCGATCTTCGAGGAGTCGCGGCGACACGGGGACTTCGCGCTCGCGGGCGCGGTCCGGGCGGGGGACTCACTCGCGCTCTTCGGGGTCGCGTCCACGCCGGTGCTCGCCGACCGCGCGGATCCGGCGAGGGGCCTGGAGCCGAGTGGCGATCTCGAGGCGTCGCCCGCGTTTCGCCTCCACCTGGTGCGGGTCCTGGCCGAAAAGGCGTTTGCGGCGTGAGGGTCAACGGCGTCGAGCACTCCGCGCCTACGGACGCGCGGCGCCTCCTCTCCGACCATCTGCGGCACGACCTCGGCCTCACCGGCACGCACGTCGGGTGCGAGCACGGCGTCTGCGGGTGCTGCACCGTCTTGCTCGACGGAGCGCCGGTCCGGTCGTGCCTGATGCTCGCCGTCCAGGCCGAGGGCCATGAGGTCACGACGGTCGAGGGACTCGCGCGGGACGTCGCGCCGCTGCATCCGGTGCAGCAGGCGTTCCACGAGTGCCACGGCCTCCAGTGCGGGTTCTGCACGCCTGGATTCGTGATGTCCGTGGTCGGGCTGCTCGCGCAGCATCCCGATCCGAGCCCGCAGCAGATCGAGGAAGGCATCTCCGGCAACCTGTGCCGCTGCACCGGCTATGCGTCCATCCGCCGGGCGGTCTCGCGCGCCGTGGAGTTGACCAAATGACCACGCGCTGGTTTGGCGCACCGGTGCAGCGCGTGGAGGACGACCGCCTGCTCCGCGGCAAGGGCCGTTTCACCGACGACCTCGGGGAGGGAGCGCTCGAGTGCTGCTTCGTGCGCTCGCCGTACGCGCACGCGCGGATCACCTCCATCGATGTCAGCGCGGCGCGGGCGATGCCCGGCGTGGTCGCCGTCTACACCGCCGCCGACCTCCCCTTCGGCGGGGTCGACCTGCCGCTGCTGATCCCGCACCCCAACCTCACTCACGGGCGGACGCAGCGCTGCCTCGCCTCCGAGCGCGTGCGCTACGCGGGTGAGGCGGTCGCTTTCGTCATCGCCGAGAGCAGGTACATCGCCGAGGACGCGGCGGAGCTGGTCCAGGTCGACTACGAGCCGCTGCCCGTCGTGATCACGCCGGAGGTTGCGCTGAAGGCGGAGCACCTGGTCCATGACGACGTGCCGGGCAACGTCGCCGCCGAGATGACGCAGGAGGTCCGCGACGTCGACGCCGCGATGCGCGCCGCGCCACACCGCAAGCGTTTGAGGTTTCGCTACGAGCGCGGCGCCGCGAGTCCCATGGAGGGGCGCGCCGTGTGGGCGCGATGGTCGGCGGGCGAGCGCAGGCTGACGGTCTACGACTCGACGCAGTCGCCGACCTCGATCCGCGGCGGGTTGGCGGTGCTGTTCGGCCTGCCGGAGTCGAACGTCGAGGTGATCGCCCCGGACGTGGGCGGCGGCTTCGGCCCGAAGATCATGCTCTTCTACCCCGACGAGCTCCTCGTGCCCTACGCGGCGATGCAGCTCGGCCGGCCGGTGAAGTGGACGGAGGACCGCCAGGAGCACTTCACCGCCGTCAACCAGGAACGCGGCCAGGTCCACGAGGTCGAGGTCGGATTCGACGGCGAGGGCCGCGTTCTCGCGCTGGGCGACGACTTCATCCACGACGGCGGCGCCTACACGCCCTACGGCATCATCCTGCCGATCATCAGCGCGGCCCAGCTGCCGGGACCGTACAGAATCCCCAGCTACCGCGTCCGCTTCCGGGACATGTACACGAACGCGACCCCGACCTCGCCGTATCGCGGCGCCGGCCGCCCGCACGCCTGCTTCGTCATGGAGCGCACGCTCGACGCCATCGCCGCAGAGCTCGGGCTCGATCGCGTCGAGGTAAGGCGCCGCAACCTCATCCAGCGGGACGAGTTTCCCTATGAGGTCGGGGTCCTCTGGCAGGACGGCAACACCGTTGTCTACGACAGCGGCGACTATCCGGCGCTGCTCGACAGGGCGCTCGCGATGCTCGGTCCGAAGCCCGCCGGCGACCACGTGGGCATGGGGGTCGCGGTGTACGTCGAGGGCACCGGGGTCGGGCCGTACGAAGGCGCGCACGTGCAGGTCCTGGTGTCCGGCAAGGTCGTGGCCGCCACGGGGATCCCGAGCCAGGGCCAGGCGCACGCCACCGTGTGGGCGCAGGTGGTGGCCGACGAGCTGGGCGTGGACGTGCGCGACGTCGAGGTCACGGGTGGCGACACGCGCCGCTTCCCCTGGGGAGTGGGGACCTTTGCCTCGCGCGGCGCGGTCACGGCGGGGAACGCAATGCACGTGGCCGCGCGCATCGTGGCGGACAGGGCGAAGCAGATCGCGAGCGACCACCTGGAGGCGGCGCTGGAGGACCTCGAGCTCGTGGGCGGCCAGGTGCGCGTCAAAGGCTCACCGGACCGAGGCATCCCGCTCGCCGCGGTGGCGGTGCTCTCCAATCCCGTGCGCTACGCGTTCGGGGGAGGCACGGAGGCGGCGACCCAGTTCACCGCGAAGGCGCGCGAGGGCCCGCCCCTCCACGATGGCGAGCAGCCGGGCCTGGAGGCGACCGGCTACTACAGCCCGCCGGGGTCGGCGTGGGCGTCGGGCTGCCACGCGGCGTACGTCCGGGTCGACCCGAAGACCTTCCGGCTCGAGATCCTGCGCTACGTCGTCGTCCACGACTGCGGACGCGTGATCAACCCGCTCGTCCTGCAGGGCCAGATCGAGGGCGGCGTCGCGCAGGGCATCGGCGGCGCCTTCTACGAGCGCCTCGCCTACGACGCGGACGGCCAGCTGCGCAACGCGTCCTTCATGGAGTTCCTGATGCCGTACGCGACGGAGATCCCGCGGATCGAGATCGACCACCTCGAGACGCCCTCGCCCCTCAACCCGCTCGGCGTGAAGGGGGCGGGGGAGGCCGGCGTGATCCCTGTCGGCGCGGTCCTCGCATCGGCGATCGAGGACGCGATGGGCGTCTCGATCACCGAGATGCCGCTCTCCCCGCTGAAGCTCTACGAGCTCAGCGCGACATAGAGCGGTAGCGCCACACCCCCAGCGGCGCAAAGATCGCCAGCAGGACCACCACCCAGATCAGCGTCAGCTCGACGGGATGCTCCGCCGGCAGCCCGCTGGTCGCGAATGGATTGGGGTTGCCCCAGAGATTTCGACACGCGGCGGTCAGCGCGCTCACCGGGTTCCATTCGGCGATCGGTCTCAACCACCAGGGCAGCGTCTGGGTCGGCACGAACACGTTGGACACGAACGTCAGCGGGAACAAGACCGTGAACGAGACCTGCTGCGTCACCTCCACCGTGCGCAGGGTCAGGCCGAGCCACACGCCGATCCACGCCATCACGAAGGCGAACAGGAGGAGCAGGCCCACCCCGGCGAGAAATTCGGGCAGGCTGCTGTGCACGCGCCATCCGACGGCGAGTCCCGTCAGCATGAGGACGACCAGGATCCCGGCGTTGTAGACGACGTCGGAGAACGTCCTTCCGCTCAACACCGCCGAGCGGGCCATCGGCAGCGACCGGAACCGGTCGAGAATTCCCTTGCTCAGGTCGTCCGTCATCCCGACCGCGGTGGTCGCGGTGGCGAAGACGATCGTCTGGGCGAAGATGCCCGGCATCAGGTATTCGCGGTAGGAGGCGCCGCCCGGGAGCGGGATGGCGCCGCCGAAGACGAACGCGAAGAGCAGCACGAACATGATCGACTGCAGGATCGCGAACAGCGCGAGCTCCGGGATGCGGGGGACGCGCTTGAGGTTTCGCCACGCGACCACGAGGCCGTCGTCGAGTGCCTGGCGCGCCGCGCTACCCGTCATGCGAACCCCCACCCGCGCCGGCGGCCCCGGCGGCGTGCCCGGTGAGCGTCAGGAAGACGTCGTCGAGGGTTGGCCTGCGCAGGGCGATGTCGTCGATCGCGATCTGCGCATCGTCCAGCTCGCGCACGACCTGCGCGAGTCGCTGGGCGCCGCCTTTCGCGGGCACGGCGATCCTGCGCACGTGCTCGTCGATCGAATGATCGCCGTCGGGCCCGGCCGTGAGGACCTGGATGGCCCGGGCGATGTCGTCACGTGCGTGGACCACGACCTCGATGCGCTCTCCGCCGACCTGCGCCTTCAGCTCGTCGGAGGTGCCCCTCGCGATGATCTTTCCTCGGTCGACGACCGCGATCGTGTTGGCGAGCTCGTCGGCCTCCTCCAGGTACTGCGTCGTCAGCAGCAAGGTCGCCCCCTCACGCACCAGGCCGCGGATGACGTCCCACATGCCCAGCCGCCCGCGGGGGTCGAGACCGGTCGTCGGCTCGTCCAGGAACAGGATCCGCGGTCTCCCCATCAGGGCGCTCGCAAGGTCGAGCCTGCGGCGCATGCCGCCCGAGTAAGTCTTGACCACGCGTTCCGCGGCGTCGGCGAGGTCGAACTGCTCCAGCAGGTCGTTGGCGCGGCGTCTCGCCTCCGCGCTCGGCAGCTGGTAGAGGCGGCCGAAGAGCCAGAGGTTCTCGCGCCCGGTCAGGTTCTCGTCGACGGCCGCGTACTGGCCGGAAAGTCCGATGAGCCGCCGTATCTGCTGCGCCTCCCGGACGACGTCCAGGCCCGCCACCGTGGCGTGCCCGGCGTCGGGGCGCAGGAGCGTCGCCAGGATCCGCACCGTGGTCGTCTTGCCGGCGCCGTTCGGACCGAGCAGTCCGAGCACCGTCCCCTCGCCCACGGTCAGGTCGAGCCCGTCGAGCGCGCGGACCTCGCTCGTGCGCGAGCGGTAGATCTTGACGAGCCCTTCGGCCACGACCGCGTTCATGACGGCGGGGGGTTAGCCTTCGGTCCTGACGACCGCGGCCACGATGTTGCCGCCGGGGGGGCCCTGGTGCGAGTTGCGCTCGCCGCCGCTCACGTAGTTCGTCGTCCGGCCGGTGACTGAGGCGACGAGCATGCCGCCGAGCGCCTTGCCGATCTCGTAGGCGTGACCGTCGTCGAGCAGCGTGATCCGCTGCCCGCGGATGCGGTCGCTGCCCGGGATGACCGACTTGGCGAAGACGTGAACGAGCCGCGCCAGGTCGGCCTCGTCGGGCAGGCCGTCCTTGAAGCGGAGCCCCGCCAGCCGCAGCGCCTGGCGCACACCGGCCGCGTCGATGAAATCGCGCGTCACGGCATGGCCGATGCGAAGCGAGCTCCGCGAAGACGCTGAGTTCCCGAACACGACCACCTCTCCGTGGCGCTTCTCGCCGCCGGACGACGTCATCGCAACCTCCGAGTACAGGTCCCAGTCGCGCCGCACGACGTCGTCCGAGAGCTTTGACTCGGGCACCTCGCCCAGCGCCAGCGCGACCCCAAGCGCGGCGGCGTCGTTGGCGTAGACGCCCGCCCCTTCCGGCCCGAAGGTCAGGTCGTGCGAGACGACGGTCGTGCCGCGCGACTCCGCGTCGGCGATGCTCGCGACCGTCAGCCCCGGCACCTTGACCATCACGAGGTGGACGTCCTTGGGATCGGTCAGGCCGGCGTCCGCCATCGCCTGCCTGGTCGCCTCGGCGACCTTGCGGATCATGCCCATACGACCGACTTCCTCCGGCGGGATCGCATCGGAGGGGGCGCGGCCCACTACCAGCCGTTTCTCGCCGGTCGACTCCTGGTCGTCGGCCTCGACCCACTCGCGGGTCACGGCCGCGATGTGCGGCGTGATCACGCCCGGGCATCCGCCGGAGAGGACGAAGATCACGTGCCTGGCGACGTCGCCGATGGGGATGCCGAGGAACTTTGCGGTCCACTCGCGCAGCGCGACGTCCGCCCACACGCGGCCCCAGTCGTCGTGCGCGCCGGTGCCCTCGGTCTTGCCGACCAGCGCGACCAGCGTGTCGGGCTTGATCTTTCCCGCGTCGGCCAGCGCCTGCAGCCCAGAGGTGTCGGCGGGCGTGGCGCTTGGGCACACGAACATGTCGACACGCTGAACCCTCATCCGTTCACCTCCCAGTCCAGGCCGGGCGGTCTCTGGAATCCAAAGCCGGGCATCTGCTCGAGCCTCTCGGCGAAGTCCAGGAGCTCGTACTCCTGCGCAAACCGACCCACGATCTGCACGCCCACGGGAAGTCCGTCATGCAGCCCGGCCGGGATCGAGATCGCCGGCGTTCGAGCGAAGGTCACAGGCAGCACGAAGCGCACGTACGTGGACCACTCCTCCCCGAGGAAAGGAGGGACGTCTTCGATGGACATCGGCATGAGGCCCAGCGTCGGCGTGAGCAGGAAGTCGTAACGGGTCTGCAGGGGCAGGCTGACCGTGCGGTGGGCGGCGTCGGTCGCCTCCGTGAAATCGCGGAAGTAGTCCATCGCCGAAAGCTCGCGTCCTTCCGCGGCCAGCTTCTGGAGCGCCGGGCCGAAGGTCGAGTGGTCGGCTGGAAAGCTCGCCACGCTGGCGCGCCTCACGCCGGCGTAGCCCTGCGTCACCGGCTCGGCGTCCCATTCGATCTCCTCGATGCGGTGCCCGTCGCCCTCGATCGCGGCCGCGGCACGGCGGCACGCGTCGGCGCACGGGCCGCCGGCTCCCGACCACGTCACGCCCACCACACGCGGCCGCATCCGGCCGGCGTCAGGCCACGTTCCGCTCGCGATCGAGAAGACCAGACGCGCGTCGGCGACGCTGCGCGCGATCGGGCCGCGCGACGACAGGCCCGTCGGGTCGCGCTCCTCGGAGGGAACTCGGTGCGGCGTCGGCCGGAGGCCGACCACGCCGCAGCATGACGCCGGGATTCGGATCGAGCCGCCCATATCGTCGCCCAGCGCCACGCTTGCCATGCCGGCCGCGACCGCGGCGCCGCTGCCGCCGCTGGATCCGCCTGGCGTGACGCCATGACGCCACGGGTTGTGCGTGGGTCCGAAGAGCTCGTTGTTGGTGCCGATCGAGGCCGCCAGCTCGGGGAGGTTGGTCTTGCCGAGCACAGCCATGCCGGCCGTGCGCGCGCGGGCCACCGCCACGGCGTCTTCGCTTGCGATCTGGTCGCGCAGCGACGACGTGGCGTAGGTGTAAGGCATCCCCCTGACCGGCTGGCTGTCCTTGACCGCGAGCGTCACGCCCGACGTCGAGCGAGCACCGCGGTCGACGTGGATGTACGCGTGGATGCGCGAATCGAGCCGGTCGATCGCGTCGAGGTGCGCCTCGACCACTGCCTGCGGGTCCAGCTCGCGCGCCTCGACGAGACGGGTCGCCTCCTCGGCGGATAGCCATCGTGCCGAGGCCTCGATCACAGGTCGTCCACCACCGATTGAATGATGCTCTCGAAGAGATTCGCGGCGGTGTCGACGCCGAAGCCCATCACGCCCTCGAGGTCGAACGTCTCATCGGCCGAGTCCGACATCACCCGCAGCCCGGACCAAGGCACCCCGTTCTGGTGCGCCACCTGCGCGATGGCCGCGGTCTCCATGTCGAGGCACTCGCCATCTGGAAACTCGCGCAGCAGCGCGTCGCGGACCTGCCGCGAGGTCACGATCTGGTCACCGGTCAGGACCAGTCCGGCCTGCGCGTCCTCGGCCTTGTACCGCGCGGCCCGCAACAGCGTGTCCGTCACCGCCGGGTGGGCCGCGATCACCGACATGCCCAACCCCGGGATCACGCCCCGATGCTTGACCAGCGGGCGTGCGTCCATGTCGTGCTGCACGGCGCCGGAGGCGACGACCACGTGTCCCGGACGGACCCTGTTCTGGAGACCGCCGGCCAGCCCGATGGAGATCAGGCATCGCGGCTTGAAGACGTCGCACGCGTACTGCGCGGCGATCGCGGCGGCCACCTTGCCGACGCCGCCGACGATGACGGCGAGCCCGTCGCCCTCCCAGATCGAAAGGCGCGGCCCCACGCTCTCGGCGCGTGGCATCCGGCGCACGAGAGCATGGGCTTCCTGGTCCAGCGCGGCGATGACCGCGACCGGCCGCTGGTCTGGCACCACGCCATGTTATCGGCGGCCGGATCGCGGCTCAGGTTCGGTTCAGGTCGCGGAAGTAGAAGAAGAGCGGGATCAGGCCGATCGCGGCGACGACTGCGAACACAGGCGCCACGGACGCGGACGCGACCGTCGACGACGGATCCGCCGTGCCGCCCATGTACTGGTCGACCGCGATGCTGACACTCTCGATGAATCCAAACACGAGCATGGTCCCGACCAGGACGAACCCCCAGGCCTGGCGCTGCCAGAGCAGCACGGCGGAGACCGCCATGAGTGGGATCCAGAACGAAAAGTCCTGCACGTAGATCGGGTTGGTGATAAGCCCCGTCCCCTCGAGGAACGCGGGAGGCTTGGTGCTGAGGAGAGCCGGGATCACCGAATTGAGCCAGGCGCCCGCGTTCAGCACGGCCACCAGGCCCATGTACGCCGCCAGGGCGCGCGCGGGAAACGAGGGCGCGTAGCGGCGTGCGAACGTGGGGACGTCGATCGCGCGTAGGACCAGGACGAGCGTCCAGAACGCGAGCGCGAACATCGCCGCGTAGAGAAGGAACAGCTTGTTGAACGGGGTCATCAGGAGGAAGAGAACCGCGTTGTACAGGAGGTAGGCCGCGGCTCCCAGCCAGCTGATCACGGGCGGCACCGCACCGCGAGCGACCAGGGCCGTCGAGACCGCGAGGATGGGGACCGCAACGAAGAGCGCCACCAGGGCGGTGCCGCGAGCCGAGCCGATCATCACCGCCGGTCCGCTCAGGATGCCCGACCCGAAGAGGGTGAACGCTGCCGCCGTGGCCGCGACCACGGCCAGGCCGATCGACGTCCAGTACGGAGCCCTGAAAGTCCTGATCACGGAGCTCCCCGTGCGCTGCGCCCGGGTAACTGCCGTTGGGATCGCGGTGGCCACCTTCAGATGGCGTGCACGCGCTGCGTGGTGTCGTCCCAGCGGAAAGTCAGCCGGTTGATCACGTCGACGACTCCATCCACCTCACACGCCAATCGCGCGACGATGTCGGCGTCGCTCCGGCGATCGACCTCGCCTGAGAGCGTGATCACGTTCGACTCCACGTCCACCTCGACGGAGCCGGCGTCGGCCGGCAGGACCGCGGGCAGGATTCGGTTCACCAACTCGCGCAGGTCCTCATCGGTGCGCAGGAAGACCTGCAGCAGGTCGCTTCTTGACACGATGCCCGCGATGCGGCCGCGGGCGTCGACCACCACCAGCCTGCGGACCTTGCGTTCCTGCATGATCCTCGCGGCTTCCGTGATGCTCGCCTGCAGCCCGACCGTGATGGCCGGCGCCGTCATCAGGTCGGCCGCCAGCGTGCCGTCGGCCTTCGCCTTCTCCTGGCGCCGCCGCCAGAGGTGGAGCGGGCTGCCTTCGGAGTCGAGCTCCCCGCGTCGTTCCTTGAGCAAGAGATCGGATTCGGACACCACTCCCACCGGCATTCCGCGCTCGTCGACGATGGGGATGGCGCTGATCCGGTTCTCCTCGATCAGGCGGACCAGGATCTTGAACGGCGTCAGCGGACCGGCGATGTGGACGCGAACCGTCATGACGTCGGCGACCGTTCGGTGACGCGGGAGCGAGCTCAATTCGACGTCCGTGCCGCGACCAGGACCGGGCGCTTGGTCGCCCGCATCAGGTCGTGCGTGACCGATCCGAGCATGATGCTCGCCAGGTCGCCCATGCGGCTCGAGCCGGTGACGATGATGTCGGCATTCCAGCTCACGGCAGCGTCGGCGATCGTGCGGGCCACCGGGCCGGGCTCCGCGACCATGGTTTCGACGGTGATGCCGGCCTCCTTCAACATCGAGGCCGCGGTCGTCACCGTGTCATGGATCTCGGAGTCGCCTTCCAGGTAGGAGAAGCCGTAGGGTCCGAAGACGGCCTGCGCCACGTGCAGGACCAGGACCGTCGAACCCGGAGTCGACGCCGCGGCGATCGCCGCGTGGACGCCGGGTTCGATGTCGGAGCCGCCGGCCAGCGCCAGGACGACGCGGGACGGCTCGCGCAGGATCGATGCGCCTGCCTCGCGCACGATCAGCACGGGACACCCGACAGCGCTGAGCACCTGGTGGCTGACGCTGTGCTCGCGCATCGCGCGCCATTCCGCCAGGCCGCGCGACCCAACCACGACGACGTCGGCGTCGAACTGACGGGCCGCGGCCGCGATGGCCGCGCCGACATGCTCGGTGTCGGCACGCACGACCTCGCCGTCTGCCGGGATGTCGAGCGCCTGCAGCCCGGCGACCGACTCCGCGATGAGCTTCTCCGCCTCGGACCTGGTCTCGACGTCCCACACGCCATGCCTGTGGTGGACCTCCAGGTTCCAGCAGTGCACGATCCGCACGCGCGTGGCGCCCGATGACCCGGCCATCGCGGCCGCCAGCCGTGCCGCCGCCTCAGATTCCTCGCTGCCATCGGTCGCGAGCAGGATCCGTCCGAATCCGCGGTGCCTCATGGCCAGAGCTTCCGCCACCGGCGTGTCGTGCGACAGGGACTAAAGCCCTCCCTCAAGGGTGGCGTTTGGCGTAGATTCGGGCCCCGATGGCGGAGGTCCGAGATCGCAAGGACATGCTGCTCGAGGCAGGGCTCACCCTGGCATCAGAGCTCTCGCTGCCGATCGTGCTCCAGCGCATCGTCGACCTGGCGGCGCAGGTCACCGACGCGCGCTACGGGGCCCTCGGGGTCATCGGCGACGAGGGCACGCTGGTCGAGTTCGTCACCACCGGCATCCCCGCCCGCCAGCGCCAGGCGATCGGCAGTCTGCCCTCCGGCCGTGGCGTCCTGGGCCTCCTCATCCATGACCCGCGGCCTGTCCGTATCAAGAACATCGCGGATCACCCGCTGTCCGTCGGCTTCCCTGCCAATCACCCGTCGATGCGCTCCTTCCTGGGCGCGCCCGTCCAGGCGATGGGGCGGGTCTTCGGCAACATCTATCTCGCCGAAAAGCGCGATGCGGAAGAGTTTGCCGAGGAGGACGAAGACGCGCTGGTCGTGCTCGCCACCCAGGCGGGCGTCGCCATCGCCAACGCCACGCTTTACGAGGAGGTCCGCTCTCGCGAGCGCTGGCTCGACGCGCTGCGCGACATCGCCGCCCTGGTGCTCGGCGGGGCCAGGGGCACCGCGCTGCTCGACAGCATCGCCGAGCATGCACGTGATCTCGCCGGGGCGGACGCGGCTACGATCGTGACGACCACCGCCACGCCGGGGCAGCTCGTCGTCTCTGCCGCGGCGGGCGCGAAAGCGAAGGCGGTGCGCGGCCAGGCGATCCCGCTCGAAGGCTCGATCTCGGGCGCGGTGATGCGGACGGGCCAGGGCCTGATCTTCGACGACGTCAGCCAGGACCCTCGCGTGTACCAGCCGATGGTCGCCCTGGGCGGCCACGGCCCCGCCTTTTTCGTCCCGCTCCGCGTGCCGGGAGGCGTCGCCGGAACGCTGACGGTCGCCAACCTCCGGGGCGGCAAGCGCTTCTCGGCCGAGACCAGGCGCCTGGTCGAAAGCCTCGCCGACGCGGCCTCGGTCGCCCTCGACTACGACCGCGTCCAGGCCGAGGTGCGGCGCCTGGGCCTGCTCGAGGAGAGAGAGCGGATCGCCACGGAGCTTCACGACGGGATCATCCAGTCGCTGTTCGCCGTCGGCATGGGACTGCAGGGCACGGCGCTCGCCGCCGGCAGCCCCGAGACGGCCGAGAGGATCGAGCGCGCCGTGGAGGCGCTCGACCTTGTCATCCGCGACCTCCGCAACTACATCTTCGGTCTCCGGCCGGGCATCCTCGCCGACCGCGCGCTCGACCAGGCCCTGCGCAACCTCGGCGAGGAGATGCAGGCGCGGTCCGGCGAGCACGTCGACGTCGCCGTCGATGCCGCGCTGGCGGCCGCCCTGTCGGCGAAGTCGGCCGACATCGTCCAGCTGACCCGGGAGGCTCTCTCCAACGTTGCTCGCCACGCCCGCGCGAACGTCGCCACAGTCCGCCTGGAACGGAGGGATTCGCAGGCAGTGCTGAGCATCCGGGACGACGGGGTCGGATTCGGGCCCGCGAACGATTCGCTTGGCAACGGCTTGCGCAACATGCGCGAGCGGGCGGCGAGGCTGGGTGGCGCGCTCGAGGTCGACAGCGGGCCGGGCAAGGGCACGACGCTGCGGGTCGCGTTCCCCTTCTAGAGGTGCGGCCGAAAAGCCTCGGCGAGAGATTCGGCGATCCAGGTGGCCCAGATCCGGGCGAAGCGACGAGCAGCGGAGCGAGCGCATCCGTCGATTCGTAAGCGAGCAGCGCAGGAGCTGAGCCCGGAGATGGGCCGCATTGGGCGCCGAAGATCCGTCGAGGGCTTTTCCGGCCGCGCCTCTAAGCCCCGTCGAGGGTCGAACGGCCCTACTCGCCAGGGACTTCGGACTTCCCGCCGCGGGCTCGGAGATGCGACCATGGAGGCCATGCCGGCCGACCGAATCCGAATCATGCTGGTCGACGACCACGAGGTCGTCCGTGACGGCGTGAAATCGCTCATCAACGCCAACGACGACCTGACCGTTGTCGCGGAGGCGGGCACGGTGGCCGAGGCGATCGCGCAGGCTCAGCGCACCCGGCCGGACGTTGTCGTCATGGACGTCAGGCTTGCCGACGGCAGTGGGATCGAGGCGACGCGTGAGATCCGCGCCAGGCTCGAGAAGACGCAGGTCCTGATGCTGACCTCCTTCGCCGACGACGAGGCCCTCTTCGCCTCGATCATGGCCGGCGCGGCCGGCTACGTCCTGAAGCAGATCCGCGGCGGCGAGCTGGTGCGCGCCATCCGCGAGGTGGGGGCGGGGAAGAGCCTGCTCGACCCCGAAGTCACCAGGGCCGTCCTCGAGCGGCTGCGCAAGGGCAAGACCATGCGCGACGAGAAGCTTGCCCGCCTCTCCGCGCAGGAGGAGCGGATCCTCACGCTGGTGTCGCGCGGCATGACCAACGGGCAGATCGGCAAGGAGCTCAACCTTGCGGAGAAGACGGTCAAGAACTACGTGTCGACCATCCTCTCCAAGCTCGAGGTCGCACGCCGCGCCGAGGCGGCGGCCTACCTGGCCCGGCACACGACGACGCCGGGAGCTTAGCCCTTCAGTCTCTCGGCGATCGACTCCGCGAGGTCTTTGACGGTTGCCTCAGCGACGTTGTGCATCACCGCGTGGTCGAGCTCCTCGCCGAGCTTGCCGAGGGGCGGCTCGTACATCCCGCTGACCGTCAGGCGGGTCTCGTCCTTACCGGCCGGCACCAGCTCGATGCGACCGCTCATGACAGGGAACAGCGCCCTGGGCCCCGTGGCCGTCCAGGAGACGGGCACGTTGGTCCAGTCCCCCGCCTTCGCCGGCTCCCCGATCTCCACGCTGACGCCCTTGCGGAGCGGCACTCCGGCGACCTTGACTCCGACCGACGACTTCTGGTTGGCCTTCAGCCGCGGGAACCACGTGGAAGATGCCTCGGCCAGCGCCGCCTGACATTCCGCGATCGGGCGGTTGATGTGCACGGAGTGCTGGATGTGCATCAGGACGGCGTCCGTTCGGGGCGGATCATGCGTGCCAGGGCGCGCAACGGGTCGAAGTACACGTCGTCCATGCGCTCCTTCAGCGGGATGATGGCATTGTCCGTGATCTTGATGTGCTCAGGACAGACCTCGGTGCAGCACTTGGTGATGTTGCAGAAACCGATGCCCGCCTTGCCCTTCAGGAGCGGCTTGCGGTCGAGGACGTCCTTGGGGTGCATCTCGAGGCCGGCGATCCGGATCATGAAGCGCGGGCCGTAAAACTGCGCTGTCGAGTGCTCACGGAGCACATGGCAGACGTCCTGGCAGAGAAAGCACTCGATGCACTTGCGGAACTCCATGCTGCGCTCGACATCCTTCTGCTGCATGCGCCACGGTTCGCTGCTGTGCATGTCCTTCTCGCTCGGCGTGAAGGGCGGGATCTCCTTGTTCACCACGTAGTTCCAGCTCACGTCGGTGACCAAGTCTTTGATAAGTGGGAAGGTTTGCATCGGCCTGACGCTCACGCTGGTCCCGTACTCCGCGATCGGTGTCTTGCACATGAGGCGCGGAAAACCGTCGATCTCCGCCGAGCACGACCCGCACTTGGCCGCCTTGCAGTTCCAGCGCACCGCGAGATCCGAGGCGAGGTTGGCCTGCACCCAGAGCACGGCGTCGAGCACGACCATGCCCTCGCGCACCGGGACGCGGTACGCGACGTATTCGCCGCCTGACGCATCGCCGCGCCAGATCCTGAGGTCGAGGTCGGAGATTTCCGTCGTCACGCCTTCACTCTCTCTCCTCGGGCGTGTAGCGCGCAAAGGAGTGCTGCACGGCCTCCGCCAGATAGTGGGGCATCCGGGGCCGCTTCTCGGGCCTGACCGCCATCCCGTCCGGCGTCTTCTCGACGATGAAGTTCACCTCGCCGAGCGCGTCGTCGAGCTTTGGAAAGTCCGAGCGGGCGTGGGCGCCGCGGCTCTCCTTGCGCTCGATCGCCGCGCGCAGCAGCGCCTCGGCGTTGACGAGCATGGAGTGGAGGTCGGTCGCCGTGTGCCACCCGGGGTTGAATGCCAGGGAGCGCGACCCGCCCGTGCCGCACGCCTGGGCCCGCTGACCCAGCTCGACGATCGCCTGCACGCCGGCCTCGAGCCCGGCGACGTCTCGGACGATCGGCGCGTACCTGGTCATCGCCTCCTGGATCTCCGCCTGCAGGCGGTAAGGACTCTCGCCGCCGGGGCGGTCGAGCGGCGCCATCAGCCTGCCGATCGCGCCGTCGATCTCCTCCTGGTCGAGGGGTCTGCCGGCGGCGGCCTTCGCCGCCGCCGCGGCTGCTCCTTCTCCTGCGCGCTTGCCGAAGACCAGCAGGTCACTCAGCGAGTTGCCGCCGAGGCGATTGGCGCCGTGCAGGCCCGCCGCCACCTCGCCCGCGGCGAAGAGCCCATGCACGGTGCTCGCCCCGGTCTCGGCGTCTACGCGCACCCCGCCCATCGCGTAGTGGATCGTCGGCGCCACCTCCATCGGCTGCTTCGTGATGTCGACCTTGGCCAGCTTGAGGAACTGCTCGTACATCGACGGCAGCTTGCTCTTGATGTATTCGGGCTTGCGGTGCGTGATGTCCAGGAAGACGCCGCCGTGCGGGCTGCCGCGGCCCGCGCCGACCTCGGAGTTGATCGCTCGCGCCACCACGTCGCGAGAGGAGAGCTCCATGCGCTCGTGGTCGTAGCGCTCCATGAAACGCTCGCCGTCCTTGTTGCGAAGCACGCCGCCCTCGCCGCGCACGCCCTCGGTGACGAGAATGCCGCGCACCCCGGCGGGCCAGACCATGCCCGTGGGGTGGAACTGCACCATCTCCATCTCGCGCAGCTGGGCCCCTGCCTGGTACGCGAGGGCGGTGCCGTCGCCTGTGCTCTCCCAGGAGTTGGAGGTGACGCGGTACATCTTGCCCGCGCCGCCCGTGGCCAGCAGCAGCGCGGCACACCGATAGAGGATCAACGAGCCGTCGGCCCGCCTGTACGCGAGCGCTCCTGCGATCCGGCCGTCGGCCTTCAGGAGCTTGAAGACCGTGACCTCCATGTGCACGTCGACACCCGGCGTGTGCACAGCGCGGTCCTGGAGCGTGCGCAGCAGCTCGAGTCCGGTGCGGTCGCCGATGTGCGCGAGGCGTGGGTACGTGTGCGCGCCGAAGGGCCTCTGGTGGATGCGGCCTTGCCAGGTGCGGTCGAAAACCGCGCCCCAGCGCTCGAGCTCGAGCACACGCTCGGGCGATTCCTTCGCGTGGAGCTCGGCCATGCGCCAGTCGTTGATCAGCTTGCCGCCTTTCATCGTGTCCGCGAAGTGGACCTCCCAGGTGTCCTGGTAGGCGACGTTGTGCATCGCTGCGGCGACGCCGCCTTCCGCCATCACCGTGTGCGCTTTCCCAAGCAGCGACTTGCAGACGATAAGCACCTTCGCGCCTGCCTCGGCGGCGGCGATCGCCCCGCGCAGGCCCGCGCCACCCGCCCCGAGGACCAGCACGTCGGTCTCGACCGTCTCGTATGTGGGCGTGGTCACGCGATCCACCGTGGGTCCTGGAGGACGCCGGCCATCAGCGCCCGGATGTAGATGTCCGTCAGCAGCACCGACGCGAGGCTTGCCCACGCCCAGCGGTCGTGCCCGATGTTCAGGATCGTGATGCCCTTCCACAGGCGGAACCGGGCGCGTGCTGTCCGTGAGCACGAAAAGCAATCGAGCTCACCGCCGGCGAGGTGGCGAAACGCGTGGCAGCCGAACGTGTAGCCCGAGAGGAGGACGACGTTGACCAGCATGAGCAGGCTGCCGAAGCCGATCCCCAGGTGGCCGCCGAAGTCGAAGGCCACGATCGCGTCGAACCACAGGAAGCCGACCTGGACCACGGTGGCGTAGAAGGCGAAGCGGTGGAAGTTGTTGAGGATCCACGGGAACGCGCTCTCGCCGCGATAGCGGCCCCGGCCTGGCTCGGGCACGGCGCACGATCGCGGGTGCCAGAAGAACGACCGGAAGTAGGCCTTCCGGTAGTAGTAGCAGGTGAGGCGGAAGGTGAGCGGGGCCCAGACGACGAAGAGGCCCGGCGGAATCAGGCCGAGTCTGATCAACGGCGAGTCGAACGGGCTCAGGTAGGGCGCGGACTCGCCCGCGGGTTGGAAGAGGACGATCCACGCGGAGTAGACGCCAAAGGCGCTCAGGGCGAGGACGACGAAAGTCGGATAGAGCCAGTTGGGGAGAGCGCTGTAGGGGTTTCTGACGACCTCCCGGGTGGCAGCCCGTTCGGTGGTCCGTTCAGAGATCGCCACTTGTCAGCGCAAATCTAGCGATTCAGCCGAGACAAAAAAGGGCTCCGGTGGAAGCGACTTCCACCGGAGCTTGCCGTCCGTCTGTACTGTCACGCGGTGGCCGAGATGGCCTTCTTCTGCGCGACCTTGGTTGTCTCGGGCTTGCGCACCGCGACGAACACTTCGAAGACAAGCGCGCCGAGCACGACGAGCGCCGCGAGCATCAGCCCGAACCCCGCGTACGTGGTGTACACGCCGATCGTCCACCAGCCGTAGGCGTTGAGCAGCATCGAGCGCAGGGTCTCACCCTTGAACAGCGTCTCCCGTGCCGCGGTCAGGGTCGTGATCTGGGTTTGCAGGTCGGTGTAGGCCGGGTCGTCCTTTGACAGGTTCGCCTGCTGGGCCTTCAGCTGCGAGATCTTGGTGCCCACCGTGGAGTAGGTCAGGCCGTTGGCCGTGCCCTTGAGGTGGACGCCGAGGTAGTCGTTGGCGTAGGTCCGCGCCTTGTCGCCGTTGTCGAGCGGCTGGCCGGCGTAGCTCTTGAAAGTGTCGCTGTATTCAGAGCTGCGGTTGTCGGCCGCGAGCTGCGCCGTGGTCGGGAACGTGATCTGCTGCGCCGCCAGCTCGTCCTTGATCTGCCCGGTCGTGAACGAGCCGAGCCCGAACGCGAAGATCGCCGCTCCGGCCAGCACGACGACCATGACGGCCTGAAGAGTGATGATTCGCCACCTGATTGCCGAGTTCATCTGAGTTCTCCTTGTCCCCCCTTCAGGGGATTGAATTCTTTGGTGAGCTCCGGACGGCTCGAGAGCAGTGTGGATCGGAGAGGGCCGAGATGGCCCGGGCCGGGAGACCCTGCGCGGGGGGCCGGTAGACCCCCCGCAAAAGTGACCTTCGGCTGAGGCGTCACCAGTTGGCGGGCGCCAGCTGGCGGGCCATCGCCGGCTGCGGCGCCTTGACCTTGACCGGGATCGGGCCGCGCGCCACCAGGACCGCGATCGGCGCGAGCTGGATGACCTTGTGGGTCACGCTCCCCAGCAGGGTCCCCTGGACGTCCGACAACCCCCGCGAGCCCATGACGACCAGGTCGGACTTCAGGTCCGCGGCCGTCTCGACGATGTTCTTGGCCACCTGACCGGCGGCCACGTCGTGGACCTCGCCGGCGGCGTCGACACCTGCCTCGCGCATGAGCGCGACAGCGTCGACGACGAGCCGAGTGCCCTCGGAGGGTGTCTCGACCGACAAGACTGCAGTCCGTCCGCGGTCATGCTCCGCGGCATGGAGCACGAAGACCTGGCTGTGAAACCTCTTGGCCACCTCCAGTGCCGTCGGGACGACGCGAAGGGAGTATTGCGATGCGTCGATAGCAACCAGGATTCGGTTGAACATCTCCAATTCACCTCACGTGGGATTTGAGCTCAATCTCACCTTCCAGGCGCGAGCGCGGAAGGGGCTAACGGCCCCACCGAGCGAGGCCGGACGTGACTGTTGCCGGCCGGCGCCGGGGTCGACGCTGGTGATGATGAGCGCACCCCCGGTGACCTCGCCTACCGTCGAGGCGAGCGCCCCGGCATCCGAGCCCCGCCTGGAGGGCAGCTCGGCCAGGATCCTGATCGCCGTCCTCGGGGCGGTGGTGGCGGGGGGCATCGCCTGGCTGGCCGGCGCCCGCGTGGTCGCGGAGATCGCCTGGGCGGTCGCGGTCCTCGTCGCCCTGGTCCCGCTCGGGATCAATGTCGCGAAAGAGCTGGCGCGCGGCCAGACCGGTGTCGACGTCATCGCGCTTCTCGCCATGGTCGGCGCCCTCGCGCTCGGCCAGTATCTCGCCGGCGCGGTGATCGGGCTCATGCTCTCGGGAGGCGAGGCCGGTCGCTTTGGGGCAGCTGCGCTGGCTGGCGGAGGGCGCGGCACTGCCCAGGCCCGCCGAGGAGCTGCGCCGGCGACTCGACGCCAGAGGGTCGGCGGCCGTCTACGTGTCGGTCGATGGCCTCATCGCGGGCGCGCTTGTGATGGAGGACCCGGTTCGCACCGAGACCCCTGAAGCCCTGCGCGTCCTGCGCTCCGCGGGGATCAAGAGGATCGTGCTGCTCAGCGGCGACCGCCAGGACGTGGCCCAGACGGTGGGCAAGGCCCTTGGCGTGGACGAGGTCCTGTTCGAGCAAAGCCCGGAGCAGAAGATCGAAGCGGTCGGCCGGGAGCGCCGGCAGGCGGTGACGGTCATGGTCGGCGACGGTGTCAACGACGCGCCGGCCCTGGCGGCGGCGGACGTCGGGATCGCCATGGGCGCGCGTGGCGCGATGGCGTCCTCGGAGGCGGCCGACGCGGTGATCGTGGTCGACCGCCTCGACCGCGTCGCCGAGGCCGTGCTGATCGCTCGCCGGGCGCGCGGCATCGCCGTCCAGAGCGTGGTCGCCGGCATGGCGCTTTCGGTCGCGGGCATGATCGTGGCCGCGTTCGGCGGTCTTGCGCCTGTCGCCGGCGCGTTCTTCCAGGAAGCCATCGACGTGGCGGTGATCCTCAACGCGCTGCGCGCGCTGGGCGGTCACGCCGCGGTGGGACAGGAGCCGCGGAAATGAGCTGGGTCGTGTCCGACCTCATGACACGCGACGTGGTCACGGTCGAGCCCTCGGCCTCCTACGACGCCTGCGTCAGGCTCGTCCGGATGCACGGTGTCGGTGCGCTTCCGGTCGTTGAGCGCGGCAAGCTCGTGGGCATCGTCTCCATGACCGACCTCGTCCTCAAGGGTCACCGCCCGAGCGTGCGCGACCGCTACGAGGGAAAGGCTCCGAGCCGCTACCGGCCGAAGTCGATGACGGCCGCCGGGCTCATGACCTCTCGCGTGGTCACGGTATTTCCGGACACGCCGCTCTCGCTGGCTGTGCGGCAGATGTTCCAGCACCGCATCAACCGCCTGCCTGTGCTCGACCATGAGGGCCGGCTGGTCGGCATCGTCAGCCGCTCCGACGTGCTGCGCATGTTCCTGCGCAGCGACGTCGCGATTCGCCGCGAGGTAGCGTCGGCCGTGGCCAGTGACATGTCCTTCATCGGCAAGGGGAGGGTCCTGGCCGACGTCCACGACGGGGTCGTCACGCTCGACGGCGAGGTCGAGCCGGGGACGCTCACCGAGGTGCTTCTCCGGCTGGTGGCGAGCGTGCCGGGCGTCACGGGCGTGAAGAACCGCCTCGCCGTGGCGCGGACCCGCCGGGCCTAGAAGACCTACCGCACCCCGATCGGCTTGCGCCCGATCGCCTGCTCGATCCGGATGCGCGCATCGACCGCGACCGTGCCGTGGGTGTGCACGACCAGCGGGTTGAGGTCCATCTCGACCACCTGCGGGTGTGCCTCGACCAGGGCGCTCACGCGCAGCAGCACGTCCACGAGCGCGGCGACGTCCGCCCTGGGCGCGCCCCGGTAGCCGTCGAGCAGCGGATACGTCCGCAGTGACCTCACCATCAGCTGCGCGTCGGCGCCTGTGATCGGCGTGATCCGCACCGCCACGTCCTTGAGCAGCTCGGTCGCGGTGCCGCCCGCGCCGCACGCGAGGACCGGGCCGAAGTGCTGGTCCTGGACGACACCGACGATCATCTCCACGCCGGTCGGGACCATCGGCTGGACCTCGAATCGCGCGACCGCGTGGCCCCCGCGCTCGAGTGATGACGCCATCAGCTCGGCGGCCCGCTCCACCGCCGAAGGTCTCAGCCCCAGCCGCACCCCGCCCGCGTCCGTCTTGTGCACGATGCCCGGGGCGATCGCCTTCAGGGCCACTGTCGAGCCGAGCTCGTGCGCCGCCTGCGCAGCCTCCCTGGCCGTCATGGCGAACCGGGTTTCCACGATCGGGATGCCGTAGCAGCCCAGGAGCCGGGCTGTGGCCTCGGCCTCCATCCAACCTCCGCCCAGGGCCAGGGCAGAGGCGACGGATGCGGTCGCGCCGTCGCGGTCGATGCCCGCGGGGATGACCACAGGCTCGTCGGGTACCGCGCGCCAGGCCGCGTAACGCGCCGCCCGGGCGAGGGCGTGCGCGGCGTCCTCGGGAAACGGGTAGTGGGGAATCGAGACGTCCTGCGAGGTCACGAGTCGCGGAGTGCTGTCCTTGGACATGAACACCGTGAGGATCGGCATCCGCCGCGGCATCTCCCTTGCGGCGGAGTGAATCGCCTCCACCACGTCGGCGGCCTGAGTCACGAGCGGCGGAGTGAAGATGGCGATCACGGCGTCGATGTCGTCGCACGCGGCGAGGATGTCGATCGCGCGCCGGTAATCAGCGGCGGTCGCGGCCGCCAGCATGTCGACCGGGTTGCCGGTGGAGCCGGCCGCCGGCAGGAAGCTTGCGAGCTGTTCCCGCACCTCAGCCGGGAGCGGCGCCACCACGAGGCCGCTCGCCTCGCACGCGTCGGCGCAGAGGATCGCGGGCCCGCCGGCGTTGGTCACGATCGCGACCCGATTGCCGGCCGGCGCGGGCTGGCTGCCCATGAGGAGCGCGGTGTCGAACAGCTCGGCGAGCGTGTCCGTGCGGATGACCCCCGCCTGCTGAAAGAGGGCATCGACGGTGACGTCCGAGGCCGAGAGCAGCGCGCCGGTGTGGGACGACGTCGCGCGGTTGCCGGCGGGCGTGCGCCCGCCCTTGACGGCGAGGATCGGCTTGCTGCGGCTGACCCTGCGCGCGATCCGCGCAAACTTCCGTGGGTTTCCGAAGGACTCGAGGTAGAGCATGATCATGGCGGTCTCGGAGTCCGCCTCCCAGAACTGGATGAGATCGTTGCCCGAGATGTCGGCCTTGTTGCCGACGGACACGAACGACGAGACCCCGGTGCCGAGAGCCTGGGCCCGCGCCATCACGGCGATCCCCAGGCCGCCGCTCTGGGAGAGAAAGCCGATACGGCCGCGGACCGGTTTGTCCGGCGCGAAGGTCGCGTTCAGCATCACGTCGGGCGCCGTGTTGATGACGCCCATGCAGTTGGGGCCGACCAGGCGCATGCCCGACTGGCGGCAGATCTCGACCAGGCTGCGCTGGAGCTCGATGCCCTCGGGCCCGACCTCGCCGAAGCCGGCCGAGATCACGACCATCGCTTTGACGCCCTTTTCCGCGCACTGGCGCGCGACCCCGACCACAGCCGCCGCGGGCACCGTGACCACGGCGAGCTCGACGTCGCCCTCGATGTCGAGGACCGACGCATGCGCGGCCAGGCCTTCGATGGACGACGCGGCCGGGTTCACCGGGTGGATCGGTCCCCGGAACCCGCCCTCGACGAGGTTGTGGAAGAGCTCGGAGCCGATGCTGCCGCGCGTCCTCGAGGCGCCGATCACCGCCACCGATCGCGGCGCGAGGACGTGGCCGACGGCGGCCACAGCGGCAATGCGGTCGCGATCCTCGAAGTGCACGAGCGCATCGGGGGTGAGCCCCGTCGGCAGCTCGGCGTGGATCTCCCCCGGTTCGGACCGCGAGTGCACCGGGAAGCCGCTTTCGCGAAGCACCTCGAGCATCCGGTGGTTCGCCGGCCGGACGACCGCCTCCAGGACCTGGATGCCCGCTTCTGAGGCGGCCTCCGCGAGCTGCCCGAGCATTATGGTGCCGAGTCCCTTGCCCTGGTAAGCGTCGGCGACCGCCAGGGCGAGCTCGGCTTTCGCCGGCTCGATCACGACGTACATCGCGTGGCCGACGATCTCGCGCTGCGCACCGGCCTCGGCCACGATGCCGTAGCGGGCCACGTAGTCGACGTCGATCATCCTTTTCACGGTGGCGTCGGCGTTGGCGACCGCCGCAAAGAACCGAAACACGCGCGACTCGAGCGACAGGTTGTTGAAGAATCTAGCGAGTTCCGCCTCGTCCTCGCGCCGGATCGGCCGCACGGTCAGCGTGGAGCCGTCGCGCAGGACGACGGTCCCCTCCCGGTGTGCCGGATAGGCCACGGTCACCCCGCCGTCAATCTAGCGCCTGCGTCGCGCAAGATGAAACACGACGGTCCTGCCCTCGCGCTTGGCCGAGTACATGGCGGCGTCCGAGTGGCGCATCAGGGTGTCCGTGTCTCGACCATGACCACGGAACCATCTTTTCGCCGCAGGCTCAAATCGGAGCCCGGGGCACCCATCAGCCTCGCCGCCCCGCGGGCGTAGAACCGCCTCCGGTGGTTGACATGCTGCCTGCGCAACCTGGGGGGCACGAGGACCTCCACGTGGCGACCGACCAGCTCAGAGCGCCGGTATCCCGTCATGTCTTCTGCCTGCTGGTTGGCGAACACGATCACGCCGTCGCGATCCGTG
>WNGB01002834.1_pt1 | contig 28585 bp, 27 predicted proteins | sample 5400681 | NCBI WGS metagenome assembly WNGB01 (sample SAMN13153367, study PRJNA577476) | soil metagenome | isolation source: 115 cm soil or saprolite under grassland replicate 2 | place: USA:California | collected 2016-06-15
CCCATCGCGTTGAGCCTACTCGGATGAGGAGTTCGAAGAGGCACGCATCCCTGTGTAAGGGTGAGTCCAGGATCGTGCCGGCCCAAGCCTCCCGTAGAACGTGAACGCCGACGCGCTTCGCGAGGCGTGCGACCGCAATTTTGGATCTGTCCGCCGCCGTCGGCTGACGGCGGCCTTCGCTGCCCTCGTTCCTCATACCGGGTTGTAGAACGCGATCGGCAGCCCGGTCGCCACCGCCACGACGGCCCCGAACGAGCGAATTTCCCCGTTTCCGGCCTCGATCCGCGCTCTCGGCTTCCCCGCCTCCATCCAGCTCCGCGACGACCTGCGTGAGCGGCTCGAGTCGGCTGCCCGCGGCCTGGGGCTCGAACCTGCATCGTGGATCACGCCCGGAATGGCCCTCTATCCCATCCCGCGCATTCCGTCATCGCCGTCCGAGCTGCGCATCGAGCTCGTAGCTAGCCTGCTCGACGACCCGGCCTTCCGCCTACTCGTCGGCTACGCCGATGACCAGGCGGTGGCTGGAGCGGCTGCAATCATGAGCGACGAGGTTGTCGGCGTCTACGCGGTCGGAACGGCGGAGCATGCACGTCGTCGTGGATTCGGAGAGGCGCTGACCTGGGCTGCGGTTCGGGCCGGGGTCGAGGTTGGTTGCAATGTGGCGGTGCTCCAGTCGAGCGAGATGGCGGCGAAGCTCTACCGGCAGATGGGCTTCGTCGACGTGTGCCGGTACGTCGAGTACGCGCCTGCCTCATGACAACCAGTCGCGGACGCGGGCACCGTCTCCGAGTGACGAGAAATCGCCGCGGTCACGGATCTCCGTTGCCGCCGCAGCCAGTGCCTCGACCGCGGTCCACGTCAGGCTGCCGCCGACGCTGATCCGCTGTGCGCCCGCTCCCACGATCTCGGCCAGCGACAGGCCCGGTCGGGCGAGCACGTTCACGGGCTTGGAGACCGCTTCGCAAACCGCTCGGATCTCACCCGGCGTTTGCAGGCCCGGGGCATAGAGGACGTCCGCGCCGGCCTCCTCGAATGCCCGAAGCCGTGCGATCGTGTCCTCGAGATCGGGCGGGCCGCGGCGACCGCGGCGGCGACGCGTTCCGTCGCGTGCGGCAACTCGTAGAGGTGACCGTCCGGGTCGTAGTCCTCGATCGAGCCCCCGACGGCACCGGCCTCGGCCACCCGCATGATCGCGTGCGCCGCGCGCGCGGGCTCGGCGTCGTAGCCGTTCTCGAGGTCGACCGAGACGGGAAGATCGGTTGCGCCGGCGACCGAGGCAACGTGCTCGACGACCTCGTCGAGTGTCGCGTTGCCGTCGAGGCGGCCGAGGGTGAACGCGAACCCGGAGCTCGTCGTCGCGAGTGCCCGGAAACCCAGCGCCTCGAGAACGCGTGCCGAGCCGGCGTCCCAGGGGTTCGGGATCACGAACGGCTCGCCGGCATGGAGCGCCTGGAACCGTGCCGCTCTCTCCTCCTGCGTGCTCACGGGCTCGACTCTGCCACGGAACAGGACACTCGCGCGAGGGATGCGTTTGTGACGTTTCGCGCCTACGCTCTGAAGAAGCCTCCTCCGGCGGCTGGAGCGGCTGAGACCTCGTCCGCATGCGCGCTCGCCGACCACACCCACGCACCGTCCTCGCCTCAGGGCTGGCAGCGACAGTCGTGGCCGTCGCCCTCGCGAGCTCGGCGAACGGCGCGCCAAGCCGCTCGCCCGCGCGGGCCGGCGCGGTCCCCGGCGAGCTCCTTGTCGGCTTCACGTCGCGTTCGACCCCCGCAGGCCGCGCCGACGCTCTCGCCGCGGCGGGCGCAAGGCGCCTGCGAAGCTTCTCCGCGATCGACGGCGCCCTCGTCTCCGTCGATACTGAGTCGACTGCGAAGGCGATCGCGCGTCTCGAGCGGGACCCGCGTGTCGAGTATGCCGAGCCGAACTTCCTTCTGAGGGCGGCACCGAACGATCCGTACATGCAACAGCTCTGGGGGCTCAACAATTTCGGCCAGACGGTGAACTGGACCGCCGGGACGCCCGACGCCGACATCGATGCGCCGGAGGCGTGGTCGGTCTCCACCGGCAGCCCGAACGTCGTCGTCGCTGTCATCGACACGGGCGTCGACGTCACGCACCCGGACCTGGCAGCAAACATCTGGGTCAATCCGGGCGAGAACTGTCCCGGATGCCGGACGAACGGCGTCGACGACGACGGGAACGGCTATGTCGACGACTGGCGAGGTTGGGACTTCGTGAACGGCGACAACAATCCGACCGACGACCAGGGCCACGGCACGCACGTCTCCGGGACGATCGCTGCGGTCGGCAACAACGGTCTCGGCGTCGTGGGGGTGACGTGGAGCACGACGATCATGCCGCTCAAGTTCCTGGGGGCGGACGGCAGCGGCACGACGGCCGATGCGATCAGGGCGGTTCTCTACGCGAACGCGAAGGGCGCGTCGATCCTGAACAACTCCTGGGGAGGAGGCGAGTTCTCGCAGGCTCTGCTCGACGCGATCGAGGAGACCGACGCGAGCGGCGGGCTCTTCGTGGCCGCGGCCGGAAACGACTTCACGAACACGGACGTCACGCCCTTCTATCCGTCGAGCTACGACGTGCCGAGCCTCGTCTCGGTGGGCGCGACCGATGCCTCCGACCGCAAGGCCTGGTTCTCGAACTACGGATTGCGAACGGTCGACCTCGGCGCGCCGGGAACGAATATCTACTCCACCTGGCGTGGCGGCTCGTACCGGTTTGCAGACGGCACGTCGATGGCCGCGCCTCACGTATCGGGTGCGGCCGCGCTGAGCAAGGCGGTGTTCCCCGACGCGAGCGGGGTCGGTCTCAAGGCTCTGCTCCTGCGTTCGGTGGATCCGATCGCAGTGCTCGCCGGCACGAGCAGGACCGGCGGGCGACTCAACGTCGACCACACGGTGCGCTGCGCAGGCTCACCGCAAGCCTGGATCGAATCGCCTGCCTCGGGCAGCGAGGTGAGCGCGGGACAGCCGATCGAGATACGCGCGCTCGGTGCGGCCTGCGGCTCCCCGGGCGGAGTCTCGGTGAGCGCGAGCCTGAACGGGGGCCCGCTCGAGCTGAGCGCGCGCGGTGACGGCCTCTACACGGCGTCCTACGTTCCGCAGGCGGGCGCGATCAACCTCAGCGTCGCTGCAGCGGCCGGCGGCGCGACCGACACCCAGACCGTCTCCGCGATGGCGACGCAGAGCTACGACATCGTTCCCGGCGGGCCCCCGGTCACGATCTCGACGCACTCAGCCGGGGAGAACGCCTGGCTCTTCTTCGACGGGCACGCCGACCAGCGGATCGCCCTGCGCATGAGCGGCGTCACGATCGGCACCTCGCCCTGCTGCTCGACGAAGGTCTCGATCAGGAAGCCGGACGGCACGAACCTCGGCTCGGAGACTCTCGTCGGCAGGAACGGCGGCTTCATCGACACGCGCCTGCTCCCTGCGGAGGGCCGGTACCGGATCCTCGTCGACCCGCAGGGAACCGACTCGGGCTCGATGACGCTGACGCTCTATGACGTACCTCCGGACGTGACCGGCTCGATCGAGCCCGGCGGGGCTCCGCTGACGGCGTCCGTCCAGGCGCCGGGCCAGAACGCGCTCATCCACTTCGACGGCGTCGCGGGCCGGCGGGTGAGCCTGCGCATGAGCAACGTCACGATCGGCACCTCGTCCTGCTGCTCGGCCACGGTCTCGATCCTGAAGCCCGACGGCTCGATACTCGTCTATGCGACTCCGGTGGGGACGAACGGCGGCTTCCTCGACACGCGCACGCTGCCGGGGAGCGGCAGCTACACGATCCGCGTCGACCCGCAGGGCACGGATGTCGGATCGATGACGTTGACGCTGTACGACGTCCCGCCGGACGTGACCGGCACGATCACCCCGGGCGGGCCTTCCGTCGCCGTCTCGATGGGGCCGGTTCCCGGGCAGAACGGGATCGTCTCCTTCTACGGGACCCTGGGACAGCGGATCGCCCTCGGCATGAGCAACGTCACGATCGGCACGTCGTCCTGCTGTTCGGCGCGCGTCTCGATCCTGAAGCCCGATGGATCGACGCTCGTCTACGCAACCCCTGTCGGGCGGAACGGCGGCTTCCTCGACACGAAGAGCCTTCCGGCGAACGGGCTGTACACGATCTTCGTCGACCCGCAGGGCACCGATCTCGGCTCGATGACGCTGACGCTCTACGACGTGCCGCCTGACCAGAGCGGCTCGATCGTCATCGGCGGTGCGCCGGTCAGCCTCGCCTTCGGTCCGACGCCGGGCCAGAACGCCACCCTCCGCTTCGACGGAACCGCGGGACAGCGGATCAGCTTGCGCCTGAGCAACGTCACGATCGGCACGTCCTCGTGCTGTGGCGCCAGGATCTCGGTCCTCAAGCCGGACGGGACGTACCTGATCCCCCCGCTGCTCGTCGGCACGTTCGGAGGGACGATGACGGCGACGCTGCCTCTCACGGCCCAGTACTCGATCCTCGTCGATCCCCAGGGCGCCAACACGGGCGGGATCACCCTCACACTGTCTCTGTAGAGGGCGACTCTTCGGGGGTTGCCGCACCGCTGGTGGGAAGCGTTATCGAGACGGTCGTCCCGCGATCCGGAGCGGTGTCCAGCGAGACGCTGCCCGCGCTTCGGTGCGCCAGCGCCTGGACGATCGCCAGGCCGAGGCCGCTGCCACCCGTTCGGCGTGACCGGCTCTCGCTCCCGCGATAGAAGCGGTCGAAGACGTGCTTCGTGTCCTCGGCGCTGAGCCCCGGGCCCCCGTCTCGCACCTGAATTGCGACCGAGTCTGCGTTCGCTTCCGCGGTCACCGTGATCGGATTCGGCGCGGAGCTGTATTTCGCAGCGTTGTCGACGACGTTGAGAAGCATTCGTCGCAGCGCCTCGGGATCCACCCAGACCCGGACTCGCTCGAAGGCCTCGCGCTCGAAATCCACTCTGCGATCCGGCCATGCCGTCGCGTACCTGTCGACGAAATCGTCCATGAACGCCGGCAAGGAGATCTCCTCCGGGTGCAGTGCCTCGTCGGCATCCAGGCGGTTGAGCGTGAGCAGGTCGTCGACGAGGCGGGAGAGGCGGACCGTTTCCAGATGGATGTCTCGAAGGCCCGCGGCGACTTCCGGCCGGCCGTCATCGCTCTGCCGGAGAAGAACCTGAGAGGTTCCACGCAGGGCGGTGAGCGGTGTCCGCAGCTCGTGCGACGCGTCGGCGAGGAAGCGCCGCAGCCGCTGCTCCGATTCGGTGACTCTCGAGAACGCTTCTTCGAGGCGGGCGATCATCCGGTCGAAGGCCGAGCCCAGACGCCCCACCTCGTCACTCGAGCGAACATTCGATCGCCGGTGAAGGTCCCCTGCGGCTATCTCCTCGGCAGTCGTCGTCACCCGCCGCAGCGGGCGGAGCGCAAGAACGGTCAGGGCGAGGGAGGCCAGGCCGCTCAGGATCAACGCCGCGATCGCGCCGATCAGGAAGATCGTCCGGACCCGGTCGACGGTCGCCTCCGCTCCCGACTCCGAGCGGCCGAGGATCGCATAGCCGACCGGCCAACCCGGCGCCCCGAGAGCGACGGCGACGAGGACGTAGTCGTCCGTCGTCGTGGTCGCGGTTGCGGGTGGTTGAGACCGGGCCACGGGGCGGCCCGATCCGGCTGTGCACGTGGCCCGGCTCCTGCCCGCACCGGGATTGGGCGGCACGGAAGCGATGAGGCTCTGGACGGTGGCGGCCGAGAGCTCGAGCGGCTTCGCCGCCCCGGGCACGCCGAAGGCGTGATCTGCCAGCGCCGCCCCCCGGCGGTCGACGATCTTCACGCCGGTGTTCCCGGATCCCAGCAGCTGGGCGAGCACCTGGGCGTTCCGGTGCAGGTCACGAGCCGAGCGAACGAAGCAGGGACCGAGCACCCGCAGTTCCGCCCGAGCCGGGTCCTTGATGCTGTCGACGGTCGTGTCGTGCAGATACCTGGAGACGGTCGACGACTGAAAGATGCCGAGGCCGAGCAGGATGAGCGCGAAGAGCCCGAGTTGCGAGAGCAGAATCCTGCCCCGCAGGCTGTTTGGGAACGAACGGAACACGATTGATCCGATCAGTCGCGCAGGCGGTAGCCCACGCCGCGCACGGTCTCGATCAGCTCATGGTCGTCATCCCCGAGCTTTCGTCTCAGATAGCGGACGTAGACCTCGACGTTGTTTTCGTCGTAGAAATCATGGCCCCACACGCGGTCGAGGATGAATCGGCGTGAGAGCACGCGGCCCGGATGGCTTGCGAAGAGGTGCAGGAGGTCGTACTCCCTGACGGTCAGCTCGACCGCGGCCCCGTCGATCTTCACCAGGCGACGTTCGTTGTCGAGGGTGATCGGTCCTGCCTTCAGAACTCCGCCCTCGGGCAAGAACCGGCGGCGCGCGACGGCATGGATCCGCGCCACCAGCTCCTCGAAGTCGAATGGCTTGACCAGGTAGTCGTCGGCCCCGGCCTTGAGCCCGGCGATCCGGTCCTCGACCTGATCGCGGGCTGTGAGCATGATGATCATCAGGTCGCGGTCGGCTCTCAACCGCTCGGCCAGCTCCATCCCGCTCATCCCGGGGAGCATCAGGTCGAGGATGACGAGCTGCGGCTTGAACCGTCCCAGTTCCGCCAGCGCCGCGGGCCCATCCTCGGCCACGGCCACCGAGAAGCCTTCGTACGTGAGTCCGACACGGAGGAAATTCGAGATCTGCGGCTCGTCCTCGACGACGAGAATACGCAGGGGATCGGTCTCGTCGGGCTCGGTCGCCGAGGCTTGCCCGCTTAGCCCCTGCATAGACATTTGATCTCACGATAGCGCCAGCGGGCACAATCTGACTCTCAGGAAGCTCTCAGGAAGGGGACCGGCTCCTCTAAAGCCCCTTTCCTACGATCGAAGCATGAGAGCTCGCACCGGAACCGCCGCTCTTCTCGCCGCGCTGGCTGCGCTCGCCCTCGGCGCGACCTCGAGCGTGGCTGCGCGCGGTGGCAACCAGCCGATCCGCGGGATCGTGATCGGCGTGACGGCCGAGTCACTGGACGTCCAGACTGAGACGGGGGCGGTCACCGTTGCCATCACCGACGACACGCGCGTGATCCGCACCGTCAGCGGCTCGCTCGCCGACCTGCGCCGAGGACAGGTGGCCAATCTCGTCCTGAGCTCCGGGCGCATCTCGCAGATTCACATCGCTCCACCGGGGACGAAGCTGGCGGGATCGAGCCCGTCCCGCGGGCGCGGGCGTTCGCCTCGGACTCTCGGCCCGGTCCGGATTCTCGCCGCGACGCGCAGGACGATTCGCGTCCGGTACGGCAACCATCGGACGGTCACCTACACGCTCGCGGCAAAGCCCAAGGTGATCAAGGACGTCCCGGGCCTGATCGACGACCTCGCGGTCGGCCAGACCGTGCTCGTGACGCGCAGCCACGGCGGTCGGGTGGCGGTCGTCATCGACATCCTCAGGGGCTAATGCGGCAATGTCGACCACTCAGGAACGGACCCTAGAGCCGACGGCGACCCAGCCTCGGACCGCCGACGCCGTCCGGCCTGCTCTTCGGCTCCAGCCGGACCGGCCGCACGTCCGCGGCAAGTTCCTCTACGCGGGCAACCGGAAGCTGTACGTCCGCGGCGTCACGTACGGCACATTCCGCCCTGACGAAGGCGGTTGCGAGTACGGAGACGAGCTCACCGTCGCGCGCGACTTCCAGCAGATGGCCGCCGCCGGCCTGAACGCCGTCAGGACCTACACCGTGCCGCCGCGCTGGCTCCTCGACCTCGCCCTGGAGCACGGCCTGTACGTGATGGTCGGCCTGCCCTGGGAGCAGCATGTCGCGTTCCTGGACGACGCCGGCCGCGCCAGCTCGATCGAGCGGCGAGTGCGCGAGGGCGTCCGAGCGTGCGCCGGGCATCCGGCGATCCTGTGCTACGCGATCGGCAACGAGATCCCGGCGCCGATCGTGCGCTGGCACGGCCGCCATCGCATCGAAGGTTTCCTGGAGCGGCTCTACCGGACGGCCAAGTCCGAGGACCCCTCCGCGCTGGTCACCTACGTCAACTACCCCTCGACGGAGTACCTCCAGCTCCCGTTCCTCGACCTCGTCTGCTTCAACGTCTTCCTCGAGCAGCCTGATCGGCTCGAGGCCTACCTCGCGCGCTTGCAGAACGTGGCCGAGGACCGGCCGCTCGTCATGGCCGAGATCGGGCTCGACAGTCGCCGGCACGGGCTCCGCGACCAGGCCTTTGCCCTCAGCTGGCAGATCTCGACCGCGTTCGCCGCGGGGTGTGCGGGAGCGTTCGTCTTCTCGTGGACCGACGAGTGGCACCGCGGCGGTCACGAGATCGAGGACTGGGACTTCGGCCTCACCGACCGCGAACGACAACCGAAGCCGGCGCTGGCCGCTGTCGAGGACGCGTTCAGCAGGACGCCCTTCGCGCCCGGACTGTCCTGGCCGCGCGTCTCCGTGATCGTGTGCACCTACAACGGAGCCGCGACGCTGCGCGAGTGCCTCGAGGGGCTCGCTGCGCTCGACTATCCGGCGTACGAGGTGATCGTCATCGACGACGGCTCGACGGACTCATCGCCGGCCATCGCCTCCGAGTACGACTGCCGCGTGATTACGACGGAGAATCGCGGGCTCTCCGCCGCGCGCAACACCGGGCTCGCCGTCGCCTGGGGCGAGATCGTCGCGTATGTCGACGACGACACGAAGCCCGATCGCGACTGGCTGAAATACCTCGCGTACTCCTTCATGAGCTCGTCCCACGCCGGCATCGGCGGCCCCAACCTCGCCTTTGCCGAGGACGGATTGATCGCCCGCTGCGTCGCCAACGCGCCGGGCGGCCCGACGCATGTCTTGCTCTCGGACCGGGAGGCCGAGCACATCCCGGGCTGCAACATGGCCTTCCGCAGGGACGCGCTGATCGAGGTCGGCGGCTTCGACCCCCGCTTCCACGCGGCCGGCGACGACGTCGACATCTGCTGGAGGCTGCGCGATCGAGGGCTGACGCTCGGCTTCAGCCCAGCCGCCGTCGTCTGGCATCATCGCCGCAGCTCGGTGCGCGCCTACTGGCGCCAGCAGCGCGGCTACGGCGCCGCCGAGGCGGAGCTCGAGCTCAAGTGGCCGGAGAAGTACACGACCGGCGGCCACGTCACCTGGCGCGGCCGCCTCTACGGCGACGGCTTCGCCCGGAAGTCGGCGCGCAGGCGCTGGCGCATCTACTACGGCACGTGGGGCAGCGGCCCCTTCCAGTCGATCTACCACCCTGAAGGCCGCATGTCCGAGTTCATGCCTCTCCTGCCCGAGTGGTACCTAGTCATCGGCGCTCTCGCCCTGCTGTCCGCGGCAGGCGCGCTGTGGACCCCGCTGCTCGTGGCGTTGCCGCTGCTCGTCGTGGCGGTCGCCGGGACGCTCTTCCAGGCCCTGCTGAGCGCGCTCAAGCCACAGGCCGTCAGCGCCGGGAGCTCGCCAACGAGAGAGGCGGGACTGCGGGCTCTCACGGCCGGCCTCTACCTGGCGCAGCCTCTCGCCCGGCTCGTGGGACGGCTCCGTGCCGGCCTTACTCCCTGGCGCCGCCGCGGAGCCGGGCGATTCGTGCTTCCGATCCCGCGAACCTGCGCCCTCTGGAGTGAGCGCGGGCAGCCGGCCGAGCAGCGTCTGACCTCGGTCGAGACGACACTGAAGAAGACGAGCACCCCGGTCATTCGCGGTGGCGACTACGACCGCTGGGACCTCGAGGTGCGCGGAGGCCCTCTCGGCTCGGCGCGCGTCCTGCTCGCCGTCGAGGAGCACGGTGGCGGCCGCCAGCTCGCGCGCTTCCGCCTCTGGCCGAGAGTGTCGAGGGCCGGTGCCACGGCCGTGATCTTCGTCGGAGCTCTCTTCGCCGCATCCGCGTTGAGCGGCGCGTGGGCGGCCGCCGCGCTTCTGGGCGGCGCCGCGCTGCTGCTCGCGCTGCGGGAGCTTCAGGAATGCGCCACCGGCATCGCGGCTACCCTCGAGGCGATCGGGCCGGAGGAGTCGTGAGCGAGGCGAACGGGAACAGCCGCATGTCGCGCAGGATCCTGCGCCAGCTCGGCCCCTTCTGGCCTCAGATCCTCATCCTCCTACTCGTCGACTTGCTCGCGACCCCGCTCCTGCTGCTGACTCCGATCCCGCTCAAGATCGCCATCGACACCGTGATCGACTCACATCCCCTGCCCGGGTTCGTCGACGCGTTCCTGCCGGCTCCGGTCGTGAGCTCCAGCATCACCCTGCTCGTCGTTGTCGCAGTCCTTCAAGTGCTTGTCGTGCTTCTGAGCGAGCTTCAATCGCTTGCCAGCTACGTGCTGCAAACGCGGACCGGCGAGCGGCTCACGCTCGACTTCCGGGGAAGGCTTTTCCGCCACGTCCAGCGCCTGTCACTTTCATTTCACGACACGCGTGGCAGCCACGACTCGATCTACCGCATCCAGTACGACGCCGAGGCGATGCAGCACATCGTCGAGAGCGTGATCCCGTTCGTGGCCGCGTTCGCCATGCTTGCCTCCGCGATCGTCGTCACCGCCAGTATCGACCCGCAGCTGGCCTTGATCGCGCTCGCAGTCGTCCCGGCGCTGTTCGTCCTCTCGCGCGTCTACACGCGGCGCGTGCGCCGCAGGTATCACGACCTCAAGGAGCTCGAGAGCTCGGCGCTCGGCGTCCTGCAGGACGTCCTCACGGCCATGCGGGTCGTCAAGGCCTTCGGCAAGGAGAAGGACGAGCACGCGCGCTACATCGCGCGATCGAACCGGACGGTGCGGGCGCGGGTGCGGCTCTCGTTCACGGAGGCGGCCTTCGGGCTGGCAGTGAACACGGCGATCGCGATCGGCACGGCCGCAGTCCTCTTCGTGGGCGTCCGGCACGTGCAGTCGGGAGTGCTCTTGAAAGGCGAGTTGCTGATGATCTTGGCTTACCTCTCGCAGCTCTACGGGCCCCTCGAGACGATCAGCCAGAAGGTCGGTGATCTTCAGTCGTCGTTCGCGAGTGCCGAGCGCGCCTTCGAGCTGCTCGACGAGACGCCCGATGTCAAGGAGAAGCCGCAGGCCCGCCGCCTCGGGCGGGCACGGGGCGCGATCGAGTTCCGGAACGTCTCCTTCGGCTACGAGGGCACGGTCTCCGTTTTGCGAGACATCTCGTTCGGCATCGCGCCGGGAACCCGCCTCGGGATCGTCGGCAAGACCGGCGCCGGCAAGACGACGCTCGTGAGCCTGATCACGCGCTTCTACGATCCGACAGAGGGCTCGATCCTGCTCGACGGCGTCGACCTTCGCGACTACAGGCTGGTCGACCTGCGCAATCAGTTCGGGATCGTGCTCCAGGAGCCGGTGCTCTTCTCGACCAGCATCGCCGAGAACATCGCCTATGCCCGGCCGGGTTGCCGCTGGCGCGACATCATCGCCGCCGCCGAGGCCGCCAATGCGCACGAGTTCATCCGCGAGCTGCCCGACGGCTACGAGACGGTGGTCGGCGAGCGGGGGATGCGCCTCTCGGGCGGCGAGCGCCAGCGCATCGCGCTCGCGCGCGCCTTCCTGAAGGACGCTCCGATCCTCATCCTCGACGAGCCGACCAGCTCGGTCGACACAGAGACGGAGACGGCGATCATGGAGGCCAGCGAGCGCCTGATGCAGGGGCGCACGTCACTGATGATCGCCCACCGCCTGAGCACGCTCGAGAACTGCGACGCACGCTTCGAGATCGAGTACGGGCGGCTCGTGCGCCCGAGCGGGGCGCGCCTGACCGTTCCGGCAGCCGACCTGGATGCGCCGCGGGAAGCCGTCGCCGGAGTGGGCTGAGCCGCTGCCGGCGCGACGCCGGGCAACATTCCAGCCGTGACAGCGACCGTTTGCATGACGCCGCTCACTCTCGGGTATCCCGAGGGCGGCGGACACCTCTGGGTCTATCTCAACTGGGCGCTGTCCCTGAAGGCGCTCGACTGCCGCGTCATCTGGCTCGAGGACATCGGCGAGCTGGCGGCGACGCGACCGAGGGCCGAGGTCGAGCGCGACATCGCCACGCTGAGCGCTCGGCTCGAGTCGTACGGGCTCAGCGGAGCCCTCGCGCTGACGAGCTTCACCGGGCATGAGCTCGATCCCGGGCTCGTGGAGGGACGGCTGGACCTCGAGGCGGCCGCGGCGGAAGCGGACCTCATGCTCGACTTCGCCTACGACACCCCGCCGTGGGCGCTCGAGAGGTTCCGGCGGACCGCGCTCGTCGACCTCGATCCGGGCCTCCTCCAGCTCTGGATGAGCCAGGGGAAGCTCCAGGTCTCAGACCACGACGTCAACCTGACGATCGGGGAGACGGTCGGCACGAGCGAGGCTCGGTTCCCGGACGGCGGGCTCCGCTGGCACCACACGCCGTCGCCGGTGTCCCTGGACGCCTGGCCCGCCGCGGAGGCAGCTGAGGGGCCGTACACGACGGTGACGAACTGGTGGGGCGACTGGATCGAGCTCGACGGCGAGCCCGTGTGCAACGACAAGCGAAGCGCGTTTCTCGCGTACGCCCAGCTTCCGGCCCGGAGCGGCCAACCGCTCGAGATGGCCGTGACGCTCGACGACTACACCGCCGAGACGGACGTTCCGGTCCTGGAGCGCGGCGGCTGGACCGTGCGCGACGCCTGGGAGGCTTGCCCGACACCCGAGGACTACCGCACCTACATCCAGGGCTCGCGGGCCGAGTTCAGCTGCGCGAAGCCGTCCTGTGCGCTGCTCGCCAACGCCTGGATCAGCGACCGTACGCTCTGCTATCTCGCGAGCGGCAAGCCGGCCGTCGTCGAGCACACCGGGCCGAGCCGCCTCCTGCCCGAGGCCGAAGGACTGCTCCGCTTTCGAGACCTCGACGAGGCCGCCGCCGCAATCGATGCCGTCGAGGCCGACTACGAGGGCCATTCCCGCTTGGCGCGGCAGCTCGCCGAGGAGCACTTCGCCGGCAAGATGGTCGTTCGGCGCGTTCTCGAGTTGGCGCTGGCGTGAAACGCGTCGCCGTCCTCAGCTACCACAAGGTCGGCCCGCCGGCTCCCGGCGGCTGGGAAACATGGTTCTACATTCCCGAGGCGATCTTTGCCGGGCAGCTGGCGGCGCTCCGTGACGGCGGCTGGCAGCCCGTCGACCTGACCACCTTCGTCGAGGGGCTTGCCGAGCCGGAAGGGCTCCCGGAGCGGACGGCGCTCATCACGTTCGACGACGGCCAGCGCTCGGTGCGGCAGATCGCTGTTCCGGTGCTCGAGCGCTTCGGCTACCCGGCGGTCCTCTTCATGCCGACGGACTTCGTAGGCGGGACGAACACCTTCGACAGCGAGCCCGACGAGCCGCTGTGCGACTGGGACGACCTGCGTGAGCTCCTGCGCCGAGGCGTCGCCGTGCAGTCGCACGGCGTATCTCACCGTCCCTTCTCCGAGCTTGCGCCGCCCGAACATGCACTCGAGCTCGAGCGCTCGAAGGCCGCCCTCGAGGCCGAGCTCGAGCAGGCAGTGGAACTGTTCGCCTACCCGTACGGGGACGACGCCGGCCTTCCGACCGAGCTGCGCGAGGCGCTGGTGCGAACCGGCTATCGGGCGGCGTTCGGCTACGGCGGCGGGACGCTCTCTTTCCCCGTGACCGATCCGTATCGTCTCGAGCGCGTGGCCATGGGCCCGGACACCGATCTCGAGGCGGTGCTCGAGTCAGGCGGGAGCGACGTTGGCTCGTAAGCGGCTCGTCCTCGCCGGCATCGTCGGCCGCTACCCGGTGGGGGGCGTGACATGGTGCGCGCTGCAGTACATCGCCGGGTTCCAGAAGCTCGGCTACGAGGTCTTCTACCTCGAGGACACCGGCGAGTGCAATTTCGACCCGGTTCAGAACGCGATCGCAACGGATCCCGCGTACGCCCTCAGCTACATCCGCAGTCAGCTGGCGCTCGTCGGGCTCGAGGACGAGTGGGCCTACGTCGACTACGAGGGCGGCTACCACGGCAAGACCCAGGCCCGGGTCGCCGAGGTCTGCGAAGGCGCCGAGCTGATGGTCAACCTGTCGGGCGGGTGCTGGATGGTCAGGCCCGAGTACGAGCAGCTTCCGAAGATCTTCATCGACACCGATCCGGGATTCACGCAGCAGGCCATCGCCGATGCGGGCGAGGGCTGGTACCGCGACTTCTTCGCAGCGCACGACGCTCTGTTCACGTTCGCGCTCCGCGTCGAGGACCCCAGCTCCAGCCTCGCGGACACGCCGTTTCGCTGGCAGCCGACGATCCAGCCGGTGGAGCTCGAGTTCTGGCCTGTCACCCCTGCGCCCCAGGAGGCGCCCTTCACGACGATCCTGAGCTGGACGACCGACAGCTTCCCCGGAATCGACAAGGGCAAGGGCGACGAGTTGCTGCGCCTGATCGAGCTCCCCGGGCGGACGAGCGAGCGAATCCTCCTTGCGATCGCAGGCAAGCCTCCGACCGAGTTGCTCGCCGAACACGGCTGGGAGCTCACCGACGCGGTTCAGGCGACGATCGACGCCGAGGCCTATCGGCGCTTCATCCAGGCCTCCAAGGCCGAGCTCGGGTTCGCCAAGGCGATGTACGTCGAGACCGGGAGCGGCTGGTTCAGCGACCGGACGCAGTGCTACCTGGCGAGCGGCCGGCCGGCGCTCGTCCGGGAGACCGGCTTCAGCGGCCTGCTGCCGGTGGGCGAGGGGCTGCTCTCGTTCGAAGACGCCGAGGGCATCCTCGAGGGCATCGATCGGATCTCCGCGGATTACGAGCTGCACTCTCGCCGGGCACGGGAGATCGCCGAGGAGCATTTTGCAGGCACGAAGGTCCTGCGCTCGCTACTCGAGACGGCAGGTGTGGCGTGAGCCTGGCGGAGGCCAGGAGGTCAGCGTGGCTTGCAGTTGATCGGCGCCGTGTAGTCGCAGATGATCGTCAGCAGGCCGCGCACGCTTCCTTCGGATGTCTGCGTGTCTCCGGTCTTCGAGTTCAGCGCGTTCATCTGGACGTTGAGCCTCTTGAGCTGCCTGATCACCTCCGCGTTTCCGGTCGCTGCGTTGGCGCTCTGAGGGTTGCTAACCCATCCGAGCGTGAAGCCGATCGCCGTGCTCAGGACGACGGCCACGACGACAACCACGAGCAGTTGCCTGGTCACTCGAGATACCTCCTTGGGTCGAAGAGGGTGTGCGATGTTAACGGCGATCACCCCCTCCGAGGTTCGCGCCGAGGGACGCCTGGGAGCCGATGGACAAGCTGAGGATCGCGCAGCTCGCGCCCGTCGCCATGCCCGTCAGGCCGGGAGAGGGCGACTCGATCGAGCAGATCGTCTCGCTTCTGACCGAGGAGCTCGTCAGGCGTGGGCACGACGTCACGCTCTTCGCCGTCGCCGGCTCGGTGACCGCGGCCGAGCTGCGACCGCCCTTCGCCCGAGGCTATCGGGACATCGAGGAGCTCTGGGACTGGGGCGTGCAGGAGACGCTGAGCGCGGCCTGGGCTTTCGAGCAGGCGGGGGACTTCGACGTCATGCACAGCCACAGTTACCACTTCGCGCTGCCGTTCACGCGCTTCGTCTCGGCTCCCGTTGCCCACACCTACCACGTGCAGCTCGGTCCCGAGGTGGTGGAGGGCTTCAGGCGATATCCGGAGGCGCAGCTCGTGGCGATCTCGAACTTCCAGCGCACCCAGCTCGAAGGCTTCGACGGGGTGCCCGTGATCCACAACGGAATCGACGCGGGCGCCTTCCCGTTCCGGCCCGAGCGCGGCGAGTACCTGGCATTCCTCGGGCGCATGATCCCCTCGAAAGGCGCGGCGGAGGCGGTTCGCGTGGCCCGCGAGCTCGATTTCCCGCTGATCATGGCCGGTCCGAGCACTGACTGGTTCGAGCGCGAGGTGAGACCCTCGATCGACGGCCGGCTCGTGCGCTACGAGGGCTCGATCGACGCCGAAGGGCGCAACGAGCTCCTCGCCGGAGCGGCTGCGCTCCTCTACCCGATTGCCTATCCCGAGCCCTTCGGCCTGGTCATGGTCGAGGCGATGGTGAGCGGGACGCCGGTCGCGGCCTTCGGCGTCGGCGCGGTGCCCGAGATCGTCGAGCAGGGCCTGGGCGGATGCTGGGTGCCGCCGGGAGAGGCGCTCGCCGAGGCGGTGAAGAGCGCCGTCGAGCTCGACCGGGAGCGGGTGCGGCAGGCGGCGGTCGACCGCTTCGACTACCCGCGCATGGTGGACGCCTACGAACAGCTCTATCGGCGGCTCGCCGAGAGGAGCGGCGTGGGGGGCTGATGGCCGGAGGAGTGCTGGCCGTCTTCGCCCATCCCGACGACGAGTCGCTGCTCGCCGGCGGGGCCCTCGCGGCCTGCGCGGCGGCCGGCCGCCGCGTGGCGATCGTCTCGATGACTCGCGGGGAGCGCGGCCCGAGCGAGCTTCCCGAGTCTGCCGGCGCGCTGGGCGACGTCCGCGAGGCCGAGCTCGGTGCTGCGGCGCAGGCTCTCGGCGCCTCGTCGGCGAAGTGTCTCGAGTATCCGGACGGGGAGCTGGCGGACGCCGATGAGCGGCAGGCGGGCCGGGAGCTGGCGGCGCTGCTGGAGCGCGAGCGACCGGAGGCGGTCATCACCTTCTCCGACGAGGGCCTCTACTGGCACCCCGACCACCTCGCGGTCTCGCGCTTTGTCGCAGCCGCCCTCGAGCTCGTCGACAACGGTGTGCCGACGTGGCTGTACGGAGCGACCTGGCCCGAGGGGCATGCCGGGAGGCTCGTCTCGCTCGCGCGCGCACGCGGGCTCTCGGCCGACCTGTGGGGCATCGAGCCCGACGCCTTCGGGGCGCCGGCCGACTCGATCACGACCTCGCTCGATGTGCGCTCGTTCCTCCCCGCGAAGCTCGCCGCGCTCCGAGGCTACGCCAGCCAGCTAGGCCCGAGCCATCTGCTGAGCACGCTCCCGGATGACCTGGCCGAGGAGTTTCTGGGGCGCGAGTACTTCATCCGGCTCAGGCCCGACGACGCGCGACAGGATTGGCTCGGCGAGGCTCTGGCAAGCTCATGATCCGGCAAGCCTGCGTCGGCTACCAGGCCCCTCCGCCGCCTCCTCCGCCACCACCTCCGCCGCCGCCGGAGAAGCCTCCGCCGGAGCCGCTCGAGGCCGGAGGCGCGAGCGCCGACCCGAAGCCCGACGAGAGATCCCCGATCGCGAGCGCGCTCGGGCCCGAGCCGAGGTCGCTGTTGGGGGTGATCCAGTAGATCGCGCTCTGGTCGTGGAGCTCCTCCGGCATGTGCAAGTGGGCGCCCTGGAGGACGCGCTCGGCGATCCCGAACGCAATCCCGTACACGAGATAGCGCTCCCAGAGCTCGAGCGTGGCCGGCGGCGCCTCCTGGAGGCGCGGAAAGTCGGTCAGATAGCGCCGGAAGGCTTCCCAGCGCTCCGCCTCGGTCTGTCCCGCTTTGCTCCGGCGGCGCCAGAGCGGCGTTCGCGTCACGCCGAAGACGAGCGCGCCGGCGTTCGCTCCGGCACACGCGCCGAGCGCGACCGTGACGATGTCGCTCCAGCGCGGCGCGACGGAACGGAAGCCGTGGATTCCGACCCAGAGCAGGACGACCGCCGCAACGGCGAACACCGCGATGCCGAGCGCGAGCACGCGCTCCCCGCCGCCGACGTACCAGCCGTGCTTGTCGATCGCGCTCGAGACCTTCTCCTTGAAGCTCGTGAAGCGCTTGCTGTTCGACGCCCGGTCGGTCTCGATCGAGTCCCGGAACTGCGACAGCCGCTCGCCCTCCGTCCCGATGACGGAGTCGATCACCTCGGCCACGGGCTTCTCGAACGCGGTCAGCTCGACGCTCGCATCGCCGGCGGTCAGTTGGAGGTCGGCCACGTCCTCGCGGCGAAGGCCGCCCCAGACCTTGCGCTCGGTCGTGAGCGGTGTCGCCTTGTAGTGGCCGCGCCGGATCAGGTCGAAGAGGGTCGCCGTGAATTCGTTCGAGCCGGGAGTCTTCTCCTGACGCAGTAGAGAGGGCACGAGCGCAGGCTCCGTATCGAAGGGAGGAGCCTGCTCGTACTCACGGTCGTAGCCGGTCGGCCGCTCCCGGCCGTAGACGAGCCAGACGAGAAGCATCAGTGCGAGGGCCGGCCCGAGCCCGAGCAGCAGGAGATAGAAGAGCGTGCGTCCGAGATGGCGCTTCGCGTCGTCGATCCGATCGCGGTCGCGTTCGAAGGCGCGCTGCGAGCCGATCTCCTCGGCGACGATCTTGTCCAGACCGTCGCCTTGGCGGACCTGCGCTCCCGTGGTCGAGGTCAGCAGCCCGCGCGGGAAGACGACCCGGTGCTCGACGAACTGATGCGCGGGAACTCCAATCGCTTGGAGGATGCCCTCCTGCGGACCGCGGGCGACAATGCCCCGAACCCAGGCCGGGCTTCCCCAAACCCTGTAGCGCGGCCCGAGAGGCGTATCGCCGGGAAGCATCATTACCGACGTCAATCTTCTGAGCCCCACCGGCCACTCGTCGCCCCACACCCTCAGGTTTACGTCGACGATGTCGTCGTAGGCGATGGCCAGACCTCGCAACCTGTACGAGACAGTGAAGGTCCGGCGCTCGTCCGTCGCTGTGTAATGCCAGACAATCCTCATTCGGTCGCCGATCCTCGTCACACCAAAGGTGCGGGGAAGGCCGAAGCCGCCGAGGGACGTATTCCCACCGGGCCGGTAGCGCTCGCCCTCGCTCACCACGACGCGGTCGATCGACTCACCCGGGCGAAGCGGGATATCGCGATAGGCACCGCTGAAGGACCCGGAGAAGTCGAACGTGATGTGCTCGCTGACGAGGAGCGACCCGTCTGTCTGGATCTGGACGTTGATGCCGGCCTCGGGAAGCGAATACGACTTGGCGCTGACGGCGGCAGGCCAGAGCAGGACGGCCGTGACGAGAACTGCGAGGGCGCGGCTCAGGTCGAGAACTGCACGGACGGCGCCTCCCGCGTCACGCCTTCCGTCTCGAAGTACGGGCGCGGGCTGAAGCTGAAGAGGCTGGCGACGATGTTCGTCGGCACGGTCTCGAGCGCGTTGTCGTAGCTGAGGACAGTGTCGTTGTAGACCTGGCGCGCGACGGCGATGTTCTGCTCGACGTCGGCCAGCTGCGCCTGGAGCTGCTGGAAGTTCTCGGTCGCGCGCAGCTGCGGGTAGGCCTCGGCGACCGCGAACAGGCGTCCCAGCGCCGCGGTCAACATGTTTTCGGCCTGCGCCTGCTGCTCGACGCCCTGCGCCTGCTGCGCAGCCGTGCGCGCCTTCGTCACTTCCTCGAACGTCTCCTGCTCGTGCGCCGCATAGCCCTTCACGGCCTCGACGAGGTTCGGAATCAGGTCGTAACGGCGCCGAAGCTGCACGTCGACCTGGGCCCAGCTGTTCTCGGACCGGTTCCGGAGGCGGACGAGCCGGTTGTAGAGCCCGACGATCAGGAGCATCACCACCAACGCGAAGGCGACGAGCAGGATCACCCAGAGCATCGGGTCAAGCCTAAGCGATCCGCCTCGAGCGAGACTCGGGCACGCCCTTCTCGACAGGCGAGACCCTGCAAGGATCTCCAGGTCAGCCCCTAGAAGAGGAGAGAGAGATGGCGCTTCAACTCGGCAACACGGCACCGGACTTCGAGGCGCAGACGACGGAGGGAACGATCCGCTTCCACGACTGGATCGGCGACTCCTGGGTGGTGCTGTTCTCGCATCCGAAGGACTTCACCCCCGTCTGCACGACCGAGCTCGGCTACATGGCCAAGATCAAGCCCGAATTCGACCGCAGGAACGTGAAGATCATCGGCCTCTCGGTCGACTCGGCCGAGGATCACGAGAACTGGGCAAGTGACATCGAGGAGACGCAGGGGACAGCGCCCAACTACCCGATCATCGGCGACGCGGACTTCACGGTCTCGAAGCTGTACGGGATGCTGCCCAACGAGGTCTCGGGCGACCCGAAGGCGCGCACCCCGGCCGACAATCAGACCGTGCGCAACGTCTTCGTGATCGGGCCGGACAAGAAGGTGAAGCTGATCTTCGTCTATCCGATGACGACCGGCCGCAACTTCGACGAGGTCCTGCGGGTGATCGACTCGATGCAGCTGACCGCGACGCACAAGGTCTCGACGCCGGTCAACTGGCAGCGAGGCGAGGACGTGATCATCGCGGGCTCGGTCTCGGACGACGAGGCGAAGGAGCTCTTCGGCGAGTGGGAGGCGCCGAAGCCGTACATCCGGATCGTTCCCGAGCCGAGCTGAGTCGCCGGGAGTGCTAGCGTCCGGGGCACGGCGAGAGCCGGGCGACCCCTGCACGCGAGTGCAGTGCTGTTCCTGGCGGGAGACAGAGACTGCGGTCTTGCCCCGCCCGATTAGATAATCGTGCTTTCTTCGAATCTCGATTCATCAATCAAGAAACAGACCACTCGCCCGGCTCTCGTCTCTCTCTAGGAACGGCGCACTCACTGCGCTAGCGTTTCGGGGCGCGTTGGACCTTCACGCGTGCCTGGCCGACCGTCGCCGCTACGAGCGCCAGATCGAGCGGCTCCACCAGCGCTATCTGCTCACGAGCCGCCTCTACGAGCTGCGGCAGAGCAACGTCTCGCTCGCCTCGATCGTCATGAACCGCGGCAAGGTTGCGCGGCTCCTCGCCCGTGAAGTGGCCGAGGGCCGCTACGAGCTCGAGCCCGGCGAGCTCCGGACGATTCGCGCCCGGCACAAGATGCGCGAGGTCTTCGCGTGCCGGTTGACCGACCTGATCGTCCACGGCGTCGTGGCCGACATCGTCCAGGAGGCCGTCGAGCCGCGTCTCTCGACGCGCATCTTCTCGTACCGCAAGGGCCTCTCCTGGCTGACCCCGATCTCCGAGCTCGCCGCCTTCATCCGCGCGGAGCGGCGGAAGCACGCGGATCCGCGGGCGCGCGGCGTCTACGTGCTTCGGCGCGACGTCGACTCGTACACGGACTCGATCCCGATCGGACGCGACTCGCCCCTCTGGCCGATGCTGGAGGGCGAGCTCGGACCGCTTCCGGAGCTCTTCGAGCAGGTCGTCCGCGTGGAGATGAAGGTGCCCGACGGCGGGATCGTCTGCCGGGTGAAGGGCCTGCCGATGGGCCAGCCGATCGCCGCGATCGTGGCCAATCTCTACCTCAGCGACATGGACCGGGCGCTCGAGTCGCTCCCGGGCGGCTTCTACGCGCGCTACGGCGACGACTTCCTCTTCGCGCACCCCGACCCGAAAGTGGCTCGGCAGGCGGAGGCTGCGATCGACGAGACCCTCGACACGCTCTGGCTGACCGTCAACGAGAAGAAGCGGCGGACCCTGTATCTCACTCCGCCGGGGCGCCCGTCGGATTCGTGGCCGGAGGCCAAAGGCACATCGGGCGTGCCGTTCCTCGGCACGCGGATCGCCGCCGACGGGACGATCGGGCTCGACGACTCGAAGGTGCGGGCGCTGCTCCGCGAGCTCGACCGGCGGGCGACGGCGACCGTCCGCACGATGCGCGGCGCCGACCCCGACCGGGCCGGCCGGGCGGTCTGCGCAGTCGTCAACCGGGCCCTCGATCCCCGTAGCGCACTGACGCAGAGCCGTTCCGCCATCGCGCTGCGCCGGGTCGTCACCGATCGCCGCCAGCTCGAGCAGCTGGACTACGGGATCGCGCGGATCGTGCTCAGAGCCGTCTCCGGCCGGCGCGACGCGCGCGTGTTTCGCGAGCTTCCGTACGCGAAGCTCCGCCATGACTGGGGCCTCGCGTCGCTCGTGGCGGCCCGCAACGGACGGCGCGGGGTCGCGGCGTGACCGAGACGCCTCTTGAGCGGTGGTTGCGCCGTCAGGCGGGCCGCGAGGAGCGAATCGTCGTGCTCGAGGAGGCGCTGCTCGGCGACCGGCTCTGGCGCTACTCGTGGTATCGCCTGCGCTACTTCTTCGTGCGCTACGTCGTGGAGTCGGCTGCGCACGCGGTCACCGTCTTCCTGCTCTTCCGGGGGCTCGCCTGGGACAACTTCCTGCTCGTGGTCGTCGCCACGACGACGACCTCTCTCGTCTCGAGCTTCTGGTGGGGCGCTCTCGAGGCGCTCCGCGCGCAGGTTCGCGACCTCCACCGCTCGGGCAGCCCGCACCGGATTCCGCGGGTGATCGGCGGCTGGCTCGCGTTCTCGCTTGCTCTCTCCGTGGCGGTCGTCGTGTTCGGGCTCGCCTGGACGGTCTGGCGTGCCGCCGACGGGAGCTTCGGCCCCGCGGACGCCGTCGTGGCGGCGCTCGCCCTGCGCCTCGCGCTCGACTTCCCGACGCGCTGCTACCACTCGGGCGTGTACGCGCTCCGGCGCGTGTACAAGCCGCTCTCGGCCTCGCTCGCGCCCGAGCTCCTCGGTCTCGCGGCGATGCTCTCGCTCTGGCCGGTCGCGGGTGTGTGGGCGGTCGTCGCCTCGACGCTGCTGACGACTCTCGCGACGACGGGCCTGACCCTGCACTACGTGCGCCGCGTCTACCACTTCCTCGGCTTCACACCGCTGCGCGAGGCGCGGGCGGCGACGCTTCGGGCTTCGCTGCGCGGCACCGCTCGCGACTCCGTGCTGGGAGGCTTCTCGCACGCGGTCATGGCGCTCGACGCGCTCGCGGTGCTGGCGCTGCTCTACGGAGCGAAGACGGACTCGAACGCGCTCCTCGTCCTCTTTCTGACACTGCCGACGATTCGCGCAGGAGCCGACTGGGCAAACCTCCTCTACTTCGACCTCAAGCGACTCGAGCTGCGCCTGTTCACGAACCTGCGTAAGCGCTTCGAGCGGCACACGCTCGAGCTCGCGTGGCTGCTCGGGCTCCTGTTCTGGGGCGCTGCGCTGGGTATCGCCGCGGCCTTCGACTCGAGGAGCGTGAGCAACCTCGCCCTTCCGCTCCTCGGCTTCTTCGTGGCGCGCTCGCTGCTTGCCCGCGCCCAGATCCAGGCCTTCGCGGAAGGAGGGTACGCAGCGGTCCTGGCGACCGGCGCGCTCTGTCTCGCCGGCCTGGCCGCGGTCGGCCCGTTTGCGAGCGGCGAGGCGCCGCGACTCGGTGCGGTCGCGCTCGTGGCGGCGGTCTGCGCCGCGGCGTTGACGCGGATCTCGCGGGCTGCCCGCGCTCAGGGCGAGCCGGGAACGGCGCTTCTCACCCTCGAATGGCTGCGCAGGCTCGGCCACCTCCGCACGCCGGTCCGCGTCGGCTCGGCGCGCATCGTCACGACGGCATCGGGCCCCGAGCGCCTCGACGCCCGCACCCGTGAGGACCGAAACCGCTGGCGGCTGTCTCAGCTCGCCGAACACACCGCGCGCGTGCTCGGACGGGCGGGCGCGGCGGCCTGGATCGGCCCGGATCGGGTGACCTGGTTCGAGCCGGCCGGGGATGCGCCCCGCGTGACCCCGGATCTGCTCCAGCGGGCGAGCGGCGGCCTGATCCACGAGGTGCGGACGACCGACTGCGCGACCGGCGAGGAGGCCCTGCTGGCTGCAGGTCGCGAAGACATCGTCGGCTATGCGAGCCCGCACTTGCTGCAGGCGATCCTCCCGGTCGACGTCGAGGCAGCCCGGAAGACGTTCGAGGAGCTCGTTCCCGGCGGTCTCGTGTACGCCCCGGACGAGCCCGTCCCGCCTCAGCTAGCGGAGCTCTCGGGCTCCGAATTGAGGGCGGTCCTCGTCGATGCGCTCTCCTTCGCACGTGACCTGCGGATCGGCCGTCGCCGCTCGAGCTTCGACGTCACAGCGCTCTGCTCGGCCGGGGAGCTCCGGCTCGTGTTCATCGCGAAGCTCGAGGCGCCACGCAAGGCGCGGGGCCGCTGGCGCCACCTCGTGACGACGCTGAACATCCGCGGCGCGATCGCCGGCGTCGGAGTCACCGAGCACCCGGCACGCGTCGGCCGGCTCGCCTTCCTGCGGGCTTAGACTTCAGCTGTGGAAGATGCTCTGCAGCAGGTCCCGCTGTTCTCGGGCCTCAAGGGCAAGCAGCTCAAGCGCGTCGCCGAGGCGATGAGCGAGCGTGACTTCTCCGCCGGGGAGGAGATCACGAAGGAAGGCGAGGTCAGCGTCGGCTTCTACGTGATCGAGGAGGGGCGGGCCCGCGTGACGATGAACGAGCAACCGGTCGGCGAGCTCGGCCCGGGCGACCATTTCGGCGAGATCTCGCTCATCGCCGAGACGCCGCGGGCGGCGACCGTCGTCGCCGAGACCGACATGCGCTGCCGGGGGATGACCTCCTGGGACTTCCGCAAGCTCGTGGAGGGCAACGGCGAGATCGCGTGGTCGATCCTCGCCTCGACCGCGAGGAAGCTCTACGAGAACGCCGAGCGCGAGCGGGCCCGAGCCGGCTAGGACCGGCTTGTCCTGGGAGTAGGCCGACAGCCCTACCCGTTTGAGGGATTGCCGAATGCGACGTCTTGCGTCCCCATGTGACTAAAAGCAACGTCCCTGCTCCTCGCGAGGAGAAGCCAGTGCAAGCCGTCGACTCAAGTGCGCACCGCACGCGGCCCACTTCAACTTCTGGAGTCAGTCCCTCAGTCGAGTGAATCCTCAGGGCCTACGCGCAAGTTGCGTGTGTCGCAGGGCTCTGCGCTAACGACATGCCAGTCTGGCTCGCAGTGAGCAGCATCGGGACCCTACTCTGGGCAGCCCTGGCCGGCCTCCTGCTCCTGACGTTCGGGAAGCTGGCGCGGGTGAGCGACGATTCGATCACTGCGCCGGAAACGACAACAGATGCGCCGTCCGTCGAGGGCGGTGGGATCGCATTCGAGCCGCGCGCAGCCGATGACAGCGGAGCAGCGGCGGAGGATCGAGACGAAGACCTGTATCGCCTCGTGAACCGGCCCCTCCGCCTCCTGGTCGTCGACGACGATCCAAACCTGCGGGCGCTCTTGCGAACGAGCTTCGAGACCGCCGACATCGACGTCGATGAGGCAGACGGCGCCGTGTCGGCGGCCGCAAAGATCGCTTCCCACCGCCCCGACGTGATCGTGCTCGACGTTGCCATGCCGGGCACCGATGGAATCACGTTCTGCCGCGGGCTGAAGGATGATCCGTTCACGCGATCGATCCCCGTCATCCTGCTGACAGGCGACGCCTCGTCGGAGAGCGCCGGTCGAGGAGCGGGCGCCGACGGCTTTCTGCGCAAGCCCTTCAGCCCGCTCGAGCTGCTCGCGGTCGCCGAGCGCCTCGGAGCGAATCCCGAACAGGAGCTGCGCCAAGCCAAACCGCTCGACACTGCAGGTCATCAGCTTGCGCTCTATGCGCAGGACTTCCGCCGCCTGCTGGAGCTCGAGCGCGGGCAGCGGGCGCTCCTTCAAAACGCCTACCGCGAGACCGTCGTTGCCCTGGCCCGAGCGCTCGAGTCGAAGGACGGCGGTACAGGCGCGCACTCCGAGCGCGTCCGCCAATACGCAACCGTCCTCGCCCGAGCGATCGATCCACGCCTGCTCGACGAGCCCGGCCTTGAATACGGGTTCATCCTGCACGACGTCGGGAAAATCGGGATCCCCGACACCGTGCTCGCCAAGCCCGGACCGCTCACGGACGCGGAACGGCGAATGATCCAGACACACACGGTCCTCGGCGAGCAAATGGTCGGAGACGCTGCCTTGCTGCGGGGACAGGGAGTACGAGTCGTTCGCTCGCACCACGAGCGCTGGGACGGGCGCGGGTATCCCGATCAGCTCGTACGTGGTGACCTTCCGCTCGGCGCGAGGATCTTCTCGATCGCGGACGCGCTCGACGCGATGACGAGTAACAGGCCATACAGGCCCGCCGGCACCTGGGAGGACGCAGCGGCCGAGATCGCGGCACAGGGCGGAAAACAGTTCGATCCCGAGGTCGTCGACGTCTTCCGCGAGCGCGAGAAGGCGCTGCATCGGATCTACCTGGAGTTCAACCTCAATTGACGGACGAGCGCAGAAGGGCGCGGTTGGTGGTCGCGCTCAGACGCGCCGGCTCGCTTCAGAAGGAACCCGGGAAGAGCCGCTATCACCCCGGCTCGCGCGCCGCCGCTCGATGATTCCGAGCTGCTCGGCGAGGTAGAAGAACGCGCGCGCGAACGGCGACTCGAAGGTGTCGTTCCACACGGTCTCCCAGTCGATCTGCTCGCGGAGCGCGCGGGCGATCTCGAGCACGCTCTCGTAGTCCACTTCGTGCTCGCGCATGGCGAGGAGCTTCGTCGCCATCACGTCCTCGAGCGACATGGCCCTCAGCGAGATCGCATGCGCCTCGAGCTCCTCGCCGCGCTCGAACATCGCGTCGTCGACCGGGTTTCCGGTCGGCTCGAAGATGACGTCGACGAGCACGTCGCCGTTCCAGGCCTTGTAGAGCCAGCCCTCCGGCGGCTTCTCGACGCGAAAGCCGGCCTTCTCGAGCGCCCTCAGCGCGCGGCGGGCGTCCTCGGGCCGGACCATGAAGTCGAGGTCATGCTCGGTCTCCGGCCCTCCGCGCGCCCAGGCCGCGAGACCGCCTCCGAGGAGGAACGGGACGTCGTCGTCGCGCAGCGCGCCGGCGGCACGCTTGAGGGTCTCGAGCAGGTCCTCGAACTCGGCCATCTCCATGGGATACCCGGTTCGCGCAGGGCCAAGCCTGGGAAAGAGTCCGAATATGAGTGTGAGTACGGTCAGGATCGCGGCTGCAGGCGATGTCCACGCCGGCGGGCCGGCCGACGAGCGGCTTTCCGCGGTCTTCGCGGATGCGGCGCGCGAGAGCGACCTGATCCTGCTCGCGGGCGACCTCACGCTGCACGGCCAGCCCGAGGAGGCCGAGGCACTGGCCGCGGCAGTGCAAGGAGTCGAGCCGCCGATCGTTGCCGTGCTCGGGAACCACGACTGGCACGCCAACCGGCGCGACGAGGTCGTCGCCATCCTCCGCGAGGCCGGCATCGTCATGCTCGACCGGGAGTCGACCGTGCTCGACGTCGCCGGGACGGAGGTGGGCATCGTCGGGGTGAAGGGCTTCGTCGGCGGCTTTCCCGACTCCGAGCTTCCCGATTTCGGGGAGCCCTCCCTCCGGCGCGTGTACGCGGAGACCACAGAGGAGGTGAACGCGCTCCGGCACGGCCTCGAAGAGATCGTCGACTGCCCGCTGCGCATCGCTCTCCTCCATTACGCGCCCACGACGACGACGCTCGAGGGAGAGCCGAAGGTGATCTGGGCCTTCCTCGGATCCGATCGGCTGGCCGCCCCGATCGCCGAGCATCGCCCCGATCTCGTCGTGCACGGCCACGGCCATCTCGGGACCTTCGAGGGCTTCATCGGCGAGGTCCCCGTCTTCAACGTCGCGCAGCCGGTGATCGGGCGGGACTACTGGATCTTCGAGCTCACTCCCTCGGGCCCCGAGCGCGGAGGCCGAGGTGTGACAACTTCGAGTCAGATCTAGGTTCCGACGACCTGGACGATCCAGCGCCGGTCGCGCTCGCGATCGAGCTCGAGGAAGAGCACGCGCTGCCAGGTACCGAGACAGAGAGCTCCGTCGCGGATCGGGATCGACTCGCCGGCGGAACCGAGCAGCATCGACATGCAGTGCGAGTGGCCGTTCCCGAGCTGCATGTCCTCCTCGCAGACGTTCTCGGTGCGGCGGTCCCAGTCGTCGTGGGCGTAGTACTCGTCACTCGGAACGAGGCGGCGGAGGAGGGCGGTGAAGTCCTCGAGGAAGCCGTCCTCGAACTCGTTCACGCGGACGCAGCAGGTGGTGTGCGGCGAGTAGACGCAGACGATCCCGTCGCGCACGCCGCTCTCGCGGACCGCTTCGTTGACGTCGTCGGTGATGTCCCGCACGGAGAGGCCTCCGGCCGTTCTCAGCCTCCGCTCGTGCTGGAACACCTTCACCGGCGCCGATGTTAGCGACGGCCGCAGCCGGGTGCGCCGGTCCCGGAACGCCTGGCGCGGAGGAAGGACTAGTCCTCGACCCGCTTCGCGCGGGCGAGATCCTCCATGAAACGGTCGGCCGTGTAGTAGCTCGCGCTATCGACCGGTGCAGCGGGTTCCGGGGGCTCGTACGGCGTCGGTGTGAACCGTGCCCGCTCGCGGTGCTCGCCGCGGTCGTGGATGACGAACGTGTTCGCGGCCCGGTCGCCGAGCCGCTGTCGCTTCGGCGAAGACCAGACCGCGATCGCGCCGACCAGATAGAAGAACAACGCGTCGACGATGCGAAGGAGGTTGCGGACGAACGACTGTCCCCATCCGATCCAGTCGCCGTTCTCGTCGACGACGCGCAGGCCCACGGCTCGCTTTCCAATCGTCCTCCCGGCTGTGGCCTCGAAGACGAAGTAGTAGGCGAAGAAGACGAGGAAGGGCCACCACCCGTTGGCCTGGATGCCCACCGTGCGTGCGCCGTCTTCGCCGGTCGAGTACGCGCCTCCGGTGAAGAGGGCGATGCCGAGCACCAGGACCACGAGGATCGCGACGTCGATCAGGACGGCGACGAAGCGAAGGGCGACGCCTGCGTATTCCATCGGGGCTCCTTGCCGAGAGAACGGCTACTGCTGAATTGCTCGACGTGGATGCGGCATGGATGCATCCCCCGTATGGGTATCTGACAGCTCGGCGAGGCGTGCGCCGCCGTTTTTTCGCCGGAGCGCGGCCGGAGAGAGATGGGCCCGCCTGGATTCGAACCAGGGATCAACGGATCATGAGTCCGAT
>WNGB01003084.1_pt1 | contig 28582 bp, 31 predicted proteins | sample 5400681 | NCBI WGS metagenome assembly WNGB01 (sample SAMN13153367, study PRJNA577476) | soil metagenome | isolation source: 115 cm soil or saprolite under grassland replicate 2 | place: USA:California | collected 2016-06-15
CTCGACGCTCACCCCGATCTGTTTCGCCGCTGCAGCCATCTCGATCGCCTCCATCGTCGCCCAACAGGACGACGACGTCTTCGATCGAGAACAGCCGGTCCCTGCTACCGGAAACGAACTAACCGGAGCGACCACTAGTTCCAGGGATACGGCGAGTGCGAGACGGCGTGAGTTACGCCGTGCTCGTAGCGCGACAGCCTGAACGGATCGAGGCGGCTCTCGCCGCCGCCCACGATGTCGTTCGCGACGAGCTTGCCGAGCCCGATCATCTTGAAGCCGTGGTTCGAGTCCATGACCATGTAGGCGTTCGGCAGCACATAGTCGACGACCGGATAGTTGTCGGGCGTGAAGGCGCCGATGCCGCCGTGAGGGTCGGTGTGCCACTCGGCCCCCTTGCCGCGGAAGCGCTTGTGCGCCCAGGCGAGGCCTGCTGTGAAGTAGTCGGTAAACTCGTCGCCGACAACGTGGTCGGGATTCGAGTGGCCGTACGGCTCGAGCTCCGTCTCGGAGCCGAGCCTGATCGGCACACCGCCGCCCTGCACGCCGAAGCCGCGCCGCCCGATCTTGTAGTAGATCCCCCACGCCCCGTCCTCGAGCACACGCCCGTCGCGGTCGGAAACGAGCGGGACGACGTGGTCGAGATGAACGACCGGCGGCTCGTGGCTCTTGTCGAGGACGAGCTCGACGTCGTCGAGCCAGTAGTCGCCCTCCTGCAGCTTCCAGTACGTGACGATCGGCTTCGTCTCGTGGGCCGCTCCGTTACCGTCCGCCTCGACGCGCGGCGAGGCGCCGACCGGCGAGGTCGGCTTGTCCTTGCGCGCGACGCGCACCTCCGGCGGCAGGCCGAGCATTCGCCAGACGTGGCCACCCCAGGGACCGGCCCCGGCGACGAAGAAGTCCGTCTCGATCGCGCCCTGGTCGGTCTCCACCGCGTGCACGCGCCCGTCGCGGATGTCGAAACCTGTGACCTCGACCCCTTCGAAGATGCGCACGCCCTCGGCGCGGGCGAGCCGTCCCAGGTTCTCCACCGTCTTGTCGGTCTCCGCCCAGCCGCCCTGATGCTCGTGGAGAACGGCCTCGATCCCGGCGCCGTTCCAGTCGGGGAAGATGGCCTCCATGTGCTCCTGGCAGGCCCGTTCGCCGCGGATCACTTCCGAGCGGTAGCCGATCTCCGCCTGGTGCCGCTGGATCGCGACGCAGTCCTCGGCCTGCACCTCGGGCACCGCGGCGATGTAGCCCACGCCGTGGAAGCCGAAGCCGGCCGGATCGGACTCGAAGAGCTCTACCGAGACCCGGATCACCTCCGCCATCGGCGGCGAGAAGTAGAAGTTCCGCACCACGCCACAGGCGATGCCCGACGCGCCGGCGCCGAGGCGGTTCTTCTCGAGCACGATCACGTCTTGCCCGGAGCCCTGGCCGGTCTCCTCGAGCGCGCGCGCAAGGTGGTACGCGCTCGAAAGGCCGTGAACTCCGCCGCCGAGGACGATGTAGGGTGCCGACTCCGGAAGCTCGTGCGTCATGTTGGGTATTGCCTTACGGGCAATGGTGTTGCAAAATCGCTCGTGAGCTTACCACCATGCCGAGAACAGGACAACCCGCAGTTCGCCGCGTCGCCGCCGTCGTGCGCGCGCTCGCGGTGCTCGACGCGCTCTCGGACGGAAGTCCGGAGCTCGGCACGAACGAGATCGCTCGACGGACGGGCATCAACGCGAGCACCGTGTCGCGCCTCCTCGCGACACTTGCGGGCGCCGGGATCGTCGAGCATGTCTCGGAGAGCGGACGCTACCGCCTCGGGGTTCGCCTGCTGCAGCTCGGCAACTCCGTGCTCGCGCGGTTCGACCTTCGCGAGGTCGCACGTCCCCACCTGCAGCAGCTCGTGGCCGTCACGGGCGAGACGGCAACGCTGTCCGCGCCCGGCGAGCGCGAGGCGGTCACGGTCGACTTCGTGCAGAGCGCCTCGTCGGTGCAGAGCGTTGCGCGGGTCGGACGTCCGAGCGTCGCGCATGCAACCGCGACCGGCAAGGTGCTGCTCGCGTTCGGCACGGCAGAGCCCGCTCCGGGACCGCTGACGGTGTACACCAAGCGAACGATCACCGACCGACGGAAGCTCGACGCCGAGCTCGACCGCGTGCGGAGGAACGGCTTCGCCGAGGCGATCGGGGAGCGGGAGCAGCACCTGAACGCGATCGCCGCGCCGGTCTTCGGCGCCCGCGGCGAGCTGGCGGCGATCATGGGCGTCCAGGGCCCTGCGCTCCGGTTCAACCGCGACGCCATGCGCACCGCCGTCCAGCCGCTGCTCAGCCGGGCGTCAGCGGTCTCGGCGAGCCTCGGAGCTACTCAGGACTGAGTCGCGCCGACGCAGCTAATCGTCGGCGAGCCAAACGAGACAAATCGCGCGCTCGCGAAGCTTGCGAGCCGCTTTGCGGTAGAGCCGCGCGCGCACCATGCTCATGTCCGGGCCGAGGACCACCAGGGCGGGCGTCCGCTCCTCGACGAGTTCGAGCAGGGCGTCCGCGGGATGGGGACTTGCGACGCGCAGCAGCTCGACCGGGAGGTCGAACGACGCTGCGAGCTCGGCCGGAGCACGAAGCGCCTCTGCGAGCTCCTCCGACTCCAGGTACGCATAACCCATCAACATCGAGGCCGGCATGATGGGCACCGAGGAGACGTTCACCACGAGCAGGCGCTGCCCCGATTCCAGGGCTGAGTCGACGGCGAGCTCGGAGGCCCTCGGATCGAACGGAGTGTCCAGCGTCGCGAGCATCACGGGTCGCGCGTCCGAGCGACTCGAGCGACCGACGGCGGTAACGCCGATGTCGCCTGTCGAGCGCATCTCGTCAGGGCTGGTCGGGCCGGAGGTTCCAACGCGGCGCGCCTTTGAGGATCCGTCGTGCCCGGCGGCGACGTAGTTGCGGCAGGACAAACAGCGTCCATGCTGTGACCAGCGCGAAGAGGAGGATCGCGAACTGGATTCCCACGACGGCTGCGAGCGGCAGGAGCACCGCCGCGGCCCCCAGTGGCGGACCGACCGCGAGGAGCCGATAGCGATGAACGCTGCGCAGGAGCGCCGCGTATTCCTCCTCCGGGATCTGCTTCGTGTCCCAGCTCCGACCGCATTTACCACATTGCCACCGCTCCCCGTAGGCGGCGCTGCCTGCGGCTCCACAGTCGCACGTGATCGTGATGGGAGGTTTACGCACGCGCTCGGATTCTACGGCCAGGGCGGTCTCGACCTTGGATCCCGCCGGAGGACATGTTACGGTCGCCGCCATCAGGGTTGCGCGCGTTTGCGTTGGCGCTCGCACGACAAACACGGAGGTGGGCTGTGGCAGTTGCGGCGGTCGAGGAGCGACACCTCCTCAAGACTCTGCGCTGGTACGACGGGTTCGTGATCTGCCTCGCGAATCCGGGCTTCCTGCTGGGATCGCTCGGCTGGTCGGTGGTCGACCTTGGTGGCTGGGGCGCGGCGCTGATCTGGGGAGTGACGGCGGTCATCATCGTCCCCGTTGTCGTCCTCTACTCGGAGCTCGCGGCGATGTTTCCGGAGAAGTCGGGCGGCCTTGCGATCTACGCAAACGAGGGCTGGCGGAAGTACACGACGCTTGTCGGGCCGGTAGCGACATTCGGATACTGGATCGGCTGGTCGGTCGTGCTGTCATTCCTCGGGCTGTTCACGGGCTACATTGCTCAGGCTGCGTGGTTCCCGCACGAGCCGTATGGCACGTATGCCTTCGGTGGCGCGAAGATCGACAACGGCTACTTCTCGACCGGCAGCGTGCACGTCGGGCTCCAGCATCTGATCGCGATCGGGTTGATCCTCGCCGTCTGGGCCTTCAACATCTTGGGCACGCGGATCGCCGTTGCGTTCAACTATCTGTCCGGCGCCCTGCTGATGATCCCGCTCTTCTGCTTCACGTTCCTGCCGTTCCTGAACGGCGACTTCCACTCCTCCAACCTCACCTTCAAGCTCAACGACGCTGGTCTCGCCTGGGGGGGCTGGCAGCTTGCGTTGGTTTGGATCTGGATCATGATCTGGTCGACCGCGCCCGAAGCCTCCGCGACCTTCGCGCCCGAGTACAAAGACACCGTCAACGACACGAGAAAGGCCCTGTTGTCGTCGGCGATCTTCATCCTCATGGTCAACACGCTCGTGCCGATCGCTCTCACAGGCGGAGTCGGTACCAAGACCGTCGAGGCCTTCGACTACGTGGGAGCGCTGAACAAGCTCGTCGGGTCGGGAGCGACCGACTTCTTTGTCGTCGTCATCTGCACAAGCTTCATCCTCTCGATGAACACAGCGACGGCCGACGGCAGCCGTGCTCTCTACGGCATCTCGAAAGGCGGCATGACGATCAGGGAGCTCGGACGCCTGAACCGCTTCAACGTGCCCGGAAACGCGATGTCGCTCGACATGGCCATCAACATCCTCTTCGTCCTCTTCGTCGGCAATCTGTTCGGCATCCTCGTCGCGAGCAACATCGGCTACGTGCTCGCGAACGCCTTCGCCATCGGCGCATTCGTCCTGCTACGCCGGGACCGGCCGAACTGGCCGCGTCCGATCAAGCTCCCTTCCTACTGGACGCCGATCGCAGCGGTGCTCTGTGCGCTCTTCTTCTTCATCAGCATCGTCGGTATCGGCTGGTTCCAGATCGCCGGCGGTGGAGCCGTCTACGGTGGCACGAAGGAGAAGATCATCGGCTTCTGCGTCCTTGCCGTGTCGCTGCTCCTCTTCCTGTTCCGGCGCATCGTCCAGGACGGCGAGAGGCCCCACTGGCGTGAGGAGACCCCGACCATGCCTGATGCGACGGAAGCGCGTCTTCTGGAGGAGGAGCTGCGCCCGGCCTGAGCGACTAGACCGAAATGCCGGCGGTGCGCGGCGAGCCGATTCTCGGATACCGGGCGGAGCCCCTGCGGCGAGAGGCTCCGCCGACTCTGTGAAGAAGACGGGCGATCCGGTGCCCACTGCTGCCCCCAGTCGACAAGCTAGACCGCCGGTTTGACCTCCACGCCGATCGCACCGGATCCTGCATTCCCGCCCTGTAGATCAGGTCGTTCTCGACCGAGTCGACCGTTCCCTGCGGCGACTGCCCCCGGGCCCAGAAGAAATGCTTCGGGTTCGTCTGGTCGAGCGCCGCCGGTGTGGCCGCCGACGCGCCGACTGCGAGGGTGACGACCGTCGCGGCGACGAGCGCGAGGACCGCGCGCGGCAGGCGCGAACGAGCGAGGCGTTCACATCACTTGCGTACCTCCACGAGTTCAGACCCGGATCGACACGGGCGACGAAGGTGTCCGTGATGGCGTGACCGTCTTGCCTGATCGGCAAAGAGATTGACCGTTCGGTCAACCGATGCCGGCGCAGCTACAGGATCTTCGAGAGGAACTGCTTCGTACGCTCCTGCGTCGGCTCGATGAAGAAGTGCTCGGGCGTGCCCTCTTCGATGATCACGCCGCCGTCCATCATCACGACGCGGTCTGCCGCCTCGCGCGCGAATCCCATCTCGTGGGTGACGACGATCATCGTCATGCCCTCGTGCGCAAGCTCCTCCATCACCGCGAGCACCTCGCCGGTGACTTCCGGATCGAGCGCGCTCGTCGGCTCGTCGAAGAGGATCAACGCGGGCTTCATCGCAAGCGAACGGGCGATCGCGACGCGCTGCTGCTGGCCGCCGGAGAGCTTGCCGGGATAGGTGTCGCACTTGTCCCCGAGGCCGACGCGAGCTAGCAGACGGTTTGCGTCCGCAGCGGCTTGCTCGCGTGGGAGCCCGAGCACGTGCACCGGAGCCTCGATCACGTTCTCGATCGCGGTCTTGTGCGGGAAGAGGTTGAACCGCTGGAAGACCATCCCGATCTGCGTCCGTTGCCGCGCAATTGATCTCTCGACGTCCTCGACGAGCTTGCCGTTGCGCTCGCGGTAGCCGATCAGCTCGCCGTTCACCTCGATCCGTCCGCCGTCGATCTTCTCGAGGTGGTTGATGCAGCGGATGAACGTCGTCTTCCCGGAGCCTGAGGGCCCGATGATGCAGATCGTCTCGCCGCGGCGCACATCCATGCTCACGCCCTTCAGCACCTCGAGGCGTCCGAAGCGCTTGTGTACGTCCTCCGCCCGCATCACGACGCCGGTGTCGCTCATCGCCGCGCCCACGCCCCGACAGGCGACCACGCCGCGGCCATCCGCTCGCGGAAGCTCAGCTCGTCCCCGCGCTCACTCGCCGCAAGCTTCCGTTCGATCCACGCCTGGACGAAGCTCCATAGAGTGGTCAGAACGAGGTACCAGAAGGCGACGGCGGTGAAGTACTCAACGGGCTTGAAGTTCTGCGAGTAGTGGATCTCGGCGTCCTGGAACAGCTCGGTGACGCCGATGAACGCAAGCAGCGATGTCGTCTTCAACATGTTGTTGAACTCGTTGCCGAGCGGCGGCACGATGACGCGCGCCGCCTGCGGCAGCACGATCCGCCGCATCGCGAGCCCGTAACGCATGCCGAGCGACTTCGCGGCCTCCATCTGGCCGCGATCGATCGAGTCGATGCCGGCACGGATGATCTCACGCATGTATGCGCCCTCGTTGATGCCGAGCGCGAGGATGCCGGCGAACGCCGCGCCGGGCATCTTGAACAACCCGAAGTTCAGCTCGTTCGGGATCACGGTTACGCCGAGCAGGATGTTGATCGCGAGGTACACGTAGAAGATCTGTACGATCACCGGCGTACCGCGGAAGACGAGCGTGTACGCGTTCGACAGTGCCCGCAGCACGAATAGCCTGGACATCCTCATCAGCGCGGCGACGAGCCCGAGCGCCACGCCGAGGATCTGCGCGAGGACCGCGATGTATACGGTCCGCCAGAGCGCGAGCCAGAAGGTCCCGTCTCCGGTGAAGATGCGATGCCAGAAGATGTCCCAGTCGAAAGCTGCGAGCACTGTCGAGAGCAACGCGGCCGCCTATCCCTTGAGCTCGAAGCTCGTCATCTTCCACTTCTTGAGGATGCGGGTCATTGTGCCGTCGGCGTACATGCCCTTGATCGCCTTCTGGATGCCGGCCTTCAGCGCCGTGTCGGACTTGCGCACGGCGATGCCGACCGGGATCGGCTGGATCGGCGAACCCGCGAACGCGAACGACTTGTCCTGCGCGATGTAGTGCGCGACGACGGGCGAGTCGCCGAAGTACGCGTCGACCCTGCCGGTCTTCAGCGCTGCAGCGGCGTCGGTGTCGTGCGGGAACGCCTGCACCTTGATCGCGGCCTTCCCCTTCGCCTGCAGCTTCTTGGACTCGGCATCGAGGAAGTCCTTGTTCGTCGTCCCGACCTCGACCGAGACCGTTCTGCCGGCGAGCGTGGTGAGATTCCTGATGTGGTGCGGATTGCCTTTCTGCACCATGAGCGACTGCCCGATGAGCAGGTAGTCGATGAAGTTCACCTGCTTGCGGCGCGACGCCGTGTCGTTCATTCCGGAGATGATCGCGTCGCACTTCTTCGCAAGCAGGGACGCGATGATCGCGTCGAAACCGGTGTTCTGGAACTTGGCCGTGCGGCCGAGCCGCTTCGCGACCTCGGTGCCGATGTCGATGTCCGATCCGACCGCCTTGGTGCCCTGGTAGAACTCCTCAGGCGGGTAGGTGATGTCGCTGCAGTACGTCAGGGTGTCGGCTGTCTGGCGTGCCGGCGCAGCCCCGGCCGACGCCGTGACCGCCGCAGCGGCGACCACCACGGCGCCGATGGCGAACCACAATCTGGCGGGCCTATGCATGTGTCGTCTCCTTCCGTGGTTGTGCGGGAATCGCGTCGAGGATCGCGTCGAGCACGCGTGCGGGCCCGTAGCGGACGACGTCGTCGGCGGGAAGGCCGATCGCGGCCTCGGCTTCGGCCGCAGTCTTCGCGGCCCTGTCGGCGAGGAGACCGGCGGTCAGGATGCCGAGCCGTTCGCTCATGCGGGCCTCACCAAAGCGTGTAGCACAATAACCGCCCGGAGTGGCCGCTACCTCGGCCGACCGGCTCGCGGAGCACATCCGCGACGGCCTGCGGCTCTGCCTCGCGACCGCTCCCTGACGGCCACACGGAACCTCGAAGGCCGAGGAGGTGTAATGATGGCACCTCGTCGAAAGGACATGCCATGCGCAGGAAGCTCGTTGCGGCCGCCGCACTCGCGGGTGCGCTCACGGTTACGAGTGCCGCTGCCGCCAAGGGCCCGTCGAGCGCCTCGATCTCCGGCCCCCGCCTCGACCGCTCGCTCGCGATCCAGGGCGAGGGCGAGATGGGGCCTGGGACCCCGCTCGGCGCGCTCGTCAACTTCGGCGGCTACTTCTCGCAGATGTTCGGGCAGACGCCCGATCCGACGCTCAAGTCCCAGCCGAAGAGCAGTGTGCTCGGCCCTCGCTACAAGGTCGTGTACACCGTCCCGGGGCCGAACGCGATCCAGAGCCGCGTTGTCCAGCTCGTCTACCCGTACGCCAAGCCGGTCCCGCTGACCTACATGAAGCCGGGCCAGCCGTTCTGGAACACCGACAGGGCTCACGGCGGCTGGTACCGAGCCTCCGCTGCCCTGAAGCGCGTCCTCGTTCGCGCCGGGCTCCCGGCCGCAACTCCGTGACGCTCAGCGCCGGCCCGGCATGTTCGGCTGAGCCGGTGGTGTGGGCAGCGCTGTGTACGGCGGTGGTCGCCGACGCTTGAGCGTGTCGGCGAACATCCGCCGTACCGGCGCCTCGACGACGGACGACACCCCGCGGTCGCCGGTGGGCGAGGCACCGGTGCACCCAGCCGTCTGGAGGCGACGGGGAACCGTGCGGCCGACCGTGTTCGCGGTGAAGCAGTTGTTTCGCCCCGAGCCTGCCGCGAGGACGATGTCGGCGCGACCACTGTCGGAGACGACGTTCTGCGCGACAGTGTTGCCACGCGAGCGCCAGCGCGGCCCCGGCTCGCGAGCACTCGGGTCGAAGGTGACGAAGCGCGCCGTCGAGAAGACGGCAATGCCGTAACGCTCGCTTCGCAACACCCGATTTCCGTGAATCGAGTTCTGGTTGCCGCCCGCAACGGCGATGCCGATCCCGACGAAGCCGGCGAGGGCCGTCCGGATCGGAACGCGCACGCGGCCGCTCCTTGTGATCGTGTTGCCGACGATCGTCGATCCCGCCTGCGGTGGGAGCGCCTCATTCGCGTACGTGTTGGGCACGATCCCGGCCCCGTTTCCGCTCCAGACGGAATCCCGGATCACGACCCCGCTCGCATTGGTCCCCGAGTAGCCGACGGCAGACCGCGTCGCGACGACATTCGCGATCGTTGCGTCACAGGGCTTGCACTCGCCGACGTAGTACGCCGCGTCCGCTGCGCCCGACACATAGTCGTAGTCGATGGTCCCCTCGCTTCCACCTTCGACATAGATGCCGTAGCCCCGCACGTTCCAGGCCGTGAGGTACGACGCGCGGAAGCGGTCGGCCCCATCCCAGTAGAACGCGTTCTCGAGGAAGTTGTGGGCGGACATGTTGAGGATCGACACACCGTCGGCATGGACGACGATCCCGTTGCGCCGCCGGTCCGCGCCGCCGAGGATCACCGCGTTGCGGTCGGCACCGAGAATCGTGATGTCGTGCTTTTCGGCCGGCACGACATTTCCGCCGGGATAGGTGCCGGCGGCGAGCACGATCGTGTCACCCGGCTGCGCCCGGTCGATCGCGAGCTGGAGCGTCGGGACGTCGCCGGGCACCTCGATGTCCGAAGCCGGGCGCGCGAACGAGGACGCGGCTTCGAGGCTCGCAACGAGGGCACCCACAGCGACCACTAGCGCAGGCAAACAGACTCGCACGCACCTCATACAACACAGAAGGCGCGCCGGTTCCAAGCGCGTTTGGTACTACCGGTTGCGCAGAAAGTCGAGCAGAAGCGCCCGGACGCGCTGGGCGCTGGAGCCGGCCAGCAGGCTCGTCCCGTGCGAGGAGCCGGGAACGATCTCGAGCGCCTTGTCCGGGTTCTGCACAGCGGCGAAGAGCGCCCGGGCGTCGTCCGCAAAAGGAGCGTCGTCCTCGGCGGCGACGAAGAGGCTTGGGACGGCGAGCTGCGGGGCGGTGGCTGCTGCATCGAGACCGTTGAACTGGGCCGGTCCGGAGAGGCTCGCGACTCCGGCGACCTGCGGCCCGAGCTGCGGCGCGGCGACGATCGACGCAGTGCCGCCCATCGACGCCCCGACCACGAACAGCTTCTGCACTCCCCGTCCCCGGAGAAGCCGGCCCGCGGCGACCACCTCCTCGTCGATTCCTCCGCTCGTCCTGTTGGGGAGCCCCGACGATCCGTGCCCCGAGAAGTCGAATGCGAGGACGCGATAGCCCGACTTCGCCAGCACGCGCGCGAACGGCAACCAGCGGCACAGATTCGCGCGCAGCTCATGTGAGAGCACGACACCTGTCCTCCCGCTTCCCAGGACGAGGCCGACCAGTCGCGGTCCGCCGGGAGCACGAAAGACGACTGTCCGGGCGCGCTCGGCTTTGGTACCGCAATTGTCGTGGAACGGCGGCTTCGCGGCCGCGCCGGCGCCGGCGGCAGCCGTGCCGGCGAGCACGAGCGAGACGAGCAGAACCGGAAGTGCGCGCGAGCAGCTCATGACCCCGGGATTAGCCTATCGAGTCATGGAGCTCGTCCTCCGCTCGCTTGATCCCGCCGACGCAGCGGAGCTGTTGCGCATCCACACGACGCCGGAGGTCCTCCGCTGGTGGGACTACCCCGACGAAGGCTTCCCCTTCTCCGACGACACCGAAGCCACCCGTCTGACGATCGAGGTCGACGGCGCCGTGGCGGGCGTGATCCAGTTCTCCGAGGAGCTCGAGCCGAAGTACCGCCATGCATCGATCGATCTGTTCCTCGATCCCGCACTGCACGGGCGCGGCCTCGGGACGGAAGCAGTACGGCGCGTAGTACGCCATCTGATCGACGACCGCGCCCACCACCGCATCACCATCGACCCTGCGGCGGCGAACGGTGCTGCGATTCGCGCGTACGAGAAGGCCGGCTTCAGGCCCGTCGGCGTCATGCGGAGCTATGAGCGCGACGTCGGTGGCGAGGGCTGGCACGACGGGTTGCTGATGGAGCTCATTGCCGGCGAGGAGTGAGGCGAGGGCGGCAGATACGTGCCCGGTGATGCGGACGGGACGCGGGAATCGACGTCCCGCTCGGCACCGCCGGCTCCGCCCGAGCCGCGCCGACGTCGAAGTCGATCGCCAGCACGACACCGCCCGGCTTCAACCCGCCCAGCTGGTAGCGGACGACGTCAACGGCATTCGAAAGGTGAAACAGAAGGAGCCGGGCGATCACGGCGTCGAACGGACCGCTCTCCCGGAAGTTGCGCACGTCGCCCTCGACGAAGCGCACGTTCTCGACCTGAGAGGGCGGCGTGATCTTCCTTTTGTCCGACGCGGCCGACCGACAAATTCAACGCCGACACTTCGTCGGTCAGGACTCTAGCGTCCGGAGAGCGAGCTGCCCACCGCCACGGCCAGGCCAGGCCAGGCGTTGTATGCCCCGGACCGGCAGACAGTCCGGGGCTCCAGCTAATCCGAAACTGCTACGTCGGCATGGCGGGCGGCTGGCTCGGATCGTGGGTGTCCGATGTGCCGCCTGCGGCTGCGCCGGCAAGGGTCTCGTCGCCTCTGTCCCGCGCGTTCAGCCCCCGAATCTTCTCCGCGAGCGCCTCGAGCTGCGGATGGGTGATCTCGTTGCTTTCGACGAGCTCGAATGCGACCTTGCCGAGCTCGTTGTATGTCTGGCTGAGCTCGCGCTTGACCTGGACGTCTTCGACGCCCTCCTTCGCCTTCGCCGTGGCCTGTTCTGCTGCTTGTTTTGCCTTGTCGAGGAATCCCATTTGAGCTCTCCTATTCGCCGAGGATGCCGCCGAGGATACCGCCCCCGCCGACTTCGTCGCGTCCGCCCCCGGCAGCTGCGAGCACGCGGCGTGCGGTGCGAGAGAAGGGCAGCGTCTGCAAGGTCACATGGCCGGGGCCGGTCATGTGGACGAGAAAGAGCCCCTCGCCTCCGAACAAGCTCTTGGCGACGCCGCCCTGCATCTTCACCTCGTAGTTCACGGTTGGCTCGACCATCACCATGCAGCCTGTGTCGACGATCAGCAGCTGTCCGGTTGCCAGGTCGAAGTCGAGGAAGTCTCCGCCGCCGTGCAGCCAGACGGTGCCCTTCCCCTTCAGGCGCTGCAGAAAGAAGCCTTCGCCGCCACCTCGGACGCCCATGCCGAGCTTCTGCGCGAACGCGCTCTCGATCTCGACCTCACCGTGGTGCCCAAGGTAGGCGTGCTTTTCGCAGATGATCTCGCCGTCGAGCTCGTGTTGCCGGATCGAGCCGGGGAATGGTCCGGCGATCCCGACTGCGCCGGGCCCGTTCGCGTGATAGCGGGTGAGGAAGAGACTCTCACCCGCGAGGAGCTTCCGCTTGAGCCCGCCCATCACGCCGCCCGGCATCTCCACGTCCATCGAGATGTCGCCGGAGATGAACATCATCGCGCCGGCCTCCGAGGTCAGCTGCTCGCCCGGCTGAAGAGCGACGACGACGACGGGCGCTTGACCCTCACGAACGGTCGCTTCCATCGCGGGCATCCTAGGCTCTTTCTAACTGAGCACGGTGTTGCTTATGCCGGGCAAGTAACACGTCCCGACCTGAGCCGGTCCGAGCACCGCACGGACCCGCAGTCGTGCCTTGATCGACGAGCGGAACGTGGCCGTCGAGATCACGGTGGGCGCGAGCCCGGTCGTGTTGGGACGGAGCAACACGATCTTCACGGCGATCCAGCGAGTGCCGTTGTACCGCTGGAAGTTTGCGTACTTGCCGGCCAAGCTCTGGGCCGCGGTCGCGCGGAGCGAGTACCGGTGCGGTGCGACCTTCGCGAGCTGAAGCTTCGGCCGCACCGAGACCGTCACGGCATTGCTCGTGGTGTTCCGGAGCTTGACGGTGTGCGTCGTGTTCATGAGCGGTTGAACGGGGGCGGAGAATGCTCCGTTGGCAGTCGTCTGGACGGTCGTCACCTTCGTGGCGGCGGACGCGCCGCAAGCCTGGGCGAGTACGTCCACGCTCTCACCCGCGGTGTGGGTCGAAAGCGTGCCGGACAGCATGACGTTTGCCCCGTAGGCAACGGTTCGTGGCGCCGCCGCGAGCGTGAGTGACTGCTGGACTCCGGTGACCGTCACCGAACCGCGGAAGGTGTTTCCCTTGCTGTTTGGGTCGGAGTAGGTGAACGACCCCGCAGTCTGGAACGTGCACGTGCCGACCTGTGCAGGCTGCAGAACGAGCGGGTTCGGGGTGCAGGTGATCCCGGTCGTCGTCTTGAAGTCAATCTGGTGGGCGATGGTGTCGCTGTTCGTGAACTGGACGGAGTCGCCCTGAGCGATCGTGGTGTCCTTTGGAACGTATCCGGCCTTGGTGATCGTCACCATCACCGTCTTTGCCGAGGCGGCGCCGCTGACGGCCACGGCCCCGATTGCGATGAGCATCAGAAGAACCTTGCGCATGCTGAGTCCTACCTCCTCGGACTTGCAACGTCGGTGATGGTGCTCTCATCTTGTGCCCGTGTGCGCCGAGAGTCATGTCCTGCGCCGTAAGTTCTGTGTAAGGCAGCGCAGCGGGCGCTCGGGCTCGACCGCTCGACTTAATGCGGCTCGATTTCCACACGCGAAGCGGCGGCCGCCTTGACTCGCGTTTACAGCTTGGCCGAAAACGCGTACGGAAGCCTGAGGGTTTCGTAACGGAAGCGGCGTATGCCTTGAGGTGCAAAAACCTCGGGAGGCATCATGGCAGGCAACAGCCGCTGGTCAACGGGGTCAACCGCATCGATGGGTTGCACGGCGAGGCAACTCGCAGCCGCTCTCATCCCGCTCCTTCTCGCCGCTGCGTTCACGGCCGCGTCGGGCGCAGCCGCACCTCCGCCGATCGGGATCGTCACCGGACAGGATGCCGGTTGGCCCGACGCGCGCGGCTGGACTCGTCTCGGCGGGCAGGCACAGCAGATCGCGCCGTGGGGCTACAACCCGATCGCGTTCTCGCCGTACTCGACCTACCAGAACGGCGTGCGGGTCGCCGTCGGCGACGTCAACGGCGACGGCAAGGCGGAGATCATCACGGCTCCAGCTGGCGGAGCCTTCGCGGAGCTCCGCATTTTCGACGGCGCGAGCTTCAGCCAAATCGGGGCATACCTGCCGTACAGGGATGCGGCGGTTTGGAACGGCGCATTCGTCGCCGCGGGCGACACGAACGGCGACGGCCGCGCCGAGATTGTCGACGGGCTCGACACGGGGTGTTGCACGATGATCCACGTGCTCGACGGCAGAACCGGCACGGACATGGCGGGCTTCTGGCCCTGGGGTACGAACAGCCAGGCCGGCGTGCGCGTTGCATCGGCCGACCTGAACGGTGACGGCAAAGCCGAGATCCTCGCCGAGCCGCCCGGCAGCAACGACGTCAGTGCGTTCGGAACTGGAGGCGGCAATCCCTTTCGGACGTATAAGACGTTCGGAGCCGAGGCACCAGCCGGCGCGACGATCGCGGCCGGAGACGTCGCAGGCGACGCGCGGCCAGAGCTTGTCGCGGCCGCCAACACGACCGCCGGCGTCCAGGTGAAGGTGATCGATACCCAGAGCGGCGTGACGCTCGCGTCGCTGTTCCCATATGGGGCCGCAGCGGTCGCGACTCCGCAGGTCGCGGTTGGCGACGTGAACGGCGACGGCCGTGGTGACATCGTGCTCGTCACCCAGCTGGCGGACGGAACGCAGGTCAAGGCGCTCGACGCGGACGGCCATCAGCTCGGATCCTTCTTCGTGCTGGAGCCCGGCATCGTGCCGGGGGCGTCGCTGGCCGTCGGCGACCTCAATGGCGACCGTAAAGCCGAGATCGTCATAGGTGGCGGGCCGACACCGACGGCCTCCTTGCCGCCAACCGCCAACGGCCCCGACCAGCGCGTCGCCGTCTATCGGCTGAACGGCACCCTCGTCGGTGGCTTCACTGCCTATCCGGGACTGTTCCAGGGCCGCGTGCGCGTTGCGCTCGCCGACGTCGAGCGCAACGGCCAGCCCGACATGATCACGTCACCCGGGCCCGGCACGGAGCCGGAGATCGCGATCTTCAGCCAGCAGTGGCTGCAAGGCCGGGACCGTGGTACGCGGTTCGGCCACTTCCTCGCCTACGAGAGCTCGTTCACCGGCGGCGTCAGCGTGTCCGCCGGTTACTGGTCCGGGAACCCGGAGATCGTGGTGGCGCCGGGCCCCGGCCGGGCGCCGGAGATCCGTGTCTTCGACTCACAAGGGCGGCTGCTCTCGACGTTCCTGGCCTTCGAGCCTTCCTACATGGGCGGGCTCAGCGTCGCCGTGGGCGATCTGAACGCCGACGCGAGACCGGAGATCGTCGTCGGAACGCTCGCGCCGCCGGCCCGCATCCGCGCGTTCGACGTCAGCGGCGTGCCGTACGGATCGCTGATCGGGCCGTTTCCGCCTGACGGTCGCGGTGTGCAGGTCGGCGTCGCCGATCTCTACGGGACCGGCCGGGGGGCGATCCTGGCAGGCGAGACGAGCGGGGCGAACCCGCTGCTCGAGGTGATCGATCCCGCGACGGGGAATGTGATCCGCGTTGCCCACCCCGAGCCCGCGGCTACGAACGGGATCAGAGTCGGCGCCGGCGATCTCGACCAGGACGGTCGCGACGAGATCCTCGTCGCAACCGGTTGGGGCGGCGACGGCAACGTCCAGGTGCTCGGGAACCACCTCCAGCGAAAGTGGTCGTTCCAGGTCTACACGTGGCCCGGCGGCGGGATGAACGTCGCGGCAGCGGCACGGGTCGGGATGCCCCTGAGCTCGGACGCTCTCACGCTGCGCTTGCGAGCGAACAAGCGGCTGCGAGTTGTCGTCGCGCGGTTCCACGATGCAGCCGGCGGCGCTTCCAGCGCCTTCGGCTTCCGCGCCGCGATCGACTGGGGTGACGGCACGAGCTGGCGCGGCGTCATCACCAGACATGGCAACGGCGATTACGACGTGTCGAGCACCAAACGCTACGCGAAGCGCGGCGCCTACAAGATCACGGTCACGCTCGCGGATAATCAGTACCGCGTGTCGATCGCGCGGAGTAAGGCGCTCGTGCGAGCAGCGAAGTAGCTGGCCGAACGAGGATGAGCCGGTCGACCGAGAAAGTGGGTCGGCCGGCTCCTCGCGCGGCGCACGGAAACGGCGACGCGCCGAGCGGAGGGTTCGGCTTGATACGCCTCACACGGTGATGACGACCTTTCCTCGCGCGTGTCCTTCGCCCACGTAGCGGAAGGCGTCAGCGACTTCGCTCAACTCATAGCGCCGGTCGATGACCGGCGTCACCTTTTCCGCCTCGAGAAGCTCTCGCAACACCTCCATGTCGGCGCTGTTGAACTTCGCGATGAAAAAGACGGCCTTGCGGCTGCTGAGCGTCGCGGCCAAACGCATTCTGATCACGTGACCCAGAGGCCCGAGCAGACGATTGCCCATTTGTCCTCCGACGAGGACAACGGTCGCTTGCGGGTTGAGCACGCGCTTGCACTCAGACCAGGATCTGCTCCCCGCGTTGTCGAACATCAGGTCGTACCGCTGCTCACTTCGGGTGAAGTCCTCGCGGGTGTAGTCGACGACGTGGTCTGCGCCGATCGATCGCGCGAGGTCGACGTTTCTCGTGCTGCACACGGCGGTCACCTCCGCGCCGAGCGCTTTCGCGATCTGCACGGCGAACGTCCCCACGCCTCCGGAGGCACCGTTGATCAGAACCTTTTGCCGCGGTTGAATCTGCCCGCGGTCACGAAGACCCTGGAGCGCGGTGAGCGCCGCCACGGGCACGGCCGCCGCCTCCTCGAAGGTCAGGCGGGCCGGCTTCAGCGCGATGGAGCGAGCGCGAGCGCATACGTACTCCGCCAAGGCACCGGCTCTTCCCCCGAACACCTCGTCGCCTGGTCGAAACTCCGTGACGTCTCGGCCGACCGCTTCGACCGTTCCCGCGAAATCGGTGCCGATCAACCGGGACTTCGGTCTGCGGAGTCCCGTCGCCGGGCGCGCGACGTACATCCCCGCCACGGTGTACCAGTCCCCACGGTTCACCGAAGCCGCGTGGACCCGCACGAGGACGCCGTCGTCCGTGAGTTCCGGCTTCTCGACCTCCCGGAGCTTCAGAACGTCGGCTGAGCCGTACGTGTCGCGGACGATCGCCTTCATCGTGGTCGCCTGAACCGTCGTCGCAGTCACTTCCTCGCCTCTCTTTCGTACAGCGTAAGCTTACGGTGTAAGATAGACGTACGGCGTAAGATTTGTCAATGGCCACGCAAACCGAGCCACGCCTCCCCCTCACGCGGGACCGAATCCTCCGAGCGGCGCTCGGTCTCGCCGACGAGAACGGGATCGAGTCCCTCACGATGCGCAAGCTCGGCAAGGCACTCGGGTTCGAGGCGATGTCGCTCTACAACCACGTCGAAAACAAGGACGACGTCCTCGACGGGATCCTCGACCTCGTCCTGGACGAGAGCGAGATGCCCTCGCCGGCAGGAGACTGGCACATGGCCATACGGAGCAGCGCGATCTCGGTGCACCTGGCGCTCCGGCGCCACTCGTGGGCGTGCAACCTGATGATGACGCCCGCCCGGATCCGCCCCGCCCGGTTGCGATACATGGACGCGCTCCTGGGGCGGCTACGCGAAGCAGGCTTTTCGGCCGAGACGACCTACCACGCCTACCACGTCCTCGACGCACATATCTTCGGCTTCTCGCTCTGGGAGGCCAGTCACTCCTCCACCGCCGCGCAGGTCTCGGACCTGGCCGCAGAGTGGTTCGAGCGGATGATCCCGGCCGACGTGTACCCGTACCTCCACGAGCATGGCGAGCAGCACCTCACCGGGGGCCCTCACCACGACGTGAGCGCGTTCGAGTTCGGCCTCGGCTTCATCCTCGACGGGCTCGAGAAGATCCGAGGCGCCGAACAAGCGCCGTAAGCCTGCGCTGCCCGAGAGGCCGCAGCCGACCCTCTACGAGTCGGTGACCGTCTGGCATCCTGTGGACGTGCCTCTGCGCTGCCTCCTGGTGGATGACTCGCCGCACTTCCTCGAAGCTGCGTCAAGGCTCCTCGAGGGTGAGGGCGTTGCCGTAGTCGGCGTCGCTTCGACGTCGGCCGACGCTTTGGCACGCGTTCGGGAGCTCGAGCCCGACGTGACGATCGTCGACATCGGTCTGGGTGGCGAGAGCGGCTTCGACCTGGCCTGGCAGCTCGCCGCGACCTCCGGCGAGGCGACGACGAGCACCGTCCTGACGTCAACGCGTAGCGAGTCGGACTTCGCCGACCTCCTCGCCGTGACACCCGCGCTCGGGTTCATCTCCAAGGACGAGCTGTCGGCCGATGCCATACGCGACTTCCTCGCCGACCGCAGCCACGGTGGTGGCTGCAGGCACGAAGCGCTCGTCTATTCGTCGACAGACGAGCTCGCTGCAGGGGCACTCCCGTTCCTGCGGCACGGCCTGGCGTGCGGCGACCACCTGCTCGTGGTCATGAGAGAAGCGGGTCGGATCGTTCTCCAACAGGCGCTCGGGGAAGACTCGGTCCACATCGAGTTCGCGAACGCCAACGCGTGGTATCGGAGCCCTGAACACGCGTTCGAGGGTTACACCCGCTATGTCGACGACCGCCTCGAGCGCGGCGCTCCCCGCGTGCGCGTCGTCGCCGAGGTCATCTGGCCCCAGAGCTCGGCGACGGCCGACGTCGCCCGATGGAAGCGCTACGAAGCTGGGGTCAGCGCGGCGATGGCCTCTGACCCGGTGTCGTTCATTTGCGCCTACGACACCCAGGAGCTGCCCGCGGGAATCGTCGAGGATGCTCAACGGACGCATCCCATCTTGCGGAGCGCGGATGGCGCGCGGCCGAGCGCACGGTATTCGCCACCGGGCGAATTCATTCGCGCACTGGAGCGCGACGTGCCGGAGCTGGCGCCAGGGCGCTAGCGCCGCTTGCCGTCCGAGTAGCCCCGAAAACGGGCGCGGAAAGGTTGGGCTCGCGCGTCGCGATGTGTAATGGGCACCGGGTAATGGAGGTGTGAAAGGGACTTCCCGACGTTTGCGCCGCGAACTGAGCGTGCTGGCGGCACTGCTCGTCGCGGCAGGGTTGACGAGCGTGACGCTCGGATGCGGCCGACGTGAGCCTCCGACGGTTCGTCACGCTTCCGTCGTTCGCATCGATCCCGCGACCGGGCGCGTGAAAGCGGTGGTTTCGGTTGGAGTGGATCCGCTTCTGCTGGTGGTTGCGGCTCGGCAAGTGTGGACGATGCAGTTCGGCGATGGGACGCTGGCACGGATCGATCCGGAGACGAACGAGGCGGTTGCCGTCCGGGTCGGCGAGGCAGCGGGCATCGCCTCGGACGGCGATGACATCTGGGTCGCGGCGAACGGAAACACGCTCGTGCGCGTCGACGGCGAGAGTGGCCGTCGGGAGCGCGTGCTCAAGCTCGCGAGCAGGCCGTTGTTCGAGCTTCGCGACGCAGGCTTCCTCACCGTTAGTGCCGACTCGATCTGGTTGACGATTCCCGTCCTGGGTGACAATCTCGCCGATCAGACGCTCTGGAGAGTCGATCCGCGGACAGGGGCGGTGAAGGCAAGAGCACCCCTGCTCGCAAATCCCGTGTCACTCGCCGCCGACGCCCGCTTTGTCTGGGTGGCCAACATTGAAGGCGGAAAGATCACCCGGGTCGACAAGGCGACCAACACCGCGAAGAACATCGACGCCAGCATCGGTCCGGCCGGCGTTGCAATTGGTGCCGGATCGGTCTGGGTCAGTCACTACGTGCCGGAGGTGTGGCGGATCAACCCCGACACGGCGCGCGTGCAGGCGAAGATTCACCTCGACACAGGAACGACGCGCAGCATCTCCTTCGGCGGCGGCAGAGTCTGGGTGTCAACCGAATCGGCGGTCCTGGCGGTCGATCCAAAGACGAACAAGGTCGTGCAGACGATCGAGCTGATCGAGCCTAGACGGGAGACTGGGCCGACTGCCATGGTCTACCTCGACGGCGACCTGTGGGTCACGATCGAGTGAGTCCGACGACGCGGGCGCGATCGACATCTCGTGACCAGCCGCCGACTTAGGATTGCCAGCGGATGAACGTCGAGGTGAACAAGGCGCTCGTTCTGCGCTTCTACGACGAGGTCTGGCGCCGAGGAAATGTCCGCTTCGCGAAGGAAGTGTTCGCGGACGACTATGTCCGCCACGATCTTCGGCCGACGCAGGCCGCTCCGGGTGGCGCGGGCCAATCGCTGATCGCCGAGCAGTTCCGGCGCGCGTTTCCTGATCTCGAGTGGCGCGTCGACCTTGTCCTAGGCGAGGCCGACCTCGTCGCCGCTCGCTGGACGGCTTCCGGTACGCACACCGGCGCTTGGGGCGATGTCGCACCGACGGGAAAGCACGTGACCTTCTCAGGCGTGAACATCTTTCGCTTCGGCGGCAGCGGGAAGGTTGTCGAAATCTGGAATCACCGTGACGACCTCGGGCTGAGGGAGCAACTCGGAGCACCGGTGCTCGCCGGAGCGTCAACCACGGCTGAGGGAGATGACGGCTCCTCACACCCATCAGAGTGAGCCGCGTTCCACGAGCTGCGTCATTCGCGCCACGGGTTTGCGCAGCTTCAGTTATCGAGGCGGCGGGAGTCGAACCCGCGTGGCGTACGCTTCCCGGGTTTGCAGGCCTTCACGCGTAGGGATCTGTTCGCCGGGGGAGCCGGCCTCCTCCTCTCGGGAGCCGCGGCTCGGCACGCGCTCGCCCGTCTCGGCGCCGCCGACGCGCTGGCAGCAACGGACGAGAAGGTCCAGCGGTTCGTCTCGCGCCCCGACCTGAAGCCGCCGACGATGACGGTGGTCCAGCCCGCGCACGGCACGGCCCCCGGGCTCGTGTTCCTCGCGCCGTCCTCTGGCCCGGGCCGGCGCGGTGCGATGATCTTCGACGACGCCGGCGATCTCGTCTGGTTCCGTCCCGTCACGCACAAGACCGTGACCGACTTCAAGGTCGGGACGTTCCGCGGGAAGCCGGTGCTGACATGGTGGGAGGGCAAGGTCGTGCACGGTCTAGGCGACGGGGAATGGGTCGTTCTCGACTCCTCCTATCTCGAGCTCGCACGCTTCTCTGCCGCACACGGCCGCCGCGGCGACCTGCACGAACTCGTCATCACGTCGGTTGACACCGCACTCGTGACCAGAAATGAGACAGTGGCGTGGAATCTGACCAGCGTCGGAGGGAGTCGACGCGGTCAGGTCGTCGGCGGTGTCGTCCAGGAGCTGGCGCTTCCGAGCGGCCGCTTGATCTGGGAGTGGCGCAGCCTCGAGCACGTCGCCGTCGACGAGACGGAGATCAGGGGCAAGCCCGGGGCGCGCTTCGACTACTTCCACATCAACTCGATCGACGTCGCCCCGGACGGAAACCTGATCGTCTCCGCACGCAACACGTGGGCCGCCTACAAGGTGAGCCGGCACACGGGCCGGATTCTCTGGCGCCTCGGCGGCAAGCGCAGCGACTTCACGCTCGGCACGGGCGCGCGGTTCGAGTGGCAGCACGACGTGCGCGAGCACGCTCACGGCTTGGTCAGCCTCTTCGACAACGCGGCGGCGCCGCAGGAGGGGCCACAGTCGCGCGCGCTGCTGCTCGCACTCGACACGAAACGGAGGCACGCCTCGGTCCAGCACGCCTATACGCACCGGCCGGACCGGGTGCTGTCCCACTTCCTGGGCAATGCGCAGATGCTGGGCAACGGCGACGTCTTCGTCGGTTGGGGCGGCGCCCAGTACGTGACGGAGTTCACGCGGAGCGGCGCGATCGCGTTTGACGCCCGCTTGCCGCACGGCGGCCAAAGCTACCGCGCATTCCGCTTCCCCTGGGTGGGGCGTCCGATCGACCGGCCGACGGTCGCGGCGCGCGCACACGTGCTGCACGCGAGCTGGAACGGTGCCACCGAGGTGGCGTCGTGGCAGCTGCTGCAAGGCGCGAGCGCCTCTGATCTCCAGAGCAGTCCGCCCGTCCCGCGGACGGGATTCGAGACGATGCTGCCGCTCGCACCGCAGACGCGCAGGGCGGCCGTCGTCGCGCTCGACCGTAGCGGCGCTCCGCTCGGCACATCGGCGACCCTCGACCTGTAGATCAGCGGAGGTAGCGCCGGAGAAACGCGGACGCGCGCTCGATCCCAAGCGCACCCTGGCGCCCCGACCAGCTATGGGAGCCGTGCGGATAGACGAAGGGGCTCGAGGCAACACCTGCCCGGTGCAACGCCTGGTAGAGCGGCAGCGTCTCGGCGAGCGGGATCGCATCCGTCGCGCCCCCGGAAAGGAGAATCGTCGGCGGCATCTGCGCTGCGTCGACGTCCCGGCCCGCTGTGGAGAACCCGGCGACAGCTGCGAACGGTCGGTCGACAGGGCGTCCCTGGGCCGCCGCCAGCACCACGGCGCCGCCCAGCGACCAGCCAACTGCCCCGACGCGATGCGGGTTGACGCCCGTCGTGTGGCGGAGCGCCGCCGCTGCGTCGCGCGCGATTCGCGTCCAGGTCGAGAAGGGATCGGAGCCGGACCCACGACCGCCGCAAAACCCCTTCGTGCTCGGCGGCGGCGTGCGTGCGAAGTAGTCGACGTCGAGCGTCGAGATGCCTTGGCGTGGCAGCTCGACTGCCAGCCGGTGGTCGAACGTCGAGAACCCGCCGCAGCCGTGGAGCAGGACAACCGCCCGACCGGCACTCCCACTCGCGTGACAGAACTCGGCGCGGACGGACGCAGCGCCGCTTCGGAAGTCAGCTCGCGCGCAGCCCGCTCCGAAGGTTGGGAACCCGACCGTCGCCGACCCCGCGGCGGGAGCAAGAGCGAGCGCGGCGGAGACGGCCGCGAGGAGCTTCACGTTCCCGAGGGTAGCTCCTCACTGCTAGAGCGGTTCCGCGTAGCGGATCATTCCCCCGTCGACGTGATAGGTCGAGCCCGTGACGTACGAGGAGTCGTCCGAAGCGAGAAATCGGACGACGTGTGCGACCTCTTCCGGTTGGCCCATCCGCGCCAGCGGGATGATTCGTTGCAGCGTCGAAATCTTCTCGGGGTCTCGGAGCGTGGCGGCGTTGATCGGGGTCGCGATCGCGCCGGGCGCAACGTTGTTGACCCGGATCTTGTACTGGGCAAGCTCAATAGCCGCGTTACGCATCAGCATGCGCAAGCCTCCCCTTGACACGCAGTAGGAGGTGAAGCCGGGAAAGGGAACGTCCTCGTGGATCGAGGAGATGTTGACGATCGAACCGCCACGTCCGGAGTCGCGCATGGCACGCGCCGAGGCCTGGAGGCAGCAGAAGGCGCCACGCAGATTTATTCCAACGATCTTGTCCCACTCGGTCAACTCCACATCGAGCAAGCGGGTCTCGCGCTCGATGCCGGCGTTGTTGACGAGTATGTCGAGTTCGCCAAGTTCCTCTCTCGTTGTCTCGACCATCGCCGCGACATCGTCGGGGTCCGAGACGTCGGCCGAGACGGCGATCGCCCGCGGCAGGGTGCCCGCATGCGCCTTCGCTTCTACTTGGTAAGCGCCGAAGTAGTTGATGCACACGGCCGCGCCGGCGTCGGAGAGCACCTGCACGATCGCGCTGCCGATGCCGCTCCCGGCGCCCGTCACGATCGCGACCTTTCCGTTCAGGTCCACGTAAGCCCTTTCGGTTGCAACGAATGCTCAGGTCAGCGGCGACCGATTGTAATGGAGGCGGCGGGAATCGAACCCGCGAAAGATGCCCGGCGCCGCGCGCTATGTTGACGGATGGCGCTCGACGAAGGCGCGGATGTCCTTCATCAGCATCATCAGGTGAAGCGGATCAGTCGGCGACTCCTCGAACCCGTACTGCGCGTACCACGACTTCGCACGCTCATGCTTTGCGTGGACGAGGAGGACGCGAACACCGATCGCGTCAGCGGCCTCTACACACCGAAGCAGGACGTCTTGTAGAAGCGATCGTCCCAGGCCGACGCCCTGGTGTCGGTGGTCCACGGCGAGGCGGGCAAGCAGAACCGCGGGCACCGGCCGGCGAGACGGCTGCCCCTTCTTCGCCCGCTCGATCGCGTCTGCGGGCTCCACCTGGGCGGCGGCCAGAGCGTAGTAGCCGACCACCATGGCGTCGTCGTCCGTCGTGACGACGAACACGCGCGCCGATTCGGACGCGTTCGCCGCGCGAGCATGTTTCTTGAGCCACTCGTCGAGTGCGGGCTCACCGCACGCGAACTCGTCGAGCTCGTGATGGCGCGCGAGCGGCTCCGGCCGCCGATAGGCCACTGGGTTACTGGAAGACGCTCGGCTTCGCGAACAGCTTGGTCAGTCCGGGATTCTCCTGAGGCGGGCGGTCGAGCAGCTCCACGAACCGCGTCCATTGCTCATCCTCGAGAACGAAACGCGTACGGTCGCCTAGCACGCGGTCGGCTTCGACAACCGCTGCCTCGACTACAAAATCAGTGAGTGTGCGGTGGGACGCGTCTGCGGCCCGACGGACGAACTCGTCGGCCTGTGCCTCTACGCGGAACTCCCAACGATCTGTTGCTCGAGCTACCTTCGCCATACCAGCAGTGTACGGACAATGTACGTACACGTCAAGGTCCTTACCACCGGACACGGGAATCGGACATCGATCCGCGTCCTCCCGAAAAATCGGGATTTGCAGGAGCTATGGAGGCGGCGGGAATCGAACCCGCGTCCGACGTATCCGACGGCGACTCAGAAGGGGAATCGGACTTAGCAAGCCCTGACGCAGGGCAAAGCGCGTCAGAGAGCAGTCACGAACTAGCTCCTAGAGCCGACGACCCGTGCTGCGAACAAGGGCCGTCAGGAACAGCTGCGACTCGGCCTGGTGGTGCAGGCGATGAGCCGTCGGGCTGACCTTAGCTCCGCCGGCCAGCTGCGGCTACTCGAGGGCCCGCATCAGACTGACCGGCCACGTCGAGCTCGCTATGTGCACGTCCACACGGCGGAAGAACAGGCCTCGTTCGCGCGGTCGCAGGCGATCATCTTGCAGATTCGGCCCGACTGGCTCGCCCCGGACGAGCGGTTGTGTCCCGGTGGGTGCGACAAGGTGATTCGTGGCGAGGCCCGACACTGCGGCCGGCGCTGGTGCGATGCGGTGAGGCCTGTTTGGGGTCGCGCCGTGGGCGAGATCGTCCGCGCTGCTCTTTCCGCGTACTGCGACCTCTACGGCGGCGACGGGCGGGTTCTGTCGACAGTCCTGACCTGCACGCATAAGCCGGGTTGGTGGGATACGGCACGCTGCGGGCATCCCGCCGATGGTTCGCGCTGTTCAGGCCCGTCTGGTTGCAGGGTGCGGCCGGAGATCGAGGAACGTGAGCGAAAGCTGTTCCCGGCTCGCTCCCGCGCGGCCAAAAAGATGGCTCGCACCGAGGCGCTGCGAAAGCTGCGGCGTGCCGGCTATGACGTCGGCAAAGAGCGGGCGAAGCGCCTCGGAGTGCTGATCTCAGTGGTGGAGGATCAACAGCGGGGTCTTCCGCATGAGCACGTCGTGTGCCCGCACACCACCGCGCTGGAGATCGCGTTTACTCGGTCCTTCTTCGATGCTCTCCCCCGTGCGGCTCGTCACCACCAGCTAGGACACACAGACCGTTATCGGTATGCAGTCACCAAGCAGGGGCGCTATCACGCGCGACAGTTCCATGGCTATCTCGGCAAGCTTGCCCGCTACTTGGCGAAATCCGCGTCAGCCGGTGAGTTCCTGCGAATGCATCACGGCGAGCGGGTGTTCTACGTTGCGCCCTGGCTCTCCAAGCTGTCGGGGCTCACGATGACCGTCACTCGGATTTGCCGGCGTGTCTGGGCCGCACGCCTCGGCTACTGCGACATGCCGAAGGTGCCGGCGGAGCTCGTGGGTCGAGTCGAACGCTTAGTCGGGCCGCTGGTCGCTGCTCCCGCCGCACCATGAGCCGGACGCGGCGGCGGCGCCCCTGCCGACAGGCAGAGGCGGCGGCGCGGCCGGCTCATACCGCCGGGGGACGATTTCGGCGCAACTGCATCGCCCAGTCAATGCCTTGCCCGCTCCGAACCGGGTGGGGGACGCTCTCGGTCAGGCCTTCGCTAAGTGCTGGAGAGGGCGAGTCAGCGCAACGTTGTGTGCACAAAGCGATGAGGAATTTCAACGCTGGCTTGTCCACAGAGTCCGTGTTCTTATCCACAGGCTGTTAGTGTCACGGGTGCTGTCCACAGCAGCGCAGGTGATCCGAGGCGGTTGGTTTGCGGCTAGTTCTCTTCGCGGGGCATTTCGTCCCCACGTCAGGCCACCAGGTCGGATTAGAGATGGCTCCGCCCTCGCGTCCGCGTTTGCGAAAAAGCGCGAGCGGAGCCGTCGGACTGCCTCGGCCCCAAAAACCCTGGCCGCTCCACAGCTGGCCAGGGCACGAGAAAGGAGCACTTGATGAGGAAGTCCTTGAAGCTGACTTTAGCGATGGCCGTGTTTGCGTGCGCGGCCCTCACGTCGTGTTTGCGTGCGCGGCCCTCACGTTCTGGGCCGCAGCGGCCTCGGCGACGTCAGGGGCGCACTTCATGTCGGCAACAGGAAGCGTCAACAACAGCGGCGCGCTCGTCGTCTCCTGGGACGAAGCAGGTGTCGGCCAGGAGCAGGTGAACTACGTGCTCACCGCTGACAGCACTGCTACCTATGCCTGCATCAACGGCGGTGGCAACCATCCGAAGGCAGCCAACAAAGCGTCCTTCGCCGGGCCGGTCACTTCACCGAGTGTTGGCTTCCTGCCACAGAACGGGCGGGTACGGGGAAGCATTGCTGTCGGCCCGATCTCGGCCGATGGCTTCTCCTGCCCGGGTGGACAGAGGCTCGTCCTTGCGTCCGTCAGTTACACGAACATCGTGCTCACGGACACTACGAACAACGTCTCGACCAGTGTCGCCGACACATCGAGAACGTTCTTTGACGTCTGATCGACCAACCTAGGCGTCCTGACGCCAAACGTCCGACCGGTGGCATTCGCGCCGGGGCCTGTGGCCCCGGCGCAACTTCAATCTGGTACTGAAGCCCTGCCCTCACTCATTCTGAAAACGAGTTCTGACATGGAGCAAAAGGTCAAGGGTGAGGCTCGGTCGAGTGGTTGTCCTCTCGGCCTGGAGCAGCGGATCGTCCGGAGCAGCGACGGTGGATCAGACTGACATTCGCGGGTCGGGACCGCATGACTGGGAACCGTAGACTGACATTCGCGGGTCGGGACCGCATGACTGGGAACCGTCGGGAGCTGCCTCGGTCTTAGGTCGCGGGTCACCGGCGGGCGGTGCCGCAAAGAACTGTCGAGGGTTCTCCGTGTGGTCGGACGCATCCGCTGCTCGAGGTCGAGAGGCTTGACGATCAGGTGGTCCGAAGTGGTTGCTCGGTCGCGATCGCCCAGACGAAGCCGGCGAGCTCACGGGCGCAGGCGACGACGATCTTCTGCTGCGGCTTGCCGCGGCCGGCCATCCGCTGCCAACGCTGGTAGAGCCGCTGCTGGCAGCGCCAGGCGCGCTCAAGCACGACTGCGTCTTGGCCGCGTTGGCGGCGGGCGAGGTCGTAGCCGACCTTCGGCCGTCGCCGTGCGTGCCAGGCCGACTCGACCAGCAGCCGAGGCACGTGGCTATTGCCGACCTTGGTGATCGAGCCCTGTCGGCGTTTCTCGCCGCTGGAGTGCTCCGAGGGTACGAGCCCGACGAAGGCCATGAACTCGGCCGCGCTGCGGAAGCGGTTGAAGTCGCCGATCTCGGCGACGAGCGCGAGCGCGGTCAGCGTGTCGATGCCGCGCAGGCAACGCAGCCGTGCGACCAGCTGCCGCCACGGCTCCTGCTCGGCGGTCTCACGGATCGCGCGCTCGAGCTGCTCGATCCGTGCGTCGACGAGATCGAGCGCGTGCAGGTAGCTGTCGAAGGTGAGCTGCTCGGCGACGAACTCGAACCGCTGCTCACCGAGCCACTTGCGCCGGACCACGGTCCAGGAGCTGGTCGGCAGGATTCGGCCGTGCCGCAGGCAGAACTTCGACAACCGGTGCCGGTCGCGCATCCGGTCAAGGCGCGCGTCCTCGCGGGCACGCACCAGATCACGGGCAGCTTCGTGCTCTGGTGAGGGGACGTGGATCGGCTCGAGCAGGCCGCCGGCGAGCAGACGCGCAAGCTTGCGCGCGTCACGCGGATCGGTCTTGACCCGATCACCGGGCCGCTGCGGCACCAGCCCCGGCGCGACCACGGTGCAGTCGACCCCGCGGTCGACGAGATGCCGATAGAGGCCGAAGCCGGTTGGGCCCGCCTCGTAGCAGCAGCGCACCGACGGCCAGCGGCGCAGCAGCCGCTCCACCTGCTCCTCGTCGTAGGGCAGCGTCCGCTCCTCCAGCAGCTCGTCGGCGCGGACCGCCGCCAGCCGGATCGAGCGAGCGTGAACGTCCAGCCCAACCGCTACCGTCATCGTAGAGTCGTACACGGTCGGCGACCTCCGTATGTGGCTCTACCGGGCCAAACCCCGGCAACCCACGACAGATGCGCAGGCGCCGACCACTCTCCGCCAGCAACCGGACGCCGCAGCCCGCAGGGCCACAGCTCCATCCTGTCTT
>WNGB01009571.1_pt1 | contig 28578 bp, 18 predicted proteins | sample 5400681 | NCBI WGS metagenome assembly WNGB01 (sample SAMN13153367, study PRJNA577476) | soil metagenome | isolation source: 115 cm soil or saprolite under grassland replicate 2 | place: USA:California | collected 2016-06-15
TCCTACGACGTGACCCTCACCGTCACTGATGCGGACGGCACTTCCTCGAGCTATACGCTCCGGCAGCGGATCCTGAACGCTCCCGCGGCCGCGGCCACGAACGCACCCACGGAGCCCAACGAGGCGCAGAGCGCGACCTTCAACGACACGACACCCTCTCCCCCCGACGGCGCGATCGTCCAGCGACGTTGGACGTGGGGTGACGCCACCGCGGACACGACCACCACCGCCGTCAGCACCACGCACGTCTTCGCGGACAACGGCACCTACAACGTCACCCTCGAGGTGACCGATACCTGGGGCCAGACGGCCGTCGTCACCCGTCCGGTGGTGGTCAGGAACGTCGCTCCCACCGCCTCCGCCGGACCGGACTGGCGCTGGCGAGAAGATCGCGCGTTGCTCGTGACGCCCACCGTCGCCGACGCCGCCGGCACGCGCGATCCCCTCACCTGCTCGTGGGCCTTCGGCGATGGTTCGGCGGGGGCGTCCGGCTGTCCCTTCAACCACACCTACGCGGACACCGGGACGTACACGGCCACCCTCACCGTGAGCGACGGGGACGGCGGCTCGGCCACGGACTCCTTCACCGTCGAGGTGATCGAGAAGGAAGCGCCATCCGGTGGCGGTGGCTCGGGCTCCGGCGGCGGCACCGGCTCGGGCAATGCGTCCCGGGACTACACCTACACGCTCGACGCCGATTTCGAGCTGGGCACCCTGCTCAACCTCAACCACGACACCCCGGGCAACGACCAGCTCCAGCTCAACAAGCAAGCGAAGCCCTTCCCGTTCGTGTACATCGCGAACTCCGCCCGCGGCACCGCAGTCCGGATCGACGTCGAGACCGGCGTCATCCTGGGCGAGTACTGGACGTCGCCCGCCAACCGCGCCAAGGATCCTTCGCGGACGACCGTCGACAAGCTCGGGAACGTCTGGGTCACCAACCGGGCGGAGGCGGAGACGCGCACGCTCGACGGCGTCAGCACGCAGTGGGGTTCCGCCACGCGGATCGGCCTCATCGTGGGCGGGACGCGCTCGAACGCGGACGGCGCGCCGAATGCGCTCGGCGAATACCTCAAGGAACATCCTGGGCTGGCCGAACACGAGTGGCGTCGACCACGACGGCGGGGTCGAGACGGCCCTCGACGAGTGCATCCAGTTCTACGTGCGCGTGCGCGGCATCAACACGCGCACGGTCGCCATCGACGCCAACAACGATGCCTGGATCGGCGGCGCCAACAACTGGCACGAGAAGGTGGACGGCGAGACCGGCCAGCGCGTGCCGGGGACCGCGTTCAGCCTCGGCTGTGGCGGCTATGGCGGGCTCATCGACGGCAACGGGATCCTCTGGTCAGCGCGCTACGGCAGCGGCCTCCTCCGCTACAACACCACCACCCGGACGGGGGTGTGCCTCGGCAACGCCCATGGCGACTACGGCCTCGGCGTCGATCCCGTCGCCGGCCACATCTGGCACACCATCCTCAACGGCTCGGCGGTCGTGAAGCTCAACCCGGCGGCGACGACGCCGGCGACGATGGAGATCGCGCGTTATCCCCATGGCAACCCCGACGCCCAGGGCGTCGCCGTGGACGCCAAGGGCAACGTCTGGGTCTCTCATGCGCTCTACAGCGCCACCACCATCGGGCGCGTCCGCACGGACGGCCTCTTCCTCGGCACTCCCTACCTCGGTCCCGGCTCGAGCGGGCCGACGGGAGTGGCCGTCGACGCCAACGGCAAGGTCTGGGCCGCGAACTACAACACGAGCAACGCCTCCCGCATCGACCCGGAGATCGGCCAGAAGATCGCGGGTACGGTCCCCAGCGGCTGGTACGACCTCAGCGTGAACCTCGGCGCGGGCGCCAACCCCTACAACTATTCGGACATGACGGGGGCCGTGGCCATCGGCGCCGCTTCCCCCTCTGGCTTCTGGTCGATCAAGCAGGACGCGACGACGCCGGGTACGGTCTGGAAGAAGATCTGGTGGGACGGCTCCATGCCCGGCGGCACGTCGATCACGGTCGAGGCGCGCGCGGCCGATACGCAGACCGAGCTCCCCTCCCGGCTGTTCGTCGCCGTCGCCGACGGCGTGGCGCTCTCCGGGATCGTCGGCCGCTTCATCGAGGTGCGGGCGACGCTCCAGACGACGGACCGGGTCGCCACCCCGATCATCACGGACATCCGCATCAGCGCGAACACGCCGCCGGTGGCGAACAACGGCGCCCTCGAGACCAACCGGGACACGCCGGGCACGATCGGCCTCACGGCCACGGATCCCCAGGGCGACACGCTCACCTACCAGCTCGTGGAAGCGCCCGTTCACGGCAGTGTCACGCTCGTGGGCAGTGTCGCGACGTATACGCCGAACACCCGCTACGTCGGTCCGGACAGCTTCACCTTCAGGGCGACGGACGGCGAAGCGGCGTCGAACGTCGCCACGATCTCCGTCACCGTGCTCCAGACGAACGAGCCACCCGTCGCCGGCGATCTGGCCGTGACGACCGCGGAGGACACACCGCTGGAGGTAGTGCTTCCCGCGACCGATCCCGACGGCGACCACCTCACCGTGACCTACACGCAGCCGGCCCACGGGTCGTTCGACGGGACCACCTACACGCCGGCGGCGAACTACCACGGCCCGGATTCCTTCGCCTACACCGCCACCGATCCCGATTCCGAGAGCGACGGCGGCACCGTCTCGATCACGGTGACCCCGGCCAACGACGCCCCGAACGTCAACGACGTGCCCGTGCAGACGGACGAGGACACGGCCCTCCCCATCGCTCTAGCCGGGACCGATGTCGACGGCGATCCCCTCGTCTTCACTAGCACCGCTCCCGGCCACGGCACGTTCGCCGGCGGCGTCTACACGCCGGCCGCGAACTACAACGGGCCCGATTCGTTCACCTACACGGCGAACGACGGCAACGGCGGCACCGATACCGCCACCGTCACCATCCTCGTCCGGCCGGTGAACGACGCCCCCGTCGCCGGCGACCAGGCCGTCGAGACCGACGAGGACACTCCGCTCGCGATCACGCTGGCCGCGACCGACGTCGACGGCGACGAGCTCACGTATGCAGTGGGGACGGGGCCGCAGCACGGATCCTGGGACGGCTCCACGTACACACCGGCCGCGAACTATCACGGAGAGGACGCATTCACGTTCACGGTCGTGGACGGCCACGGCGGCTCGGCCACCGGCACCATCCAGATCACGGTGCGCCCGGTCAATGACGCGCCCAACGTGGACGACCTGACGCTCGAGACGGACGAGGACAGGCCATTCCCGATCGCGCTCACCGGAACGGACGTCGACGGCGATCCTCTCGTCTTCAGCAGCACCGAACCGGCCCACGGAATCTTCAGCGGCGGCATCTACACACCCGCGCCGAACTACAACGGGCCCGACTCGTTTACCTACACCGCGAACGACGGCAACGGCGGGACTGACACCGCGACCGTCACCATCACCGTCCGGCCCGTCAACGACGTCCCTGTCGCGCGTGACCAGGCCGTCACCACACCTGAGGACACGCCGCTGGTCGTTACGCTCACCGGCAGCGACATCGAGGGCGATGCGCTGGCCTTCACCATCGTGGGCGCGCCCGCCCACGGCACGTTCACCGGCACGCTGCCGACCTTGACGTACACGCCGGGGGCCAACTTCAACGGGAGCGACGTCTTCACGTTCATCGTGAACGACGGGCGTGCGGACTCGAGCCCGGCCACGGTCACGGTCAGCGTCACCCCCGTCGACGATCGGCCCGTGGCGAACGGCCAGACCCTCACGACGCCCGAAGATACCCCGCTCCCCGTCACGTTAACCGCGAACGACGTCGACGGCGATCCCCTGGCCTTTACGGTCGTGACCGTGCCGGCCCACGGCACGCTTATCGGCGCCGCGCCGAACCTCACCTACACACCGGCGGCCAACTACAACGGCCCGGACGCGGTCGTCTTCCGGGTCAACGACGGCTACTCCGATTCCAACCTGGCCACGGTGGCGATGACAGTGACGCCGGTGAACGACCCTCCACGTTGCGATGCGGCGACGATCGCCGGGTCACAGATCTGGCCTCCGAACCACGAGCTGATACCGCTGCAGATCCAGGGCCTTTCCGACGTGGACGGGGACGCGGTGACGGTGCAGGCCACCGCCGTCCGCCAGGACGAGCCGTTGAACGCCGCCGCCGACGGGAACACCGCCATCGACGCGATCCTGTTCCCGCTGCAGGTCCGGTCGGAGAGCTCGGGCCAGGGCGACGGCCGCGTCTACCACATCAGCTTCCGCGGCATGGACGGCCAGGGCGGGATCTGCACGGGCGTGGTCCGGGTGTGCGTGCCCCACGACCAGTCGCCGCCGGTGGACTGCGTCGACGGCGGGCCGCTGTTCGATTCGACCGCGCCCTGAGAGCGCGCGGTCCGGCCGCCCTCGAGCTCAGGGCAACTGGACCGGCGGCGGGTGCGTTCCGTTGAACAGCGTGCCGATCACGCTCCGGCAGGAACACCTCCCCTAGCCGGCCGGGAGGATGCGTGTCAATCGAGGCCCTTGACGCTCCGGTCAGGGAGGGGTAGTGTCGCTGGCACTTCACCTCTGATACACCACCGACCCCCAGGTAGGCCCTCTCCTTCCGGAGGACGCCATGCTGATCGCCAGGGTCGTCGTGGAGACGCTGCCGGGACAGGTGCGCATCGTCGCCGATCGGATGGCGCTCCTGAGCGGCATGGGGTCACTCTGCACCGAGAGCGACCATCGCCTCATCGCCGACTGGAAGGTCCCGAGCACCGGCACCACCGAGGGCATCTCGGAGGTGCTGCAGGCCATGAACCCCGAGATCGTCGTGGTCTACCCGTCGCTCGTGAGCGAGGAAGACTAGCCAATCCCATCAGGCGAGGAGCGAACCATGGCAACCGAGATCACCGTCGGAATCGCTGGCGCCGCCGGCGACGGACTGGACCGCACGGGCGACACCCTGGCCCGCACCGCGGCCCGGCTGGGGCTGCACGTCTACACCTACAACAGCTATCAATCGCTCATCCGCGGCGGCCACACCTGGCTGCGCCTGCGGCTGTCCGAGGAGAAGATCGACAACCACGGCGACCATCTGACCGTCCTCGTGGCCCTCAACCAGGACGGCCTCGAGCGGCATGCCCGCGAAGTGGAGGCGGGCGGCGCCATCATCTTCAACGGCGCGCGCCTGCACTGCGACCCCGTGCTCGTCCCGAAGGGTGTCACCCTCGTCCCCCTCCCGGTGCCAGACCTGACCGCGAAGCTGGGCAAGCTCCTGCCCGTCATGCAGAACACGGCCGCGCTGGGGGCGCTGCTGCACCTCGCCGGCTTCGAGCTGGAGGCGACGGCCGAGATCCTGCTCGAGACCTTCAAGAAGAAGGGACAGGAGATCATCGACCAGAACGTCGGCGTGCTGCGCGCGGGGTACGAGCACGCGGCGCGCACCGCTGCCACCCTGGGCCACCGCTGGAGCTTCAGCCGCAAGCGGCGGCCGGTGGTGACGGGGAACCACATGATGGCGCTGGGCGCCGTCGCGGGCGGATGCAAGTTCTACTCCGCCTATCCCATGAGCCCGGCCTCGTTCATCCTCCACTGGCTGGCCGCGCACAGCGAGAAGCTCGGCGTGGTGGTCAAGCAGTGTGAGGACGAGCTGGCCGTGGTCAACGTCGCCATCGGGGCCGGGCACGCCGGCGTGCGGTCGATGTGCGCCACCTCCGGCGGAGGCTTCGCCCTCATGAGCGAGGCCATCGGGATGGCGGGCATGCTCGAGACCCCGGTGGTGGTCGTGAACGTACAGCGCGGCGGCCCGTCGACCGGCCTGCCCACGAAGAGCGAGCAGGGCGACCTCAACCAGGTGTTCGGGGCCTCCCAGGGCGACTACCCGCGCGTGATCATCGCGCCCCGCGACGCCACCGACTGCTTCCATTCCACGGTCGAGGCCCTCAACCTGGCCGAGAGCTTCCAGCTCCCGGTGACCCTCCTCTCCGACCTCCTCCTCGGCGAGCATCGCTCGACCATCGATCCCGAGGCAATCTCGAGCGACGTGCCCATCGAGCGCGGTGAATGGGTGACGGCGCCCACTCCCGACGACGCGGCGAACGGAGGCTACAAGCGCTACGCGCTCACGCCGTCGGGCATCTCGCCGCGCGCGCGTCCCGGGCGCGCCGGCTGCATTCACGTGTCGGGCACGGACGACCACGACGAGTACGGCGTCCTCATCAGCGACGAGCACACCAACCCGGCCATCCGCCGGAAGATGCACGAGAAGCGGATGCGGAAAGTGGAAGGGGTGCGGGCACGGCTGCAACCCCCCGTTCTCGAGGGCCCGGCCCAGGCCGACGTCACGCTCGTCGGCTGGGGCTCGACGTGGAGCGTGATCCACGAGGCGGCCGAGCAGCTCAACCGCGGCGGCGTGGCCACGAGCCAGCTCCACTTCAAGTACCTGTATCCCTTCCACGACCGTGAAGCGCGCGCCATCCTCCAGGGCTGCCGGCGCACGGTGGTGGCCGAGAACAACTTCACGGGCCAGTTCGCGCGCCACCTGCGCGCGGAGACCGGCTTCACCGTCGACCACGTGCTCGTGCGCTACGACGGCGAGCCCTTCGAGCCGGCCTGGATCGCGCAGCGCGTCCGGGACTTCCTCGAGGGCCGGCCCGTCGACCTCCAGGTCGCGGAGCACGAGGCGCGGGAGATGGCGTACCACCACATCCGCATCCACATGCACGACCGCGCGCGGCCGGCCCGCCTGCAGGCGGTGGCGGGGAGCGGATACGGCGAACCCCTGTGGGTCGTGGAGCTGGTCGACCGCAACGACGGAAAGCCGGAGGGGATGCTCATCATCGGCCGGGACACCGGTTCCAACTACGGCTGGCATCCGGGGGACCCCAGCCTGCTGGGGGAGACGGCGACGGCGGAGTTCGTGACCAGCCTGGGCGCTTCGTACCGGGCCAACCATTCCGGCGGCGACGCGGGCGCCCGCGTGCCGCAAGACCGTACGTACTAGGGGAGCGACCCATGGCCACAACGGAACTGACGCTCAAGAGCCTCGACGGACCGGTCGATCCCGATTGGTGCCCGGGGTGCGGCGACTTCGGGGTCCTCAAGTCCATCAAGGAGGCCATCGTCGAGCTGCGCATCCCCTCCCACGAGGTCCTCATCGTGTCGGGCATCGGGTGCTCGTCGAACCTGCCCGGATTCATCCACGCGTATGGCGTGCACAGCCTGCACGGACGAGCGGTGCCCGTCGCGACCGGAGCCGCGCTGGCCAACCACGCGCTGCACGTGATCGCGGTGGGCGGAGACGGCGACGGCTACGGCATCGGCATGGCCCACTTCATCCACGCCATGCGCCGCAACCTGAACCTCACCTACATCGTGATGGACAACGAGATCTACGGCCTCACCACGGGCCAGGCCTCCCCCACCACGACGGAGGGGCACAAGACCAAGAGCACGCCCCGCGGCAACGTGGAGAAGCCGGTCCAGCCCCTCGCCCTGGCCCTGGCCACGGGCGCGACCTACGTGGCCCGCGGCTTCTCGGGCGACCAGAAGCACCTCACGAAGCTCGTGGCGGGCGCCATCGCGCACAAGGGTTTCTCGCTCATCGACGTCTTCAGCCCGTGCGTGACCTTCAACAAGGTCAACACGTATCAGTTCTTCAAGGAGCGGGTCTACAAGCTGGAGGACCAGAAGGGCTACGACACCTCCAGCCTCATGGGGGCCATGGAGAAGGCGCTGGAGTTCGGGGCCCGCATCCCGATCGGTCTCCTCTACAGCCTGGACAAGCCGACCTACGAAGACACCGAGCCCGTGCTCAGCCGGGGCCCGCTGGTCGATCAGCCGCTGGGCGTCGATGCGCGGACGTTCGAGGAGATCCTGGCCGAGACGATGTAGCGCTCGTTTCCCGGTGCCTGGCCGGGAGCGCCCGCGCTCACGGGAAAGAAACCAGACCAACGATCTGGGTCCTCACGGCGTCGGGCCGTGGGTCTGTCTCGCGACGGTTTGACTGTACGTGATTTGCGTACGATGGTTCGCCTCTTGGAGAGGCGCAGGACCGGAGAGACCGTTCGGATCATCAACCGCGTGTTCTGAAGCCCCCAGCGGGCGATTCCGGCGGCGGCACGTGGGTCTCAGCGCGATGCCCTGGTGAGAACGACGATCGTACGCGATCTGAGTACAGTCACTTGCCCTCGCGAGATACCCGTCCCGCCGACCCACGGGCGCACCAATGTGACCGCGTTTCGTCGCGGCTAGATGCTCCAATGGGTACTCGTTCCGGAACGGGTTGAGCGTGCCGGACTCACCCGCTCCAGAACGGGGTGACGCAGGTTCGCCGCGTGATCCTGAAGCTCCTGCTCGGGGGGCATGAGATGTACGGCCTGGAATTGGTCGGCGCCTCCCGACGCCGCCTCAAGCGGGGAACGGTGTACGTGACCCTGCAGCGAATGGAAGAGAAGGGATACGTGCGGTCCCGGCTGGAGGCGCGTTCCGAAGGCACCGCCGGGCTGCCCCGTCGCCTTTACGAGGCCACGGCAAGCGGCCGTCGGCTGTTCGAGCTCTGGACGATCGTGCGCGCGAAGCTCAGCCTGGAGCCGGCGTGAGGCCGCCCTTCGACGATCTCCCCCGTTTGCCGGGATGGCGGCTGCGGCGGCTGGCCCGGAAGTTCTGCTCGCCCGCGACGATCGAGCACCTCGTCGATCCGATCGTGGCGGACCTGCAGCACGAGTGGATCGGGGCCGGCCAGCGGTCGCCCCTGATCCGAGCCTGGGTGCGGGTGAGCGGATACGCGGCCTTTGTGAAGGCACTCGCGTTGCACATGGCATTGACCTGGAGCGGACATCTCATACAGAACGCTTTCGGCGCGACGGCCGAGGAACGCGCCTTCCATCGCCGCGCGGGAGTCGGCACGCTGGCCGCACTCGCGACGTCGACGGCGTTGGTGACCCTGTACGGCATTTGGATCAACGCGCGTTCGCTCGTGGACCTGATGACGCATCAGCGCTGGCCGGGTCCCCCGACCGTCGCCGAGGTCCTGCCCGACGCCCTCGGGATTGCCATGAATCCGCACGGGCTGTTCCTGCTCGTGCCATGTTTCCTGGTGGGTACCTTTCCGCCGAGCCTCATGTTGGGGATCTTCCTCGGCGTTCGTCCCGCCGGCGCGGCAGGGTTCACCGCCCTCCGGCCGTATCTGCGCGGCGTGGCCGGCGTCTCGCTCGCCGTGACCCTCTTCGTCTTTGGCCTCGCCGGATGGATCGTCCCCGAGCTGGGCCAGCGCTACCGGGAATTCCTCACCGCGTCCATCCTGCACACTGCAGTCAAGTCGGGCACACCCGCCAAAGACACGGCCGAGCTGTCATTGCCCGAGTTACGCGCTCCGGCGCACGCGGAGGACGCGGCAGCCCGAAGCGAGGCATCGCGGCGCTACTCTGTCGAATGGCACCGCCGCCTCGCCTGGGCCGTCGCCTCGCTTGGCTTCGCTCTCGTCGGGCTGGGGCTGAGCGCGCTGCGCCGCTTGTCGACGACCCGCCAGATCACCACGATCACACTGGCGGCGACCGTCTTCTACTACTGGGGTGCCCTTCATGTCTCCGCTCGCGCCCTGGACGTGGCACCATCCAGCCCATTCGTGGTGGCCTGGAGCCCGGACATCTTGCTCGCGCTCGTCGCCGCGGCGCTGATCCTTCGCGCCCACCGGCAGGCGATGCCCCTCGTGACCGCCTGACCCTTCGCCGATCCCTTCGTTCTGGAACGTTACAGAACGGGTGCCACCCGAGTAGAATCTCGCCCGTCCGTGACCGCTCCCAACCAGATCGAGCACCCCGACGGCCGCGTCGAGGTCGTCGACACCTCGCGCATCGAGAAGAGCCCGCTCTACAACCACGACCTCGCGCCGGTGCCGGTGTCGCGGCGCAACTGGACGACCTACAACTACGCGGCACTGTGGATCAGCATGGCGCACTGCATCCCGACCTACATGCTCGCGTCCGGCCTGATGGCCACGGGCATGAACTGGTGGCAGGCCCTCATTACGATCCTGCTCGGCAACACGATTGTCCTCATCCCGATCCTGCTGAATTCGCACCCGGGCACGAAGTACGGTATCCCCTTCCCCGTCTTCGCCCGCGCCGCCTACGGCACGATCGGGTCGAACCTTCCCGCCATCGCCCGCGCCCTGGTGGCCTGCGGATGGTTCGGCATCCAGGCCTGGATCGGCGGCGAGGCCCTGAACACCTTCTTCAAGGTGATCATCCCCGGCTGGCCCACCCTGCTGGGCAGCGGATTCGGCGGCCACACCACGACGGAGTGGTTCTCGTTCCTGCTGTTCTGGAGCATCAACATCTTCATCATCTACCGCGGCATGGACCTGCTGCGGAAGGTCGAGAACTGGGCGGCGCCCTTCGTGCTGGTGATGGCGGCCGTTCTGCTGGCATGGGCGATCGACAAGGCCAACGGCCTCGGACCCCTGCTGAGCCAGCCGGGCAAGCTGCATACGCTGCGCGAGTTCCTGCCCGTGTTCATCCCGTCCCTGACGGGCATGATCGGCTACTGGGCGACGCTGTCGCTCAACATGCCCGACTTCACCCGCTTCGGACGCAGCCAGCGCGAGCAGGCCCTTGGCCAGGTCGTCGCGCTTCCCACGACCATGTTCGTCTTCGCGGCCATGGGCGTGATGATTACCAGCGCGACGGTGATCATCTACGGCGAGGCGATTTGGGACCCCATTCAACTCGTCGGTCGGTTCAAGGCGCCCATCGTGGTGGCGATCTCGATGTTCACGGCGGTCGTGGCCACCCTCGCCGTCAACATCGCCGCCAACGTCGTCTCTCCGGCCAATGATTTCGCTAACGCGTTCCCGCGCGCAATTGACTTCAAGACGGGCGGGCTCATCACCGGCTTGCTTGGAATCGCGATGATGCCCTGGAAGCTCATGGCCGATCCGCACCTCTACATCCTGAGCTGGCTGGTCGGCTACTCGGGCGGGTTGGGATCGATCGCGGGCGTGCTGATCGCGGACTACTGGATCGTGCGCCGCAAGCGGCTGCGTCTCGAGGACCTATACCTCGCGGACGGCGCGTACGGCGGATGGAACTGGCGGGCGATCGTGGCCACGCTCGCCGGCTGCGCGCTGGCCTGGGGCGGCCTGGTCATCCCCGTGCTGAAACCCCTCTACGACTACGCCTGGTTCGTGGGCTTCGGCGTGTCCTTCGTCCTCCACGTCGTTCTCATGCGCGCGCGGCCCGACCGCGAGAGCGCCGCCGCCGCGGCGTAGCGGTCGGCTACGGACAGTTCTCCGCGACCTCGCGCACCTTCTTGCGCAGCGCGTCGAGCGTCTGCTGGCCGGTCGAGGTCTGCACCTTGCGCTGGGCTTCGTCCAGGCGCGCGTTGGCGGCGGGGATGAGCGGACGTGCGGCGTCGCAGTCACCGGCGGCGCGGATCACCTCGTTGGCGGCGGCATTGGCCTCGTGCATCACGTTGATGTCCTGCTCCATCGCCTTCACCACGGCGCCCACCCCCGACGGCGAGGGCGAGGGTGCGGGTTTGCCCATGCCGCAAGCCACGAGCACGAGCCCGAGCAGGGCGGACACGACGGGGCGCGCACGCTTCACTTGATCGCCTCTCCCCCTTCGATCCGCGTGAGGAAGCCGATCAGCGTCGGCTCCTTCTGGCCGAGGGCCTTCGCCTTGCGCCCGTGGTCGATGAAGTTCTTCGAGTCCTTGAGGCCGAAGTAGGCCCAGGCCAGGAGGCTCTCGACCTGCATGTTGTTCGGCGCGACCGCCCCCGCCTTCTCCAGGGCCGCGATCGCGTCCTTGTAGCGCTTGGCGACGACCTGGGCCTGGCCCAGGTAGATCCAGGCGTCCGCCCGCTTGTAGTCGGGCGAGCTCGTCACCTTGGTCAGCTCCGTGACCGCGCGGTCGGCCTGGTTGGCCTGGGCGAGAGCGGCGCCGAGCTGGACACGATAGTCGACGTTGGCCGGCTCCGCCGCCACCGCCTTCTCATAGGGGCCGATCGCGGCCGCCGCGTCGCGCTTGAGCATGTGCTGCACGTAACCGAGCTGGTACTGGGCTTCCGCGCTGCTCGGATCGAGCTCCACCGCCTTCTGCAGCTCCGCGATCGCGGCCGGGATGTCGCGCTTGGCCGCATACGCGCGGCCCAGGCCCAGGTGGGCCACGGCCAGGTCCGGATTCTTGTCGCGCAGGGCGGTGAGGTCCTGGATGGCGAGGTCGGGCTGGTTCTGCGCCACGTACGAAAGGGCCTTGGCGACGGTCGCCTCCTGCACGACCCGCGCGGCGTCGGGGTCGGTCTCGGCCAGGGCGGCGGCGGTGGACGCATCCCCCAGCGCATCCGCCCCCCGGCCGGTGGCGATCTTCGCGCGCGCGGATTCCTTGTAGGCGTCGACGGCGCCGGGAGCGGCGGCAATCACCTTCTCCAGCAGCGGCAGCCCCTCCGCCGCGCGCCCGGTGCGGCGGAGCACCCGCGCCAGGCCCACGCTGGCGACGAGGTTGGATCCGTCCGCGCCTCCCGCCGCACGGTAGGCGGCTTCCGCTTCCGGCCATGCGTTGCGCGCCTCCTGGGCGCGGCCGACCGCGGCCTGCGCGTCCGCGCCCCCGGCCGCCGTGGCCTTCTGCGCGAGGGCGAGGGCCTCGTCGCCCTTGCCTTCCCGCGCGCGCAATCGCGCGAGCGCGATGAGGGGGAACGGGCCGTCCTTGTCGGCGGCGGCCGCCGCCTCCGCGGTGGCCGCGAACTCGGGCACTCCCCGCGTCTCCTGCACGAGCGCCAGCCGGCCCAGGGCCTCGCCCTTCCCCGCCGCCGTCAGCTTCTCGCCCGCGCTCTTGTAGGCGTCCATGGCCGCGTCGAGGTCGTGCGTCGACTGCAGCAGGCGGCCGAGCTTCAGGGAGACGTCGCCGGACGCGCTGGGCATCGCGGCCGCCTTCTCGAGCAGCTCCTTGGCCCCGGCGGCGTCGCCCGCCGCCGTCTTCTCGTCCGCCTGGCGGACGAGGTCTTCGGCGGAGACCCCGGCCTTGGCCGCCGCCTCCGGCTTCTTCTTGTCCTTCTCCTTGTCCTTGTCGGCCGCGGACGGCGAGACGAGCAGCAAGGCCAGCAGCCAGGCAGCGTGGGTCATGGCGACCTCCGGGGCAGGAATATCGGATCCTAGGCCCGGGCTCGCGTCCTCGTCAATGGGGGCTACAATCCCACCCTCATGGCGGAAAGCGACGACTCGCTCGACGGGCTGCGCGACGCCATCCGCCCCGCCGGGGGAGACGAACACCGCCACCGAGGACGAGAAGGAGGCGTTCACTGGCCAGCGCGATGGGCCAGGTGCGCCTCTCGTCGTCCCGCCCCATCCCGTTCCTCATGGAGCGGGCGCTCTACCTCGTGCGCGGCGGGCCGGAGGGGTCGTGGTGGGGCTATCGCTCCGCGGAGGACCCGAGCCAGTTCGCGCTGCCGTTCACGCGCAAGGCCCTCGTCCGGATGCTGCGCGCCGTCTTCGCCTGAGCATCAGTACCAGCCCAGCTCCGTCGCTCTCTTGAAGACGGCGAGGCCCAGCGTGCATCCGATGGCCAGCGCGGCGTAGGTGTTGACGAACGCGGCGGCCAGGCTTCCCGCGAACGGGATGAGGCCGAGCACGTAGGCGGCGACGGTCTGCGCGACGACGATGGCCAGATAGATGGCGAGCGCCTGCCAATAGGTGCCGCCCATCTTCTTGATGGTGTCGAAGCCGATCGTGGGGCTGAGGGTGGAGAGCATGCGCTTCGTCCGCGCGGCCACGGTGAGGGCGACGGGCAGATAGGCGACCATCCAGATCACGGCGATCACGATCCCGAGCATCACGATCGGGCCGACGATCGAGCCGCCCTCGCGTTGTGCCTCGAAGGGACTGGGCCCGGAGAACGAGTCTCCGCCGGTCAGGACGGAGGCGCCCGGGATCAGGAACACGAACAGGAAGAAGGGTCCCGCGCTGATCAAGAGCGCGGCCAGGCTCAGCCGCATCGAATGCGCGATCGCGGACGCGTCCCGGAAATCGGGCATGAGGTCGCGCACGCGTCCGACCGAGACTTTGGAGAGGGCGTGGAACGAGTACCAGGTCAGGACGACCTTCGAGAGCAGGGTCATGACGCCGGCGAAGCCCGCGAAGAGGCCGAAGAACCGGGTGAATAGAAGGCCGGCGAGGCCCAGGACCCAGGGGAACAGGGACAGCAGCACGAAAGCCCGCGTATCGCTCAGCGGATAGCCGGCGATCACCCCGATCTCGTCCATCATCGATCGCTCGAGCTGCCTGGCCTTGTCCTGCATCTCCTCGTAGGCCGCGGCGGCAACGCAGGGGCCTCCGCACGAGGGACAGGTCGCGGCGTCCTGGACCTTCTGCACGCAGGCGTCGCAGAAACCCTTCGCGCACCTCGGACAGACGTACTCACTGCGGACCTGTGGGTGGTTCTGGCAGCGGCGCCAGGGAACGGGGAGGGAGTGCGGGCGCTCCGCGGTGGCGGCGGTCGTGGCGATCGCGCCGCGGCCGGAGCGCGAAGCCGCCGGTCGCGCCACCGCAGCCGCGGCGGCCATCGGCCGGGCGGCCGGCGCGCCGGCGGGACGCGGGGGCAACGGCGGCGGCTTGAGGGTGACTCCCCCGGGATCGGCGGCGGCGAACGCCGCCGCGGCACGCGCGTTCGCGGCACGGATCTCCGCGACGCGATCCGCATTGGCGGCGGCGACCCTCACCACGCCGGTGCTCGGCCCCGGAGGATCGAGCGCCACGGGCGCCGCTCCCTGCGGGTTGGCCACGGATGCGATCGCGAACAGGTGACCGCAGCGGCACTTCGCCTTGAGGTTCGGCACGGCCGCCCTTTCCGGCGGCACCGTGATGACGTGCGCGCAGCTGGGACAGGCCACCTGCATGTCCGCTCCTCTCGCTGGACGGATTGTAGCGTCCGGGGACCACCGCGCGAGGTCCCCCGCGGGGGAGTGTGACGGGGCTTACCTTGTCGAGGCGACGGTGGCGACGGCGCTCGCGGGATCGGGCACGTCCAGCAGCGGGGCCTGCCCCGCGTCGTGGCGATACACGTCCGGGAGGAACCGCACCGTCCCGTCCGCGTCGACCCAGACGGTGAAATATCCGATCGAGACCGGAATCGGCTCCGGCAGCGACACCGTGCTCTCGCGACCGGCGTGCATGGCGGCCGTGATCCGTGCGGGCGACCATCCGGAGAGCCCGCTGAGCACCCAGCGCGCCAGGGCCTCCGGCTTCTCCAGACGCACGCAGCCGTGGCTGAAGGTCCGCCGCCGGCGGAGGAAGAGCGCGTCGTTCGGGGTGTCGTGCAGGTAGACGTTGAACGGGTTCGGCAGCTCGAACTTCACGAGGCCGAGTGAATTCCCCGCGCCCGGCCGCTGGCGGAGGGAGAGGTCCCGCGTGCCGCGCGTCCAGTCCACCCGCGCCGGATCCACGACCCGGTCGCCGCGGAGCACCTCCAGGTTGAGGCGGCGCAGGGTGCCGCGATCGCGGCGCACGGCGGGCATGGTCTCGTCGAGCGCGATGTTGGCGGGCACGTTCCAGTACGGGCTGAACACGACGGAGGTCATGTCCTGCACGAACACCGGCGTGGGCGAGTCCGGCTTGCCGGTGATGACGCGCATGGCCAGGCTCTCGCGGCCGCCCTCGTAGGCGTGCAGCTCGAAGGCCGGAATGTTCACCAGCAGCGAGCGCGCGGCCGGCGTCCGCTCCTGCCAGCGCCAGCGCTCCAGGTTGAGGGCGACTTGACGGATGCGGTCGTGCACGGAGCCGTCGAGCGCGGCCACCTCTTCCGGTCCGACCACTCCGCTCGCGCCCAGGCCGTGGCGGACCTGGAATCGCTTCAACGCCGCGGCGGTGGCGGGGTCGAAGACATCCCCGGCGGCCGCCTTCGCGTCGAGGTCGCCCCAGAACGCAAGGCGGGCGCGCAAGGCCCGGACGGCCACGCCGCGCGTGCCCGGGCGCAGCTCGAGGCCCGCGGGAAGGGCCGGAACCTCAGCCTCCGCCGCGGCCAGGGCGGCGTAACGTCGAAGAGCCTCGCGCAGCGCCGCGTATTGAGGATGGACAGGCCGAACGGCCGCGAGCGCCGCCTCGGGGCCGCTCTCCGCCGCGTGCTGGAGAACGGGCAGGACGTCGAACGACCGGGGACGCAGGCGCCAGAGGACGGTGACCCGGCTCGCGTCGACGCGCCCGTTCGCGAGGTCCGACGCGTAAAGGGCCAGGGCCGCAGTGAGCCCGACCTCGCGGGCCGCCGCGGCGTCCCCCAGCAGCGTGGGCTCGTAGCGGGCGCGATCGAGGCCTTCGTCAAGGACGTGGCCGAGCGCGTCCACCAGCCTCCGGCCGGCCGGCGTGAGCGTGGTGCCGGAAGTCCAGACCGGCTGATCCCCGCGCGCCGCGTAGAAGGCCTGGACCGCAGCCCAGATCGCTCGACCACCGGCGGTGGTGCACAGCGGCTGTGGCGAGCCGCTGGCGTCGAGCCAGGCGCGTACGGCGGCCGGGCCGTCCGAGTTCAGGCGGGCGGCGCTGGAATCCGGGAGCTGGGCGAACGCGGAGGTGGCGGCAAAGGCGACGGCCGCCACCCGCAGGGCGGCGAAGATGGATGAAGCCATGGCACCGAGGAACCTTTCGTCGGGCCGGCGGGGATATGGTGTGGCGCCCCGAAGACCCGCTTATGAATCCGACCCGCCCGGGAACCAGTGCAAGCCCCGTGCCGCGCGTGGTTCCTGACCGACCAGGAGCGCGGCGCCCGCGAAGCGGGCGGCGCAGCGGTGGGGGGTTTTAGGGGGGAGCTCACGGCGGTCAGGGTGAGGCGTGAGTTCCCCCCCCTAAGATACGATCGGGGCGAATTCGTGGCCACCGATACGCATTTCCGGACCTGCTCGTTGTGCGAGGCGATGTGCGGCCTGGCCATCGAGGTCGACGGCGAGCGCATCCTCTCCATTCGTGGCGACGACGAGGACGTCTTCAGCCACGGCCACATCTGCCCGAAGGCGGTGGCCTTGAAGGATCTGCACGAGGATCCGGACCGGCTGCGGCGCCCTCTCCGCCGCCGGGGGTCCGACTGGGAGGAAATCGGCTGGGACGCCGCCCTCGACCTGGCGGCGGAGCGGCTCCTGGAGGTGCAGCGCGCGCACGGCCGGAACGCGGTCGCCGTCTACCAGGGCAACCCGACCGTCCACAACTACGGCGCCATCCTGTATGGACAGATGCTGCTGCGCGCGCTGCGGACGCGCAGCCGTTTCTCCGCGACCTCGGTCGATCAGCTCCCCCACATGCTGGCGTCGCTCCTGATGTTCGGCCACCAGCTCCTCCTGCCCGTCCCGGACATCGACCGCGCGTCATTCCTGCTCGTGCTGGGCGCGAATCCGCTCGTGTCCAACGGCAGCCTGCTGACCGCGCCCGGGATCGAGCGGCGGCTGCGCGCGCTGCGCGCACGCGGAGGCCGCCTGGTCGTGGTGGACCCGAGGCGAACGGAGACGGCGGCCATCGCGGACACGCATCTCGCCATCCGCCCCGGCACGGATGCGCTCTTTCTCCTCGCGCTGCTCGCGGTCGTGTTCGAGGCCGGGCTCGCCCGCCCGGGACGCCTCCAGCCGATGCTGTCCGGCCTGGACGAGGTGGCGGCCGCGGCCCGCGAGTTCCCACCCGAACGGGTGGCGGCGGCCACCGGACTTCGCGCGGAGGAGATCCGCACACTCCGCCCAGCTCCTGGGTGGACACGCCGAGCGCGGTCGCCTATGGCCGCGTCGGCGTGTCCACCCAGGAGCTGGGCGGAGTGTGCCAGTGGCTCATCTACGTCCTCAACATCGTCACCGGCAACCTCGACCGCGCCGGGGGCACGATGTTCACGCGGCCGGCGGTGGACCTGGTCGCGCTCGGCGATCGGATCGGCCAGCGCGGCCACTTCGGCAAGGGGCACAGCCGGGTGCGGGGGCTCCCCGAGTTCGGCGGCGAATGGCCGGCGGCGGCGCTGGCGGAGGAGATGGAGACGGCGGGCCCCGATCAGATCCGCGCCTTCGTCAGCGCGGCTCGAGCGCGCCTTGCCCGGCCTGGATTTCATGGTCTCGATCGATCCCTACCTCAACGAGACCTCCCGGCATGCGCACCTCGTGCTGCCTCCGGTCTCGCCTCTCGAGCGCGACCACTACGACCTCGTCTTCCACCTCCTCGCCGTGCGCAACACCGTGCGCTACTCGCCGGCGCTCTTCGCGCCGCCGCCGGACGGGCGCGAGGACTGGCAGATCCTCCACGGCCTGGCGCGACGGATCGGGGCGCGGCGGGGCCGGCAGACGTTCGCCTCCTCGATGATGACGAGGGCGGCCGGCCGGCTGGGGCCGCGCGGGATCCTGGCCCTCCTCCTGCGCACCGGGCCCCACGGGCGGGGGCTGCGTGCCTGGGGCCGCGGCCTGACCTTGAAGGCGCTGGAAGGAGCGCCGCACGGCATCGACCTCGGCCCGCTCACCCCGGCCCTCCCGGATGCGCTGCGCACCGCGGACCGTCACATCGCGCTCGCCCCGCCGGTGCTGATGGCCGATCTCCCGCGCGTCCGCGCCCGCTCGATCACGGCCGAGCGCGAGACCGCGCTCTCCCTCATCGGACGGCGCGAGCTGCGCTCCAACAACTCCTGGATGCACAACAGCGCGCGCCTCACCCGGGGGCGCGACCCGTGCACCCTGCTCATGCATCCGGGGGACGCGAGCGCGCGCGGTCTCGCCGATGGGGACCGCGTGGACGTGCGCTCGCGCGTGGGGCAGGTGGAGGCGACCCTGCGCGTGAGCGGCGACATGCGGCCGGGCGTCGTCAGCCTTCCCCACGGATGGGGACACCACCGTCCAGGCACGCGCCTTCGCGTCGCCGCGCTGCGGCCGGGCGCGAGCCTCAACGACATCACCGACGAGACGGAGGTGGACACTCTTTGCGGCACCGCCGTCCTGAGCGGCGTCCCCGTGGAGGTCAGGCGATCGGTCGCACCCGCGCCTCCTCTCCTGGGTTAGTCTGGTCGTTACGACTCGTCCTGCCATGAAAGCGTCCGGACTGCCCTTCGGATGGGCCGGAAAGCTCGAGCGCGCGCGGTCGTGGCCGCGCTCCTGCTGGGGGCGGCTATGGCTCGCGCCCAGCCGGAGCCGCCTTCGCCCCCCTCCCCCACCGAGTACGCGGTGGAGGAGGCCCGCGACGCGCAGATCGTCTTCGTCCAGCTCCGAGCGCTCGAACATCGCCGCGATCCTGAAAGAGCTCGACCGCCCGGGGATCCTCACCGTCGGAGACACGGACGGGTTCGCGATGCGGGGGGCGCGATCAACTTCACCATGCAGGCGCGCAACGTGTGGTTCGAGATCAACCCCGCCGTCACCGAGCAGGCCGGTCTCGAGGTGAGCTCGCAGCTCCTGAAATTGGCCACCCTGGTGGCGGGGCCGAGGCCCTGAGCATGCGCCGCCTGCGCGACCTCTCGATCCGTCAGAAGCTGACCCGCGTGGCCATGCTCTCCAGCAGCCTCGCCCTGATCTTCGCCGCCACCGCGTTCATCGCCTACGACGTCCTGGCCTCGCGCTCCGCGGTGGCGCGCCGGCTGTCGACGGAAGCGGAGATCATCGCCTCCAACATCGCCTCCGCCCTGCTCTTCCAGGACCCGGCCGCGGCGCGGACGACCCTGGCCGGCCTGGGGGCGGAGAGCCACGTGCGCGCGGCCGCCGTCTACAACGCGCAGGGCCACCTCTTCGCGCACTATGCGCCCGACTCCTCCACGGCGCCGCCCGCCCCATTGGCCCGTCCTCTCGGCGACGAGGTGCATGGCCGCACCGTCGTCGTCTCCCGGCCGATCCTCTTCGAAGACGACAAGATGGTGGGCACGGTCGTCCTGCAAGGCGACCTCGAGGACATGGGGACGCGCCTGCTGCGCTATGCCTCGCTGGTGGCCCTCGTCTCCGCGATCTCATTCCTGCTCGCGCTCGCCCTCTCGTCACGGATGCAGTCCGTCATCTCGCGCCCGATCGTCCGGCTGGCGGAGGGGGCCCGCCGGGTGTCGCGCGAGAAGGACTACACGGTGCGCGTGGCTCCCGAGGGCCGCGACGAAGTCGGCGAGCTGATCGAGACGTTCAACGAGATGCTCTCCGGCATCCAGGAGAGGGATGCCAACCTCAAGGAGGCCAGCCGCTCGCTGGAGCAGCGCGTGGAGGACCGCACGCGCGACCTGCAGCGCGAGCTGCAGGAGCGGCGGCGCGCGGAGCAGGAGCTGAAGAGGAGCCAGATGCTCCTGGCGGAGGCGCAGCGCCTGGCCCACGTCGGGAGCTGGGAATGGGACTCCTCGCGCAATGCCGTGGCCCTGTCCGACGAGATCTATCGCGTCTTCGGGCGCAAGCCGAGCGGAGGGACGGAGGGCTACGCGGCCTTCATGGACGCCATCCATCCCACGGACCGCCCGCGCGTACGCGAGGGCCTGCGCGCGGCGGTGAAGGCGCGGAGCGAATGGAGCGGCGAGCTGCGCATCATCCCTCCGGAGGGCGAGCTGCGCTGGGTGTACGGCTACGCGAAGGTCCTTCCCGGCGATGCGGACGGCAGCATCCGCGTGGTGGGCACGGTCCAGGACATCACCGGCCGCAAGGCGGGCGAGGAGGAGCGCGCCCAGCTCATCCATGAGCAGGCCGCGCGCGCGGAGGCGGAGTCGGCGCGCCGCCGGGCGGCGTTCCTGGCCGAAGTCGGCGCGAGCCTCGCCGCCAGCCTCGACGACCGCGCGACCCTCGCGAACATCGCCCGCCTCGCGGTGCCGGAGGTCGCGGACTGGTCCGTGGTCCACATCGTCAACAACGACGTACCCGAGCCGGTGGCGGCGCAGCACGCCGATCCCACGCGGCTCGCCGACCTGTGGGAGATGGCCCGACGGCTCCCCGACCGTGAGAACACGGGCGGCGTCTACGACGTCATACGCACGGGTGAGGCGCGCCTCTATCCCGCCCTCCCGTCCTTCACGCAGCTCGCCGACCCCGAGCTCGTGGGCCTGGTCGAGAGGGTCGGCTACACGTCGATGATGCTGGTGCCCCTGTGCGCGCGGAACAACACGTTCGGTTGCCTGACCCTGGGTGCGGTGGGGCGCCGGTTCACCGACGCCGACCTGACGCTGGCCCAGAGTCTGGCCGAGCGGGGCGCGCTCGCCGCCGACAATGCGCGCCTCTACCGCGAAGCCCAGGAAGCGAACCGCATCAAGGACGAGTTCCTGGCCACGCTCTCCCACGAGCTGCGCACGCCCCTCAACGCGATCGTCGGCTGGACCAAGCTCCTGCAGGACGGGCGGCTCGACGCGGCCACCCAGGCCCGCGCCATCGCCACCATCGACCGCAATGCCCGCGCGCAGACCCAGCTCATCGAGGACATCCTCGACGTCTCGCGCATCGTGGCCGGCAAGCTGAGCCTCGACGTGCGCGCGGTGGACCTGAGCGCGGTGATCGAGGGCGCCCTCGACTCCGTGCGTCATGCCGCGGAAGCCAAGGGAGTGCGGCTGGTGACGGAGATCGCGCGCGCGGTCGGGCCCTTCGAGGGCGACGGCGACCGCCTGCAGCAGGTCGCCTGGAACCTCGTTTCGAACGCGATCAAGTTCAGCACGCGCGGCGGCACGGTGCAGGTCCGGCTGCGCCAGTCCGGCGACCAGGCGGAGATCAGCGTCCAGGACGACGGGCTCGGGATCAAGCCCGAGTTCCTGCCCCACGTCTTCGAGCGCTTCCGCCAGGCGGATTCGTCCAGCACGCGCCCGCACGGAGGCCTCGGGCTCGGCCTGGCCATCGTGCGCCATCTCGTCGAGCTGCACGGCGGATCGGTCGAGGTCTCCAGCCCGGGCGAGGGCAAGGGTTCGACCTTCACCGTCCGGCTCCCTCTGCGCGAGGAGGCGGGCCCTCCCGAGATCCCTCGGCGCATGCCCGCGGCGGCAGCGACCCCGCAGCTCTCTGGCGTCGACGTTCTCGTCGTCGAGGACGAATCGGACGCGCGGGAGCTCATTCGCACGATGCTCGAGCAGCTCGGGGCCGGCGTGGTCACGGCGTCGTCGGCGCAGGAAGGCCTCGCCGCCCTCGACGCGAGGTCGCTGGACGTGCTGCTCAGTGACATCGAGATGCCGGGCATGGACGGCTACAGCTTCATGCGCGCGGTGCGCGAGCGGCCCGCGAGTCGAGGAGGTCAGATCCCGGCCGCGGCGCTCACGGCCTACGCGCGCCCCGAGGACCGGGACGCCGCCTTGCGCGCCGGCTATCAGCTTCACGTGTCCAAGCCGGTCCAGCCCGCCGAGCTGGCGGCGGTCGTCTCGAGCCTGGCGGGTAGGAGTCTGTCCAAGTGACTTCATTTGTGGCACTTAACCATACTCCTCATGGGTCGGATCGCGTCCTACTAGGAATATGTCCCGAATCTGGCTCAGGGACACATTCCTCCTACCCCTTGTGTTAGAGTCGGCGGCAGTTCCCAATATCTAGGGGTTGGTCGCCTATGCGCCTCGAGCGAGTCGAGATTGTCGGCTTCAAGTCCTTCTGCGACAAGCAGGAACTGTCCTTCCAGGGCGGCGTGACGGGCATCGTGGGGCCCAACGGCTGCGGCAAGAGCAACATCTCGGACGCCATCTCCTGGGTCCTCGGCGAGCAGAGCGCGAAGAGCCTCCGCGGCGCGTCCATGGAGGACGTGATCTTCAACGGCAGCCAGTCGCGCCAGCCCACCGGGATGGCCGAGGTGAACCTCAAGGTCAGCGGCCTCAACGGCAACAGCCCGGACGGCTCGCCGGAATGCATCGTCACGCGCCGGCTCTATCGCAACGGCGAGAGCGAGTACCTGATGAACGGCCAGGTGTGCCGCCTGCGCGACATCCACGAGCTGTTCATGGACACCGGTCTCGGCTCCAAGGCGTACTCGATCATCGAGCAGGGCAAGATCGGCCTCATCCTCTCCAGCAAGCCCGCGGATCGGCGCGCGCTGATCGAAGAGGCGGCCGGCATCACCAAGTACAAGGCGCGCCGGCGCCAGACCCAGCTCAAGCTCGATGCCGCGCAGCAGAACCTGCTCCGCGTGAACGACATCGTCCACGAGGTGGAGAAGCAGCTCGAGTCGCTCAAGCGCCAGGCCAGCAAGGCGCGGCGCTATCGCGCGGTGCGCGAAGAGATGCAGGCCATCGAGCGCGTGCTGTATGGCCGGCGCTTCCTGGACCTGCGCGCCCACTCCGACGCCATCGCGGAGCGCCTCACGACCGAGGGCCAGCGCGAGCAGGCCGCGGCCATCGCCCTGCAGACGGAAGAGGCGCAGATGGAGGTGCGGCGCAACGCCCTCTATGAAGGCGAGACGACGCTGGAGGCCGTGCGCGCCCGGCTGAGCGAGCTCACCCTCGCCGTCGATCGCCACCAGGGGCGCAGCGGCTACTGCCGCGAGCAGATCGGGGAGACGGACGCGCGCGCGTCGCAGGCGCGGGCGGAAGCGCAAGAGCTGCGGGCGCGCGTCGGTCCGCTGGCGGACCATGTCGACGAGCGGCGCGCGGACGAAGCGCGCCTGCGCACCTCTCGCGCGGCCGCGGAAGACGAGGCGCGCACGGCGGAGACGGCCCAGGCGGAGGCGGCGGGGCGGCAGAGCGCGTCTGAAGCGGAGCAGGACGCGGCGCGCGATGCGCAGGTCGACCTCCTAGGCCGCATCGCCGCCCACCAGAACGCCCGCGAGTCGGTCCGCGGGAATCAGTCGCGCGCTTCCGCCGATCTCCTGAAGCTGGCCGCGGAGACGGCCGAACTGGAGAAAGAGCGCGGACACGTCGAGAGCGTGCACGCGTCGGCGCGGGAAAAGGCGGCCCAGGCGGAGGCCTTGCGCGCGGAGCTGGTGACGGCCCGCGAGGACGCCTCCACGCGTGGCACGGCCGCGCGCACGGAAGCGGATGCGGCGTCGCGGGAGGCGGAGGGCCTCCAGAGCGAGCGCGACGGGCTGGCCGGACGCCTGGCCTCGCTCGAGGAGATGGTGGCCACGCACTCCGCCTTCGACGAGGGCGTACGCGCGCTGCTGGCGGGACCGGACGGCATCGACGTCCTGGGCGTCGTGGCCGACGCCGTCGAGACCGATTCCAGGTACGAGCGCGCGGTCGAGGCCTTCCTGGGTGACCGCCTCCAGGCCGTCCTGACCGCGGACGCGGCGGGAGCGCTGCGCGGGATCCGCTACCTGCAGGAGTCCGGGGCCGGTCGCGGCGCGTTCCTGCCTCTCGCTTCCGCGCGCACCAAGGCGGACTGCGTCGCCCTGCGCGACGTGGCCGCACAGGAACCCAAGGCGCGCGGGCTCCTCGGCGACGTCTATCGCGTCACCGGCCCCCATGCGGCGCCCATCAAGGCGGCTCTGCCCGAAGCCCTGGTCGTGGAAACGCTGGAAGATGCGTTCGAGATCGTGTCGCGCCAGGGCCCCGTCGCCTGCGTGACCCTCGCCGGCGAGACGCTGCGCGGATCGATGGTCGAAGGCGGACGCGGCGTGAAGGGCCTCCTCGCTCCCCGCCGCGAGATCCGCGAGATCTCGGTCCGGCAGGAGCAGGTCGAGGCGTCCCTGCGCAGCGCGCGGGACCGCGGACAGGAGGCGGCCACGCGCGCGGACGCGGCCGTGGCCGAGGTGCGCGGCCTGGAGGAGCGCATCCACGTCGCGGAGAAGGACCTGGTCGCCCTGCGGCACGACCTCGCCTCCGCGGAGGAGGAGATGGCGCGCCTGCAGCGCAAGGCCGCCGTGCTCGACACCGAGCGCGCGCAGGCCGAGCAGGAGCGGGGGGCAGCCGCAGTGCGCTTGGCCGAGATCGAGCAAGCCCTGGCCACGGCCGAGCGCGACCGGGACGAAGGCAGCCGGCGCCTGGCCGCGCTGACCACGGCCGTGACGGAAGCGCGCGCGGCCAGCGAGGCGGCCCAGGTCCGCACCTCGGAGGCCAAGAGCGTGCTCGCCGCGTTGCGCGAGCGGGCGGCGGCCACGGAGGCGGAGTGCCGGCGCCTGGAGCAGGACCATCGCGACCTCCTCGGCCGCATCGCCGCCGCCGAGCAGCGCGCGGCGGAGATGGACGCCCGCCGCGAGGAGCTGCGCGCGGAGATGGCGGAGGCGGAACGCCAGTTGAAGGAGGCGCTCACCGCGCGCGAGCGCGTCAGCGCCGAAGCGGCGATCGCCGAGGACCGCGTGCGCGACCTCCGGAACGAGCTGGAAGGGCGCGAGGCCGGCCTCAAGGAGCGCCGCCGCGAGCGCGACATGCTGCGCGACGCGCTCAGCGAGCTGGAGGTGTCGCAAGCGCGCACGGGATCGGACCTCGACCACCTCGGACGCGAGTGCCATCAGGCGGTGGCCCTGATGGCGGCGGAGGCGGCCGCGCTCATCACCGACGAGGACCGCGCCAAGGACCTGTCCGGCCTCGAGCTCCAGGTCCAGGAGATGCGCGATCGGCTCGATCGCATGGGCCCCGTCAACGTGCTCGCCGTCGAGCAGTCCCAGGAGCTGGAGGAGCGCTCGACGTTCCTGGCCGCTCAGCGTCAGGACCTGCTCGATTCGATCGCGGAGCTGGATCAGGCCATCAAGAAGATCGACCGCGCGTCACGCGAGCGCTTCCAGGAGGCCTTCCAGGTCATCAACCAGCACTTCGGCGAGATCTTCCGCCAGCTCTTCGGGGGAGGGACGGCGGGGCTGGCCCTCATCGACGAGGAGGACCTCCTCGAGAGCGGCATCGACGTCATGGCCCAGCCGCCCGGCAAGCGGCTGCAGAACGTCATGCTGCTCTCCGGAGGCGAGAAGGCGCTGACCGCGATCTCGCTCCTGTTCGCGATCTTCCAGTACAAGCCCTCGCCCTTCTGCATCCTCGACGAGGTGGACGCGCCGCTGGACGACGCCAACATCGGGCGCTTCGTGCGCATGCTGGAGGGGCTCAAGGAGCAGACCCAGTTCGTGCTCATCACCCACTCGCGCAAGACGATGGAGATCGCCGACCAGCTCTACGGGGTCACCATGGAAGAGCCGGGGGTGAGCAAGCTGGTGAGCGTTCGGCTGAGCTGATGAGGCGGCGGATCGGGCGCCTCCTCCTCGTGGCGGAGGCGCTGGTCCTGATCCTGCTCGGGCGGACCTTCCTTTGCGTCACCACCTGGCGGCTCTACCTCGACGGGCCGCAGGCCCAGCCCGGGGTATCCAGCGCCGCGCAACGATTCGAATTGGAAGGCCGCCGCGTCGTCCCCGAGATCCTGACCCCGTCAGACGACCGGCTCCGATTCGCGGTGCGTATGGAGCGGCCCTCGACCCTGCGTTTCGAGGCGCGGCCGGCGAGCCACGCGACCTACGAGGTCACCCTCCTCGCCCGTGGCGGCGAGGGCCAGGTCCTCGCGCGGGGCGAGGTGGATGGGGCGGTGGCCGTGTCTCATCCCCTGCCCCCCTTCGACGGCGTCCTCGAGCTCGCCAATCACGGCTCGCTGAGATGGGCCGACTTACGGATCGTTCGTGACTTCCGCTTCCGTCCTCACCTCGCCGCGCTCGCCCTCCTCCTGTCCCTCTCTCTCGTCCTGCCCCTTGTCGATCCCGCCTTCGCGCCCTCCTTGCGCGACGGCCTGCCCCACACCGCGCTCCCGGCGGTGCTCCTGGTCGTCAGCACGGCCCTGGGCCTCGCGATGGCGGAGGTCACGCTGCGAGGCTTGGGCCCGCGAGTGGGCCAGGGCGTGGTGTCACAACGGCGAAACCTCGGCGAGGCGTGGCTGAACCCTCGCTGGCAGGAATCCGAGCGTTACGGCGCCCGCCTTCGCCAAGGAATCGACACCTACGCCGAAGTGACCTTCGGCGACATCGTGCAGATGGGCTTCGTGCCGCCGGACGTGGCTGCCGGCCGCGTCCGCCGTTTCCCATTCGTGACCGACGCCGAAGGCTTTCGCAACGGCTCCGTTCGCGACCCGATCAGCATCGCGGCCCTCGGCGACTCCTTCACGGATGCGATGACGCTCCCGGTGGAGCAGGCCTGGCCCGCTCGCCTGGAGGCACGGCTCCGCCCGCCCGTCCAGAACTACGGCACGGCCGGGTTCGGCCCGCAGCAGGAGGAAAGGGTGCTGGCGGACTTCGCCCTCCGCCACCGTCCCCGGGTGGTGGTGGTCGCTTTCTTCGCGGGTAACGACATCTTCAATGCCGAGAGCTTCGATGCTTTCGTCCGCGACCCCGACCACCAGCGTCCGCGTCCCCCCGGCTGGCGGATCAAGGACATCGTCGCGCGCTTCGACGATCTCTATCTCGTGAGCCTCGCGCGCGCGGCCGCCGACTCGCCCGTGAAGGCGGAGGCCGCGAGCGCCGCCGAAGGGCCGGGGAACGGCGCCGTGGACCCTCCGGCGCCGGCGGGGTCGCGGGCGACATTCGATCGCGGGATGTTCGCGGTGCCAGTCGGGGGCCGCTCCCTGCACTTCGCCCTGATGCCGCCCTACCTCAACACGCTTCGCTTCTCTCGCGACGACCTGCGCGCCCGGCGAGGATGGCAGCTCACGCGCGAAACGGTGGAGCGGATGCAACCGCTCTGCCGCGGCGCGGGCGCAGAGCTGGTGATGATGTTCGTGCCGTTCAAGAGCCAGGTGTATCTGCCCCTCCTCCGTCGAAGCTTCCCGCGGGAAGAGCTGGAGAAGGCGCTGGGATTCTATTTCCGCGGAGAGACCAGTCCGGTGGACGTCGAGCAGATGGGGAGGCATCGTCTGGCCCAGAACGAGCTGCTTGGGAGCCTGTGCAGTGAGCTCGGCATCGCGTTCGTCGACCTGACGCCGGCCCTGGAGACGGAGGTGTCATCCGGGCGCAACGTGTATTTCCCCGACGACGCGCACTGGAACGCCGCCGGCCACGAGGTCGCCGCCCGCGTCCTGGCCGACTTCCTCCAGGGCCACGGCTCCTTTTCGGAGCCGAGCTTCAGTGATAGAAAGCGAGCCGTGCGGCCGACGCCGGTGCGATGGCGATGAAGGTCGTGTTCGACGTCGACGATGCGTCTCTGCGCGACACGTTCCTGCGAAGGATGGTCGCGCACGCATTTCAAGCACGGCTGCCATCACCTCCTGCAGTTCGGCCTCATCGAGGTCCAGGCGCCGTCAAAGGAGACTGAATGAGGAAGAAGGCGCTGCTCGCGGCGGCCATCGCCGTCGCCGTCCTGGCCAGCCGTCTCGTCCTGTCCCAGCCCACGGAGGATCCGCTCGATCCGGTGCGCGTGGCCGGGGACACCCACCGGCTCGCCTTCGAGAACCAGTTCGTGCGCGTGCTCGACGTCCGCCTGCCCCCGGGCAAGGTCGAGCCGCGGCACCGCCACCCGCACGGGATGAGCGTCTACTTCACGGATTGGGAGGCGAAGGTGACCCCGGACGGCAAACCGACCGAGGTTCATCCCCGCAAGGCGGGGACCTTCGCCTGGAACGAGGCCGTCATCCACGCCGTCCAGAACGCGGGCGGCACGGAAGGCCACATCCTCCGCATCGAGCTGAAGTTCTGATATGGGACGACCGGTCAAGTCTAAGGAATGCTCTTTCGGTTTCCTCCCGTGATTCTGGAGCAGAGAGAGCGGCGGTCGAGGTGGCTGACGCGACGGTTGATCACTCTGATATTCGCGGATCGAGCTGGTGGC
>WNGB01004382.1_pt1 | contig 28577 bp, 24 predicted proteins | sample 5400681 | NCBI WGS metagenome assembly WNGB01 (sample SAMN13153367, study PRJNA577476) | soil metagenome | isolation source: 115 cm soil or saprolite under grassland replicate 2 | place: USA:California | collected 2016-06-15
TTGGGATCGAAGCTGTTGTCCCTGAGGGCTACGGGGATCGGCCCTCCTGGGGAGGGCGACTCGCCGGGAGACGGGCTCGCGGCCGGCGTCGTAGATCCGGCAACGGCACCTTCTTCACCTCCGCTCTGCGTGGCCGAGAAGGCGCCGATGAAGGTGACGATGAGCATCAGCACGAGGAAACCAATGATGCCTTCCAAAACGGGCAATCTCGTCAGGTCAAACTTCATCCGGGTCCTCCGCCTGTCATATATATCGAACGTCGCTCTTAGGCGCCACAACACCGGTGCTATACTCGAATGAGGAGCCCTTCACATATGGCCACTGTGAGCACGAACGACCTCGCCCGTGCGAGGAACGCGCTTTTGGCCGACCTTGCGGGCGAGGTCAAGGACCGACGTGTCGTGGATGCCATCTCCCGTGTTCCGCGGGAACTGTTCGTGGGAGAGGAGCTTCGCCATTCGGCTTATGAGAACGTTCCGCTCCCGATCGGGTACGGGCAGACGATCTCTCAGCCGCTCATCGTTGCCCTGATGACGGAAGCGCTCCAGCGCGGCCGTGCTGTCGCTGCTGGCCGCCCACCTGGTCAGCGTCGAACGGATCAAGCCCCTTGCGGACAAGGCCGCTGAGAGGCTGCGCGAGCTGGGCTACACAAATGTAGAGGTATACACAGGCGGGGAGACCCTGGGCTGGCCGGAGTCCTCGCCATACGACGCGATCATCGTCACAGCGGCCGCGCCGGAGGTGCCGCGCGAGCTGCTCGACCAGCTCGGGATCGGGGGCCGACTGGTCATCCCGGTCGGAAGCCGCGATCTGCAGGAGCTGGTACGCATAATCAAGACGCCGGAAGGTGCGATCCGCCATAACCTCGGTCCGTGCCGGTTCGTGCCCCTGTTGGGTAAGGGTGCGTGGCCGGGCCACGCGTCCGTATAGCGCCTGCGCCACAATCACTGCCGCTATTACGGTTAACCAATTGACAGGACGGGGCGTTTCAATCTCCAAGAACATAAGATATCTGGCAGTTTTGGATGATATTCTTATGTTTATCAACAAAATTTGTTCGGCCAATCGCTGGACATGCGAAAGGAGGTGAAAATAGAATATGGCAACTAGCACAATTGACCGGCGGGGCAGTTCAGGGGGCACAGCAGACATGCGCAAGTCGACGGACGACTTCTTGACTTATCTGTCCGTCGAGAAGGGCGCCTCTGCGAACACCGTTGCTGCCTACCGCAACGACCTCCAGCAGCTCGCCGATTTCATTGGGTCCAAGCCGGGCGCCAAAGGCTGGCAATCCCTTGACCGCTCAGCGGTGCAGGACTTCATCCTGCACCTGAAAGAGCGCGGATACACGGAGACCTCAGTAGCCCGCAAAGTGGCTGCCGTGCGCTCCTTCTTCGCTTTTCTGAGCGCGGAAGGGATCGTCGCTGCCAACCCTACTGAGGGCCTTACCTCGCCCAGAGTGGGCAAAACTCTGCCGAGGGCGATCAGTCCTAATGAGGTCGACGAGCTTCTGGAACAACCGGCGCGACGGGCGACGCCCGAAGCGAAACGCGACCGTGCCATGCTGGAACTGCTATACGCGACAGGCATGCGCGTGACCGAGCTGGTTTCGCTCGACACGACACACATCAACCTCGACCCTAGGAGTCCATACGTTCGTTGCATGGGCAAGGGCGCGAAGGAGCGCACGATCCCGATCCACGACCAGGCTCTGGAGGCGCTGGTGGACTACCTGGAGGAAGGCCGGCCGCTGATGGTCCGCAACCGGGATGAGGCGGCGCTCTTCGTGAACCGCCGCGGCGAGCGTCTGACGAGGCAGGGATTCTGGCTGATCCTCAAGGGTTACGCAAAGTCGGCAAACCTGAGCGCCGACATTACGCCGCACACGCTTCGCCACTCCTTCGCCACGCACATGCTCAGGGGCGGCATGCCGCTGAGGAACGTACAGGAGATGCTTGGCCACGCGAACATCTCCACGACGCAGGTCTACACTCACCTGACGAGCGACCACGTGCGAGAGGTCTACGAAAAAGCTCATCCGCGCGCGTAGCAGCAGCGTAACTAGAGTGTGGTGATCGGGAGGGCGACGTCAGCGACAGGGCTGGTCGCCCTCTTGTTCGTCTTGGGAATGGCCTGCGGCGGAGACGGCTCGCCGGCCGCTTCGCCCGGCGCAACGGCCACGCCCAGCCAGATCGCTACAGTCACACCGCCTACGCCTACGGTGAGTCCTGAAGTGCCATCCAAGCCGCCAGCTCGGGATTTGATCGACCTCGCACGGCGCTTCCGCGGGCTGGCCGCGGATGCCCCCCGACTCGCCCGCGAGACGCCTTACGGCTACCAGCCCGGAGATCGGGAGGAGTTCGATATACTCGATCTAACGGGACCGTCGGTGCGGACGGTCGGAGCAACAGTCCGCCAGATCACGGACCACGCCTATTTCTTCGTAGAGGAAGGCGTACCTGTCTCGCAGGGGACACTCGAGCGCATCGGGTCCGACTTCGAGAGCATCGTTTATCCAACGGTGCATTCGCGCTTCGGCAGCGAGTGGACGCCAGGGGTGGACTCCGACCCGCGGATCAGCATTTTTCACGGGCACCTGAACGGGGCGGGCGGCTACTTCAGCGGCGGCGACGAGTTCCCTCCTGCCGTATCGGCAGGAAGCAACGGCCGCGAAGCAGTCTTTCTCGACAGCGAGGTGCTCGGAGCGCCCGGGGCCCCCTACAACGCGCTGCTGGCGCACGAATTGCAGCACATGGTGCACTGGCGCGCCGATCCCAGCGAAGACTCATGGGTTAACGAAGGTCTGTCCCAAGTTTCAGCGGAGGAGGTGGGCGGTGGCCACGATTGGCTAAGCACGTTCCTGGCAACGCCAGATACGCAGCTCACATTTTGGCCGCCGTACGAGTCGGCGGCTATACACTACGCGGCGGCCGAGCTGTTCATAAGCTATCTGCTGGACCATTACGGCGGGCGCCAGAACGCAGCTGCCTTGCTAGCGCAGCAGGGAGACAGTATTCGGGGCGTGCAGGGTTACCTCGACGGGTTCGGAAAGCAGTTCGCGGATGTCTTCGCAGACTGGGTCATCGCGAACTATCTCGATCTCGACAGCGGCCCCTATTCGCATCCGTCGGTCGGCGCGAGGACGGAGGCCGGGACCGCCATCGGGACCGGCCCGGGCGAGAGCGACGTGAGTCAATGGGGAGCCGATTACCTGGAAGCCCGGTCAGGAGGGACTTTTAGCTTCGACGGGGCAGATGAGGTGTCGATCGGCATCCCAGCGGTAGATGGCCCGTTCTGGTGGGCGAACCGGGGCGACAGCATCGACTCGCGGCTTACACGCGAGTTCGACCTCACAGGGCTGACCGGCGCGACGCTCCGTTTCTCCGCGTGGTTCGATATTGAAGAGGGGTGGGACTACGGGTACGTCGCCGCATCCACTGACGAAGGCAAGACGTGGACGGCGCTCAGCGGGCAGCAGTCGACAGACTACAACCCAGTCGAAGCTGCGTACGGCCCCGGTTATACCGGGAAAAGCGATGGGTGGGTGCAGGAGGAAGTCGACCTCAGCGCATACGCCGGGCAGAAGGTGTTGATTCGACTTGAATACGTTACCGACGACTCCACGAGCTTGACCGGGTTCGCGGTCGACAACATTGAGATCCCTGAGTTGGGGTTTCGGGACGCAGCGGACAGCGGGACCGGCTGGACCGTCGAGGGGTTCCAGCGTATCGAGCGGCCGCTCCCGCAACGTTTCATCGTGCAGGCGATACGCGACGGCGAGGTCACGCGCGTGCCGGTTGACGGCGCGAATCGAGCCCAGGTTACGCTCGCGGCGCCGGCCACGATTGTCGTCTCGGGAGTAACGGAAGGCACGGCTGAGCGGGCCGCGTACGCGTGGACGTTGTCGTCGCCGTAGCGGTGCGGCAAGAGAGCAGTCGAGGGCTAGACACCTTCAGTTTCGAGACGTGTCCCCAAAGCAGTGACATCTTCGGCAAGGCCGCAAATGCGGGTGGCGCGTCTACCTCGCCCCTACGCAGTTGAACGCACGCCTGCTATAGTCTTGCCGTGATTATTTCGGTGATCGGCGGCGAAACAGCTGGGCCTGAGGCTCTGCAGCAGGCCGAGGAGGTCGGCCGGGAATTGGGCCGGCGGGGGATCACTCTGGCCTGCGGTGGCCGCGGGGGCGTTATGGAAGCCGCCTGCCGCGGCGCTCGTGCGGAAGGCGGACACACCATCGGCATCCTGCCCGGCCGAAACGCGGCCGAGACGCCGCCGAACGCGTACGTGGAGTTTCCCATCTTCACCGGTATTGGCTACGCGCGCAACGCCGTCGTCGTCCTCAGCGGGCAAGCAGTCATCGCAATCAGCGGCTCTTACGGGACGCTGAGCGAGATCGCTTACGCCCTGATCAACGAGATTCCCCTGGTGGGCCTGGATACGTGGGATTTCGATTATCACGGATACGAGGGCGGTGGCATCGTGCGCGTGTCTTCGGCAGATGAGGCAGTGGAGAAGGCAGTAGCGATGGCGGAAGAACGCACGGCGGCGAAGGCGAGCTAGCGATGTCAGGAAATTCCATCCGCAACGTCCGGGCGCGTGAGGTCCTGGACTCGCGCGGCAATCCAACGGTTGAGGTTGAGGTGGCGCTCGAAAGCGGCGCTGTAGGGACGGCGAAAGTGCCGTCCGGTGCGTCGACGGGCGTCCACGAGGCGCTGGAACTGCGGGACGGCGACAAGGCGCGCTACGGCGGCAAGGGCGTACTGAAGGCAGTCTCCAACGTCAATGAGACGATTGCGCCGCGGATTGCCGGCATGCCTGCAGACGAGCGAGAGGCAATCGACCAAGCGTTGATCGAGCTTGACGGGACGCCGAACAAGTCACGCCTAGGCGCGAACGCGACACTGGGAGTCTCTCTGGCAGTGGCGCATGCGGCCGCGGCGCACGCATCGATGACGCTGTACCGCTACCTTGGAGGCGAAGAGGCGCATCTCTTGCCGCTGCCTATGTTCAACATCCTCAACGGCGGCGAGCACGCAGAGGGCTCCACGGACTTCCAGGAGTTCATGGTAGCGCCCGTCGGCGCGTCCACGTTCTCGGATGCATTGCGGATGGGCGCGGAGGTGTACCACGCGCTCGGCCGACTGTTGCACGAGCGAGGATTGCCGACGACGGTGGGTGACGAAGGCGGATTCGCGCCGCCGCTGCCGCGCAACGATTCCGCGATCGACCTGATACTCGAGGCTATCGAGGCGGCAGGCCACCGGCCTGGAGACGACATCGCAATCGCCCTGGACCCGGCAACTTCGGAGCTCGAACGGGATGGACGGTACGTGCTCGCGCGGGAAGGGCGCACGTTGACACCAGCTGAACTTGTCGATCTCTGGGAGGACTGGTGTGATCGATATCCAATCGTCTCGATTGAGGACGGCATGGCGCAGGAGGACTGGGACGGCTGGCGGATTCTGACGGAGCGCCTGGGATCGAGGGTGCAACTGGTGGGTGACGACATCTTCGTCACTAACGTCGAACGGATCCGGCGCGGCATACAGGGAAAGAGCGCGAACTCTGTCCTCATCAAGCTCAACCAGATTGGGACTCTGACAGAAACGCTGGCAGCCATCGAGGAGGCAAGGGGGGCTGGCTGGACGTGCGTGATCTCGCACCGGAGCGGCGAGACGGAGGATACAACGATCGCCGACCTCGTTGTCGCCGTCGGCGCAGGGCAGATCAAGACGGGGGCGCCAGCGCGGGCCGAGCGCACGGCGAAGTATAACCGTCTCCTCAAGATCGAGGAGGAGCTCGGCACGCGGGCGCAGTACGCCGGGCGGAGTATACTGGTGCGCGCGGCGTCAGAGTAGATAAGGGCAGGCCTGAAGGCCCGCAGCTACGATCAATCCGTGGAGGAGGCTCCTAATGCGCGAAATCAACACGATCGGCGTCGTTGGCGGCGGCGTCATGGGGTCCGGCATCGCGCAGGCGCTGGCGGTCGGCGGCTGCCAGGTGACGGTCAGGGACCTTAACGAGCAACTGATCGAAAGAGCGCGCTCGACGATCGTTGATGGCCGCTACGGCCTCAAGCGAGGCGTCGAGCGCGCAAAGACAACGCAGCAAGACGCGGACGCGGCGCTCGCCCGGCTTTCCTTCACGACGAGCCTAAGGGACCTCGAAGAAGTCGATCTGATCATCGAGGCCGTGCCGGAAGACCTAGAGCTAAAGAAGAGAGTCTTCGCGGAGACCGACGGGGTGGCGGATCGCGGCACGGTGTTCGCCTCGAACACGTCGGGCCTGGCGATCTCTGACCTCAATAAGGCGGTTTCGAAGGAGCGGCGCGCACGATTCATCGGGATGCACTGGTTCAGCCCCGCGCCGGTGATGAAGCTCGTCGAGCTGGTCTACTCTGAGGAGACCGCCGAGGAGACGATCCAGGCGTTAGAGTCCCTTTGCCAGCGCGTGGGTAAGGCGTCAGTGCGCGTGAAAGATGCGCCGGGGACGTACGGTTTCATAGCGAACCGGATCTACTTCGCAGCGGTGCGGGAGGCGCAGAGGGTGCTGGAAGAGGGGATAGCGACTCCGGAGGATATCAATAAGGCGATGGTCTTCGGCTTCAACTGGCCGGTGGGTCCGCTAGCGATGATCGAGGGTGCGACGAAGGGCTGGCAGTGAGGTAAGTGGTTAGTGGGTAGTGGGTAGGGACCAGGGGACGACGCCGCAGTGACTGAACAGAGCGTCCGCACGAGGATCAAGGTGGCGCTGGGGCCCTTGCCTGAGCGCTATGCCCTGCCTTCGCGGCCGTCCGCGGCTTCGCCGGTGATCCAGGACGCCTTCCGCCAGACCCAATTTCTGTTAAGCACGGAGCTCGATCTGTTCGAGAAGGTCATGAACCTACAGCTACACATTGTGGGTGCCAATTCGAGATCGCGAACGGTAGAGGCTGCTGCTCTCCTTACATTCTGGTCACGCGCCTTCTCTCTGATGGCGGACACATGCGCGATGATGTCGCTGGGCTCGTACTCATCATGCCCGCCGCTATTACGGACGGCCTGCGATTGCGTCGCCGCGCAGCGCTCTTTGCTGGCTGATGAGTTCACGGAGTTCAAACAGTGGATGGAAGCGCCGGTCTCGCAGGACCGTGAGCGAGCTGCCATGGCCATCGATCTCGGCCGCTTCCGAGCCGGGGCCGTGCTAGCCGAGGACGAGCGGCTCAGCAGTGTCTACCGCCTGCTCACCGACCTGTCCATGCCGCACTTCGGAGCGACTGTCCTCCAGGTGGCGTAGGATCAGGCGTCTTTACGATAGACCACGCGACGCTGGCCGTATACCAGAGCTATTCGCGCGAGACAGCTGTCACTTTGTCGAACGCGCGTCGGTGTTATGTCGAGGAGATAGAGGGACGATTCTTGTTCCATAACTACCGCCGGACGCCGGCTGGATCGCCGAAGAGAGTGCTCCTGTAACCAGGCAGAGCCATCTTCTGCCTTTGCGATAAGATACTCGCGTGGCCACCGTTGATGTTGTAGTACCCGTCTACAACGAAGAGCGTGCGCTGCCGGAGTCGATCCCGATTCTCCAGAGATTCCTATCCCGCCCCGAGTTCCCGTACGAGTGGCGCATCATCATCGGCGATAACGCCAGCATCGACAACACGCCCGCCGTGGGCCGCATGCTCGAGGACAAGTCCAGCGGGCAGGTACAGTACGTGCGGATCGAACGCAAGGGCCGTGGGTTGGCGCTGAAGCAGATTTGGGGGGAAAGCGACGCGGACGTGCGGAGTTACATGGATGTGGACCTGTCCACGGGGCTCAACGCGTACCTAGCGCTGGTGCAGGGCGTGGCTGAAGAGGGTTACGGCGTGGCCGTCGGGTCGCGGCTGGCTCGCGGGGCAAGCACGACGCGATCGGTGAAGCGGACGGCGCTGTCGCGGGGGTACAACGCGATAATCAAGGCGGTGTTCTGGACGCGGTTCAGCGACGCGCAGTGCGGATTCAAGGCGATCAGCCGGGAAGTGGCGGAGAAAGTGCTGCCGCTGATTGAGGACAACAACTGGTTCTTCGATACGGAGCTGTTGATCCTGGCGGAAAAGATGGGCTATCGGATCAAGGACGTGCCTGTGGAGTGGGTCGAGGATAAGGACACGAGGGTAAAGATTGCGGCGACTGTCTCAGAGGATCTCCGCGGCCTCCTGCGGTTGCGCACGGGTCGACCGTGGCGACGAGCGAACGGCGCCCCACGGACCACCTAATCGACCGCGCGGCGGGTGAGCGGCGTGTGCGGCTCCCGTTGCAGTCAACGGCGGGTGCGGACATGAAGGGAGTCGTCGATGCACTACCGGCTTTCCATAAAGAGCCAATGAGAGTCGGCTATAATGAGAGCCACGTCTTTTTTCCGCATAAACTATGCAACCGGAACTAGCGACCGAGGGCGACCAAGGGCTGTTGGGTGCGGCAAGCGCGCTGGCCCATCGGCTTCATCTGCCCACAACCCTCATCAAGTTCCTAATCGTCGGGGCGCTGGGGTTCGTGATCTATCAGGGGTTCCTGTACTTGCTGTATGGGGAGCCACCGACCTCATTCATGCCCGATTTGTCCGGCGTCTTCTGGTTCCTACCGGAGAAGGACACGGAAACAGACCTACTGTTATTTACTCATCCGGACATCCGACTCCTCATCTCGTCTGTCGTTGCTGTTGAGATCGCGATCATCTTTCAGTTCAACTCGCACGAGCGCTGGACGTTCCGGGACCGGCCGCGGATGGGCTGGATCGTCTTTCGCTTTCTGCGCTTCAACCTGACCTCTATCGTCAGCCCGATCATCATCGTAGTCACTACTAATGTCCTTAGCGTGGCGTTCGATCTGCTTCCCTACTTGTCGGGACTCGTGGGTGTGCTTATCGGACTGGCATGGAACTGGACGGTGAATACGTTGGTGATTTGGCCGCGAACGCTGACGGCCTCACCGGGCCGGATCGACTGATTCCTTGGAAGTACCGGAGATGGAAAATGGACAGATGGCGGAGGAGACTGCAATCGCTACTGCCCAGCTGGAGACAGGACGGAGTGAGCCTATCCGCGAGGCGTACCGGTTCGCTCGGCAGCAGACGAAGGCGCACTGGACATTCATCAAGTTCATGCTTTCGGGCGTGGTTGGCTATGTGCTTTATCAGGGAGCGCTTCTCGCGACTTATGACATCGCGGGAGTTCAGTTCTTCACTGCTACGATCGTGGCTGCACAAGTGTCGATCACAGGCGGGTTCTTCGTGCGGGACCTGTGGGTATTCACAGACGGGCCGGTTGTGCAACGATCCCTATGGGCGCGCTTCATGCAGTATCAGGCGAAGTCTCTGGTTTCGACACTGGTGATTGTGACGGCCACGGTAAACGTCCTGACCAGCGGGTTCGACGTCCCTCATTACGTCAGCACGCCGATCGGAGTTGCGCTGGGCTTTGCCTGGAATTGGGGATGGGAGCGCGGCTTCATATGGCGACCACAGGCTCATCCGTAAGGTGAGCAACGCGACCTCAGAGAAGAATTATCTGCGTAGCTACCTGCGGGTGTCGCCGGCAGCGCTTGCGGTCTGGCGCGCAATCGAAGCGAAGTGGCTGGCCACAGTCGAGATGCCGCACCCGCTGATGGACCTGGGTTGCGGCTTCGGCGAGTTCACCGGGGTCTTCTTTGAGGAGCCAGTGGATGTGGGAATTGATATTCGCATCAACGACCTGAGGAAAGCGAGCCAGCGCGGAGTGTACGGCTCGGTCGTTCGAGCCGACGCTCGCTGCATGCCCTTTGCGGAAGAAAGCTTCGCGAGCGTGATGAGCCTGAGCACGCTGGAGCATATCCCGCGGACGGAGGAGGCGGTGGCAGAGGCGTTTCGCGTGCTTCGGAAGGGAGGGGCGTTTGTGTTTACAGCACCGACTGATAAGCTCAGCGAAATGTTCTTCTTCACGCGCGCGCTGAAGCGGGTTGGCCTGGCACCCCTGGGCCGTGCTTACGCACATCTCCTCAATAAGGCGGTGTACCACCACAGCTTGCTCAGTGAGGATCAGTGGCTGGGGTTGCTGGAGCGGGTAGGATTCGTAGTCGAGCGCCACGAGTTGATCATCGGACGGCGGGCCCTGCGGGCGTTCGATCTGACATTGCCCTTTGCGGTGCCGGCGCAAGCGAGCCGGCTGCTTTTCGGCGGCCGCGGCGGCAGGCGGCCTGACTTCATCGTGAACTTCTGGGAGCGGAGGCTGGCCAGCTTTGTCGATGACGACACGGGCGAGGGATCGAACATCTTCGTCGTGGCAAGGAAGCGCTAGCTCCCTCTATTCCTGTCGCGCCGCCGGTCAGTAATGGCCCGCAGCTAGGACCGGGGTTCGTGGCGAGTACGCCTGGCGATAAGGCGGAGGGCGAGCAGGACCTTCACGGCATCGAGAATGATGCGAAGAGAGAGCTTGGACTGGCCAGCCTGGCGTTCGACGAAAAGGATGGGGACTTCCGCGAAGCGCTTGCCATGGCGGTAGCAGAGGTAGTTCATCTCGTAGAGGAAGCCAAAGCCCGTTGAGCGAACCTCGCTGAAATCGATGGACTCAAGAGTGGAGCGGGGAAAGCATTTGAACCCGCCGGTGAAGTCGCGAATGGGGAGTCGCAGGAGAAGACGGGCGAGAAGGTTTGCGGACCGGGAAATGATACGGCGACGCAGTGGCCAGCCCTGCGTACCGCCGCCTCTCACGTAGCGCGAGCCTATGGCGATATCTGCACCATGGGCTGCCTCGACGAGGCGCGGGACATCCTGCGGGTTGTGCGAGTAGTCGGCGTCCATTTGCACGATATAGTCCGCGCCCATCGAGAGTGCGGTTCGAAAGCCTTCCAGATAGGCGGTACCATAGCCGAGCCGGCTCTTGCGATGGACGACATGGATTCGAGAATGATCGACCTTCATTGCTTCGACGATGTGTCCTGTGCCGTCGGGCGAGTTGTCGTCGACTACGATGGCGTGATAGTCGTCGCCGAGGCGCATGATGTCAGGCAAGAGGCTCGGAATATTCTCGGCCTCGTTATAGGTACCGATTACGACAACACATTTCATACGTCGGCGTCTCCAGCGCGCTCCTCTAGTGGATTGTATTCAGTCGGCAGCCCTGCTTCCACCTCGCACCGAACCCCAAAGGCGCTCTCCGCCTTGAATGGGCGGCGGATTAAGAGCGCCCAGATGCTGTGAGCGAAGTGGCTTGGTTGTGCGAGGTGCCGTAAGATGTATCTTTAAGGCGGCCCGCCGATCGATGACACCGTTCACCGTTGTCGGACGAAGATACGAGCCTCGGAGCAAATGAGCACTCTTGAAGTGAGCCTCAAGCTGACTCCCGCCTGGGCGATTTCTGGTGCCCGCTTGTTGGCGGTCCCCATCGTTATTTTTGCCGTCAGCTTTCTGGGCTACTACCTGTCCAATCCTCACCCGATCGCGTGGTACCAGCACCAGATCTATGGGGCAAAGGCGCTTCTTGACGGCACGCTTGACGTGAGCGGGACGGGCATCCCCGGCTACTACCAGGATGTAGTTCCCAGGGGCGAACACAGGTACCTCCCGTTCCCAATAGGACCCTCCCTCATACTCGTGCCGTTCGTGGCCATCTGGCCGGCATGGGGCGACGGTCATTCTGGCGGCGCTTACTTCACGATGGCCTTGGGTGCGATCAACGTGGTCCTGTTTTGGTACCTCATGGGCGCGCTGGGCGTCAGCAGGAACACGAAGTTGCTGGTAACGGCGTTTTTCGCCTTCGGGACACCGCTCTTTTACTCGGCCACCACCGGCACCGTGTGGTTCTACAACCACGTCGTTGGGCTCACCTTCCTGCTCCTGGCATTGATCGCGCTGTTTAAACGGGCCCCCCCCGTTGTGCCCGCTATATTGCTGGGTTTCGCATTCCTAGCCAGGGAGCCGATGATACTGTCCGCTCCTTTCTTCCTCTACTGGCTGATCGTGAGGAGACACGGAACCTTATTGAGCCGAGAGGCGCTGTTTAACAGACGAACGATATTTGATGCCAGCCAAATCTTTGCCGGCCTACTACCATTCGTCATTTTCTGGTTTGTGTACAACATTGCCCGATTCGACGACCCTCTTTACACAGGCTACGAGTACGTTTGGGACAGCTACGCTGGCTTGCAATACAGCTTCTACTTGAAAGAGAACCCGGGCGCAGAGCGCTTTGGCCTGATAGATGTGCGCAACATTCCGCTGCATCTTTACACCATGTTTCTGATGCCCCCGCAGTTTGTGCCGGACTGGTCGGTGTTCCGGCCTTCTCCTTATGGAATGAGCATGGTCTTGACCTCACCCGCTTTCGTTTATGCGTTCTTGGTCAAGAGACGGGATGCAGCGAAGCCCGCCCTCTGGCTGGCGATTGGATTGATCTCGATTCCACTGCTTCTGCACTACACGCAAGGCTGGGTGCAGTACGGTTACAGGTTCATGCTGGATTTTGCGCCGTTCCTCCTGATACTGACCGCATGGGGTTTCGACGATAACCAATCGCGAACTTCCAGAGGCATACAGATATTCCTCGTCGGGATATCAATCGTTGCTGGTTTTTGGGGCCGACACTGGGCGAACGCATACGGGTGGTAGAAGGAGGATATAGGGCTTCATCCTCGTCCGATCGCCGGCGGCGCACGCAGAACGCGAAGGCTGCCCGCCTATGGGAAAGCTTCTGACGCTGGTCTCTTCGGCCAGATAACCAGGGTATTCCAGGCCCAGTTCCAAAAGGCACCCAAGCAGATACCAAGAGTGTTCGACGCATAGGGCGTTATGCCGAGCACGGGTGTAAGGATGTTTACGGCAGCCACTGAGATCACAGGGCTTCCTATGGAAGTGCAGTGAAAAATGAGATAGCGGACCGGCAATGATCTGGGGCGCAGCCGGTGCCGGAACGTCCAACGCGTATGCCAGTAGAAATTGGATGCAATCGCGGTCTCTACCGCGACTATTGAAGCTATCAGGAGCTTTACATCAGAGATTGTGAAGAATATGAACCGCAGATCCGTTCCACGAGCGGGTAGCGCAAATCCTATGGGCGAATCGTATAGGAGAAACAATACGGCCTGATTGACTAGGTAGCCGACACCGCCCACGATCAGGAATTTGATCAGCGTTGGTGAGACGGGCAGCCGGTCAAACAAACGCCTTACCAGCTCGTTCACGCGAACCGTTAAAGGTGACATGGCACTATTTGGCTGCCTTGACCTGTCCGCATTCTCTATACCACGTATGATCACGGTCCTGCCGGATCCTGGTCCCGGCCGGATCTGCCACCGCCTCTGATCCAAATCCAATGCAGCCCGCCTTTCTCGATGTACCGTCTCTTGGTGGGGACGTCTGCGTTCGTGTCTTCGTCATACTCCTTCTCTCTAGGACTTCATGCAAACCAGGCGTCCGCGAGGAAGGTGGAGCGCGAGCATTCGAGAGCGCCTAACTAAGCCCGGGGCTGAACGAAGGGTACCCCGATTGTCATTTAGGCTCATCCGCGGGCGAAGCGGCGGGCGCTGAGACGTGGGGCGAATTAGCCTGTTGTCCAAGTGAGGTCAAACAAGTGGTGAGGCTGGAACTCATAGATGGCGAGTACACCCCAGAGGTTAATGATGACGCTGACTGCAATGAGGAGCTTGTGGTGCCACTTGAGGTTCGGCCCCATTCCCATGACCATTAGCAAGAAGAGGAATGGGTAGTAGTCGAGGGCGAACCGGTAGCCGAACTGAGCCCAGCCCTGTGTTGCGTAGCTGAAGTGTGTGAGGGCCATCGGAATAATCGCCGCCCAGCAGGCGAAGGCCAATCTGTTCGCGTTTCTGATCGAAGCCAAGACTGCAGCCACTACCAAAATGGCAAACGGGTAATACTCCATCCCGTACCGCATATCGATCTGACCCTCCAGCGGCATGCCTCTGGCCGACAGGAGGAAGTATGTTGCGGGAATCAGGAAGACTATCAAGGCACTGACAACCAGGAGCCTACTCCTGATGTCTGCGAAGAGCGAATAGATGAAGGCGGGAGTGGTGACCCAGATGGCCATCCCGCCAAATTCTGGAGCGAGAACGAAGGGCGGATCAGACTGGAAGGCTGGAAAGTTGCTAAAGATATACGGGAAGTGGCGCGGCATGTATGAGTAATGGAGGAGACCGTGAGTGTGGATCCAGGGCTCCGCCTCGATGGCTGGGCTGTAGTGGTAGGCATCCCAAAATGTTCCGAAACGGAGGAAGTTGTAGCTGAGGTTTAGCAGCAGGAAGAAGCCGAGGCCGGTCGCAAGTTTAATCAGCGGCACCACGTCCACTCTTGCGATGGGGGATCTTCCCTTTTTCGATTCCGGAAGCCAGAGGTCAGAGAACATGATGATAAAGAAGGGAAGAGCAAGAATGGTGACCAGCCGGGACATGTAGGCCGCTCCGAGAAACGCTCCCGCAAGGAGTGGGTTCTTCTTGACGAGAGTGAAGTAGATGGCGGCGAAGAGAAAAAGGACGGCGCAGGCGTGGGCGAAGTACCAGACGCCACCGCTGACGGCAGCATACCAGTAAATGCTACCGAAAATGAGGAGAGCGGTGAGCCAAAGGTGGTCGCTCAGTTTCCGTCTTACCTCCCTGACGACTGCATTCACGACTGGAGCGTTCAGTGCGCCGACCGTTACGGACGCTAGGGTCTGGCTCATAGCCGTCCCGAAGATGAGCACGCCAGGGAGGATTATGAGGGCCGGCATCGGCGGCTCCATTACGTACCACTTGCCATCTTTCGTGGCGAGCTCAAACGGGCGGTTGAGCGGGTCGAGGGTTAGTCCACCGCCATCCTGCAGAGCGAGACTGCCGTGGAGGAACGCGCGCGCAAGGTAAACAAACTGATCAGCCGGAGTCGGAAAACTAGTGTAATGGTAGGCGATGAAGGTCACAACGAAGAGGGCAACGCTCAGATAGATAGTTAGTGGAATGCGAGCAAAGATGACGTTTGCCCGCTCCATCCAAGACGACTCCCGGAGGCTAAGAACGCGAGCCCGTGTGCCTTCTTTAGTCAGCGGCATTGACGGTCACGGAAACGCCCGGCAGTGATCCAAGGCAAGAACCAGTTAGCACGATGGACCATCGTCGTGAGGTCAACGATACGAGTCCTGGCACCGGTCGGATTACCCGGTCAGGTGAAATCGCTCGTTCGCAGCGTACAGACGACCGTCTATCCAAGATCCGTGGTAAGGACACCGGTGAGTTGGGCGCCTGCGACCCGCTATTTCGCAATCCGCTGACTCCCGGCGGGCCGGGCTTCATCCTTCGTTCGATTAATCGCCACATGATCTCCCTTTAGGATATACTCGACCGAGTTTACCGGATTCGTCAATTTGACAGATAGGTGCCTGAGCAGAACGTAGATAATTTCGGGCGGAGGGCAGCGGTACGCGATGACCCCGGCTGTGCCTGGAGGCAGCTGCTGTGGTAGCTGCTTTCCGGCATTCGGGGACCCCCTGCCGATCGGCTGTCAGCTACAGCTGCCCCCGTCTAGTTGTGCGCACCGGCGCAACGTTATTTACTTTGGGTTGCCGACGATCAGATAGCTAATAGCGCTGATGAGAAACGGCGTAAGGGGAGTCGAGGCCTCACTGATCGGCGTGGCGATCGCTTTCTTCACGCTTGCCGGATCGCAGGGTGAGCCTAGGCCTATCACTCTCTTTGGCCTAGTCCTGATTGCACCTTTGGTCCTGCTTGCGACCGGATTCACGCGGCGGCCCTGGATCGCCGCCGTTTACCTGCTACTCCTTGGCGTGATCACTCGCTACCTTTTCATGGACCGTGGCCTGGGGTCCGACGTCCTGCCGGTAACGGACGCGGCGATAGACCGCTTATTTGGCGGCGGCAACCCATACGGACAGATATATGTCGCGCCACCGGGTACCGGAAACGCGTTCGCGTACCCACCAGGCAACCTTCTCTACTACGTGCCGGGCTTCCTGCTGGACAACGTGCGCGCCACCGAGGTCTTCTCCTCGGGCGTCGTTCTGGCTGGACTTGCGTGGGTGGCATGGCTCACCAGAGACGACTGGCCGGTTGCGACGATGGGCCTATATGCGGCCGCCCCTCCGCTCATCCTTCTGGCTACCGACGGCAGCAACGACACAAGCGCAGGCGCCCTGATGTTTGTAAGTGTGTTATTGCTGCTGGTTGCAAAGAGGCGATCGAACGGCTGGGTGCTCTTTCTCGCCGCTTTGATGATGGGAGAGGCTCTCGCTTTCAAGCAGCACGTACTGCCGTTTTGGCCGCTCTTGGTCGCTTACGTCGCTTCCCAACCGTGGCTTCTTTCCATACCAGCCTGGGGAAAACGGTCGTTATCAGTCCCTGCCTGGATCCTGTATGCGACAGTTTGTGTCGTATACGTAGGTGCCGTTAGCCTTCCGTTCTTCATAGCGTCGCCATCGGCGTTTCTCGATGATGTCGTCTTTGTGTCACGCTTTTCTCCCACGGCCCTCGGGATAGACGGATGGAACGTCTGGTCGTTCATGCTGCGCTGGCAGGGGTGGAATGCAGACGATGCCCTTGGCGACGCCCTCGTCCCAATCGACCTTGGCGTAATGATCGCCGCGGTCCTCGCTGGACTGATCGCCGGCGTGAAGCGCCCATCTCGCGCACTACTATTTGGTGCTTGCGCGTGGTTCCTCGTGATGCTGTTTGCTCGGTGGACAACCTACGCTTCCTTCGCAGCGGTGGCCCCTGTAGTCCTGCTGATACCGTTCGCGGACCGGTTGATAGAGGCGCCGGCGCGGAAAGCCCAAGAAGTCGAAACGGCGGTAGGCGCGTCTTCAGACGCGTTACTGCTCCGCAGGGGTCGGCTCAAACGTTAGACGCCGGATCTCTGTGTCGCTGCTGTAGAAGATCGTGCCGTCAGGGCTGACTGCAACATCGCGGTTGCAGTCCTTGACGACAATGTCAGAAGCGGTAACCTGATCAAGCTTAGCGCCGCCGAGAGTCAAACGACGAAGAGTGTGTGTGTCCTTTTCTGATTCGCAGACCAGAAGCGCGTCGCCAATTGATGGATATTCAGCGGCGGAGACGAAGGCAAGGCCGGAGACGTACGTATTCGACAGGAAGCTCTCGGGCTGCATATCCTTTTTGGCGAAGAAGTAAATACCGTGGTTGTTGCTGCCGAACTGGCAGTCCGCGAATGGGAATTGGCCGACGTCTGGATAGCCGTAATTGCCGCCACTCTCGATGATGTTCAGCTCCTCGCAGCTCACCGGGGTGTTATCCGTTCCGTAGAGCTGAGCCGTCGTCGGTTCAAACGCAAACGGAAACGGCTCGCGGAACCCGTAGGCAAAGATGCGGGGATCGGCTGCCGGGTCGTCTGTGAACGGGTTGCCCGGCGCCGGGGAACCGTCTTCTTTGTTAACCCTCAGGATTTTGCCCAGTGGCATGCTCAGGTCTTGAGGATTAAATAGCGGCGAGTCATAGTCTCCGACGCTGAGGTAGAGGAATCCATCCGGACCGAAGGCAATGCGGCCATTGAGGTTGTAGCCGATATGGTCTGGATCCGATTCCGGCATATCGCCTACCATAGTCCGCGGCTCTGTTCCCTTATTGTTCGCATCCGTTAAGCGGACGACTGCGGGCGTCCCGATCTTCGGTTCCGTCTGAACGGCCTGCGTAAAGTAGGCGTAAACGTAGTGGTTACTCTCAAAGTCCGGGTCTATGGCAAGCCCCGTGAGGCCCCACTCGCTGCCGGAGAGGGTGTCGATATGTGCGAAGGGTTCCGGAAGCAGTTCTCCATCCGCTGTGACGATTCTAATGTTGCCGCTTAACTGCTCAGCGTAAAAGAGGCGGCCATCCGGGGCGAAAGCCAGCGAAACCGGGAAGTCAGCTGGCGTCACAACCTCTGACTTGACGCCGAACGGGTTATCCTCTCCGTCCCCACCACACGCGGCGATGAGGAACAGTAGGGAGAGGGAGAGCGCCGTCACTGCCCGGGTTCTTGCCATGGGCGGGATTATAGCAGGTAATTTCCCCTGAGAAGAAGAGACCACACTCGTTCGGCAGTTCACGTACATCGTGCTCCTTTCCTTCTCGAGGCGTAGCTAGATCCGCGCCCCGAATTGCCAGCCCGTCATTGGCGGCACGCTCACGGGAAATCCGGATTGCGATAGACGGTCATGCTCGGGTCGGATTCGACGACCGTGAACCCGACAACGCCGCGGATATAGCGGTCCATCTGATCCAGCCGCTCGGGCGAGTCGACCGGCTGGCCGCTTGGGACTTCGTCGTTGTGAGGTCCCGTCTTATGGAGGATGACATACTTTATTTCATATTTGCTAAAGACGGATTTGACGGCAGCCGGATCGAGATCGTCTGCCAATGGAGGTTCGAAGGGGAATGCCAGGTAGCGCAATCCGGGTTCCTTACGGAGCCAGGCAAGATTATGCTCACTGACGCGGGCCTCGAATCCGCCGAACGCATGCTTACCATGAAGGGCTGCGTAATAATCGGCGGTGTTGGCCGCCTCGAATGACCCGTTGAAGCTCCACCCCGTCCTGCGTCCAAGCGGAGCGTCCAGGACCGCAAAGTCTCCGGGTTCGTCTCTGATCTGTTTCAGGATGGCGGGCCTCGGCAGGTGAGAGAGATGGACCGGCGGATTCCAGTATTCAAGCGCAACTAGGCTAAACAGCAGAACAAACGCAAGGGGGACCAACGGCCGATATATTCGCCGCAGCCAGGACGTCAGTGAATCGAATCCCAGAGCGGCCAGCATGCTGAGGCCGAGGAGTGCGAACGGTATCATACGCGGCGGTACCCGCCGTCCGCCGAAGATGGGGAGTTGATCATAGATCTGGTACGGCATGGGGATCCCCCCCAGCACCTTCTCCTGGTCCACGTAAATATACGGCCCGACCGTGAGCACGAGGAAAAGCACAAAGACTACCCCCCAGAGCAGAACCTCCAGGGGCTTCCGGCGAACGGTCACTAGCGCGAGGGTCGCCAGCAACAGCGGAACACCGCCCAAGTAGAGGGTGTTCTCCGCACTGCCAACGATGTCATGGGGAGGAATGGCCACCGAGTTCGGGTCCTCACCCGGCCCCCATAGCGGGCTCGGCGTTACGAAGGAGAGAAGATCCGCAGAAAACAACTCAGCCTGCTGAGGCAGCACATACTGCCCGCTCCGCACGTCCTTGATCGCCCCGATGAGCATGGGAGCGCCGGCGACGAGCCACACCACGCCGATGAGGACCGCTCCCCGCACCAGGCTCTCCAGGCGCTGCCGGTCGCCACGCTTCAGGTACAGCACCGCCCAGAAAAGCACGAATATCCCCAGGAATAGCGCCGCGTCCATCGCGTATTCCTGGAAGTTGTAAAGGAGCGCCAGCCACAGCGCCGCGACGACGATCGCCTCTCGCAGGCGGCCGTTATCCAGGAAGCGCAAGAGAAAGAGAGCTATCAGGGGCATCGGCCAGGTGGTCGATATGCTCCACCTGCCCGTTGTGAACTGCATCATCACAAATGGACTGAATGCGAATATGAAGCCCGCCAGTATGGAGGCGGCATGATTACCGGTCAAACGATGGGCGAGAGCATAGGTACAAAGACCACTCAAGGCAAAAAGGAGGAGTCCCACGATATTCCACGAAAGGAAGATGTTGTCGGTCGCGATCTGTAGCGGTAGCGTCATGATGCCGTTCACGAACATCACTGGCGTCAGATAGAGGTTCTCCCCATCGGGATAGAAGAGGTAACGAGTGTGCAGAGGGTTCGTCTGGAAGTCGATGAAGGCCTGCTTGACCCACCGTAAGTGCCAGATGTGGTTATAGATATCGGGGAGCGGACCTCGGGGCGAATCCATATTGCTGTTATCGATGTGCAGAATAAGGGGCCAGGTCTCGACTACGGCTACTATCAGGAAAAGAAGGAAAACGCCCAGCCAGCGCGCTGATCCGGGCGTCAACAGCCCTTTGATGTGACTGAGCCTGCCTTTCGCAGGCAGGCCCGAGACTTTGCGAATTTCCGTCGCCATCTCTCAGCTTGTATCTTTGACTAGGGATTATACCGCTCACTAAGACTTACGGGCAGCAGAGCTGCTCGGCTGCGTATTACTAGAGAGCGAGACCTGTATTCCCGGCATATTTTGAGGAACATCTGATGGCACCAATCTGGCGGCGGACGGCCTTAGGCCTTCTGGTAGCCGTGCCAGTTCTTGCCTTTATTCTGTATCAAACCGACCTTGGTGAAACCGCTGATGCCCTGGAGCAGGCCAACTACGCGCTTATTCCGCTGGCCGTTTTGCTGTTCCTGCTGGCGATTTGGCTTTCGGCCGTGAGGTGGCGTTACCTCCTACGTTCAATGGCAGACGTACCTGCTGGAAGGCTTTATCCGGTAGTCTTTATCGGCCACCTGGGCAACAGCGTGCTACCACTGCGGGGAGGAGACGTCCTGCGAGCGGTCGTGCTCAAGCGTCGTGAAGGGATCAGCCGCGCCGCGAGCCTGGGGACTCTCGTGGTCGAACACGTCCTCGATGGGACCGTGCTCGTAGGCGTGTTGCTCATCTTCATAGGGGTGATGAATAGGGGAGAGGGTATCTGGGAAATCGCGTTGGTCTCAGGAGTGGTCTTCGTGGGAGCGAGCCTGGCTCTCGTTGCCGCCGCCATCTGGCAGGCGCAGAGCGCGCAATTAGCCGACTTCATTGTGGATCGTGCTCCCAAACGTTGGCGTGAGGAGTTGCGGAGCTGGATCTCCTCTTTTCTGCGGGGCACAAGGGGACTGCGTTCAGCGGAGGTCGCGGCTGCCGTCTTGGTGACTACTATAGGATTCTGGCTGGCCATCGCCACTGCCTATCTCGTTGTTGGAAGAGCGTTTCACATTGATGAAAGCTTCGATACTTATCTCCTGGTAACCGCTGCCGCTAATTTGGCGTTCTCGGTGCCGCTGACGCAGGGAGGATTGGGCTCATTCGAATTCCTTGTGCGGCAAACTCTGATCTTCGCCGGTGTGGATGCCGCCGTGGCCACAGCCTACGCTCTCGCACTACATGCGCTGATCATAGGTTCCATGGTAAGCGCTGGCCTCGTCTCAATCTGGCTAGTCGGGCTCTCCGCGAACGAAATCGGAGATCAGGCCGCCGCCAGCGACGTGCCCGAACCAGAGAGCCCAACCACGGGATGAGAAGCTCTCAGATTTGCCTAGAAGGGGCTACAGCTCGCGGCTCACCGGGGACGGCTGGGCCAAGGACTTAGCGGCCACGACAAACATCTGCCTGCCGAAGAAACGATGCAGAAATGGAAGGCGCAGATAGAGACGCAGTATGAACGGTGACTTGGGTAGATATCCCTTAATGGTGTATGGCACGAATCGAGTGCGCACCTCTTTGACATCATAGCCGGTCATCTGGAGCGCCTCCGTAAGACTCAGGTGGCTGAGCGGAAGGTGATGATCGAAGAAGTCCCAGTACTCCTTGTAGGCGTAGCGGATATTCGGCATGAGTACAAGAAGCCGCTTGTCAGGACGCAGGATGCGCCGGATTTCTAGCAGGATGGATATCAGCTCATCCTTGCTCTTGATGTGTTCGAACATGGCGCTGGAGAAGACGACGTCAATCGACGAGTCTTCTATCTCCGAGAGATCGTTCGCGCGTTGCAAGATGACCTTTACATCAGGTGCGGCTGCCTGCACCGCCTCTTGGCGGAGATCAACGGCATACTTCCTGCCGCAACGAATGTTGTTGATGAACTCACAGTAACCCGCGCCGAGGTCCAGCACCGTGTCAGTGTCCAGCACGTACCTCTGGAAGAAGTCCTCACAGAGGACTTTCCAGACGGCCCTCTTCTCCGCCCGTTCCTTGTCGGTGTACCTCTGGTCATAGAGGTCGGTTAGTGAGTAGGAGTCTGGTCTGGTTTCCATGGTCGTCGTTAGGCAGCCTGCACTGAATTTCGAAGCCATTCAAGGGTGTGGCGCAAGCCCTTCTCGAGCGGTGTTTGCGCGCGCCAGCCAAGAACGCGCTCTATCTTGCTGACGTCCGGGACGCGGCGTTGCACATCGTGTGTCATGGGCGGCAAGTGAGTAAGTTTGAAGGGCTCCTTGCGGTTGCACACTAGCCAGATTTTGCGGGCGAGCTCTTCAATGTCGACAGCGGAATTATCGGCGACGTTGAAGTCCTCATTCTCGCCGCGGGGATCGAGGCCGGCGGTGACGATACCGTCGGCGACATCGTCGATGTATGTGAAGCAGCGGACTTGCTTGCCGGAGCCGAGTATCTCAAGAGGATAGTCGCCGCGTGCCGTCCTGCCCACGAGGTCCGGCACGACGTGGGCGACGCCGGGTTCGTCCTCCGGGTATTCACCGGGGCCGTAGGCGTTGAAGGGCCGGCAAATCGTGTAACGGACGCCGTGTTCTTCCTGGAAAGCCCGGCAGTAGTACTCGCCGGTGAGTTTGGAAAAACCGTAGTGAGTGCGGGGAGGCGGCATCTCGAACACGGCCTCTTCCGGGGAGGGGAACTCACTGGCGCGTTCGTAAACGACGGATGATGAGGCGTAGACGACCTTAGCGTTGCGTGCTGCGGCAGCAGTGAAGATGTTGGCCAGGAGTTGGTTGTTCAGGTTGAGGATAGTTGCGGGGTGGTCATGAAAGTACTTAATACCACCCACTTTGCCTGCGAGGTGGAAGACGATGTCGACGTCGTCGAAGGCGCGCTCGACCTCTGCGGGTTCACGAAGGTCCGCCTGGGTGAACTCAACCGCGAGGGACGGATCGAGGTTGGAATAGCCTTTGGAGAGGTCATCGACGACGCGGACGTCGTGGCCATCCCGAAGCAGCCTCCGGACAACAGCACCGCCGATGAAGCCGGCGCCACCGGTGACAAGGATCACTCTTCCTCCCCCTTGCCGAAGACGATGAGTTCGAATCCAGCCGCCCGGGTCTGTTCCGTGTCCCAGTCGCCCCAGCAATCGACGAGAACCGGGCGCGGGTTTGCGTTCTTCACTTGAGCCATTGCGGGCACGTCGCGGAAGGCGGCGTGATTTGTCGCGAGAACGATAGCGGCGGCGCCTTCAACACCCGTAGCAATATCAGCGCTTTCGTGGAAGGGGTCGGAGACAACGACGTCCGCCCCCTCGGCTCGGAGCAGGTCGATGATACGGACAGCGGGCGATTGGCGGGTGTCGTCACTCTCGGCCTTGAAGCCCAGGCCAAGGACGCAGACGCGCGCGCCGACGAGCGGCTGGCCGTGCCGCTGAAGGCGGTGCTTGAGCCGGCGGACCACATGCGCAGGCACGCCTTCGTTGAGCTTCCAGGCGGTGAGGATGAAGTCTGGGAAAGTCAGGTCTTCAACGAGGAAGTAGCCATCTTTGGCAAGACAAGGTCCGCCGCAGGGGCCGGGGCGGGGAATGCCACCGCGAGGGTAGTCTTGATTGGCGAACTGGATTATCTGGTGAGCATCGACCCCGTGCACCTCACCGAGAAGAGCAAACTCGTTAGCGAGCGCGAAAGTGACGTAGCGATAAACGTTCGTGAAGAGCTTGGAGAGCTCGGCGCCTTCTGGACTGGTCTTGAAGACCTTCTTATCTGGATTGAGCGTCTTGAGAACTTCAGAGGCGACCTCTGTGCTGACGTCATTTATGCCGCCCACTACCTCGGGCAGTCCAGGGAGCTCCCGAAGTGCAAAGCCAGCGGCAATGCGTTCAGGCGCCGAGGCAAGGAGAATGTCCTCTCCGGGACGGAGCTGAAGATGGCGCGCCATGAATGGGGCCACTCGCTTGCTCAACGTGCCTGGAGCGACCGTGCTCCGCAGCATCACTAGTTGGACGGGGTGAAGGATTCCTGCGAGGTTGGCGAGGGCCCTCTCCAGATATTGGTAGTCGGGTCGCATCTCGTTATTGAGCATAGTGCCTACAGTGATGAAGATGGCGTCGGCGGCGTGCAAGATATCGTAGTTAGCGGCAACCTGAAGGATGTCGCTATCCTTGATCTGCAGCATCGCCTCCTGGCCGTCAATCTCCTGGAAGGGCATCTCCCCGTTGCGGATGGCAGCGAGCCGCGCTTCGTCGAGGTCGACCCCGTAGGTGCGGATGCCGCGCACGGCATAGGCGAGAGCAAGGGGAAGGCCGACGCGACCGAGGCCGACGACGCCGACCGAGAAATCGCGCCGGCGGACCTTTTCTAATAGTTCGACCGGTTCCATAATCTCTCCCCCGACTTGGAAGCCGCTACGAATTCTTACCTGCTGGACCTGGAGTTCCGCCCGCCCGCCAGCGCGGAGAGCGCGCGTCCTATCAGGAAAGCGGAACTGGCACCCAGCGTGACCCCGAAGATGAATGAGCGAGACGGGACGTGCCGGGCTGCGTAGAAGAGCCATCGGCTATACCTTGGGAACTCCGCGAGCATACTGAACTGCGATCGCCCGGCACTACGGTTGGTCCACACAGTAGGCACCTGCGCGATGCGGTACCCGCGCTCGGCTGCTTTCACGGTCATCTCAACAGACATGTCAAACCAGGGCGAGTCATTCTGAACTGTCTCCCAGACTTCCCTTCTGAAGGCCTTGAAGCCGTTGGAGACATCCCTCGCGGAGACGGAGCTTACGGTGCCCATGAGCAGGGAGTACAGTCGAGAGAGCTTCTGCTTCGGCGTATCTCCAACGATGCCGCCGCCGGGCATGTAACGGCACCCGCCTACGATGTCGGCTCCGGCCGAGATGCCTTCGAGCATGCGAGGAATGGCGGCGATATCGTCCGAGCAGTCTGCCATGATAGGGATGATGATTTCACCTCTCGACGCCTCGAAACCCGCGCGCAAGGCACTGCCGAATCCACGCTCGTTGAGCCGAGTGACGCTGCGTGCACCGTATTGTTTCTGGAGCTGCTCCTGTTCGGCCTGGACAGAGTCCAGGAGATCGGGACTGCTCACGTCAAAGACGACGATGATCTCGTACTCCCTGCCATCCATGGTGGAACGGATATCGTCTAATACCTCCGTTAGTCTCTCCTCGTGGTTGTACACAGGAAGAATGAGGGATGCGGGGATTCGGTCAGTAGAGTCGGCCTTCGGCGTCACAGTATCGCCCAGTATAGCACGGCAGGTGGCGGCGAACGGCTTGCGGATCGCCCTGCTGGTCTTAGGTTGAGAGCCCCTGCTATATTCACAGCAATGGCTAAATGGGCTGCCGTAGTCGCCTGCGCCGGCCTTGGCGTCATGCTTGCTTCGTTGGCATCTGCATGCGGAGGCGAGAGCAACCCGTTTGGCGTCAAATCTGAGCGCGTGACTCAGGCGGACGGGGTCTCCGCCATGGAGTTTGCGTCAGACGGCCGTCTCTTTTTCGCCCAGCAGTTCACTGGGGATATCCGCATCATCAAGGCCGACGGCTCGCCGCAGGCCGAGCCTTTCGCGCACGTGGATCCTGCTCTCTATCTGGAGTGGGGACTGACGGGCCTGGCGCTAGACCCGGATTTTGAGCAGAACCACTACGTTTACGCTTACTACACGCAGTTGGTCAGTCAGCAAGAGGAGACCGTGACACCGGCTCCGGGCAGTACCGCGTCGCCAAGCACTGTACAGCGGACAATCGCCCAGCCGGTTGTGATTCGTTTCACGGACCGGAACGGTAAGGGCGAGGAATCCAAGATCATAATCGGCGACCTACCCAACACGCTTATCGACCATCCAGGCTTCAACGCTAATGGCAGGATCCACTTCGGACCAGACGGCTTCCTGTATCTCAGCCTTGGAGACTACGACGTTCAGTTCACTGCGCCGGATCACCCATCGCAGAATCTGACCACACCCGTCGGCAAGCTGCTGCGCGTGAACAAGGAGGACGGGTCACCTGCTCCCGGTAACCCTTTCCTCGATCGAGCCGACGCCGACCCACGGATATTCGCGTATGGCTTCCGTGAACCGTTCGACTTTGCCTTTCATCCTCAGACGGGCAAGATCTACGGCACCGACAACACGCCGGTGAGCTGCGAAGAGCTGAATATCGTAGTGGCGGGCGGCAACTATGGATGGCCCAAGGTTGGGGACTTCCCGTATCCCGAGTGTGGTGTCGGCGGCCAAACGCAAGCGATCCACTATTTCGCGCGGGAGGGGAAGCAGCCAGGCGACTTCCTTTCGTTCGTGGAGGTTTCCGCCCTCGCCTTCGTTTCGGCGGCGAAGTACTCTACTCTGGGCGACTCACTCCTAGTCTGCCAACTTGCATCGACTACTGCGAACGGCCCGGCGCAGCCCAGGATGCGGCACGTGGTGCTTTCAGGCGCCGCCTTTGATCAAGTCACGACCGACGATACGGTAGTCAAGGACTGCCGGCTGAGTCTGGCTGTGAGCCCCGACGGGACCGTTTACTACAGCAACGATAAAGAGATCAAACGTCTGATCCCACCGAAGCAGTAAGCACGGAAACAAAGGCTGAATGACGAACGTCCGCGCCGCATATGCGGCAGACCGTCAGTGCCAGTTGAAGCCGAGCCAGTCGGGCAACCAGTCCCAGTAATACGTGCGTTCCAGCCATTCCGGGACATCGATAGCGGCGAGGTGTGGGTAGAAGTACACGAACGTCGCCGCCGCGCAGGCAAGGAAGATCACGGCCGCGGCCTTACTATAATTCAGCGGCCCCCGGGCGACGCCGCGTGCGATGAGAAGCGCGCCTGCAGTGATCACGACGACGAAGACGGCGTCGGCAATGTCTTCACCTGATAGGACAGAGTTGAGCGCGACGAGGATGATTCCGGTGGAGACGAGCAGGATCCCGAGCAAGACATCGCGTGTAGCTTCCTCCGCCGTTCCCTGCTCTAATAGCGCACCGGGTGCCCGATCCGGTCGGTGCCAGAGCCAGTGTACGGCATAGGAGAGCGCCAGAATGGCGAAAGCGAGAGCCGGGAGGTAGTGGTAAATGAAGAGCACCCGTCCTCCAGTTTCCTGCTGGTAAGCCCAGGGGAGCCAAAAGCCGAGGTAGCACAACACGACAAAGAGCAGCACCGCTTGTGTGGTCGGGATGCGTCCACGGAGATAAAGGGTGCCCTTCATGTCTATGCGGGCGGTCACATGTCGAAGCCCCTGCCAGAGCGCGAACGCGATGGCGGGCAGGCCGGCCCAGAAGATGATCGGGTTGCCGAGTGAGTAGATCTTCGCGTATCCAGTGCCCAGATAGAAAAAGACCGGCCGCCCCATGATCGGCCATTGGTCCCAACTCGAAGAATAAGGGTGCGGCTGGGTGAGGTTCGAGTGGAAGTCGAAGGCCAGGCGGTTCTGACGAATGACCTGGCCGAGTCCCAGGAAGCCACGTCCCCCCATCGCCTCGACAGACGGAGGGTTCAGCAAGAAGGGTAAGTACGTAAGGAAGTAGATGAAGCCGGGGACCAGGATGAAGAAGACTCCGAGGACCAACGCGACCTCCAGGGCGATCTTCCCAGGAGGCGACAAGCGAATTTCCCGCCGCGCAGAATATTCCCTTATGAGGCCGATCAGGCTTCCGGCTATGGTCAAGCCACCTGCCACGGTCAGCATCCAGCCCAACAGGTCCATTGGGCCGAGTCCGTCAAAGAGCCCCGGTGCCCTATCCGGATGTTTGCTCAAGAACCCCAGTACGACGAGCGCGAGGCCCATGTAGAGCGCGGTAAGTCCCGACGGTAGAGTGATCTCGAACCACGCGGCCCGGCGATCCGAACGCGCATCTCGCAGCCTTGTCAGCAACAGCCAGATCAGGTAGAGAAGGATGGGCACGGCGGTCAGTGCCGCTACCCACTTGCAGGCGACCGCAGCGCCAAAGAAGATGCCTGAGAACAGAAAGCGGTCCGATACGAGGAAGTAGACAGTCGCCAGCATAAAGCACAGCACATACGTATCTGGAGTGGCGATCCGCGATTGAGCAAAGGCGAGGCCATCAATCGTGAGGAGAAAGGCACCGGTCAGGCCCGCGATCTCGCTGTTGAAGAGCTTTCGGGCAAGAAGATACATGAAGACGACGGCTCCAAAGCCCGCGAGCGCGCCGAAGAATCGCCAGGCGAAGGCGTTCTCAATGCCCCCGTCACCCGGCACCAGGGGCGGAGCAACTTCGTCAGCAGCGCCGATGATTGCGATTCCGCCGGCCACGAAGAGTTTCGAGAGCGGTGGATGAGTGTTTTCGTGACCATAGAACTCCCAGGCGGACGGATCTCCCCGATAGATTTGTTGTCCACTGTCCCTGACGAAATATATTTCGTCGAAGTAGAACTCGTTCGGTGTGGCGAGCCGCCCGAAGCGAGTAACGAAGGCCACCAGGAGTATGACGGCAAGTGCAACTTGAGCAACGGTGATTCGGGGCAGAGTTATGTCACGTGCAGGGGCCGCAGCCCTGGCTTCCGTTGCGGCTTCGGCGCCGTCAGGCACCTTCAGGTCGCTCCGACCCAACGTGCGCGGCTGGCGACGGCATATGCGGACGCGAAGAGCAGGGGGAGCGAGGCCACCAAGAGAATGGACAAGAACTGCACCGTGTCCAAGCCCGTGCCCAGGTTGCTCGTCTGTTCGAACCACTTATAGAAACTGCCCCATTTCAGCTCGCACTGGTGGGTAGGATCGCACTGGTAATACACGTAAACATGGTAGAGGTTGAGGAAATGGATCGAGCCGACTGCAGCG
>WNGB01018508.1_pt1 | contig 28574 bp, 30 predicted proteins | sample 5400681 | NCBI WGS metagenome assembly WNGB01 (sample SAMN13153367, study PRJNA577476) | soil metagenome | isolation source: 115 cm soil or saprolite under grassland replicate 2 | place: USA:California | collected 2016-06-15
ACGGATCCGTCATCCTCGCGCGGCTGCGCGCCCGCCTCGGCGCGCGCCTCCTCGGCACGCACGAGCGCCACGGCGACCACACGGCGATCGTGGCGGCCGGCGGCATCCTCGACGCGCTCGCGTTCTGCCGTGACGACGCCGAGCTCCGCTTCGACATGCTGACGGACCTCACTGCCGTGGACTACCTCAAGTTCCCCGGACGCGAGGACGGCCCGCGCTTCGACGTCGTCTACCACCTCTACTCGGTCGCCCACAACCACCGCGTCCGCCTGAAAGTGCCCGTCGAGCAGGACGACGCGCGCGTCCCCTCGGCGACCGGCCTCTGGCCCATCGCCAACTGGCTCGAGCGCGAGGTCTGGGACATGTTCGGCATCCGCTTCGAGGGCCACCCCGACCTCCGCCGCCTGCTCCTGTACGAGGAGTTCGTCGGTCACCCGCTCAGGAAGGACTACCCCATCACTCGCCGCCAGCCCCTGATAGGGCCGAAGGTATAGTGTGAACCGAGACATGGCCCGCTCGTCGAGCCGAACGTGTGAGGCGAGCGCTGCATGGATACCGCAGGCGCGGCCGTGCGAGGTGGGCGCTGACATGGTTCGGAGATAGCGTGCCCGAGCGGACGACGCGCGAGCTGTTTCTGGGAGAGGGCCCCGGCACCGGGGGCGGCAGCCAGCACCTCTACGTCAACATGGGGCCGGCGCACCCGGCCATGCACGGCATCATCCGCATCCTCGCGGAGCTCGACGGCGAGATCGTGGTGAAGGGCGACGTGGAGATCGGCTATCTCCACCGCGCCTTCGAGAAGGAGTGCGAGGTCGGGCCGTACAACAACGCCATCCCCTACACGGACCGGCTCAACTACGTCTCGCCGCTGATCAACAACTTCGCGTATGCCTCGGCCGTCGAGAAGCTGCTCGGTATCGAGATCACGGAGCGGTGCAAGTACATCCGCGTGGTCATGAGCGAGATCTCGCGCATCTGCGACCACCTGACCTGTATCGGGGCCTCCGCCATGGAGCTGGGCGCCTTCACGGTCTTCCTCTACATGATCAAGGCGCGAGAGTTTCTGTGGGAGCTCGTGGAAGACGTGACCGGGGCGCGGCTGACGATCTCCTACGGGCGCGTGGGCGGCGTCAAGGCGGACCTGCCCGAGGCCTTCGGCATCAAGGTCCGCAAGGCCTTCGCCGAGGTGCGGCAGGTCCTGCGCGAGGTGCACACCCTGATCACCGGCAGCCGGATTTTCATGGACCGCATGGTGGGCGTCGGCGCGCTCTCGGCCGATGAGACCATCGCCTGGGGCATCACTGGCCCTCTGCTTCGCGCCGCGGGCGTGCCTTTCGACCTCCGCCGCGTTCAGCCCTACTGGGCCTATGACCGGGTCGAGTTCGAGGTGCCGCTGGGCAAGAACGGCGACAACTTCGACCGGTACCTCGTGCGCATGGCGGAGATGGAGCAGTCCATGCGGATGACCGAGCAGGCGCTCGAGCGCATGCCCGGAGGCGCGTTCAACGTGGACTTCGAGGGACGCGAGATTCCCACGGAGGCGTACGTGGACCGCGGCAAGCAGGGCCATACCGAGGGGCTGCTGCTCATGCCGATCACGCTGTCACCCAATCTCCGGGGCCAGGGGCGCCGTGAGCAGGCCGCGGTCAATGTGGCCGACAAGCAGGTCGTCATGCCTCCCAAGGAGACCGCCTACGGCTCCATCGAGGGGCTGATGAATCACTTCATGCTCGTCATGGACGGCTACGGCATTCGGCCGCCCGCCGGCGAGGCCTACTTCGCGGCCGAGGGCGCCAACGGCGAGCTGGGCTTCTACGTGGTGTCCGACGGCGGCGACCGCCCGTACCGCGTCCGCTGTCGCCCGCCGTGCCTGCCGCCGGTCGCCGCGCTGCCACGCATGATCGAGGGGCAGATGGTCGCCGACATCGTCCCGACCTTCGGGTCCGTCAACATGATCGGAGGCGAGCTTGACCGCTGATGCGCGGCGGCCCGAGTTCAGCGCTCCGCAGCTGGCCGAGGTCCGGCGGCTGCAGGACCTGTACCCGGACAGGCGGGGCGCGCTCCTGCCCGTCCTCCACCTGGCGCAGGAGACCTTCGGCTGGATCTCCCTCGAGGTCGAGGCATACGTCGCCGGGCTCTTCGAGCTCTCGCCGGCCCACGTTCACGAGGTCGTGACCTTCTACACCCTCTACTTTCAGGAGCCGGTGGGGCGGCACGTCGTCGCCGTCTGCCACAATCTGTCCTGCCACCTCCTGGGCGCCAAGGGCATCATCGAGCACCTGACCGAGAAGCTCGACGTCGAGGTCGGCGAGACGACGGCGGACGGCAAGGTGACGCTGCGGAGCGTTGAGTGTCTGTGCGCCTGCGAGCAGGCGCCGATGATGCAGGTGGACGACCGCTACGAGGGCAACCTGACACAAGAGAAGGTGGACCGGATCCTGGAGGGCCTGAAGTGATTGATGTCGCGTTACCGCCGGCGGAGCAGGGCGAGGAACTCGACCTGCGTCAGCCGGGCCTGTTTCAGCATCTGATGAAACAGGGCCGTGGGGATGTCCCTGGCCATCTGGTGGCTCAGACGGACGAGCAGGATCTCTCCCGTGGGGAGCGTCCTCTCCCAGGTCTCCTGCTTCTTGGTGCGGACGAGGCGGAAACCAGCACGCTGAATGGCCACCCGGAACTCCCGGTAGGTGGCCGTCGGCATTCGCTAGTCGAAGAGGGCGCGCGCTCCGGCTGGGGTAGGGTTGGCCCTGAGCGCCCGAATATAGGGCGCGTGAAGGGCCCGGTTGGGGCTCTGGCTGAACCGCTCGAACTCGGCCATGTACTGCTCGGAGTAATCGAGCGCCATCTCGACGAGGTCGGCGAGGGCCGCTTCGGGGCTGTCGCTCTCGGTGGCGAGGTCGAGCTCCGGGCAGAGCGCGACGAACGCCTTCCCGGCCGGCTCGATGATGGCCGTGAGCTTGATCTCCGCAGGCTTGAGCACGACTGCCATGGCTGGTCTCCTCAGCAACCAGTCGCGATCATATCATGCAGCCGTATCATCGATAATGTGTCTCATTCGATACGCCCATTCTCGGGGGGCAAGCATGGGAGCTCCCTCATGAGTGCTCGTGAGTGACCATGGCTGAGAAGATTCTGTCGCGGAACTTCGAGGTCGCGGACGCCCACACGCTCCAGGGCTATCGCGCGACCGGCGGGTACCAGGCGTGGGAGAAGGCCAAGGGCATGGAGCCGGATGCCATCGCCGAGGAGATCAAGAAATCGAACCTCCGCGGCCTGGGCGGCGCGGGCTTTCCGACCGGCGTCAAGTGGGGCTTCATCCCCAAGGGCGCGACGGCGCCGCGCTACCTGGTCGTCAACGCTGACGAGGGCGAGCCCGGCACGTTCAAGGACCGCTACCTCATGGAGCGGGACCCCCATGCCCTGATCGAGGGCATGCTGATCGCCGCGCGCGCCATAGGCTCGCACCTGGGCTTCGTCTATATTCGCGGCGAGTACGTCCAGCCCTGGCGCATCGTCGCCGCGGCCGTCAAGGAGGCGTACGGCGCGGGCCTCCTCGGCAAGAACATCCAGGGCACGGGCTTCGACTTCGAGATCGTCCTGCACCGGGGCGCGGGAGCCTATATCTGCGGGGAGGAGACGGGACTGATCTCCTCCCTCGAAGGCAAGAAGGGCTGGCCCAAGGTCAAGCCGCCGTTTCCGGCCGTCAAGGGCGCCTTCGGGCAGCCCACCATCGTGAACAACGTCGAGACCCTCGCGTGCCTGCCGCATATCCTCAACCGGGGCGCGGAGTGGTTCGCGGCGCTCGGGACCAAGACGCAGGGCGGCACGCGGCTCTACTCCGTCTCCGGTCACGTGGTGAAGCCCGGCATCGTGGAGGCGCCGGTGTCGGTCACGCTCCGGGAGCTCATCTACGAGCACTGCGGCGGCATCCGCGGCGGGCGCGCGCTCAAGGCCGTGGTGCCCGGTGGCTCGTCCGCGGCCATCCTGACGCCGGACGAGATCGACATCCCGATGGACGTGGACGGCCCCAAGAGCAAGGGCTCCATGATCGGCTCGGCGGGCATCATCGTGATGGACGAGACCGTGTCCATCCCCGACGCGCTGATGGTGGTGGCGCGCTTCTACGCCCACGAGTCGTGCGGCCAGTGCACGCCGTGCCGGGAATCCACCGGGTGGATCTACAAGATCGCCCACCGCATCGTCGAGGGCAAGGGGCGCAAGGAGGATCTCGACACCATCCTGGATGTCGCCAGGCGCGGCGCGGGAACGACCATCTGCGCCTTCTACGATGGCGCCGTCGGCCCGTATATCAGCTACATCGAGAAGTTCCGGGACGAGTTCGAGGAGCTGATCAGGAGCGGCGCCCATGCCTAAGCTCCAGATCAACGGCACCGAGGTCGAGGTCCCCCAGGGGACCAACCTCATCGAGGCCGCGAAGGCCGCCGGCATCGAGGTGCCGCACTACTGCTATCACCCGGCGCTCTCCATCGCCGGCCAGTGTCGTCTCTGCATGGTGGACATCGACAAGGTGCCGCGGCCCCAGATCGCGTGCAACACGCAGGCGATGGAGGGCATGGTGGTCCAGACCGAGACCGAGCGCGTCAAGGAGACGCGGAAGTCGATGATGGAGTTCCACCTGATCAATCACCCGCTGGACTGCCCGGTCTGCGACCAGGCGGGTGAGTGCTTCCTCCAGATCTACTACATGAAGCACGGGCTGTACGACCCGCGGATGACGGACGAGAAAGTGCACAAGCCCAAGGCAGTGCCGCTCGGCCCCCACGTCATCCTCGACGCCGAGCGCTGCATCCTCTGCTCCCGCTGCGTGCGCTTCTGCGACGAGATCACGCATACGGGCGAGCTCGGCATCTTCCAGCGGGGCGACCAGTCCGAGATCGGCCTCTTCCCCGGCACAACGCTCGAGAACAAGTACTCGGGCAATGTCATCGACATCTGCCCCGTCGGAGCGTTGACCGACCGCGACTTCCGCTTCCAGGTCCGCGTCTGGTACCTCGACACGGCGAAGAGCGTCTGCAACGGCTGCGCGCGCGGCTGCAACATCGCCGTCCACACCAACAAGCATCGTACCCACCACAACCAGGGCCGGCGCGTGGCGCGCCTCAAGCCGCGCTTCAACGCCCTGGTCAACACGTGGTGGCTCTGCGACGCGGGGCGCTACGGCTTCAAGTGGATAGACGACAAGAGCCGGCTCAGCCAGCCGCTCCATCGAATCAGCGCGCAGCCGACGGAGGTGTCGTGGGATCGCGCCCTGCCCGAGCTGGTGAGCTTGCTCCAGCGGTACCGGCCCGAGGAGATGGGCTTCCTCGCGTCCCCACAGATGGCGAACGAAGATTTCTTCGTCCTCAGGCGGCTGGCCGAGCAGCTCGGCGTGACGAGCCTCGACTTCCGCGTGCCGCCCCGCGTGCCGGGCGACGAGGACGATTTCCTGATCCGCGCCGACAAGAATCCGAACACGCGCGGCGCCGAGCTCATCGGCATCGCGCCTGGAGCGGGCGGACTGGATGCGGCCGGCATGCTACGGGCCGCACGTGACGAGCACCTCAAGCTCCTCTGGATCTTCCATCACGACCTCGCGGCCTCTTCCTGGCCCGAGGCCGACGTGCTGGCGGCCGTGGAGCGCGCGGAGGCCGTCGTCTTCCAGGGCACCAACGCCAACGATCTCTCGGCGCGGGCGCACCTCGTCCTGCCGAGCGCGGCGTACGTCGAGCGGGAGGGCACGTTCACCAACTTCGAAGGGCGCGTGCAGCGGTTCCGCACGGCCATCGAGCCGCTCGGCCTGGCGTGGGCGGACTGGATGATCCTGGCCTTCACGGGCAAGGCGCTCGGCTTCCAGGACTCGGTCTTCGCGGCCGAGCGCGCGGAACAGGTCTTCAACGCCCTGGCCGCGTCCGTCCCGGTCTTCGGCGGCCTGTCGTACCGCGGGCTCGGCGACGCTGGCGGGATGGTCACGGCGTGAGCGGCAAGGCCCTCGACCTCCTGCTCCAGGCGGCTCCCGTCGCCTTCATCATGTTCGTCGTCCTGAACTTCGGCGGGCTCCTGACCTGGGTCGAGCGCAAGCAGTCGGCCATCATGCAGGACCGCATCGGCGCCAACCGCGCCAGCATCTTCGGCATCCGCGTCCTGGGCCTGCTCCACCCGCTTGCCGACGCGATCAAGATGCTGACCAAGGAAGACTTCATGCCGGCGCGGGCCGACCGGCTGCTGTTCAAGCTGGCGCCCTTCGTCTCGGTCTTTTTCGCCCTGGGTGCCTTCGCGTCCATTCCCTTCGGCGACACGCTCAAGATCTTCGGGCGCGAGATCGAGCTCCAGGCCGTGACGCTCAATGTGGGCGTCCTCTACGTGCTGGCGATGCTTTCGCTCGGCGTCTACGGGCTCATGATGGCGGGCTGGGCCTCGGCCAACAACTTCGCGCTCCTGGGCGGGCAGCGCGCCGCCGCCCTCATGATCTCCGCCGAGATCGCCATCGGCGCGTCGATCATGGGCGTCGTCATGGTCTATGGCTCGCTCAACATGCAGGACATCGCCCGCGCGCAGGGCCTGCCGCTCCTGCCGCAGTACTTCGGGGAGTGGATCCCGGCGTGGGGCATCGTGACCCAGCCGCTGGCCTTCTTCCTGTTCCTCACGGCGGGCATCGCGGCGACCAAGCGCATTCCCTTCGACATGCCCGAAGGCGAGTCCGAGATCATCGGCTACTTCGTCGAGTACAGCGGCATGAAGTTCGGCATGTTCGCCATGGCCGACTTCCTCGAGACGGTCGTGATCGCCGGCATGACCACGGCGCTCTTCCTCGGCGGCTGGCAGGTGCCGTACCTGGCGCCGTCGGGCTTCGCCTTCCCGTGGGGCCAGACGATGCCGCTGCCGCACCTCCTGGTCGCGGGACTGCAGGTGGGCGCCTTCCTGACCAAGGTCGTGGCGCTGATCTGGCTCCTCATGTTGGTCCGCTGGACGCTCCCCCGGTTCCGTTACGATCAGGCCATGCGGCTGGGCTGGCTGGGACTCTTCCCGCTGTCCATACTCAACATCGTGCTGACAGGGCTCGTGATCCTGCTCGTCGGGAAGGCCTGACCCGTGTCGTCCCCGTACCAGACGACCAATTCGCCGGCGGACTCGCGGCACTCGAGCCGGCTGAGCCTGCGGCAGCGGTTCTACCTGGTCGAGGTCCTGGCCGGCCTCAAGCTGACCGGCGTCCGGTTCTTCGCCAATATGTGGCGGCACACGCTGCACACGGTGTTCCGCATGAAGAGCGTGCGCGGCGCGGTCACCATCCAGTATCCGGATGAGCGGCGGCCATACGCGACGCGGCTCCGGAGCCTGCACCGCCTGGTCCGCCGCGACGACGGTTCGCCCCGCTGCGTCGCCTGCATGATGTGCGAGACCGTGTGCCCGGCCCACTGCATCTACATCGTCGCCACCGAGCACCCCAACCCCGAGATCGAAAAGGTGCCGGAGCGCTTCGACATCGACCTGGGCAAGTGCGTCTTCTGCGGCTACTGCGTCGAGGCCTGTCCCGAGGATGCCATCCGCATGGACACGGGCATCCTCGAGTTCTCCTCGTACAGCCGCGAGGGCATGATCTACACGAAGGAGACGCTGCTGGCGCTCGATCCGGCGCGGCCGGACGGGGCTCCGTCCTCGCCCGTGCCCATCCCCGCGGACCGGAGGCTGCCGTGAGCGCCGGCATCGTGGCGTTCTGGATCCTGGCTGCGCTCGCGGTAGGCTCGGCGGCGGGGCTCATCGTCAAGAGGAACCCCATCCACGGCGCGCTCTTTCTCGTGGTGCACCTGGCGACGCTGGGAGCGCTCTTCCTCACGATGCGCGCCGAGTTCCTGGCCGCCGCCCAGGTCATCGTCTATGCCGGGGCCATCGCCGTTCTCTTCGTCTTCGCGATCATGGTGCTGATCCCGGGCAAGGAGGAGACGGGCCCCGACCCGCTGCGGGCCCAGCGGTGGCTCGCAGTCCCTCTCGCCGGGCTCCTGCTGGTGGTGCTGGCCACGATGCTGCGCTCGGGTGTCTTTGGCGGCGCCCAGCCGGCCGGGACCGTGCCCGGCGGCGTGGCGGCCATCGGCCGGCAGCTCTTCACCGACTACCTCTATCCCTTCGAGGTCACCTCCATCCTGCTCCTGGTTGCCCTGGTGGGCGTGATTGCGCTGACCAAGCGGAGAACGACGTCGTGACCGCGACCGCTCGCCGGGACGTCCGCTAGCATGGTGCCGACCTCCTGGTACGTGGCCCTGTCGGCGGTGCTCTTCGTCATCGGCGTCCTGGGCGTCCTGGTGCGGCGCAATCCGCTGGTCATCTTCATGTCCATCGAGATCATGCTCAACGCGGCCAACCTGGCCCTCGTGGCCTTCGGCCAGCGGCACGGCTCGGTGGACGGCCAGGCGCTCGTGTTCTTCGTCCTCTGCGTGGCGGCCGCGGAAGTCGCGGTCGGGCTCGCGATCATCGTGGCCATCTTCCGGCTCCGCCGCCGTCTCTCGGTGGACGAGTTGTCGCTGATGCGAGGATAACGGCATGGCACAGACGAAGACAGCAGCGCCGAGCGCCCGGCTCGAAGCGGAGCTCGCCAAGCGCCTGCTGACGCAGATGCAGCTCATCCGGCGCTTCGAGGAGAAGGCCGCGGAGATGTACGCGATGGGCAAGATCGGCGGGTTCCTCCACCTCTATATCGGCCAGGAGGCCGTGGCGGTGGGCGCGACCTCGACCACGCGGACCGACGACTACGCCGTGTCGTCGTACCGCGAGCACGGCCACTGCCTGGCCAAGGGCTCCGACCCGAAGCGCATTATGGCCGAGCTGTTCGGGCGTCGTGACGGGCTCTCCAAGGGGAAGGGCGGCTCGATGCACCTCTTCGACAAGAGCGTCAACTTCCTGGGCGGCCACGGCATCGTGGGCGCCCACCTGCCACTGGCGGCCGGCGCGGGGTTCGGCATCAAGTACCAGGGCAGCGACCAGGTCGTGCTCTGCTACTTCGGCGACGGCGCAGAGACGGAGATCTGGCGCTTCGCCGAGACGTACGGCATCCACGGCGAGGCGGTGGACGGCATGGACGTGCTGGCGATACGGGAGTGCGTCGGGCGCGCCGTGGAGCGCGCGCGGCGCGACAAGGTGCCGGCGCTGATCGAGGCGCGCACGTACCGGTTTCGGGGACACTCGATGCGCGATCCGGCCGGGGCGGTGTACCGCAGCAAGGACGAGGTGGAGCGCGAGAAGCTGCGCGACCCGATCGCGCTCTTCTCCGAGCGCGCCCTGAAGGACGGCGCGCTCACCGAGGCCGATCTCAAGCTGATCGAGAAGGCGGTGTACGACCAGGTGGACGAGGCCGTCGCCTTCGCCGAGGCCTCGCCCGAGCCGTCGCCGGAGGATCTGTTCACCGACGTGTACAAGGACTGATGAGAATCATGCGCGACGCCATGCTCCTCCTCACCCTACCCTCTCCCCCATTGGGGGAGAGGGATCAGAACAATTTCTGCGCGGGTGAGGGGGCCTACGATGGCGGACACGCGTCCATGAGAAATAAGGACTGACGCCATGGCCGTCATGACCTATCGCGAGGCCTTGAACCTGGCGCTCCGGGAAGAGATGCATCGCGACCCGCGCGTCTTCATCATGGGCGAGGAAGTGGGGCTGTACGAGGGCGCCTACAAGGTGACGCAGGGCCTCCTCAAGGAGTTCGGCGAGAAGCGCGTCGTGGACACGCCGATCTGCGAGTCCGGCTTCACCGGCGTCGGGGTCGGAGCGGCGATGCTCGGGCTGCGGCCGGTCGTCGAGATGATGACGTTCAACTTCTCCATCCTGGCCCTCGACCAGATCGTCAACTCGGCCGCCAAGCTCTGCTACATGTCGGGCGGCCAGTACAACATCCCGCTCGTCGTGCGCGGCCCGGGCGGCCCCGCCTCGCAGCTGGCGGCCCAGCACTCGCAGAGCATGGAGACGTACTTCTACCACGTGCCGGGGCTCAAGGTGGTGCGTCCCTCCACGCCGGCCGACGCCAAGGGCTTGCTCAAGTCGGCCATCCGCGACGAGAACCCCGTCATCTTCATCGAGTCCGAGACGCTCTACGCCATCAAGGGCGAGGTGCCGGAGGATCCGGACTTCCTGGTCCCGCTCGGCCAGGCGGCGGTGCGGCGGGAAGGCACGGACGTGACGGTCATCGCGTACATGGGCATGCTGTACCGCGCCCTCGAGGTGGCCGAGGAACTGGCCAAGGAAGGCATCTCGATGGAGATCGTCGATCCGCGGACACTCCGGCCCATGGACACGGGGAGCATCATCAACTCCGTCCGCAAGACCCACCGCTGCGTCGTGATCGAGGCGGGGGCGGGCTTCGCCGGCATGGGTTCCGAGATCGCCGCGGAGGTCCAGGAAGAAGCCTTCGACGACCTCGACGCTCCGGTGGTCCGCGTCACCGGCGAGAACGCACCGATGCCCTACGCGCGCAACCTCGAGCTGCTCAAGACCCCGTCCAAGGCCAAGATCGCCGCCGCCATCCGGAGTGCCTGCGCATGATCACCAAGGTCCTGATGCCCAAGCTCTCCGAGGCCATGGAGACCGGCAAGGTCATCAAGTGGGTCAAGAAGGAGGGCGACGCGGTCAAGGGCGGTGACATCATCGCCGAGATCGAGACCGACAAGGCGAATGTGGAGCTCGAGGCCTTCGGCTCCGGCGTGCTGCGCAAGATCATCGTCGGCGAGGGCGGGCAGGTGCCGGTGGGCCAGCTGATCGGCGTCATCGCCGACCCGTCCGAGGACATCGCCTCCGTGGCGGCCGCGGCACCCGCGCCCGCTACGGCCCCCACGACCGCTTCCGCTCCAGCCGCGGCCCCAGCGCCCGCCTCTCCACCTCCCGCGCCCGCTGCGGCTCCCACGACCACTCCCGCTCCAGCCGCGGCTGGGGCCGCGCAGGTGCAGGTCCCGGCCATGGAGTCCTACAAGTCCGAGCCCGCGACGACCTCGGTGGTACCGGTGACGCCTCCAGCCGCCTCCAGCGCTCCCGCGTCGGACGGGCGCGTCAAGGCCTCGCCGCTCGCCCGCAAGGTCGCCGCCCAGTCGGGCGTGGATCTGCAGTCGCTGCAAGGCTCCGGACCCGGCGGTCGCATCGTGCGCCGCGACGTCGAAGCCGCCACCGTGGCACCCGGGGCTGCCGCCGCCCCCGCGGCGGCTCCCGCGCGCGCGCCCTTCATCATCCCGCCGCGCAGCGGCGCCGAGTACGAGGACAAGCCGCTCACGCCCATGCGGGCCGTCATCGCCAAGCTCATGCCGCTCAGCAAGGGGCCGGTGCCGCACTTCTACGTCACCTCGGAAGTGGCCATGGATCGCGCCTGGGAGCTCCGCGGCGAGCTCAATGCGCTCGAGGGCCAGCCCAAGATCTCCGTCACGGACATGATCATCAAGGCCAGCGCGCTGGCGCTCCTGAAGAATCCGGGCGTCAACGCGCAGTTTCAGGGTCAGGCCATCCGCGTCTTCCATCGCGCGCATATCGGCATCGCCGTCGCCCTGGTCGAGGGATTGATCACCCCCGTCCTGCGCGACTGCGATGTCAAGCCGCTCGCCCAGATCGCCGTCGAGAGCAAGGATGTGGCCGAGCGTGCGCGGGCGGGCAAGCTGCGCGCGCAGGAGATGAGCGGGGCGACCTTCTCCATCTCCAACCTCGGCATGTTCGACGTCGAGGAATTCTCCGCCATCATCAACCCGCCCGAGGGCGCCATCCTCGCCGTGGGCTCGGTGCTCGAGAAGCCGGTGGTCGAGGACGGCCAGCTGCGCGTGGGCCGCCGCATGAAGATGACCATCTCCTGCGACCACCGCGCGATGGATGGCGCCATGGGGGCGCGCTTCCTGCAGGACGTCAAGCGCCTGCTGGAAGAGCCGCTGCGCCTGCTGGTGTCGTGACATGGCGGCCCAGCGGTTCGACGTCGTGGTGGTGGGCACGGGCCCGGGCGGCTATGTCGCCGCCATCCGCTGTGCCCAGCTCGGCCTCTCGGTCGCCGCCGTGGAGGACGATCGCCCCGGTGGCGTCTGCCTCAACTGGGGCTGCATCCCGACCAAGGCCCTGTTGCGCAATGCCGAGGTGGTAGGCCTCTTCCACAGGGCCGAGGAGTTCGGCGTCACCGTCGGGCCGTGGACGGCCGACTACGCTCAGGCCGTGCAGCGCTCGCGGCGGGTCGCCGACCGCATGGCCAAGGGCGTCGAGTTCCTCTTCCGAAAGAACAAGATCACGCTCGTGGCGGGGAGCGGCACACTCAGGTCGAAGACCGTCGTCGAGGTGAAGGGCAAGGACGGTGTCCAGAGCCTCGAGGCCAAGGCCGTCATCCTCGCCACGGGCTCGGAGCCCAAGTCGCTACCCGGAGTCACGATCGACGAACGGCAGGTCATCTCCTCGAATGGCGCGGTCCGCAACGAGAGCAAGCCGGCGTCCATGATCGTCATAGGCGCCGGCGCCGTCGGGATGGAGTTCGCCGACGTCTACCGCGCCTACGGCGTGGAGGTGACGGTGCTCGAGGCCCTGCCGCGCGTGCTGCCCATAGAGGACGAGGAGGTCTCGGCGCTGGTCGGGCGCCTCTTCAGCCGTCGCGGCATGACGATCCGGACCGGCGTGCGCGTGCAGAAGGTCGGGCCGGGCAAGGGCGGCGTGGCGGTGGAGATAGAAGCCGAGGGCAAGGCGGAGCGCCTCGAGACCGAGCAGGTCCTGATGGCCGTCGGGCGCGGGTCGCGGACGCGGGGCCTGGGGCTCGAGGCCCTCGGCGTGTCCATGGAGCGCGGGCTGGTCACGGTGGGGCCCACGATGGAAACATCGGTCAAGGGCATCTACGCGGTCGGCGACATGGCGGGGCGGCAGATGCTGGCGCACAAGGCCATGGCCGAAGGCGTCGTCGCGGCGGAGGCCATCGCCGGCCGCTCCCCTCGCCCCGTCGACTACGACAACGTCCCCTCCTGCACCTACTGCCGGCCTCAGGTCGCCTCGATCGGCCTCACCGAGGCGCGTGCCCAAGTCAATGGGCGCGAAATCGCTGTCGGGCGCTTCCCCTTCACGGCCAATGGCAAGGCGGTGGCCCTGGGCGAGACCGAGGGTTTCCTGAAGGTCGTGGCCGACAAGCGCACGGGCGAGATCCTGGGCGTGCACATCGTCGGGCCCGAGGCGACCGAGATGATCCACGAGTTCGCGGTGGGCCGCACCCTCGAGGCAACGCTCGAGGAGATCATCCACACCATCCACGCCCACCCCACGCTGTCCGAAGCCGCTCTTGAAGCAACCCTCGCGGCTCTCGGCCACGCCATCCACATCTGAGCTTTTCCCTCTCTCCTGAGAGGGTAGGGTGAGGGGCGCCTGATGCTTTTCCCTCTCCCCTGTGGGGAGAGGGCAGGGTGAGGGCGCCTCCGGCCGTTAGTGGACGGCATGGTGGAAGAAGGGTAGCCGGAAGAACAGCGTGTAGCCGTTCAGCGTGAGGATCGCGCCGATCAGGGCTAGGAGCACGCTGAAGACGAAGATGGGTCGCGAGCGGGACAGGATGGACACCGAGGACATCACGATCGCGATCTGGAGAAAGACCTCCGCCAGGTCGAAGTAGGGATCCCTCGCCTGGTAGCGGTCCCGGGCGGCCTCGAGTCGCTTTGCCGCCTGCTCGATCTCCTTCTTCTCGGCGTTGTAGCGCTTCTCTTCCTCGTCGTACTTCCGCAGCAGCGCCTCGAGCTTCTCGCGAGCCTCGGGTCTCAGCGATGGACCGCGCTCGATCAGATCGGCCTCGAGGCGCATCTTCTGGCTGCGGTACTGGTGCTCCCGGATGACCTTGGCCTGATAGAAGGCCCACTGGTCGGAGGACTGCTGCTGGGAGAGCAGCATCTCCTTGGTCGCGTTGTTGCCCCCGAGCCCAGCGATGGCGAGCATCACGGCGAAGACGGCCGTGACCAGCGCCACCCGTCGCCCGAAGTGGCTCTCGGCCTTCTCGTGGATCTCGTCGGGGTTCGGGAGCTCTACTTCAGGCATTTAAAACGGGGTGATTGCGCCTGTCTTGATGTCCAGGTTCGACTGGCGAGCGAAAGGCGTTCCCGCCGGTGGGCACCACCGCCTTCGTCATCGTGGGCCGAACCGCGACGCGTACGGCGCGGGCGTACGATCGCGGGACGCTCACCTTCCGGCCCGGGCGAGGGCCCCACGAGCCGGTTGAGCAGGCGAGCGACCAAGTCTGGCGCGTGGAAGAGGAGGCCTGCTGCATGCCGGCAGCGGCCGCCGACTGCCGCGGCTGGCCGGGCACAACGTCTTCTGGTTCGGCTGGTTCGCCTTTCACCCGGGGCGCTCTAGGGGGACTGGACCCCAGCCGACTGCACGAAGTCGAAGGCGAAGACGCTCACGCGATAGCTCGATGCCTGCTGGCGAATGGGGACCTCGAAGTATGTGCGTGAGAACCCCGGCAGGTTGCTGCCGCCCAGCCACTCCACTCGCTGGGTGACGATCCGCCCGGATGAGTCGAGACTGTCGACGAGAAGCTGAACCCGCGACGCGGTCACGCCATAACTGCTCACAATATAGCCGCTGAGGTACGGTTGGCCTCGCCGGTCGAACGGCTCCCAGCTCACCGCGAAGTAGCGCTCCCAACCGGGGAAAAGCGGGGTCAAGGGTTGAGCCGCCACGTGGGTCGCGGCCGCGAGAGTACCCACCAGAACCGCGATCACGAGTGCTCGTACACGCATGCGCGTCGTCTCCTCTCGACGGTCAACCCCGACAGCAGTATCCTCCCCGGGCCCGCCGGCTGAGGCCGCTCCCCCACGATCTGATCTTTGGACGTCTGGTCCCTTCTGGACGGTTCTCCCCCGGAGGCGGCCGGCTTCGGGTGGCCCGGCTGCGCCCCGAGTGCCCCGTATCTAAATGCGGGGGCCTCGAATGGCCCCCGCACTCCCCAGTTTCGCGCTTCGGCTCGCCCGGGACTGGCTCCCACACTAGTCGTTCGAGTGGGGCTTGGTCATCTCTTCCTTCATGGCGGAGCGGCCCGCCTCGAAGGCCGCGAGCACCCGGCCACGTTGCTCGTCGAGGTACTCGCGCCCCTTCTCGAAGAGATCGCCCGCCTTGTCCTGCGCCTGCTCAGCCGCCTCCTGCGCCTTCTTGATCCATTCCTGGCTCTGCTCGGTCAGGAGCTCGCGTGTCTCCGTGCCGCTCTTGGGCGCCAGGAGCAGCGCCGCCGCAGCCCCGGCGATCGTGCCCAGGAAGAACCAGCCGAGATATCCCGCCGCGTCCCCACCGCGATCGTCTGTCATGCCCATCCTCCTCGTTTCCTAGTGCTTGAGCCGTGAAAGAAACACGTTGAGCCCCGTCCGGGCGCCCGACGCCACACCGGTGATGCCGCGCAATGACGTCAGGTTGTGAGCGACGCCGATCACCCGGGCGACCTTGGCCGAGATCTCATCGAGGCGCCGGATCACGCCGCTCGCTTGGTCGAGCTCGCGGTTGGCCGTCTGTCCGAGCGCGCGCATCTCGGCCGCGAGTCCCTCGATTTGGCTTGCCAGGGGACGGATCTCCCGCTCGACCAGCTGGAGCACGATTTCCGCCCGCGCGGCCGTCCGCTTGAACGTGAGGAGCGTCGCCACAAGTGCCACCGTGAGGACCACGGCGCACACCACGAGCACGACCTGGGCCAGTGGCGTCATAGGGTGCCGAGTATCGCAGAGGCGGCGAAGGCAGTCAAACGAGTTCGGGAAAAGCTCGCGCATTCATTGACTTTCCCGGCGCCGGGCCCCTATACTGCCCTCCACGACGCAGGTGCGCCCCGCCGGGCGCTTGAAGGAGCCCGCATGTCCCTCCAGGATCGGTTCGAGGAGCTCCACCGCCGCAACGAGGCCGCCGAGCTCGGCGGGGGTGCGGAGCGCATCGAGCGGCAGCATAAGGCCGGGAAGAAAACGGCCCGCGAGCGGATCGAGATCCTCCTCGACAAGGGCTCCTTCGCCGAGGTGGATCGGTTCGTGGTACACCAGAGCCAGGACTTCGGCATGGAGTCCCAGCGCATTCCAGGCGACGGCGTCGTGACGGGCTCGGGACGCATCCACGGCAGACCCGTCTTCGTCTTCGCTCAGGACTTCACCGTCTTCGGCGGCTCGCTCTCCGAGGCCTACGCGCGCAAGATCTGCAAGATCATGGATCTCGCGATGAAGGTGGGCGTCCCGGTCATCGGGCTCAACGACTCGGGAGGCGCGCGCATCCAGGAGGGCGTGGTCTCGCTCGCCGGCTACGCCGACATTTTCCTTCGCAACACGCTCGCCTCGGGCGTGGTGCCGCAGATCTCCGCCATCCTGGGCCCGTGCGCGGGTGGTGCCGTCTACTCGCCGGCCATTACCGACTTCGTCTTCATGGTGAAGCACTCGTCGTACATGTTCGTGACCGGTCCCGACGTGATCAAGGTGGTCACCCACGAGGACGTCTCCTTCGAGGAGCTGGGCGGGGCCTCCACCCACGGCACCCGGTCCGGCGTCGCCCACTTCGCCGCCGAGGACGAAGAGGAGTGCCTGGCGCTCATCCGCGAGCTCATGACCTTCCTGCCGCAGAACAATGCCGAGGACTCCCCGGTCCGGATGACGACCGATCCGGCCGACCGCGCGGACCAAGAGCTGCAGACCGTCGTGCCCGAGCAGACGAACAAGCCCTACGACATCAAGGAGATCGTCCGGCCAGTGCTCGACGATCGCTACTTCTTCGAGGTGCAGGCGGACTACGCGCCCAATATCGTCATCGGCTTCGGCCGGCTCAATGGCCGTCCCGTCGGCATCGTCGCCAACCAGCCCGCGCACCTGGCCGGCTGTCTCGACATCAGCGCCTCGCTCAAGGCCGCGCGCTTCGTGCGCTTCTGCGACTGCTTCAATATCCCGCTCGTGACCTTCGTGGACGTGCCCGGGTTCTTGCCGGGGACCGCGCAGGAGTTCGGCGGCATCATCAAGCACGGCGCGAAGCTGCTCTACGCGTACTGCGAGGCGACCGTGCCCAAGCTCACCGTCATCACGCGCAAGGCCTATGGCGGCGCCTACGACGTGATGTCGTCGAAGCACATCCGCGGCGATGTCAACTGGGCCTATCCCACGGCCGAGATCGCGGTCATGGGTCCCGACGGGGCGGTGAATATCCTCTACAGGCGGGAGATGGATGCCGCCGCGGATCCGGCGGCCTTCAAGGAGGAAAGGACCCGCGAGTACCGGGAGAAGTTCGCCAATCCCTATGTCGCCGCCGAGCGCGGCTAAATCCGCCGCGCAAGCACGGGAACATGCCGCTGTGACGCCCGAGGAGAGGAAGCGGCTCGAGGAGGCGCGGCGGCAGTGGGAGGCCGCGACCCTCAAGCCTGCGCTCGACAAGTCCCCTGACCGCCCGGCCCTTTTCGCGGGCTCGGACGGCGCACCGCTGGAGCGCCTCTTCACTCCGGAGCACACGGCCGAGCAGGACTATGTCCGGGATCTCGGATTTCCTGGCGATGCCCCGTATACGCGCGGCGTGCACCCCACGATGTTCCGCGGGCGGCTCTGGACCATGCGCCAGTACGCGGGCTTCGGCTCGGCGGCGGAGACCAACCAGCGCTATCGGTACCTCCTCGGCCAGGGACAGACGGGGCTCAGCGTCGCCTTCGATCTGCCGAGCCAGATGGGCTACGACGCCGATCACCCGGTGGCGCAGAGCGAGGTCGGCAAGGTCGGCGTGTCGATCTCGAGCATCGAGGACATGGCGGAGCTCTTCGACGGCATCCCGCTCGATCGGGTGTCCACCTCGATGACGATCAACGCGACGGCCTCGATCCTGCTCTGCCTCTACGTCGCGGTGGCCGAGCGGCAGGGCGTGCCGCCCGAGAAGCTCTCCGGCACCGTCCAGAACGACATCCTGAAAGAGTACATCGCGCGCGGCACGTACATCTATCCGCCCGCCCCGTCCATGCGGCTCATCACCGATATGTTCGCGTTCTGCAAGGAGCGGGTGCCGCGCTGGAATACGATCTCGATCTCCGGCTACCACGTCCGCGAGGCCGGCTGCACCGCCGCGCAAGAGGTGGGGTTCACCCTCGCCAACGCCATCGCCTACGTCACGGCGGCGCAAGTGGCCGGCCTGCGGGTGGACGACTTCGCGCCGCAGCTGTCCTTCTTCTTCAACGCGCACAACCATCTCCTCGAGGAGGTGGCGAAGTTCCGGGCGGCCCGCCGCCTCTGGGCGCGCATCATGACGGAACGCTTCGGCGCCCGCGATCCGCGCTCGTGCATGCTGCGTTTCCACGCCCAGACGGCCGGGAGCATGCTCACCGCCCAGCAGCCCGAGAACAACATCGTCCGCGTGGCTGTCCAGGCCCTGGCCGCCATCCTTGGCGGCTGCCAGTCGCTTCACACCAACTCGATGGACGAGGCGCTCTCGCTGCCGACCGAGGCGGCCGTCCGGACGGCGCTGCGCACCCAGCAGGTGCTCGCCTTCGAATCGGGCGTGGCCGACACCATGGACCCGCTCGGCGGCGCGTTTGCCGTCGAGGCCCTGACGCGGCGGATCGAGGAAGAGGCCGAAGGGTATATCGCCAAGATCGACGGGCTCGGCGGCTCCGTCAGCGCGATCGGCTTCATGCAGCGCGAGATCCAGGAGTCGGCCTACCGCTACCAGCAGGAGGTCGAGTCCAAGGCGCGCATCGTCGTGGGCGTCAACGACTTCGTCATGGACGAGGCGCCGCCGGCCAACCTCTTCCAGGTCGACCCGGCCGTGGGCCAGGCGATGGCCGAACGCCTCGGGCGTCTCAAGGCCTCCCGCGATGGGGGCGCCGCCGCGCGGGCGCTCGAGGCCATAGACCGCGCAGCGCGCGGACGAGACAACCTGACGCCGTTCATCCTCGAGGCGGTGAGGGCGCGGGTCACGCTCGGCGAGATCTGCGACACGCTGCGGAACGTCTTCGGTGTCCACCAGCCGTCCGTTGTCTTTTAGGACCCTCACCCCGGCCCTCTCCCTGCAAGGGAGGAAAGGTCAGCGAGCAAGGGCCGCTGAATCCCTCTCTCCCACGGGAGGGCGGGCCGCTGAATCCCTCTCCCCCTCTGGGGGAGAGGGTAGGGTGAGGGGGTTCATCGCAGCAGCACTCGCCTCGCTCCTGCTCCTCACCCTCGTGATGCCAGCGCACGCAGGGATCGCCGACCAGGTAGGCGCGACGTTCGGGCTCATGCTCCAGGACGTCGTCAACGCCTTCCCGCCCGTCGAGGGCGTCGTCGTGCAGGTGGACGGCGAGCGCCTCTACATGGACTTAGCGAAGAAGCATGGCGTCCTGCTGGGTCAGGAGTTCTCCGTCTTCCGCAAGGGCGAGGTGTTCCGCCATCCCTTCTCGGGCAAGGTGATCGGGCGCTACGAGGAGATCCTGGGCTATGCGCAGGTCCAGCGCGTCGAGGAGGGGTTCTCGGAGGCGCTCTTCGTGCCCATCGAGGGGAAGGACAAGCCCAAGCCGACGGACGGCGTGCGCATCACGCGGGGGCGGATCAAGGTCGCCGTGGCGCCGCCGACCGACCTCACCTCGAACAGGGCCGACCTGAGACGCGTGTCGTTCATGCTGGCTCTGGCCATGGACCAGACCAAGCGCTTCCTGAGCGTCGACCCGGGCCAGGTCAACGAGCTCCTGCTGAACAGCAAGACGCGCGGCGAGGAGCTGCTCGTGCGTCCGGAGCGGGCGGTCGCGCTGGGGAAGCCGCTCGAGGTGATGGGCTGGGTCATCCCTGTCCTGCTCGAGCGCCGGGGCGTCACCTACCTCGATATCACGTGGGTCTCGGCGGTGACGGGCACCGCGCTGTTCTCACGGCGGATGGCCATCACGCGGGCCGACGGCGCCAGTGAGCAGCGCTTCCCGTGGGAGCCGCGGCCCGAGGACTGATCCAGGTGAATCTGCTATGCTGACTGGGCCTATGGGCTTGTCCACGGCGCTTCGCCTCCTGGCCACTCTGATCCCGATCTCCGTCGCGCTCGGCGGCTGCGGGGGCGTGAGCCTGCGCGAGCTGGTCGGGCTGACGAGGGTGGACGACCCGAGCGTCGAGATCAAGGCGGCCGAGCCCAAGTGGCTGCTGATCAAGAATCCGCGCTTCCCCGACATCCCGAGCGAGCCCGAGTACGTCTGGGTCGAGGAGGACAAGATCCCGACCACGATGGGCACCCTCGTCTTCGGAAAGGGAAGCCTGATCGCCGCGCCGGAGATCGTCGCCAAGTACGGCTCCCCGCCTGGCGGCGGGCGCATCAGCCCGCGCCAGAAGGTGGCCGTCGCGACCGAGCCCGTGGGGCCGCCCTCCAAGGCTGCGCCGGGCAAGCCCGGCGTCCAGCCGGCGGCTCTGGCGCCCTCCACCAATCGCGGCTTCGTGGTCTTCGTGGACACGAGCCGTGTCGTGATCGATCTCAACGGCAAGGATGGGGTCAAGCTCGGGGCCCAGGTGAGCGTGCGGCGCGACAAGATCGCCATCGTCCATCCGATCACCGGCGAGCTCCTGGGCGAGCTGGACGAGGAGGTGGCGACCGGCCGCGTCACCGAAGTGAAGGAGAAGTTCTCCGTGGTCGAGCTCCAGACCGTGTCGTCCGGCAACCAGGTCAAGATCAAGGACAGGGTCGTCGTCCGCTGACGGACGCTCGCCCAGCCGTGAACGGCCCGACCGACCTCGAGGCGCTCCTCAAGGAGCGCGTCGCCCTCGCCGTGGGCCCCGAGATGCGCGCCATCGAGGACGCCATCGCGCGGCAGCTTCTCTCGCCCGTGGCCCTGATCCACGAGATGGGCGAGTTCATCGCGGGCGCCGGAGGAAAGCGGCTGCGCCCCATTCTGCTGCTCATGGCCTCCCGCGTCGCGGGCTACTCCGGACCGCGGGCGGTGCGGATGGGCTGCGTGGTCGAGCTGCTCCACACCGCCACGCTGATCCACGACGACGTCGTCGACCAGGCGCCGCTGCGCCGCGGTCGCCCCTCCGCCAATGCCTGCTGGGGCGACGACGCCTCCATCCTCGTGGGCGACCACCTGTACTCGAAGTCGTTTGCGCTGATGGTGGAGGACGGCGGTCGGGCCGTGCTGGAGACCCTGGCGAGGGCGACGGTCTCCATGACGGAGGCGGAGGTCCTCCAGCTCGAGTGCAAGCGCAGCGGAGCGACGTCCGAGGCCGAGTATCTCCGGATCATCACCCAGAAGACGGCGTCGTTCATCTCGGCCTGCTGCCGGATCGGCGCGCTCGTGGCCGAGGCGACGGAAGGGCAGGTCGAGGCGCTGACGCGCTACGGCCTGGAGATCGGCATCGCCTTCCAGATCAGCGACGACTCGCTGGACTTCGTGGCGGACCAGGGGCGGCTCGGCAAGGTCGTGGGCGCCGATCTCAAGGAAGGCAAGCGGACCCTGCCGCTCATCGCCACGCTCGAGAGGGCGGCGCCCGCCGAGCGCGACCGCATCCAGTCCGTGCTCAAGCGGCACTCGGTAGATCCCGCGGAGATCGAGGAGATCAGGCAGCTCGTCGAGCGCTACGGCGGTGTCGACTATGCCCTCGGGCGGGCCAGAGCCTACGCCCAGTCCGCAAAGGAAGCCCTCGCTGACTTCCCGCCGTCCGACGACAAGGACACGCTGCTCCTCATCACCGATTTCGTCGTCGCTCGGGACAGATGAACCTCTCCCCTCACCCTCCCCTCTCCTCAGAGGGGAGAGGGGGATTGGGGGGTTGCCCTCTCCCATCTGGGGAGAGGAGAACTTGGAGCTACGTTTCCTCGAAGGTGTGTGGCTTTTGAGGCTCCCTCTCCCTCGGAGAGGGAGAGGGCAGGGTGAGGGTGGGGGACCGATGGGCGTGCCGATTATTACGCTCACCACGGATTTCGGAACTCGCGATCCGTGGGTCGGCATCATGAAGGGCGTGATCCTCGGCATCTGTCCCGACGCCCGCCTGGTCGACCTCACCCACGAGATCGCCCCGCAGGACGTGCTCGAAGCGGCGCTGGCCCTGGAGTCCGCCGCCCGTCACTTCCCGAAGGGCGCCGCGCACCTGGCCGTGGTGGATCCCGGCGTGGGCAGCTCCCGGCGCGCGCTGGCCCTCCATGCGGGCGGCCAGTTCTTCGTCGGCCCGGACAATGGTCTCTTCACCTTCGCCCTCGAACGGACTTCACCGCCGTGAGCCTCGAGGCGCCAGAGTACCGGCTGGTGTCCGTGAGCCGCACCTTCCATGGCCGCGATCTCTTTGCTCCCGCCGTGGCGCACATCGCGGCCGGCGTGGCGCTCGCTCGTCTCGGTCCCCGCATCGACGACCCCGTCAGGCTGCCTCTGCCCAGGGCCCGACGGAACGGGGACACGGTCGAGGGCGAGGTCATCGCGGCCGATCACTTCGGCAACCTGTTGACCTCAGTGACCGAGGAGGATGTGGCAGCTCTGGGGAGCCCATTGGCGCTCGAGCTTGCCGGGCGCCCCGTCGGCGGCCTGGCGTCGTCGTATGCGGAATGCGCGCCCGGGAAGCCCGCCTGGATCATCGGCTCCACGGGCCGGGTCGAGATCTTCGTGCGCGATGCCAGCGCGTCTGCGGCCCTGGGAACCGGCAGGGGGAGCGAAGTGAAGCTTCGGCGGATCTAGGATGTGCTCGGTGACTTCGACTGCGACGCGGGCGGAGTCGCCGCCTTGTCTGGCTTGGCCGACTTGGCGGTATCGGTTCCCGGAGAAGGGGAAGGCGCCGGCGAGGACGTGCTAGACTTCTCGGTGGCGCCGCCGGACGTCGCGGCAGCACCGGAGTCGCCCGACGGGCTCTCGGCCTTCGTGCCCTTCTTGCGGCCCTCGGACGGATAATCGGTCACGTACCAGCCTCCGCCCTTGAGGATGAATGGAGTGGCGGAGAGAAGACGGCGAACTGGCCCGCCGCAGACGTCGCAGATCTCGAGCGGCGGCTCGGTGATGCGCTGGCGCACCTCGAAGACGCGGGGGCACTTGGGGCAGTCGTATTCGTAGGTTGGCACGAAAGCCCACGCTATCAGGGGAGAAATGATCCTGTCAAGCCGACGCGCTCTGGTCGCGCTGATTCTTGGCGGCCTGGCTCTCTCCCCCGGCTGCGCCTCGACGCAGGACCGCGAGGTCAAGAAGCTCCAGGCGCAGTCCTCCTACGAGCAGGGCCTCCGCAATCTGAGTGAGAAGCGTGTGGCCCTGGGCATGGCCGCGATCCGCGAGGCCATACAGCTCGATCCCGAGAATGCCGTCTACCACAACACCCTCGGCGTCGTGCTCCTCGACATCAAGAAGCCCGTCGAGGCCCAGGCCGAGTTCCAGGCCGCGCTCGATATCGACAAGAACAACCCCGAGGCCCAGCACAATCTTGGGCTGGCGTACGCCGAGCAGGGCCGCTTCGAAGAGGCCATCACCGCCTACAAGAAGGCACTGGCCTTTCCCACCTATGCCACGCCTGAAGTCGCCTACTACAACCTCGGCAACGCCTATATCCGCATCGGCAAGCCGCAGGAGGCCGAGGAGTCCTTCCGCGCCGCCGTCCAGATGGAGCCGACCCTGGTTTCTGCCCATTACGGCCTAGGCTTGGCGCTCTGGCGAGCCGGCAAGCGGGACGAGGCCAAGGCCTCGTTCAGGACGGCGCGCGACATAGACCCCGCATCGCCCTTCGCAGACCTCGCCAAGGACGCGCTCAAGCAGCTCGGAGATGGAAGCTAAACGGCTGACGAGTAATTCCGTTCGTTTAATCTTGACCCCCGGCGGTCGTCTAGGATAAGAATAGCGGGTCGTTGCTCGCCCGTGGACCGGGCGTCGAGGCACCGTTGTCGCGCGTACGGGGTTAACCGAAGTAGGCTGCATGCCCAGTAGTTCGTTCACCCTCTCAAGATGAGGAGGCAGTAATGATGAGAAGGAATTTGTTTGTTGCTCTCTCGCTCGTGGTCGCGATCGCGACCATGGCGCCCGTCGTCGAAGCCCAGGCGCCGGTTCCCAAGGTCAACATCACCGGCTTCATCGACACCGTGACCTCGTACTCGCGTAACGTCAGCAATGCCGACGGGATCTTCAACAGGCAAGACAAGCAGTGGTATGCCCGCAACCGCGGTCGCTTCGACATCATCGGTGAGGTCGGCTCGGCCAAGGCCGTGTTCGGGTTCGAGATCGACCAGGTCTGGGGCCAGGCGGGGTCCAACGACTCGACCATCGTCAATGCGGGAGCGGCGGCGACCACGGCAGTTGCGGCGCAACCCGGCACCAGCGGGAGCTTCGACCTCAACACTGACGGCAGAGGCATCCTCGAGGTCAAGTGGCTCTACGTCGAGTTCCCAGCTCCGCTGATACCTGTGCCCACGATCGTACGCCTGGGTGCTCAGCCCTTCGCCACGGCGGCGAGCTACAAGCTGGCCACCTACGCCAACGGCGACTTCCCCGGCGTCAACATCCTCAGCACTATCAGTCCGACCTTCAAATTCCAGGCGACCTACGTGCAGGTCGAGGAAAATCTCGTCGGGCCGGAAACCAAGAACGGGCTTGCCGGGCCGCTCGGCGTCAGCAACAGTCAGAATCGTGGGGATGATTTTGCTTTCATCCTGTCTCCTGAGTTCACCCCATTCAAGGGTCTCGACATCAAGCCGATGTTCTCCCAGTTCTATGCCGCCGGCACAACCAGCACCAGTGCCCGTGCGGGCCGCGGCGGCATCAACACCTCTACCGCATTCACCAACCCCGACGGAACCATGCATGGTGGCGTGAACGAGGATCGCTTTACAGTGGGCGTCGATGCGCGGTACAGGATGGGTCCGGTCTCCTTCGATCCGAGCATCTACTACCAGTTTGGGAATCGCGCAGTGTTCGCGCCGGCCACGTTCGCCGCCAGCGGTGCGGTGCCCGGCCGGAAGTACCATGCAGACCTCGACGCGTGGCTCGTCGACCTTCGGGGCGGCTTCCAGCTCGGTCCGCTGCTCCTCCAAGGGCTGGGCGTATACAGCACCGGTAACACGGCCAGGAACAATACGCTCGGCACGGTCCGCTATTTCCAGGTGCTGGACACGGACACGAGCTATCTTGCTGACTGGGGGACACAGATCACCTCGCTGGGTCTTGACTACTCGAACTCCCCGGGCTCGGCCGGGGTCAGAGTGGCATACCCCGGGAACCAGATCGGCTGGGACAAATACGGCCGGATACAGCTGGGCGCCAAGGCCACGTACGCTGTGACGCCAACGCTCAGCGTGATGGCTGGCGTGAACGGACATTGGACCGCCCAGGCGGTCGATAGAAACGGCACGGCGGTCGCCGGAGCAGGCATTCTCCCAGAGTTCGCAGGCCCACGGCTGCAGTCTACCCGCAGCTATGTGGGCACTGAGTTCATGAGTCAGGTCTCCTGGCGATTCGCCCCTGGGCTGGCCTGGGATAATGCGGCTGGTTACATGATCATGGGTCCGGCGCTCGACGCCATCACGGACCCCGCGGCAGGCCCCCGAAACGCCAAGGACATCTTCATATACACGTCTCGCGTCCGGTTCTCGTTCTAGGCGAGCCTCTGTAGGACCCGGGCCCGGGGGGCAACCCCCGGGCCCTAGCCTTTAGTCTCCATTGCTTGCCGTCCGCTGGCCGCGTCGGTATCATGGCCGCATGAATAGACTGCTCCCGGCCCTCCTTCTTCTGACGTTTGCCCTCCCGGCCTCGGCTCAGACCCCGCCCGCGGGAGTGCAGGCGCCCACCCAGATCAGTACCCTCGTGGCACAAGTGGCCGCCCTTTTCCCCAAGGTCGAGGGTGATGTCATCCAGGTCAGTGGTGGCAAGGTCACGCTGTCCATAGGCCAGCGCGATGGGGTCGTGGCGGGCGTGGAGCTGGCGATCTACCGCGAGGGAGAGGAGCTCAAACACCCCAAGACGGGTGAAGTGCTGGGTCGCACCGAGAAGACCCTCGGTCGCGTGAGCGTCACCGACGTCTTCGAGGCTTATTCCACCGCCAAGGTCGTCCAGGGCGCAGACATCACCGCAGGCGACAAGGCGAGGGTGTCGGCGGGGAAGATCCGCCTGACCGTCCTTCCCCTCTCGACGGGTGTCAAGGACAACCTCATCGAAGCGGCCCTCCAGGAGGTGGTGGATGGGCTCAGCCGGACCGGGCGCTTCAGCGTAGGCATGGGTGACTCTCTCGGCGTGGCGCTCGGTCAGCAAGGGATCAAGCCCGAGGAGGCCCTCGAGGGCAAGGGCTTGGCGCAGGCGGCCGAGCGCTACAAGGTCGAGAACCTCCTCGTTGTCTACTTCAAGCGCATTGAGACCAAGCCGTACATGGACGTGCGCCTGTTCCAGCTGCCGCGGGCCGATGCCGCGCTCGCCACAGCTTTCTTCGTGCCGCCATCCATTCGCCCGACGACGGCGGGCGGGCGGTTCTCCCAGGGCGGCCCGGCCAACCCGCCCCAGGCCAAGCAGCGCTCCCTCCTGGCGCGGCTCTTGGGCCGCGAGCTCGAGGCGGGCTCTTACTCCAGCGGGGAGAATAGCATCCCGCTCCGGGAGGTGGCCAAGTTCCCCTTCGCGGTCGTGGCCATCGACGTGGGCGTGATGCCGACGGACAAGATTCCGCGCATGGTGGTGAGCGACGGAGACAAGGTCTACCAGTACAAGATCGTGGGCACGAAACTCGAGGCCGAGTGGTCTATCTCGGTGCGTTCCCTGGGGCGCCTCTTCTCGCTGTACTTCGTGGATCTCGACGGCGACGGCGTCTTCGAGATCGTGGCCAACCGATACGACCCCAATATCGGGCTCAACTCCTTCATCCTGAGCGCGAAGGACGGCAAGCCGAAATTCCTGGCCGACAATCTCGACACGTTCCTCTTCCCGGTGGACCTGACGGGTCAGGGGCACAAGCAGACGCTGTGGACCCAGCGTTTCAGCCCGGATAAGTTCTTCACCCCGGGCCAGGTGGACCAGATGGCCTGGAAGAACGGCAAGCTCGTGAGGGAGTACTCGGTGCCCGTGCACCAGGCCTTCAGGCCCATGGGCGCGGTCTTCTCCAACATGAACGGCAAGGACTCGCGTGTGCTGGCTTTCATCGACGAGTTCAACCGGCTCCAGATGGCCGCCGAGGCTGAGGATATCTGGCGCTCGGGGACGGCGGTGGGGGGCGGCGTCATGATCGTCGAGACCGTGAGCATCGGGACGAGCGGCCGTGTGCGGCGGAGCCTGTTCCACAAGATCGAGCCCACGCCCCTGGCCATTGACCTCGACGGGGACGGGGTGGACGAGATCATCGTGCCGCAAAACATCGTCAAGGAAGGGCTGCTGGCCATCGTCTTCAAGGGGCCAGCGGGCTTCAGGCTCCAGTCCATCGAGACGGGCTTCGAGGGGTTCATCACGGCGCTGGGCGGCTTCAAGACAGACGACGCCACCCAGCCGACCATCATCGCGACCGTGGTCCGTTTCAAGAACTTCCTCAAGACCTCGGGCGAGACTCAGGTCATCATGACCGTGCCGCAGGAGTAGGGTCGGCGGCGAGGAGACACGATGACGATCGACGCGCGTGAACAACCCCCGGCAGGGCACATCGTCCTCACCTACGAGGACTATTGCGCCCTGCCCGACGACGGAAGGCGCTACGAGATCATCGAGGGAGAGTTGTACGTGACACCTTCACCGGGCCGCGCCCACCAGCAGTTCGCCGCCAACCTGCTTGTCGCCCTCAAGCCCTTCGTGGCTGCTCGGGGACTCGGTGAAGTCTTCATCGCCCCGTTCGACGTCATCCTCGAGGAGACCTCCGTGGTCGTGCCGGACCTGCTGTTTGTCTCTCGGGAACGCTCCGGGATCGTCACCGATCGAGGGGTCCGGGGCGCCCCGGATCTGATCGTGGAGATCCTGTCTCCGGGTACGGGTCGCCGTGACCGGGTCGAGAAGGCGAAACTCTACGCCCGGCACGGAGTGCGTCACTACTGGCTGGCTGACCCCGAGATACGGGTTCTGGAGATGTACGAGCTGAGCGAAGGGCAGTATCGGCGAGCGGCGAGCCTGGCGGGCGATGACACGTTCTCACCCCCGCTGCTCCCAGGCCTCACGATCCCTCTCTCGTCCCTCTGGGGTTGAGGCCTCGCCGCGCTATACTGGGCGCTCGAATCCTCATGAGCGCCGGAGCTTGTCCGTGACCCACGCCAACCGCGGAGTTGTGCCCAGGACGCACCCGTCCGTCTTCCTCGCCCCCTCGTCCTGGCCCGCTCACCCTGCCCTCTCCCGCCTCGGGGGAGAGGGTTCTGTCATCTTCCTCTGTCTCCTCCTTTTCCCCCTCTCCCCTGTGGGGAGAGGGTAGGGTGAGGGGAGATACATGATCCACGCGTACCGGGGCGTCATGCCCAAGGTGCATCCGTCCGCCTGGATAGCCGGGTCCGCCGATGTCATTGGCGACGTGGAGCTCGGGGAGGAGTCGAGCGTCTGGTTCACGACGGTGGTCCGCGGGGACGTCAACTTCATCCGGATCGCCAGGGGGACGAATCTGCAGGACGGCACAGTCATCCACGTCAACCGCAACGGCACGCCGACCATAGTCGAGGAGTACGTCACCGTCGGGCACGCGGCCAGGCTCCACGGCTGCCACATCAAGTCCAACTGCCTCATCGGAATCGGCGCCATTGTGCTGGACGGGGCCGTGCTCGAGGAGGAGTGC
>WNGB01004016.1_pt1 | contig 28562 bp, 34 predicted proteins | sample 5400681 | NCBI WGS metagenome assembly WNGB01 (sample SAMN13153367, study PRJNA577476) | soil metagenome | isolation source: 115 cm soil or saprolite under grassland replicate 2 | place: USA:California | collected 2016-06-15
ACCCTGAGATGAAGATCGGAGGCGGAGTTCTCGGCTACCGCGCGAAGTAGGGCATCTAGGTCGAGCATGGTCTCCTGGGTCATCGATCGGCTGGTTTCATCAATGAATCGGCAGACGAGGGGGAGCCCTGAACCGCCAACCGTCTTTGGGTTCCTTCCCTTCGGCGGGTGGAGTTCTCTTGCCCAAGGTGGGCCGAGCCTCTGGGAAAGCTTGCGCAAACTCCATCTAGTACGGCTTCGTGCTCTGCTCGAGGTCGATTGGCCCGATCTGGTCGCTTAGAGGAGCGACTCGAGGAGGGAGGTCGCTGCCGCCGGCGGATCGGTCTCCCGCAGGCGCGACCCGTGGCGGCCTGCCGCATCCTTCATCCTGCATCGGTCAGCGCTCGATCGATCGCCACCGAAAGCGTCTCCTCGGAGGCCTCGTCGCGCTGCACGACCCCGGCGACGCCAAGCGCAGCCGCGCGGGCCGCCACCCCCGGCTGGTCCCGTCCCCAAGGCACGAGCACCATGGGGCGCCCGTGCCACAGGGCCTTCATCACCGATCCGTGCCCCGCATGGCTCACGAGCAGGGCACCGCGCTCCAACACAGCGGAGTGAGAGACGGTCCGCTCCACCACGCGCATTTGGTGGGACCGAAGACAGCTCACCCGGATCGTGATCCGGGCCGAGGGTGAGCACCACCCGCACAGGGCGGCCAGACACGGAGGCGAGGGCCGCCTCAGCCAGGGGCAGATCGTCCTGCAGCTGGGAGCTGATCGTCACGAGCACCCATGGGGACGCATAGCGCGCGATGAGGGGGACGGCCCGTGGCCCGAAGTCCTCCTCAAGGGGCCTCGGCGGGTCTGGCTCCACGTAGAACGTGCTGTTGATCACGGCCCAGGGGCACGAAGGTGAGACGCGGCTCAGGACTTCCACTCCGAACAGGGAGGTCATGATGACGTCCGGCTGATGGTGGCGCACGGCGTCGGCGGCCGGCTCGGCTACCCGCCTGGCCCAGTCGGCCATCCGGACCTGGACGATGGGCCCCGCAGCGACGAGATCACCGCCCGCTGCCCCCCCGGATCCCGCGAGTACAATCAGGGCGGTGACCCGTTTTTGGGACGCCGTCGTACAGGCTCGATGCGAGACGAAGCTGCGAGGTCGTGCTTGTGACACGGTCCAGGAAGCCCAGAGAGCGCCCGCATGTGCGGGGGAGATGCGTTCGGGGAGGTGACGCTCCCCCCGACAGACGCTCCGGCCCACCCGGTGTCGGACCCGGGCATATGGAGGGCCCGGACACCGGCTAGCTCCACGCGACAGGCCGGACGGGTGCCGGTCTTTTGCTTCGAACGCATCGGTCAGTCGGCGGCTCCTCTAGAGGAGGGGCATGGACCGATACATGGCCGTCGTTGACCGGGTGGCTTCGACCGCCCGAGTGGCCACGCTCATCGGTGGCCTCGACTCCGGCAAGAGCACTCTGGGCCGCGCCATTGCCCGGGCCGGGCTGGACGGCGGTCGTTCCGTGGCCTACCTCGATGCGGACCTGGGCCAGAAAGTGGTTGGACCCCCCACGGCCGTCACGCTCCGGCAGCTCCGCGGCCCCCAGGACCTGGAGCCCCCCTCTCTCGCCCGCCCTGACGCCATGTATTTCGTCGGAGCGACGTCGCCGCAGGGCCAGCTCCTGCCGCTCGTGGTGGGGGCCGATCTGCTGTTGAACCGGGCGATCGATGAGGGTGCCGATCTGGTCGTGGTGGATACGAGCGGTTTGGTCTCAGGCGTCTATGGACAGATCCTGAAATATCACAAGATCGAGCTGCTCCAGCCGGACGTGGTCATCGGGTTGCAGCGCGGCGAGGAGCTCGGTCCCCTCCTCGGAATCGTCCAACGATTCTTCAACACAGAGGTGGTGGTCCTGCCGGTGGATGCAGAGGTCCGATCGATGTCGGTGGAGGAGCGCGCCCGAAACCGCGAGGAGGCATTCCGTCGGTATTTCGAAGATCCCATCCAGCGATGGCGGATCAAGCCCACGGTCTTCATGCCTGCGCTCCCAGCCCTGTTCGATCAGCAACAGCTCGATCACATCCTGGTCGGATTGTCTGACGGGAAGGGTGAGTACACGGGCCTGGGGTATCTGGAATACTCGGCGGAAGAGGGCGTCCTGAGGTTGCTCTCTCCGGTACCGGAAGCGCCCAAGGCCCTCAAGCTCGGTTCCGTTCGATTGGACGATGACTTCCGTATCCGCCGTGTCGACCTGCGCAACCTCTTTGGAACCGACTAGACTCTCCGAGCCCGAAACCTGGATTTGAGAACGGAAAGGACGAAGCTTGCCCTCCGTCGTCAAGAAGCGCCGTAAGAAGATGCGCAAGAAGAAGCACAAGAAGCTTCTGAAGAAGACCCGCTGGGAACGGCGACAGAAGTAAGCGAGTCAGTTCGGTCCTTCCATGCGCAAGGGCAGGCCCATCGTCTTCCTGTCGGACTATGGACTCGAGGACGAGTTCGTCGGCATCTGCCATGCGGTGATCGCTCGGATCTCACCCGCCTCCCCCGTCATCGACCTTACCCACGCCATCCCGCCGCAGGACGTGCTGCGAGGTGCCCTCGTCCTGGGCAGATCGATCAGGTACCTGCCGATAGACGCAGTCATCCTGGCGGTGGTTGACCCCGGTGTGGGCACGCCCCGCAGGCCCGTGGCCGTGGAAACGTCGCAAGGAGGTCAGCTCCTCGTCGGCCCCGACAATGGATTGCTCTCCCTCACCTGGGCCGAGCGGGGAGGAGTGGCGAGGGCCGTGGAGATCACCGAGCCCAAGGTGATGCTCGAGCCGGTCTCGGCGACCTTCCACGGCCGGGACATCTTCGCTCCCGCGGCAGCGCACCTCGCGGACGGGGTGTCCTTTTCGGACCTCGGGCCCGAGGTGGACCGGGCCTCTCTCGTTGAGGTGCACATGCCCGCCGCGGGAGTGGAAGTCGGCCGCATCGACGCGGAGGTGTTCGGCGTGGACCGGTTCGGCAACGTCCAGCTCTCCGCCGGCGTGGATGATCTCGAGCGGGCCGGCCTGGCGGGAGCGATCCGCCTCGAGGCCGTCACGCGGGGAGTGACCAGGTGGGTGCGACGCGCCGCGACATTCGGCGATGTGACGGAGGGGGAGTTCGGGCTCATCGTTGATTCGAGTGGCCGGCTGGCGCTGGTGCTGAATCGGGGCAGCGCCGCCGAAGCGCTCGGGCTGGCGCCGGGCGACCCTTTGGCCCTCCAGGCGGTCCAGTAGGCTCACTCGGATGGGCCAACGCATCCTGATCACCGGAATCTCTCGTCACCTCGCGGCCAAGCTCGCCCAGAGGCTGGAACGGGACCGCCAGGTCGAGTCCATCGTGGGCGTCGACGTGGAAGAGCCGGAGGTCGACCTGGAGCGAACCGAATTCGTCCGAGCCGACATCCGGAACCCACTGATCGTCAAAGTGCTCCAGGCATCCGAGGCGGACACCCTCGTCCACCTGAGCATCATCGCCACGCCCACCCGGGTTGGCGGGCGGACCGTCATGAAGGAGATCAACGTCATCGGCTCCCTCCAACTCTTCGCCGCGTGCCAGAAGGCGAAGGCCCTGCACAAGGTTGTGATGAAGTCGACCACCGCGGTATACGGAGCCGGACCGAACGATCCTGCGGTGTTCACTGAAGAGATGGGGATGCGCTCGGCTCCGTCCAGCGGTTACGCCCGGGACGCCATGGAGATCGAGCAATCCGCCAGAGACTACGAGCGACGGCGCCGGGGGGGCTCGTTGACCATCCTTCGCTTCGCCAACTTCATGGGGTCCGAGATCGAGACGCCCCTCACCCGGTATTTCTCGATGCCTATGGTTCCGACTCCGTTGGGTTTCGACCCTCGCATCCAGTTTGTCTACGAGGACGACGCGGTGGAGGCGCTCTACCGAGCTGTCCGGGAGGACCACCCGGGTATGTTCAATGTGGCCGCCGACGGCGTGCTGTTCCTGTCCCAGGCCATCCGCATCTGCGGCAAGCCGAGCCTCCCCATCCCTCTACCGATCGCCACACCGCTGGCCACAGCCATGCGCCGACTGGGGCTGATCGACTTTCCCAGCGATCAGCTCCAGTTCCTGATGTTCGGCCGGGTGGCGGACAACGAGCGCCTGAAGCGCGAATTTGGACTGTCGCCGAGGTTCTCGACGCGGCAGGCCCTGGAGGAGTTCGTGACTGGGCAGAAGTTCCGGCGCCTGTTCACACCCGAGAGGGCCGAGCGCTGGGAGCAGGACGTGTACGAGTTCCTCAGGCGGAACCGGGCCGAGCGGACGGGCGGTCCCCGGGGGAGCAACGCGTGATGGCTCAGGTCATTCCCATCGAGCGAGCCCAACGGCACCCCGACCGATGCCAAGCGGTCACGGCGGCCGGCCGAGCTTGTCGGAACCGAGCCAGACCCAATGGGTTCTGCGGGGTGCACCAGCCGCCAGCCCCGCCGGAGCGTATCGGGCCATTCTCGGCCCGGGGTCTGCGAGAGCTGCTCGAGCTGGCCAGGCGCCGCCTCCTTGGCGACTACGAGGTGGACGAATTCGGATTCGATCCCGAGCTCACCGAAAAGCTCCTCCTGCCCTTGGTAAAGCCGCTTTACGAGTATTACTGGCGAGCGGACTGGCTGGGGCTGGAGAACGTCCCATCGACCGGCGCTGCCCTGCTGGTGGGGAACCACGCCGGAACCCTCCCGGTCGATGCACTCGTGATGAAGTTCGGACTCCTGGACAAGCACCCGGCCCACCGGCACCTCCGGCTGCTGGCCGCGGACCTCGCCTTCCGACTTCCCGTCGTGGCTCCGCTCGCCCGGAAGATGGGGAACACGCTGGCCTGCGACGACGATGCCCTGCGCCTGCTGGCCGGAGGCGAGCTCGTCGGGGTATTCCCAGAGGGATACAAGGGAGTGGGCAAGGGTTACAAGAACCGCTACAAGCTCCAGCGCTTCGGACGAGGCGGCTTCGTGGAGCTCGGATTGAAGGCACGGGTCCCCATCGTTCCCGTGGGCACCGTTGGGTCCGAGGAGATCTACCCGATGATCCACAACGCGAAGATGCTCGCGCGGATCGGCGGCTTACCCTATTTCCCGATCACTCCATTCTTCCCATGGCTCGGGCCACTCGGCCTCATCCCGCTGCCGTCCAAGTGGATCGTCCGGTTCGGCGAGCCCATCAGGACCGATCAGTACGACGAAGGCGCCTGGCAGGACGGGATGCTGGTATTCGAGCTGGCCGACCAGGTCCGCGACACGGTCCAGCAGATGCTCTACGAGAACCTCACGCGGCGCCGGAACGTCTTCGTGTAGCTCAATCCGCCGGCCGTCATCGCCCTCAACGACGTCTGCGTGCATCGTTCTCCTCGATCCGCGCCTTGACGATCTTCTTCACGAGTGCGGCGGGGATGGGCTTGTCTGCGGTGAAGCGGAGCGTTCCTTTGCCCGAGAAGTAAGGATTCAGCTCTTCCCCGAGAGCCTCCATGACCGCATTGCTCGCGGGAAACAGGCTGCAGTGGTCCTTGAACGCGGCGTAGGACACGAGGAATCGACCATGGTCCTTGAACGCCGGCATCTGGTAGCTGATCGTCTCAGTCGCCTCGGGCGCGGCGGCCTTGATCGTCTTGCGAAGCTTCTCCAGAGCGGCGCGCGATTTCTCCGGAACGGCGGCAAGGTAGTCCTCGACGCTGGTTGGTGTGGCCACGCCAGGCTCCTTCCGTGAGAGACAACCCTTCAACGAATCATTCCACGTCGCACGTGTTCGCCATGGGCCGAACGGCCCCCGCGCGCCGGGCAAGCAGGCGAGATGCCGGTGGCGTGCCCGGGTGCCCCCAGCTCGTCGAGGTCACGGTAGGACTGGGGGTTGGGGTGAACGGCACGCCTGGGCCCGGGTAACGTCTGGAACCCTGGCCGGCCTGGCACTGGTAATAGGCCGCGATCGACAGCACCGTAAACAGGACGATCAGCGTGACCAGGGTGAAACGCCGCATCCGCGCAGGCTAGCAAACGAACTTTCCCGGGCAGATTCGTCGGGGAGGCTCAGCGCTTGGCCGGAGAGAGGCACCGCTCACAGAACTCGCGGTTGCGCACGAGGACTTCCTGGAGGGCCTCGTCGTCCTGCAGCCATGGCCGAAGGTCCAGCTCCAGGGAGACGTTGCCGGCGAAGCCGTCGTCCACCAAGTCATTCAGGAAGTCGTCCAGCGGCAGCACCCCCTCCTGGTACACGGGCAAATGCGAATCCCACCCTTTCCCGGCGTTGTTCGACAGATGGACGTGCTGGATCTGATCTCGGTACTGCCGGTAGAACTCCCGGATGTCCAGGTTCGACACCGCGGCATGACTCGTGTCCAGGACGAGGTACGGGAAGCGCTCCAGTTCATCGAGGTCCTGGCTGGCATGGAACCGGAGTCCCATGTCGCCGCGTAGGCGAAGGGGAAACATGTTCTCCACCGCCACCGTGACGCCCGTCCGGGCTGAGTACTCGGCCAGGTTGCCTTCGGTCCATCGCCTGAACCGGACCTGCCACCTGTACGGCGGGTGGATCACCACCAGCGAGGCCCCGACCTGTTCCGCCAGGTGGACCGACCGATAGATCTTCCCGGTCGGCTCCGCTCCCCACACTCCTCGGGTGATGAGGAGGAAGGGGGCGTGGATGGCCTCGACCCGCAACCCGAATTCCTTGGCCAGGCCGCCCAGGAGGTGGGCCTCTTGGGTGTGAGGGTCCTGGGTCACCATGACCTCGACCGCGTCGAACCCCGCCTCGGCGGCGTGCCGGAACGCATCTCGCAGGGGCCGACGAAAGAACGGCGCGGTCGAGAACAGGAGCTCGGGCGCTGGCTTCAGCTTGCGACGTTTCATGCTGAGCGGTCCATTCTAGGTGCCGGGGCCGGGGCAGCCTGAGCGATTGCTGGCCGGATAAGCTCTCGTGCTGTGGCTGAGCAGGACAACGTGCACCGCGTACCAGGGCGCTCGGGCGTCTACGAGGTCTGGTTCCTCACGCTCACGGATCCGGTGACCGGTCGGGGGTACTGGATCAGATCCACCTACCTGACCCCCAAACAAGGTCCTGCGTCGGCCGGCGTGTGGTTCGCCAGGTTCGACCCTGCGGATCCCGAGTTGACCTTCGGCGTCCATAGCCGGTCCGCTATCTGGTCCATCTCGACCGAGGAGTTCGATGTCCGGATCGACGGGGGGGTGATGGGCTCCGGTCGGGCCGAGGGTTCGGTCGAGGGTGGCGGACACGATGTGAGATGGGGGCTCGAGTACCCCACCGGGGGTGAGACGTATCGCCTGCTCCCTCAGGCTCTGTACCGAGGGCGAATGGCGCCGACCAAGCCGGTTTCTCCCAATGTCGACACCCGGGTCTCCGGGTTCGTTTCCATCGATGGCGAGCGGTCCGAGATCTCCAACGCTCATGGACAACAGGGTCACGTGTGGGGCGAACGGCACGCGTTGCGATGGGCGTGGGCGCACTGCGGGGACTTCATGGACGAAGAGGCCATCGTCCACATGGCTACCGCTCGGGGCCGGCGTGGCCCGCTCACCACGCCCTACGTCACCTTCGCGGGCGTGCGTTGGGATGGCCGGTGGATTCGCTTGAGGCGGGTCAGCCGCAAGCCCGACTTCGGGCTGGGGATGTGGCGGGTGGACCTGGAGAGCCGAAGGTACCGGCTCACGGGGAGGATCGAGGCGCCCGCCACGGCGCTGCTGAGGGCGACGTACGAGGACCCCGACGGGAGTCTTCGGTACTGCCACAACTCGGAGATCGCCTCGTGCCGACTGGCCCTGTTCGAACGCCGGGCAGGGGGATTCGACGAGGTCGCCCTGCTCGAATCCCGAGGCACCACACACGCCGAGTGGGCCGGCCGAACCGCCGCGCCTCAGGTGGAGCGGGAGTTTGTCGAAGCAACCGCCGGGAAGACCCCGTGAATCTCACAGATCTGCTCAGCGAATCCGCCAAACGCTTTCCATCGAAGCCGTCCCTCGTCTTTCATGATCGACCCATTACGTACTCACAGCTCGAGGAACGAGTCGATCGCACCGCCGCCGCTCTGGCCGGGCTGGGGGTGGTCAAGGGAGACCGGGTGGCCCTGCTCATGGGCAACATTCCCGAGTTCGTGACCAGCCTGTACGGCGCCATGAGGGCGGGGGCAATGGTCTGCCCACTGAACGTGATGCTCACGCCGGAAGAGATGGGCTACATCCTGGCTGACGCCGGGGCGAAGGCTGCCGTGGTCGAGCTCGGGTCGCTGCCCGTCCTGCTGTCGGTCAGGGATAGATTGGGCGATCTGCAGACGATCCTCGTGGTCGGAGGACCGCCGGCCCCGCGCGGGACGATCTCCCTGGAGGAGGCGCTCCGTTCCGCCGGCGAACCGTCCGCCGTCACCGTCGCGACTTCGGACGTGGCGGTCATCGCGTACACCTCGGGAACCACGGCCGCTCCCCGGGGAGCCATGCTGGCGCACGGCCATCTCCTGGCGAACCTCGACCAGCTCGCGCAGATTCCCGTTCTGGCCGAGACCGACCAGGACGTGGCGCTCTTGGCCCTTCCTCTTTTCCACAGCTACGCCCTGAACGTGATCCTGGGGATGTCCATGAAGACCGGGGCGACCGCCGTGCTGGTGGAACGATTCGACCCTTCAGAGTCCCTGGCTCTGGTGGAGCGGCACGGCGTGACGGTGCTCTTCGGGGCCCCGCCCATGTTCGCCGCCTGGCTCTCGCTGCCTGAGGTGACACCGAGCTCGATGTCGACCGTGCGGCTGGCGGTCTCAGGCGCAGCCCCCCTGCCCGCCCAGGTCTTCGAGGCATTTCGCGATCGCTTCGGGGTGACGATCTGGGAAGGCTACGGGCTCACGGAGTGCGGACCCGCCGTGACCAGCAATGCCATGGGAAAGGTCCCAAAGCCAGGGTCGATCGGGCTTCCCCTGCCCGGGCTGGAGATCCGCCTGGTGGACGAGGATGGCGGTGACGCGGAGGAGGACGACCCCGGCGAGATCTGGGTGAAGGGTCCGAACGTGTTCTCGGGATACTGGAACCGTCCCGAGGCCACCGCGGAGGTGCTGGGAGGTGGGTGGCTGAGAACGGGTGACGTCGCCTACCGGGACGAGGATGGATACCTTCACCTGGTGGACAGGAAGAAGGACCTCGTCATCGTGTCCGGGTTCAACGTGTACCCGTCAGAGGTGGAGGAGGCCATCGAGCGTCATCCGAAGGTGGCGGAGGCGGCCGTGGTCGGCATCCCCGACGAGAAGACGGGCGAGGCGGTGCAGGCCTGGGTGGTGCCGAAGGAAGGCCAGGGGCTCCGGGCCGACGAGATCCTCAACTTCCTCCACGGATACCTGGCTCGCTTCAAGCAGCCGAGCGACATCCGTATCGTCGACGAGCTTCCCCACCACATGACGGGGAAGGTGCTCCGGCGGGCTCTGCGCGGCGAAGACCTCCCGGGTGGCGAGGAAGCGCATTCCGAGGGAGAGAAGACCTGATCGCAGCGGAGGGTCACGGGTGGGGCCTGGCCGTCTTCCCGTTGGTCGCCGCGGCCATCGCTCTCGTCTTCGCGGTTCGGCTGACGCACCGATACCTGAAGCGTCGACGGCCCTACGAGGGCATCTGGGCTCTGGCTCTGTTCATGTACACGGCGGCGTCCTTCGCCATGTTCCTGGGCGTGGTGAGGGGCTGGAGCGCGCTCGAGTTCCGCGTCTACTGGCTGTTCGGGGCTGTCCTGAACGTGCCCTTCCTCTTCATGGGTGAGCTCTACCTGCTGTTGCGGAGGCGGGCACCCGCCAACCTGCTCCTGGCGGGTCTGCTCACGGCAAGCGTGTTCGCCGCTTTGAAGGTATGGGCGGCACCGATCCACTCTGCGCCGTTGATCGGTAGCCTTCCGCTGGGCAAGGATGTCTTCGGGGATCGAAGCCTTCCATACAGACTGGCCCAGTACTACTCACTCCCGGCGTACTTCTTCCTTCTCGGCGGGCTGGTCTGGTCCAGCCTGCAGATGCGAGGGAAGCCGGAGCTGCGCAACAGGATGAGCGGGACGTTCGGCATCGCCATGGGTGCCACGATCGTCGCCATAGGGTCCGGCATAGGGGCGGCCTTCCACGTCGTCCCCCTGTTCTCGATCAGCCTGGCGGCCGGGATGGCCGTGATGTTCTGGGGCTTCGTGCTGTCGAGCCGACCCGCCAAGGAGCCCGCCCGGACAAATCCCGCCAGCTCACCCTGAGCTGCTCTCGCCCGCGCGACTAGTCCGTTCGGGTCAAATCCCACCTCACTTGCCGCGTTCGATTGATCCGATCATCGCTCCTCGGCGAACGGGCCCATGAAGCCGTCGTCCTTGAGGAGGGGGTGGAAGTCCGGCCCCGGCGGAGAGACCGCCGGCCAGCATGCGACGGCAAGCAATCGGCTGTCACATTCACGAGGAGGTAACAGCATTGCCTTTCTTCCCGAAGCGATATCGAAGGGCGGCGATCGCGATGGCATCCGTGGCGGCGCTGGGGGTCGGCCTGATGGCGGGGCTCGGCCCGAATCCCGGCGTTGCGTCCAGCCACCGCGAGGCCCCCCTGGTCTCGGCCGATCCACAGGTCGACGGGACCGACCTGTATGCGTTCGTCAGCCCGGACAAACCCGACACGGTCACGCTGATCAGCAACTGGATCCCGTTCGAGGAGCCGGCGGGCGGTCCGAACTTCTACGCCTTCTCCGACAAGGCCCTCTACGACATCAATATCGACAACGACGGAGACGCCAGGCCCGACATCATCTACCGGTGGAAGTTCAGCAACCATTACCGGAGCAAGAACACGTTCCTGTACAACACGGGCCAGGTCACATCCCTGGACGACCCCGACTTGAACTTCTACCAGACCTACGACCTCACCAAGATCAGGGTGGGGGTCGGAACGAGGACGCTGGTGGACGATGCCATCGTGGCGCCCTCCGACGTGGGCAAGGCCTCGATGCCCGACTACGACGATCTCTTCGACCAGGCGATCCATCGGGCGGGATGCCCCAGCTGCAAGACCTGGTCGGGACAGGCCGACGACCCGTTCTTCCTCGACCTGCGCGTCTTCGACCTGGTGTACGGGGCGCAGATCACCGGATCGCCGTGTCTGTTCAGGGAAGCCTGCGACGACACACTGGCGGGCTTCAACATGAACGCCTTCGCCCTCCAGGTTCCGAAGACCGCGCTCACCAAGGGCGGTGACGGCTCCGGGATCGTAGGCATCTGGACCACGGCCCAGCGCCGCAGCGTGCGCGTGCAGATGGGCGATGGCAGCCAGCAGTTCATGGGCGACTTCGTCCAGGTGTCGCGCCTTGGGATGCCGCTGGTGAACGAGGTCGTCATCCCGGTTGGGAAAAAGGACAGGTTCAACGGCTCGAAGCCCAGGAACGACGGGCAGTTCGCGTCGTACGTGCTCGACCCCGAGGTCCCGCACGTGGTGAACGCGATCTACGGGCTCCCCGTGCCGGACTGTGACAATGATCCCAGCAACGGCATCGACAGGAGCTGCGATCTGGTGCCGGTCTTCCTGACCGGCCTCTCGGGGCTGAACCAGCCTCCACACGTGCGGACATCGGAGATGCTGCGGCTGAACACGAACACCCCGCCGTGCGAGCCGGGATCGTGTGCCGACTACTCGCGCTTGGGAGTCGTCGGCGGCGACAACGCCGGGTTCCCCAACGGTAGGAGGTTGGCGGACGACACGATCGACGTCGCCCTTCGAGTCGTGGAGGGAGTGCTCATCCCAGGGCACGACCCGACGGTGGACGTCCTCACCGATGGGGTGGACCAGAACGACGAGGCGTTCCAGTCCACCTTCCCGTACCTGGCGGTGCCGCACTCGGGCTCCCACGCTTCGCCGCACGTGCCGGTCAGGGTGTAGGGCGCGAGCGGATACGAGGAAGACGGATGGATCCCGGAGGGACCCCGTTGGGAGGCCGGGTCCCTCCGGGCCCATCGGGGACGAGGAGAGCCTGGCGATGAGACGAGTGGCGAAGGCGTTCGGCGTTACGGCGCTTGCGGTGGTGATGTTCGTCGTGGGCGGGATCGGACTGCTCCGACGTGTCCACCGCGAGCCTTCTCCCGCGCCGCACGCGGCTGGGCCGGCACTGTCCAGCAAGCCCTTGATCGAGGCGGGCTCGCTCTCCGAGATCATCGCCAACCTGCAAGAGCGACTGCGGTCGGTGCCCGTCGACTGGCGCTCCTACGCCGACCTTGGCCTCGCCTACGTGGAGCAGGCCCGGCTGACCGCCGATCCTTCGTACTACCCGAAGGCAGAGGCCGTGTTGCGTCGTTCGCTGAAGCTGAACGGCGCCGGTAACTTCAGTGCACTGACGGGGATGGCCGCCCTGGCCGCGGCACGCCACGATTTCTCGGGTGCGCTGACCTGGGGCCTGAAGGCCACGACGGTGAACCCCGACAGTGCCGAGGCCTACGCGGTCGTCGCAGATGCCCGGGTGGAGCTGGGCCGCTACGACACCGCGTTTCACACGTTCCAGACCATGATCGACCTCAGGCCGGAGCTCTCCACCTACGCCCGGGTCTCCTACGGCTGGGAGCTCCAGGGGGACAGCTCCAACGCAACCAAGGCGATGGAGCTGGCTCTGCATGCGGCCGCCACCCCCACCGATGCCGCGTGGGCCAGCAACCAGCTGGGCGATCTGTACTGGAACCGCGGCTGCATGGCCGAGGCCGAGGGCTGGTACCGGCGGGCCGTCACCGCCGCCCCGTCCTTCGTCCCTCCTCACGCCGGGCTGGCCAGGGTTGAGGCAGCCAGAGGCCAGACCGACCGGGCCATCCGGGATCTGACCTGGGTGGTGGATCGATACCCGAGCCCCGAGTACGTCATCGCCTTGGGCGATCTGTACAGGGTCAGCGGCCGCCCGGCCGAGGCCGCTCGCCGGTACGCGCTGGTTCACGCCGAGGAGCGCCTCCTTCGGGCCGGTGGCGTGAACGTCGACCTGGAGATCGCCTTGTTCGACGCCGACCATGGCGTCGAACTGGCGAACGGGCTCGCCGCCGCCCGGAAGGAGTGGACCAGGCGCAGGAGTATCCAAGTGGCCGACGCCCTGGCCTGGGAGCTGTACGCGAACGGTCGCGACAGGGAAGCCCTCCGGTACGCGAACCGGGCACTTCGGCTGGGGACGCGGAACGCCCTGTTCGTCTTCCACCGCGGAATGATCGAGCGAGCCCTGGGGAGGCTGCGGGCCGCTCGCCGGGACCTGTCTGTCGCGCTGGAGATCAACCCGCACTTCTCGATCCTGTGGTCCGAGCGGGCCGCGCAGGTCCTGGCATCACTGGGGGGTGCTCCGTGAAGCGGCGACTCGTGGCCGTGCTGGTTCTGGCCGCAGGTCTGTCCGGAGCATCCGCTTTGTTCGGCGGACCGATCGCCTCGGCACATCCTTTGGGGAACTTCACCATCAACCGATACAGCGGGCTGGTGTTCTCGCCGGGGACGGTCGAGGTCCGCTACGTCGTGGACATGGCCGAGATCCCCACGTTCCAGGCGACTCCCGCCATCGACACGAACGGTGACGGCTCGCTCGAGGTCGCCGAGCGTCGGACTTGGGCGGACGGCACGGCAGCCCAGATCGTTGCCAACCTCAGGCTCGCCGTGGACGCCACGCCCATCCTCCTTCACGTCGCCGACGACTCCGTGCGCTTCCGGGCGGGGCAAGCCGGCCTGCCGATCCTTTACTTCACGGCGACGTTTCGAGGCGCCGCCGTCGGCAGCTCGGGGAGCGTGCGGTACTCGGACCGGAACTTCGCCGGACGGATCGGATGGAAAGAAGTCACAGTCAGCTCATACGAGGGCGTGGCCATCGCCGGCTCGAGCGTGCCGACGGCCAGTGTCAGCCGAGAACTCCGGGCCTATCCGAAGGATCTGCTGTCGAGTCCCCTCGATGTGACCACCGCGACCCTGTCGTTCCATCCCGGGCGGGGCTCGATCGCCCGGTCGCCTTCGGGGGCGGAGACCGTCAAAGGTGCTCCGATCGCATCGGGGGGCTCGTTCGCCGCGCTGGTGAGCCGGCCCCTGACGCCTCTCGTTCTCGGCCTCTCCTTGTTGCTGGCATTCGGCTTCGGGGCGGTCCACGCCCTGGGCCCGGGCCACGGCAAGACCATCACCGCCGCGTATCTCGTGGGCCAAGGGGCCAGAGCCCGTCAGGCCGCCGCCGTCGGTGGGGCGGTGGCGCTCATGCACACGGCATCGGTTCTCGCCCTCGGACTGCTGGTGTTCGTCATGGTGCGCTCGTTCCCCGCGGACCAGGTCTATCCATGGCTCACCCTCGGGACCGGATTGGTGGCCCTGGCGCTCGGCGCTTGTCTGCTCGTAACGAGGGTCCGGGCGCGCCGGAAGGGCTTCGCTTCCTGGCACGGTCATCCCCACGCCCATCACTTGCGCCATGTCGACCACTCACACCATTCACATCCCGATCCTCGGCCGATCAGCCGCCGGGGGCTGGTCGCGCTGGCGGTGGCGGGAGGGATCCTTCCGTCGCCGACGGCGTTCGTCGTGCTGACCGGCGCCGTGGCGGCACACCGGGTCGGCTATGGCCTGGCCCTGATCTTCTCCTTCAGCGTGGGCCTTGCGGCGAGCCTGATGGTGGTAGGGCTCCTCGCTCTGCGAGCCAGAGCAGTGCTCACCAGGAGCCTCGCAGGAAGGTGGATGGGGGTGATTCCCATCCTGTCGGCGCTCGTCATCGTGGGCTTCGGATTCTTCTTCGCCACGAAGGGGATCGCCCAGCTTTCTTGATTCGTGGGGCTACCGCTTCGCTACTGAGGCCCCGAACCCCCTGGCCGGGACCTACCCTGAGAGAAAGACGAGAGGAGGCCGCAGGGGAGGCGACCTCCTCTCCATGGATCACGCCGGCACGAGACTCGCTCGTGAAGGGTCCGGCGTTCGTCCGGCCTTGCAGAGAAGGGGGATGCTTCTCACCTACATATTCGGCCTTGAGAAGGCCAGAATTCAGAGATTCCCCGATTTTTTTCGGTGGCTAGGATGGGCTCCCCCATGGGTCAGGTCGTGGTCCGGATGTACTCACGCCGCACCTGCGGGTTGTGTGATGAGGCGCGGGAAGCGATCGTGGCCGTGCGCGGTCGGCGTTCCTTCGAGTTCGAGGAAGTGTTCATCGATGGTGACGAGGTGTTGGAGCGAAGCTACGGCCTTCGGGTGCCGGTCGTCGAGGTAGACGGGGCCGAGATGTTCGAGTTCGCCGTCGAGCCCGGCGCGCTCGAGCAGATGGTGATCCGAGCGGCCACGACCTGAACTCCAGCGGAGCCCATCGCCGCCCTCGCTTGTACCTTTGTGCACCACTTCACAATCGCGCTAGAATGCCCGCCGTGACTCTCAGGTGAGAGACCGCGCCATCCCCGAAGCCACCGTCGGTCGCCTTCCGATCTATCTGCGCGCCCTGATCGAGATGGCCGAGAACGGTGCGGCCACCATCTCCTCCGGCGACCTGGCCGAGGCGGCCGGGGTCAACTCGGCCAAGGTCCGCAAGGATCTGTCCTATCTCGGCTCTTACGGGACCCGGGGCGTGGGGTACGACGTGGCCTACCTGATCCACCAGGTCCGCCGGGAGCTCGGGCTGACTCAGCACTGGCCGGTCGTGATCGCCGGCGCAGGGAACCTGGGCCACGCCCTGTCGAACTACAAGGGTTTCTCAGAGCGCGGCTTCCGCATCGTGTCGCTCGTGGACAACGAAGAGGAAAAGGTGGGGGAGCGGATCGGCGACATGGCGGTCGAGCACATCGACTGGCTGCCCGAGATCGTCCGTCGCAAGGATGTGGCCATCGGTGTGATCTGCACACCTGCCGGCGCCGCTCAGGAGGTCGCGGACAGGATGGTTGCCGCAGGGATCCGATCCATCCTGAATTTCGCGCCCGCGGTGATCTCGGTGCCCGAGCACGTCTCCGTTCGTAAGGTGGATCTGTCGATCGAGCTGCAGATCCTGGCGTACTACGAGCAGCGCAAGGCCGTGCTGGCCGCCGTGAAAGGCGGCCGGGCGGCGCTCGATCTGGCTCCGGTCCCGTAAGCTCGTCCCACCAATGGAGCTGAGTCGCTGATGTCCGTGCTCGCCCTGGGGGTTTCGTATCGTCGAGCACCCGTCGAGCTGCTCGAGCAGCTCTCGTTCGTAGATGACGAATACCCGAAGGCGTACCGGCTCCTCGAGGAATTGGCCGAGGTGCAGGAGGCCGTCATCCTGTCGACGTGCAACCGGGTGGAGATCTTCGCCGAGGTCTCCAGCTACCACGCGGGGTTCCTGGCACTGAAGCGGTTCCTCTCGGAATCCAGGCAGGTCCCGGCGGAGGAATTCGCCGAGCCCCTGTACTCGCATTACGAGGATGACGCGGCCGAGCATCTGTTCTCCGTCGCCTCAGGGATCGACTCGATGGTGCTCGGCGAGCCCCAGATCCTCACCCAGGTTCGGGAGTCGTTTCGCCGGGCCGAGGCCGAGGGTTCCACGGGATCGATGTTGTCGAGTCTGTTCCGCGCGGCCATCCGCACCGGCCGAAGGGTTCGGGCCGAGACCGCCATCGGGGCCTCGCCGGCGACACTCGTCGAAGCTGGAACGACCCTCGCGGAGAGAGAGCTCGGCGGGCTGGCCGGCCGGTCGGCCGTGGTCGTCGGAGCGGGTGGCATGGCTTCCCTGGCGGTGAAGCACCTCCGGCTGCGCGAGGTAGGCCAGCTGCGAGTGGTCAACCGGAACCTGGACCGGGCGCGCCGGCTCGCCGCTCGAGCGGGAGGGGAGCCCCACGGCCTCGACTCGTTGGTGGCAGCCCTCACCCAGGCCGACCTGGTGGTGACGTCCACGGGGGCGTCGGGCACAGTGATCGGTCCAGACGCGGTCGGGGAGGCTCTCGACCGAAACGGTCGTGGGCGTCGGCCGCTCTTCCTGCTCGACCTGGCCGTCCCCCGGGACATCGACCCGGCCGTCAAGGATTTTCCCGATGTTCGCCTGGCCGACATCGACGACCTGAAGGACATGCTGGCGGGAAGCGGCACTGCCCCAGGTGATCTCGACAAGGCCCGGACCATCGTGCAGGAGGAGGTCGCTCGGTTTGCAGCATGGCGCCGGGCGGCTCGTCTGGCCCCGTTGATCCAGGCGCTCAGGGAAAGAGGCGCGAGGATTCAGGCCGCAGAGCTGGCGCGGGCCTCTTCCAGGCTGTCCTCCCTCTCGGACAGGGAGTGGGCCGCCATCGAGTCCCTCGCATCCGGGATCGTGGCCAAGCTGCTGCACCAGCCGATCGTGCGGTTGAAGGAACGGTCCGGGCCGGGCGCGGGGGACGAGCTGGCTCGGGCCGCCGCCGAGCTGTTCGGCCTGGACTTCGACCCGAGGGCTTGAGCAGGACGGGACAGAAGGCGGCCTCACGCCAACGCAGGGAACCAGGGGGAGACACGGGATGAAACTTCGGATCGGGACCAGGCGATCGCGCCTGGCGCTGGCCCAGGCGGAGGAGGTCGCCTACCACCTGGCCCTGTTGGGGCTGGACACGGAGCTCGTCCCTATCATCACATCCGGGGATCGAGAGGCGACTTCGCCACCCGGCCGGGGAGGGGTGAAGGGTCTGTTCGTCGCCGAGATCGTCCGGGCGCTGCAGGACGGCGAGGTCGACGTGGCCGTCCACTCGGCCAAGGACCTCCCCGCTCATGATCCCGATGGTGTCGTGGTGGCCGCCGTTCCTGAGCGGGCCGATCCCTTCGACGTTCTGTTGACGCGGGATGGAGATCTCCGGGACGGGCAGGTCGTGGGGACCTCGAGCATCCGGCGCAAGGCTCAGCTGCTCCGGTCCCGGCCGACCATCTCTGTGCAGGACCTTCGGGGGAACGTGGACACTCGCCTGGCCAAGCTCGATGCGGGCGAGGTCGATGCTCTCGTGCTGGCCGCCGCCGGGCTGACCAGACTGGGTCTCATGCCGCCCCACGCCACGCCCTTACCCCTCGACGAGATGGTGCCCGCCCCTGGACAGGGAGCGCTGGCGGTGCAGGCTCGCGCCGGCGATGATCGAACGCGAGAGATCGTAAAGCAGCTTGACCATCCGAGCTCGCGGCTGGCCTATGAGGCCGAGCGGGCCTTGGTGCTTCGGCTGGGCGGAGACTGCTCGCTTCCGTTGGGGGCCTATGCCGAGCAGCGCGAGGGCGCGGTACGCCTGCTGGCTGTGGTGATCCGTCCGGACGGGAGCGATCTGGTGTGGGCCCAGGTCGAGGCCCCCACCCCCGAGCAGGCGGCCGGAGAGGTGGCGGAGACGCTGCTCGCGGGTGGGGCCGCGGCCATCCTGGCCGAGGCCGGGGCCGGGCGGTGATGGGGGAGGGCTCACTGGACGGGCGGGTGGTGCTGGTGACCCGGCCGCCGGAGCAATCGGTTGAACTCTCCCGAATGTTGCTGGAGCGCGGAGCCAAGGTCCTCTCGGCTCCGGCGATCGAGCTCGTCGCCGCCCCGCGTCGGATGCTGGAACAGGCCGCGAAGCAGCTCGCCGCGGGGACGTTCGAGTGGGTGGTCTTCACCAGTCGGGCAGGCGTCGAGGCCATTGCCTCCGCCATGGCTCGAACCGGCGGGCGATTCGACCAGACTCCATCTCGAGTGGCAGCTGTGGGGGAGGGGACGGCTCGGGCCCTCGAGTCCTTCGGCGCGCAGCCCGACCTGGTCCCATCCACGTTCACCACGTCCGCTTTGGCGCAGGCCATGCCTCGGGGGTCGGGGCGGGTCCTCCTGGCTCGGGCCGACATCGCACCCGGGGCCCTCGAGGAAACGCTGGTCCGCAAGGGATGGACTCCCGTGCGGGTCGACGCGTACCGTACCCGCCTCGCTTCGCGGCTTCCGGGCGATGCCGCCAAGGCGCTGCGCGACGGCGCTGTGGATGCCGTCACCTTCACCAGCGCCTCCACCGTGGAAGGGTTCGTGGCGATGGCTGGCCATTTGGGCGAGGCCGGGGTCCGGCTGCCCGGAGCCGTTTGCATCGGCCCGGTCACGGCCGCAGCGGCTCGCCGGGCCGGGTTCAGGGTGGTGGCGGTGGCGCGGCCACATACAATCAATGGGCTGGTGGCGGCCCTGGAGCGAGCCCTGAGGCCATAAAGGCGAGAGGAGAGCTGAGGACGCATGCCGTTTCCGCAGGAACGGCCCCGCAGGATGCGCCGGACCCCAGCTCTTCGGTTGCTGACCCGGGAGACCGACCTTTCCTCGCGCCACCTGATCGCCCCATTGTTCGTGAAGGAAGGGGTGGCCGACCCGGTTCCCATCCCATCCATGCCGGGCCACTTCCAGCACACCCTGGAGTCACTTCGCAAGGAGGTCCGGGAGATCGCCGAGAAGGGGGTCAACGCGTTCGTCCTCTTCGGGGTCCCCGAGCGCAAGGACCCGGAGGGATCTGAGGCGTGGAACCCCGAGGGCATCGGCCAGCGCGGGTTGAGAGCGCTTCGTGAAGAGCTCGGCGACGAGCACGTCGTGATCGCAGATCTGTGCCTGGACGAGTACACGGACCACGGGCATTGCGGGGTGTTGGCCGACGATGGCTCGGTGGACAACGACAGGACGTTGGAGCTCTACGAGCGGATCGCCCTGGCCCAGGCGCACGCCGGTGCGGACCTGGTAGCTCCGTCGGGAATGATGGACGGTCAGGTGGCCGCGATCCGCAGGGCCCTGGACGACGACGGGTTCGCCTCTACAGGCATCCTGGCCTATGCGGCCAAGTTCGCTTCCTCTTTCTATGGGCCGTTCCGCGACGCGGCGGAGTGCGCGCCCCAGTTCGGTGACCGTACGGGGTACCAGATGGATCCGGCAAACTCGGATGAAGCCATCAGAGAGGTTCGGACAGACATCGCGGAGGGCGCCGACCTGGTGATGGTGAAGCCGGCGCTCCCGTACCTTGACGTCATACGCAGAGCCAAGCAGGAAACCGGATTCCCGCTCGCTGCCTACAACGTGAGCGGCGAGTACGCCATGGTGAAGGCGGCGGCGCTGAACGGGTGGATCGACGGCCGCCGGGCGACCCTGGAGATCCTCACCGGGATCCGCCGGGCGGGCGCCGACCTCATCCTCACGTATCACGCCAAGGAAGCTTCGGACTGGCTGTAGCCTCGGGCGTTCCAGCCTTCGAGGCTGGTGGCAGGATAGCGCTGGCGCTGCTCTGGCTCAGCTATCAGCTGAGCGCCATCGGCAACGCGAGCCAGGCCCCGGTGCTCGGCTGGCTCCTTCCGATGCTGGCTATCGCGATGATCGGTCTGGCCCTTTCGAGCTGGATCGACCTGGCCCATCCGAAAGCGTGGCGCGTTCGTCGGCACCTCCATCAGGGGAGCCACGCGTGATCCTGCGCGTGGACCCCGATTCTCCGGTACCTCCCTACGAGCAGATCCGGAGCCAGGTCTTGAGGGTGATCGCGTCTGGTGTGCTCAAGGAAGGCCAACGGCTGCCAGCCATCCGCCAGCTCGCCAGCGATCTGGACCTGGCCGGGGGGACCGTCGCCCGGGCCTATCGCGAGCTGGAGCGGGATGGCCTCATCGTCACCCGGGGAAGGCACGGAACCTTCGTGAACGAGACCCGGGACCGGGCCGGGTCTGCAAACCGGCAGCGCGAGCTGGCCGAAGCGGCAGGTGCCTTCGCCGTTCAGGCGGCCCAATTGGGTGTCGACGCTGGCGAGGCCCTCAAGGTCGCCCGGCAGGCCCTCGAGTCGCTTCCCACCTGAGGCGGCCTACGTGGCTGGGTCTCCGCCCGGTCTGCTGGTTTTGGGGTCGACCGAGCACGCCTGGGTCCCCAGCCTGCGGCCCAGCCAATCCCGATGCCGCGACACCCACCGGTAGGACCGCTCGATGGTTCGAGGAAACGCGGAGGCGAGTGCGGCCAGAGGCCGACCGCCGGGCAGCAACCGCAAGAGTGGAGCAAAGGCGGCCCCGGCAGACCGGATCCGACCGTCCGGCGTGACCAGGTGCCACGAGTCCATCTTGGCCCGCCGGTCCAATCCAGGGAGTAGGCGATCAGACTCGGGATCTTGCAGGGGCACTGGCCGGAGCTGGCCATGACGATCCCATGCGAGGATCTTCGCGGTGGACCATCGGCAGAAGCCGCAGTCCGAGTCGTAGAGCAAGACGGCTTGCTCGTTTCGTCCCATCGTGGCAAGGGTAGAGTGTGCTGCTGCCGACGTCAGGCAGGGACGGGCTGGCGCAGCTCGCGGGCCCGCGCGCGGACTCGGGCCCGGTCGACGAGGGCGGGCCAGTCGACGAAAAGGATCACGACCGTGGCCGCCCAGGCGGAGTAGTCCAGTCCAAGCGTCGCCCAGATGCCCGCGTGCAGGGCCACCGCACCGGGGACGAAGAACCAGGCAGCCCGCGGCTTCCATAGGACCACCGGGAACCCGAGCTCGATCACCAGGGTCGACAGTGCGACCAGATGGGCGAGCCAGGGACGGTCGGCGATGAAGAGCGCCATCAGGTTCGGGGTGCCGCGGGCGTCGCTCGCCGCGTAGAACACCCACCGAAGATTGCCGGAAAGTACCCAGGCCGGTCCGGAGAACACGAGCTTGGCCAGTCCCGTGAAGAAGTACGCCCCGGCCGTCACGACGAACGCCGTTCGTACCGGCCATCCGTAGGCGACCCCGAAGTCTGATCGGCGTTCGTCTCCGGGATTTCGCCGGCCTCGGGCCAACAGCGAGTCCACCGACCATGCGTCCGAGGTCCTCGCCGGCAGCAATGGCACCAGGCACAGGATCAACAGAACGTCGTTGTGCACCACTTTGCCCACGCTGGTCGCCATGCCGTTCAAGAGCAGGGCGCATCCCCAGGCAAGCGGCAAGCTGATCCGGGCTCGCAGGCCCAGCGCCGCCAGCAGAGCTGCGGCGATCCCGGTGACCTGGGTCGCGAGGACCACGTGCCTGGATGGCATGGACGAGAGCACATGCATGAAGGAAAGGGGTCGGAAGAGTGCGGGGGGCTGCCCTGCGAGCCTCGCATAGATCCCACGGCTCAGTCGGATCGCCAGCACCAACGCCAAGCCGATCCGCACGGCCGCCAGCCGCCGGGAGCTAGCGGGCGCGAACTGCCACGCGTCAACCCTTCGCACCGGTCACCCCCTTGGACCCCCTCGCCACCAGAACGGTGCCGGCCGCGCATGTGTAGGCCAGGGATCGTTTGGCGGCCATCATGGGGTGCTGGCCCTGGCGAGGTTCCAGCCTCCGGTCCACCCTGTAGATCCGGATGGCCACAGTCTTCCCCTCGTGTTCGGACGCGGCCGTGGTCCACGCCCGGCACATGTCGGAGCGTTGCTGCGGTGACCGAGCCGGGAAGGTCTTCATGACAAGCGGAAGACCGTTGTAGCCCCCCGGAAATCGGGAAAGCCGAAGCCACACCTGCCTATCGTCCGGCCGAACCGCGAACGCCTGCCAATTCGTCTGGCGCTCGTGGCGAAGATGGCTGAAGAGACGGAACCCCGTGAGCGGCCAAGCCTCGATTCCCACCACTCCGCACACGGCGAAGGCGGCAAGGAACGACCACACGAACCACCGCGCCCAGCGAGGGGCACGCTCGGGCGCGGGCGTCGCGGTCTCACCTGCTGCCTTGATCGTCTGCATGGGGGCACCTGCCTGGCCTGGCGAAAACGGTAGCCTTCCAGGGAGCACGGGTCCAGAGGCCAATGACCGGATCTGAAGAGCTGTTGCACCAGGCAGAGCAGGTGATTCCCGGCGGGGTGAGCTCGCCCGTTCGAGCGTTCGGGGGTGTTGGCGGGACGCCTCGATTCATCGCCCGAGGAGAGGGCGCGTTCATCGAGGACGTGGACGGGGAGGCGGCGGTGGAGGCTGCGTCAAGGGGAACGTCCTTCGGCGCACCGACGGAGGCCGAGGTTCGGTTGGTCGAGCGGATCGCCCGAATGGTCCCGGGGGTGGAGATGGCCAGGCTGGTCTCATCCGGGACGGAGGCCGCCATGAGCGCAGTCCGTCTGGCCCGCGGGTTCACCGGAAGGCCACGCATCGTCAAGTTCGAGGGCTGCTACCACGGGCACTCAGACGCCCTGCTGGCCAGGGCCGGATCGGGTGTGGCCACGCTCGGACTCCCTGATTCGCCTGGGGTCACTGCAGGGGCTGCGGGTGACACGGTCGTCCTTCCATACAACGACCTCGGTGCGGTCGAGGCGGCTCTGCGCGCCGGGGGCGCATCGATCGCCTGCGTCATCGTGGAGCCCGTCGCGGCGAACATGGGCGTGGTGCCTCCCGAGCCGGGGTTTCTCCAGGTGCTGCGCTCTCTCTGCGACGAGCATGCTTCCCTGCTCGTGTTCGACGAGGTGATCACGGGATTCCGCCTCGCGGCTGGGGGCGCCCAGGCCCTGTACGGCGTGACCCCCGACCTCACCTGCCTGGGGAAAGTGATGGGAGGTGGGTTTCCCTGCGCGGCATTCGGTGGGCGACGAGACATCATGGAGCATCTCGCCCCGGTGGGCCCGGTGTACCAGGCGGGCACGTTGTCAGGGAACCCCGTCGCGGTGGCAGCCGGCATGGCCACGCTCGAGCTCGCCGAGAAGCTCGATCCGTACCCGAAGCTCAACCTGGTTGCCACGAAACTGGCCGACGGCCTCTCGGCGATCTTCCGCGAAGCCGGCGTCCCGGCAACCATCAACCGGGTGGAGTCGCTGTTCTCCGTGTTCTTCTCCGACGGCCCGGTCAGGAACTACGCCGGCGCCCGCGCGTCCGATCACGGGCGGTTTGCCCGGTTCTTCCACGCGATGCTGGATAACGGGGTCTATGTTCCCCCGTCGGGGTACGAGGCATGGTTCCTGAGCACCGCCCATGGCGAGGAGGATGTGAACCGAACTCTCGAGGCGGCCCGTGAGGCGGCAGCCGGGCTCTAACGGGACACGGTGAGCAGCAGGGTCACGAAAATAGCGATCATCATGATGGTGAACGCGATGAATGCGTCGCTGCCGTTCGTGATGGCTGCCAGCAGGTTCACGTCGGCTCCTCGTTTCCTCGACTAGGCGGGTCCGTACCAGGGCGGTGCCGTGCCGCCGGTCAGGATCGCCTTGCGCTTCTTCTCCGCACGATCCAGGAACGGCACGTGAACGATGAACAGGACGATCGATGCCGCAAGGAACGCGTAGGAGTACGCGGGGACGTTGCCCGCGTCGTGATACGCGTACACGGTGAGCTCAGGACCGCCCGCGGTGAAGAAAGCATGGGCCGCGGCCAGACTGGTGCCGTCCTTGGCCGGCATGAACGCGAAGTCCGTGACTACGAACGTGGAGGGGTCGAACGTGTAACAGTTCGCCGCCTGGAGCCCCTCGGGTGGGCAGACCTTCACCCCTTGTTTCTCGAACTGTTGGGTGGCCTGCTGCACCAGGTACTTCTGGATGGCCGTCTTGGCCGTGTCGACAGCGGACTTGTTCCCCGCCGTCGCCGCCCGCCATGGGGGACCCGGGTACTTCTCGGTTCCGTCGTATTTGGTCTTCAGTGGTCCCGTCCCGGCGGCAAGGACCTGCCAGTGCGGCTCGGTTCCTCGGGGCCCTTCGTTCGCGGGAGTACCGCTGATCGCCCACTTCTTCAGGGGCCCGATCGCTGGGGGGAACCTCGGTTGCCCGAAGGTCCAGATCGACGAGAAGACGATCATCCATCCGAAGAAGGACACCGCCAGCACGAGGTACGCCATCCGTAGGCCGAACACCGCCGACAGGATCACGTAGACGCTGCCCACGAAGACGATGAGGGCGCAGATGATGACGATGATGCCTTTCCAGAAGGTGGGAGCGAGGGCCAGGAGCTCGGTCATGGGCTGGCCGTCGGGGTCGGGGTCGGGGACGCTCCTCCCGAAGGAGTCGCCGACGCGCTGGCGCTGGGACTCGGGGAAGCCGCGGCCGGGTTCGTGCACACGTTCTGGTCCTTGGGGACCTTCTGGATCGAGATGAGATAGTTGACGACGTCGTTTATCTGCTGGTCGTCCATGGCTCCGGCGAACCGAACGCTCCACGACGGCATGTCGGTGGAGGCTCGTCCCTCGGAGATCGTGTTCACCACGTCTTCCAGCCCCTTGATCAGGGGATGGCCGAAGGCGGCTCCGCCGCACACCGTCTGAAGGTTGGGAACCGGGACCACCGTGCCGTTGAACACGTTCTGCCCGCCGTGCAGGCCGGGACCATGACAGCGCTGGCAGTTGAACCCGAGCTGGTTCTGCTCGTTCCCCGGGAGGGTGGTGAGGTAGCCACGGTGGATGGATTCCTGGAGGAAGTTGTCCGTGTCCTGGGTATTGGCGGTGGGCTCGCGCAGCCACACCACCGGCACCCAGATGGCCATGAACAGGACCAGTAGGGCGCCCCACGCATACAGCTTCTCCAGGATGGGCCGCTCCAGGTCAGGATCCGATGGTCCGGGCCTCATGGCGTTCGGGATGTCGAGCCCGGCCGTGCGGCGGGGCCGCCGCCGCGCACCCGACATCGCCGCGACGGCGATGAGGGCCAGGACCACGCCCGAAGCCAACCCGATGAGGATCGCCTTGCCGGTCGAAAGCGCGGCGAGCACGGTCACCGGTCCCATGCTCTCGAGGCCGGCATCAGGCGCCTCCGACGCAGAAGGGTCCTTCGGGAGACTGGCGGATGGTGTCGGTCCCCCGAGGAGGCCCGGCCGTGGGGTTGCCGGTGTCCACGGTCACCTGCCCGCCAGCGATCTTGACCACGAACCGCTGCAGGCCGTTCGGTGCCGGCCCGAGCTCGTACTCTCCCGCGTAGTTGTACTTGGAGCCGTGGCACGGACACTCGAACCACTGGCTCTGATCGCAGAACGGAACCCGGCACCCGAGGTGCGCGCACTTCTGGTACAGGGCCATCAGCCGTCCGCTCCCAGGGACGTCCGCGGTGAGCCCGTCGTAGATCCCCCCGGGCTTGTCTCCGTCACCCGTGTAGTTGATCAGGTAGAAGCGGCCGGCTCCGAAGTAGAAGGGCTGCCTGGCAGACTGGATCTGACCCACGATCGAGCCGGGGGTGTCGGTGAGCGTGATGACCGATCCGAACCCGCCCGTCAGGTTCGGCCACAGGAAGGCAAGCGTGGCTCCCCCGAACTGTGCCGTGAATACCCCGAGCGAGGCCAGCAGGCCCCCGCGGAAGAAGTCCCGCCTGGAAAGGACGCTCTTCGGCTTGGGCGAGGGTGTGGCCGGGGCGGCCCCGGGCGCACCCGCCGTGGCTGCAGTGACGGGGGGCTTCCTGGCCGACCGCCTGGCCCGAGCGAGCGATGCTCCCAGAAAGAGGACGAACAGCACGAACAGGATCGCCACCACCCCGACCGCGAACGTGGACGAGGAGATCCCGAGCATGGTCACAACTCGAAGAAGAGGCCCTGGCTCCACGGCCACGCCCAGTTGTAGCCGGTACCGCGGAAGAAGGATCCGGCGATGGTCAAGGTAGCCCCGAACATGAACAGCATGGTGAACAGGGTGATGATGAGCTTTCGGTCACCGGGTCTGGTGCTGGGGTTGCGGTCGACATAGGGGATCGCCGCCAAGCCGACAAGGATCAGCGTCGGGAAGATCACCCCCGCGATCATGGGATGGAAGTAGCGCAGCAGCTCCTGCAGGCCCAGGAAGTACCAGGGGGCCTTCGAGGGGTTCGGGGTGAGGTTCGGGTTGGCCAGCTCGCGCAGGGGCGCGTTCACGAGCGTGGAGAACACAGTGAGGAACCCGAGGACGACGAGAAGGCTGATGAACTCCTCGATCAGCAGGTGAGGGAAGACGTTGATCCGATCGCCCTGTTCCCGCTCGACCCGCTGGATGCCCTCCGGCGGGACCAGCGCGAGGAGGCGATGCTTGTCGGGGGCGCCTGGCCGGGGCGACGGCGCCCGCCCCGTGGGCGGAGGCGCCGTCCGCGGCGCGGCGGGCGGAGGAGCCGCGTAGACCATGCCCCCCGCTGCCGCCGCGGCCGGGGCGGCTGCCGCGGCCGCTGCCGGGCGAGCCGCTGCCGCCGCTGCTGCAGGCTGGGCCGCCTCGCCGTCGCCGGTCGCGGCGGCTGCATGTTCGCGCGCCTCGGGTGCCTTCGCCTCCCGCTCGGGTTCGCCATGGACCTTTCGGTAGGCTCGGACCCCCGCCGCGCGGGCCCTGCCTTCGGCCACTCGGCGATCAGTTCCTTTGGCCAGCTCGGCCGCGAGAGTCTTGTCGAAGACCTCCTGGTCGAGCGGCGTCTCCTCCCTCGGGGGCATCTCTCGCTCCTATAGCGGACCGCTGATCCCGCCGTCCTTCCGGATCCGCCAGAAGTGGACGGCCAGGAACAGGACCAGGATGAACGGTAAGAACAGGACATGGAACACGTACCAACGCAAGAGGGTCTCCGGACCGACCTCCAGGCTGCCCAACAGGATGAACTTCGCCTGGGTGGCCACCAGCGGGGAGTACCCCGCCAGGTTCGTGCCCACCGTGACCGCCCAGATGGAGAGCTGATCCCAGGGCAGCAGATAGCCGGTGAACGACAGCCCCAGCGTCAGGAACAGGAGGATGACCCCGACGACCCAGTTGAACTCGCGGGGAGGCTTGTAGGCGCCGGTGTAGAAGACCCGGGCCATGTGCAGGGAAACGGTGAACACCATCAGGTGGGCACCCCATCGGTGCATGTTCCGGACCAGGTCGCCGAAGAACACTCCGGTCCGGATGGCCTGCATGTCGTGGTACGCCACGGCGTTCCCCAGCTCCGCCGCGGGGCGATAGAAGAACATCAGGTAGATACCCGTGATGGTGAGCAGGACGAACAGGAAGAATGAGAGTCCACCCAGGCAGAACGTATAGGTGAGTTTCAGGCCGTGCCTTTTGATCTTTACCGGGTGAAGGTGGTACAGGACGTTGTTCATCATGGCCAGCGCCCGGTCGCGCTGCGTGTCCTTGTAGCCCTTCCGGAAGATCGACCCGGGCCGGAACATCGACTTCCAGAGCTCGGTCTCCCGGACGTAGTCCAATGCCTCCATGGGCCTGGGAGGCTTTGGCAACCTGTCCCTGAGTCTCAAGGGCGCTCTTCTTCCTTCCCCTCGGGCCTATTCGACGTCGACATCCACCTTCTGCGAAGTTGGCACCGCGGCCATCGTGCGGCGCCCACTGGGTTCCTCCTCGGGCAGGCGCGCATAGTACAGGCAGTCGCTGGGGCAGCGCTCGACGCATACGGAGCATCGCGTGCACGCGTTGTCGTCGACGACGAAGATGGCGAAGGCGCTCTCGACCTCCGCATCGACGGCGTCGTCTTGGGAGTTGCGGACGATCCCCGGGTCGAGCATGAAGATGCAGTTCCACGGACAAACGTCCTCGCAAGCCCTGCACAGGATGCAGGGCTCGGGGTCGAGCATCAGGTGCTTGGGCGACTTGACTCCCTGCTTCAACCACTCGGCGTCGACGGTCTCGACCGAGTAATCGGTCTTGATGTCGACCTCCGTCTTCACGAAGGGCATGGGGTCACCTTTCCATCGACCGCCTCACCGGTACCCACCGGTCGGGCGGCTCTCGCTCTCGCTGCGAAGCCTCCTCCGCAGTCTCTGAAGATGGTAGGGGACCATGATGAAACCCCCAAAGGGGATGCTGAAAAGGATGATCGCGACGAGGTCGCGAAGCTTGAACTCGACCCACTTCAGCGTGCTCGGGCAGGGACA
>WNGB01002677.1_pt1 | contig 28557 bp, 31 predicted proteins | sample 5400681 | NCBI WGS metagenome assembly WNGB01 (sample SAMN13153367, study PRJNA577476) | soil metagenome | isolation source: 115 cm soil or saprolite under grassland replicate 2 | place: USA:California | collected 2016-06-15
GAGGCCCAGCCGCTGCTGCGAGGCGAAGACGTCATGGCGGCGTTCGGCCTCGAGCCAGGCCCGGAGGTCGGAAGCCTCCTCGCCCGCGCACGCGAGGCCCAGGCGCTGGGCCTCGTGTCCAGCCGCGCGGATGCGCTCCAGTATCTGCGTCGCGCCGCCGATCCTCCTCTTGACACCTCGGGGACGGGCCCATAGGACTGGCGCCACCTTTCCCGCACGCTTCCTCGTCTCCCGCAAGGACGCCATCTTCTCTACCACAAGATGAACCGCCTCTGGGTGGAGGATGCGGCCGCCATGCCGCTCTACCAGCAGCTCGACCCTACGGCGCCACCAGGCGCATGGCCCGGAAGGCACGGGGTGACGAGGGCATCAAGGAGTCGAAGTAGGGGGTAGTGGGTCAATTTGAAAATTGACCCACTATCCCGCGACGGCTCGGTTTGACAACGCGAGCCGGGCGACTAGAATAGACGGTACGCGCGGCCGTAATTCAGTGGCAGAATGCCAGCTTCCCAAGCTGGACGTCGCCGGTTCGAATCCGGTCGGCCGCTCCAATTCTTCAGGGGGTTACGGGGAGACCCGTAGCCCCCTGAGCGTCTGGAGTAACCATTGAGTAACCACACCGGGGCTCAAAGCACCTCGTCGGCGAGCCATCGGGCAGCGTGCGCTCCATCGCGCCCTCGCAGGTTCGAGATGAACTTGTGGTTGCGGCGATAGACCATCTCGGCGACCCACCCCGGCGATTCACCGCCGTACCACGCGTTCGGGATCGAGCCCGTCATGGTGGCGGCTGTGCGCGCCGGCAGGCATCCGGACAATCATGTTGACCGGCGATCAAGCCTCCACCGCACGCGCGGTGGGACGACAGCTCGGCCTCCCCCGCCGAGGCGGTTCGAAGCCGTGTAAGCCCCGAGGCGATGGAGATCGCCAAAGGCTGGGGAGACCGGAAGTCAGTGTGGCGCGTTTGCCCCAGCCGCGCCGCGGAGGCCTCGCCCACTACCGAAGAAACGAAGCGGAATCATTGAATTCTGCCGTGGCACCGACATTGCTCGACTCTCCGGTGTGGGAGGCGTCGGCCGAGGAGTGCCCATGAGTCCCGAGATCAGAGGGATCGAGCGAGGCGCTGGCGACGGGACGAGGACCAAGGGAAACACGCGGGCAGTGTGCTAGGAGGGATCAACCATGGCAAAGCGAATTCTCCTGCCGCTCGATCAGTCGCACGCGGCCGAATGCGTCGTGCCATTCGTGGCCGACGCGGCGCGGGGAAGTCAGGCAGCCGTCCGCCTGCTGCACGTCGCTCCGGTGCCGACAGGGTGGGACGACGAGGAGGGGCGCACCGTCGTCTACGCTGACCAGGAAATGCAGCGGCTGGAGGCCGAGGGGCTGGATTATCTCCGCACGATCGAGACGCAGTTCGGCGACGCTCCCGTGGAGTGCGTCATCCGGTTCGGCGACCCCGTCACGGAGGTCCTGGCCGAGGCCGAAGCGTTCGACGCGGACCTGATCGCGGTGTCGACAGTGGGGCGGAGCGGAGTGAGCCGGGTGATCCTCGGCAGCGTCGCCGAGCAGGTGTTCAGGAAATCCAAAGCCCCGGTCATGCTCATGAGGCCGGGACGGACGATGTGAGGCTCGAGAGACAAGATGAATCTCCGTGACCGATTGATCAGGCTGGCGAAGATCCAGCGAGCCGAGACGCCGGTGGTCAGCGTCTACCTCAACACTCGCTGGGCCGACGAGCACCAGCGGGACCGCGTGCGGGTCTTCCTCAAGAACGAGTTGGCGAAGGCGCGACGAGAGCCATCCGGGCGCGCAGCCGAAGCGGATCTCGATTGGATCAAGCGGGAGGGCGAAGCGCTCGTGGCGCAATCGCGTTTCCCGGACGCGCACGGCGTGGCGCTGTTCACCTGCCAGGCGCTCCACCTGCGTGAGGTCTTGCCGGTGCGGGTCCCGTTCCCGGACAGCTTCGTCGTGGCCGAGGGGCCGTTCCTGCGCCCGCTCGCGGCGATGCTGACGGAGAGTCCCAGCACGCTCGTAGTCTTCGTCGACACGGAGTCCGCGCGCCTCATCCCGCTGACGATCGAAGGAGTCGGCGAAGAGGTGGTGCTCGAGAGTGAGGTGGCTGGCCGGCATAGCCCTGTGGGCTGGGCACAGATGGCGCAGACGCATTACCAGCGCTACATGCAGGACCACCGGGCGCGCCACTTCGAGGCGGTGATCGAGAGCCTCGTTGCCCTCACCGAACGCCATGGGGTCGAGCGCATCGTTCTCGCCGGAGAGGCGAAGAATGTTGCCCAGTTCCGCCAGATGCTCCCGCCGCGGATCGTGGAGTTCGTCGCCGGGGCGGTCGCAGGCGCACGTCACGAGACCGCCGGCGCGATGGTCGGCCGTGCGGCCGAGCTCGTCGGCCATCTGGAAAGGCAAGAGCAGGGCATCGCGCTCGACGCCGTGCTCACCGAGGCGGCGAAGGGCAGGCAGGCCGTCGCGAGTCTCGAAGAGACACTCGAGGCGGTCAACCGCGGTGCCGTCCGCCGACTGTACCTGCTCAAAGTGTTCAGTCAAGCGGGGCGGCTCTGTTTCCGCTGTGGGTCCCTTCAGCGAGAGCCCGACCTCCGCTGCCGGCTCTGCGGGAACGAAACCAAGCCGGTTGAGTTGGCCGACGCCATGGTGGATCGCGTCATCGCGTCCGGCGGCGAGGTCGAGACCGTTGACGTCCATGAGGCACTCGGCCGCGTCGGTGGCGTCGGGGCGCTGCTCCGCTATCCGCTATGAGTCCCGATACAGCCATGGGTTTCCGACTGAAGCCGGAAGAGCTGCGGGCGTTTTGCGACCCGGCCACGCTGCCGTTCGTGTCCACGGCGGAGCTGCCACCACTCGAGGGCGTGATCGGCCAGGAGCGCGCGGTGGAGGCGACGTCGTTCGGCGTCGGCATGCGGCCGGCGGGGTACAATCTCTTCGTCCTGGGACCGGCACGAACCGGCAAGACATCCACCATGAGGCGGATCCTCGCTCGGACGGCCAAGGACGAGGCACCTCCCTTCGATTACTGCTACGTTCACAACTTCCAGGACTCCTACCGTCCGATTGCCCTGGCGTTGCCCGCGGGCCGTGGGCGCGAGCTCCGCGAGGAAATGAAGCGGCTCATCGACGAGTGCAAGTCGCGGCTTCAGCGGGCCTTCGAGAGCGAGGAGTTCGAGCGCCAGAAGTCGCAGATCCTGGAACAGCTGAGCCACGGCCAGCAGGCGGAGATAGAGCGCTTCGAGGCCGCGGCCCGCGCCGAAAAGTTCGCCGTGATTCGGGGGCCGAGCGGTTGGGCTGTCGCCCCCGCGCAATGGGGTCAAGTACTCCTACGCCTTCGTCGCGCTGCCGGGAGGCTTCGGCACGCTGGACGAAGTGTTCGAGGCGGCCACGCTGATCCAGACCGGGAAGATCCACGAGTTCCCGCTCGTCCTCATGGGCCGCGAGTTGTGGCGGCCGCTGACGGACTTCTTTCGCGAACGGCTGATTGCCGAGGATACCATCGCCGAGGCCGACGCCAGGCGCATCAGGGTCACCGATTCGCCGGCGGAGGCGGTCGCAGCGATCACCGACGTCGCCATGCGCCGGTTCGGGCTCACGTAAGGCCCGGGGCTCAAGCGGCGCTGGTTCCTGGCCGAATAGGAGGCACGAGATGGTCGAGGCCGTACGGGACCACTGGCTGATCGCGATCGCGGTCGTTGTGCTCGTGATCGCCGCGCTCATGCGGTGGCGTGGCCGGTGAGTGGCGCTGATCCATTCCCAGCTGAGGCCGACAGGATGCTCAGCGTCGAGGTGCTGAACGACGCGCCGGTCTTCCGGCGGCGGCTGGAGCTGGTCGAGCGCAAAGGGCTCGGCCACCCGGATACCATCTCGGATTCGCTTGTCGAGGCTATCTCGGTGGCACTCAACCGGATGTATCTCGAGCGCGTGGGTGCCATTGCCCATTACAACATCGACAAGGCGCTGCTGGTGGCGGGACAGTGCGCCAAACGATTCGGCTCGGGAGAAGTGATTCGTCCGATGGAGTTCTACGTCGGTGATCGCGCGACGTATCAGGTCGGCGGAACGCGGCTTCCGGTCGAGGGGGTGGCGAGCGCCGCGGTGGATCAATGGGTCGGAGCTCATCTACCCGGGGTCCGCGCGGGCAAGGATCTCGAAACGCGGCTCGTCCTCGCTCCAGGCTCCGAGGAGCTCCGGCGGATCTACACGGACCGCGAGCCGGAGATCGCCTCCAATGATACCTGCGGGGCATCGGGCTACGCGCCGCTGACGCCGACCGAGGAGCTCGTGCTCGCCGTCGAGGGCTTTCTCAATTCGCCCGAATTCAAGGCGGCCTTCCCGGACACCGGGCAGGACGTCAAGGTGCTCGGCGTGAGGCAGGACGAGCACGTCGCCGTCACAGTCGCCATGCCGCTGTCCTGTCTCTCCATCGGGTCGGAAGGTGCCTACTTCGCGCGCAAGGACGAGATTCTCACGGCTCTGGCCACGCGCTTTCGCTCAGCGCCTATGCAGATCGAGTGGCGGCTGAACTGCCTGGATCGCCCCGGGCTGGGGACGGCGGGCGTGTATCTCACGCTCACCGGCACCTCGGCCGAGGACGCGGACTCGGGCCAGGTGGGGCGCGGCAACCGTGCCAACGGCCTCATCGCCTTCTCGCGGCCGACCGGCGGGGAAGCGGCGGCGGGCAAAAACCCGGTCGCGCACGCGGGGAAGGTCTACAGCGTGCTGAGCCATCACCTGGCCCGGCTCATTCACGCGCGCTGCCCCGAGATCCTGGAGGTCTATGTCCACCTGGCGGCGCGGATCGGCGAGCCCGTCGACCGGCCGTGGACGGGTGTGCAGGTGATCCTTCCGGTCGGGACGAGGATCGAGGACGTCGACACCTCGATCCGCGCGGTGGTCGAGGCGAAGATCGGGCGGATGCGCGAGTTTCGCTCCGAGTTGATTCGGGGCGCGTACCCCGTCTGCTGACCTCCAGATCGGAGTGTGGTAGGCATGCCCCACCCGGGGCAGAGGTTCTCAGCTCCCTGCCACGCCGTGATTGTGCGCTTCAGCTGACTTGGATTTGTTTTCAACGGCATAGGCCACGTGACCCGCTTGCATCTGGCTTGCATCTGAACGGACGGATGTAGAAAGGGCCCTCGAGGTACCAACGCCCGAGGAGGTGCTTGAAAATCAAGGAGGAGATCGATGGCATACAAGGAGCTCCTGTTCCGGTCCGAGGCCCGCGAAAGGATCCTCCGCGGCGCCACCGCATTGGCGGACGCCGTGCGCGTGACGCTCGGCCCGAAGTCCAAGTCCGTGCTCATCGAGAAGAAGTTCGGCGCGCCGGTGGTCTGCAATGACGGCGTGACCATCGCCAAGGAGATGGCGCTCAAGGACCCCGTGGAGAATCTGGGTGCGCAGATGATCCGCCAGTCGGCGGAGAGGACGGGCGACGCCGTCGGCGACGGCACCAGCACCTCGGCGATCCTCGCTCAGGCGATCTTCGCCGATGGCGTACGGAACGTCGCCGCCGGCGCGAGCGCGGTGGACCTCAAACGCGGGCTGGACCGGGGCGTACGCGTGGCCGTCGAGTCGCTGCGCGGGCTGTCACGCCCTGTCAAGAGCCGGTTGGAAAAGGCGCAGGTCGCCGCCATCTCCGCCCACAACGATCCGGCGATCGGCGAGCTGGTCGCCGACGCCATGGAGAGGGTCGGCGGCGAGGGCGTGATCACCGTTGAGGAGTCGAAGACCACCGAGACCCAGCTCGAGGTGGTCGAGGGCCTCCAGTTCGACCGTGGCTACCTGTCGCCCTACTTCATCACCGATGCCGAGAAAATGGAGGTCGTGCTCGAAGACGCGCGTATCTTGCTCACTGACAAGAAGATCGGGGTGATGAAGGACCTCTTGCCCATCCTGGAGCAGGTGGCCCGGAGCGGCGAGGCGATCATGATCATCGCCGAGGATGTGGAGGGCGAGGCGCTAGCGACGCTCGTGGTAAACAAGCTGCGGGGCGCGCTCAAGTGCGTCGCGGTCAAGGCTCCCGGGTACGGCGACCGGCGCAAGGCCATGCTCGAGGACATCGCGATCCTCACCGGTGGCCAGGTGGTGGCGGAAGAGCTCGGCATCAAGTTCGAGAGCCTGGAGCTCAAGGACCTCGGACGAGTCAAGCGCGTGGTGGTGGACAAGGACAACACCACGCTCATCGGCGGCGAGGGAGACAAAAAGGCCATCGACGGGCGCAAGCAGCAGATCCGGCAGCAGATCGAGAAGGCGACGAGCGACTACGACAAGGAGAAGCTGCAGGAGCGCCTCGCGAAGCTCTCCGGCGGGGTGGCCGTGATCCGGGTCGGCGCCCCCTCCGAGGCGGAGATGAAGAGCAAGAAGGAGGCCCTCGACGACGCGATCAGCGCCACCAAGGCGGCGGTGGCGGAGGGGATCGTGCCCGGGGGCGGGCTGGCGCTCTTGCGTGCCGTCGAGACTGTGGAGCGCGAAGAGTCGAAGTGCGAGGGTGACGAGCGCACGGGGTTACAGATTCTCAAGCGGGCGCTGGAGGCGCCCACGCGGCAGATCGCGGAGAACTCGGCGGTGGACGGGGGCGTGGTGGTGCATGAGATGCGCAAGGGTACGGGCAATGTCGGGTTCGACGCCGCACGGAAAGAGTATGTCGATCTCGTCGAGGCGGGCATCATCGATCCGACGAAGGTCGTGCGGATCGCCCTCGAGAACGCGGTGTCGGTGGCCAGCGTCCTCCTCCTGACCGAAGCCACGCTGACCGAGGTTCCCGAGCCGAAAGAGGAGCGGGCGCACCCGCCGATCGAGTAGCGACTGCCGATGAACACGGCGGGCTTACTTCTATACGGTGCAGGGCCTCGCCTTGGGCAGCGGTCATGGCCATCCCTGTGCGAGCAGCCGCGCTCGTCTATCTGGTGCAGAAGCCCTGGAGCCGCCGTGACCGAGTCGGTGAACCAGTTCATCGCCGAGCAGCTGCGCGAGATCGGCGATCTCCTCGAGCAGCAGCAGGCGAATCCATTTCGGGTGCGCGCCTACCGGCAGGCCGCAGACACGGTCGCGAGCTTTGCAGAAGATCTCCGCGAACTCTTCGAGCGCGAGGGAACCAAAGGACTTGTGGCGTTGCCGGGCGTCCGTGCGGGAATCGCCGCCGCGATCGCGGAGATGCTGCGAACGGGCCGCTGGAGTCGGCTCGAACGCCAGCGGGGCAGGCTCGACCCGCGGCAAATCTTCCGGGCGATTCCTGGAGTCGGAGCAAAGCTGGCGCGCCGCATTCACGATACGCTGCACGTGGACACGATCGAAGCTGCGAGACCCGGTGGGCGGCCGCTCGCTGGCCCGCCGCCCGGGGAATCGCTCGCTCGCGCAGCAGCTCGGTGGTTTTCACGCGTCCTTGCCCGTACACCTAGAGCTCGGGAACAACATGGAGGAGAAGGAGCTTCGCGCCCAGCGCATGGGCCAGCCGAACGGCTTCTGTCTTCGCATGCGCAGCCCCAGTCGAGAAGTCAGTGGGGTGAAGGATCAAGCTCGCGCGCGGGCCGGTCCGACTGCTCCGATGGGAGGAGCGTGCCGTCGTGATGCATTTGACCCAGTTCGCGCCGCATCCAGGCGAGATGATCACGCTTTGAGCCCCTGGGGCGCCCGCGCCCCAGAAGGATAGGGACATGCCCCACCCCAACGGGGGCGCTTGTCCTTAAGGTTGTGAAATCTCCAGCATTTCCTCCTGGCACTCTGGATGCATTTTTAGTTCGGGGAAGGTTTGCCCTCAAGCGAAAGGAGGAGGCGTATGCGTAGCCTGATGCCGTGGCGGGGAATGCCGAGCCTGAGACAAGAAATGGATCGGCTGTTCGACCGGTTCTTCGAGCCCGAGTGGGGCGAGTTTCCGACGGCCCTCGGAGAGTGGGTGCCGAGCCTCGACCTGTCGGAGACCAAGGACGCGTTCGTGGTGAAGGTGGAGATCCCGGGCATGGACCCGAAGGACATGCAGGTCTCGCTCCAGGAGAACTCGCTCACGATCAAGGGCGAGAAGAAGCAGGAGAAGGAGGAAAGGGACGAGCGACATCACCGGGTCGAGCGCAGTTATGGCGCGTTCACGCGGAGTGTACGGTTGCCAGTGGCGGTGGACGGGAGCAAGGTGGACGCTAAGTTCAAGAACGGGCTTCTGACCGTGACATTGCCGAAGACGCCCGGCGCCAAGGGCACCACGGTCCCGGTCAAGGCCGAGTAGGTCACCGCGGCAGGCGAGAGGCTCGCGCACACAGCGCCGGTGCGCGAGCCTGCTTTCGCGTTCGCGTCGTGACGCAGGAGGAAGCATCGCCGGAACGGCACGGGCGGAGGGAGGAAGCATCGGGGGCAGTGCTTCACCGTATCGTGGTGTCTACTGAGAACTGAGCCGATGACGGGCGGGTCAAAGGATTCATGCGGCTGACGTTGCCCACGGGACCGGAAAATTCGAGGGACTTCGAACTGACTTCGAACTTTCGTGGCCTCCGAACTCTCAGACGGTCCGAATCCAGGAGGGCACAAAATGGCTCAGGGAAGCGTGCTAGCGGCAACCGGTAAGATGGCAGAGGCGGCAGAGGCGGCGCTCGCACTGGCCAAGGCAGCGGGCTGCGGAATTCGAGGTATGCATCCAGATGGACGTGAAGGAACTGGGGAGCAAGGATACGCAGCGGATTCAACGGGCCATGTTCGCGTACTTCGATCAAACGATGGCTTGGAGAAGCGTTCACCACTTCAAATCTATCGACGCGGCGATCGCACACTGGTACAAGGTCGCCGACGGTGACGTGGGGACGCTGAAAATCATGCGGGATCGTGTCACCTATCACCGCCGCCAGGGGGCCAAGTTCGCTGGAAAGTCGACCGGCAACCAGGGAGGCGAAAACGCCTGTCTCACGGACGGTGACGGGAGGACTGCCAGGGCGAGCAATTCACCGTTTACCAAGGTCTCGCAGTACCTCAAAAAGCACTGGCCAACCCTGAGCCTCGCCGAGCAGGCATCTCTACTCGAGCAGTGCCAAGGGCTTTACGAGAAAGCCAGGGCGGAGGCAGACAAGGCGCGGCTGGAGGCCGAAAGCAGGGCCGGACAGCGCAAGGCCGCATAGCGAGACGATAACGGTCTCCAAAGGGAGGACCACGGTCCCGGTCAAAAGCCGAGCTCGTGAGGAAGGAGTGACCGTCGTAAGAACCGGAGGCGGTCAGCGCATGGTAGAGGCGGTGTTCTACCGGATCGTGGTGCCAACCGACTTCTCTCCCTGCGCGGAAGCGGCGTGGGCAATGGCCCAGCGCCTGGCCGGCGGGTTCGGATCAGAGCTGATCCTGGTCCACGCGCTCGTGGAGCCCGCTCTCTGGGGGCCGTTGCATGTGGATCGGGCCCGTCAGGTCTACGACTCGGCACGCAAGTGGGCGACCGAGATGCTCGAGAACTGGACGGAGGACGCACGGGGTAAGGGACTCACCGTGCGGCTGGCGTTGCGCACGGGGGTGCCGTGGCAGGAGATTGTGGATCTGGCTACCGACGAGCGGGCGGACCTCGTAGTCATCGGCACCTACGGGCGCAGCGGCATGAACCGTCTGCTTCTCGGCAGCGTCGCGGATCGCGTGATGAGGCTCGCGCCGTGCCCGGTGCTGATGGTGCGGGAAAAGCATCATGAGTAACATCAACTCCTGCGATTCTCCAACACTTGGGGGATACGACAGCTCAAACGATCCAGGCGAGGGGCGACCATGACACTCGCATTCAGGGGAATTGAGATCAGTGGCCTTCGGGACAACGCGCTTCGAACCCGCATCTCAGGCCGGCTCAGCGCCGCGCTCGAGCCTGTCCAGGTGAAGCCCCTCGCGGCCCAGGTGGCGTTCTTCGATGACAACGGTCCGAAGGGAGGACGGGCCGTGCGGTGCGCGCTCACGGTACGAGTCCCGTACCGGCCCACTGTCCGCGTCGAGCATACGGCCGAGACAGCACGGCTCGCGTTCGACGCGAGCTTCAAGAGCCTCGAGCGGCAGCTCGAGCGCTATCGTGAAGTGGACCGCGATCGCCGCCGGTATCCGAAGAAGTACTTCGCCGCCAAGCGGTTGCTGGAGAGTGAAACCCCTGCCAGGGAGAAAGCTCGGAAGGAATCGTGATCATGGCAAAGAGAATTCAAGCCCGGCGCCACCGCGATGATCCTGCTTCGCGGGTCGTCCGCATTCATGGGCCATCGAGGTCATGTGAGGGCCGTGCTGGCGTCACGGGCAACGCGCCGCCCCTCGTCCACGTCGACCCGGCTCAACACGATCGCACCGGCGAGGAAGAAGACGATGATGGAGAGCACGGCGTTACGGCTGGAGCCGGAGAGGGCGACCGCGCCCGAGAAGACGAGGGGACCGATGATGCCGGCGAACTTCTCGAAGACGCCGAAGAAGCCGAAGAACTCGGACGACTTGTGATGGGGCACCATCGTGGCAAAGAGCGACCGGCTGAGCGCTTGGCTTCCACCCTGCACGGTGCCCACCAGGAGCGCCAGCGCGTAGAAGTGGGCCGCCGTGCTCATGAAGTAGCCGAGGATGCTGATGACCGTGTAGATCCCCAGCGCGACGAAGATCGCCGCCTTCGCACCAATCCAGCTGGCCACGCGGCCGAAGAGGATCGAGCACGGGATGCCGACGACCTGCACGAGCAGGAGCGCCGCGATGAGGTGGCCCGCCTCGATACCAATCTCCGTGCCGAAGATGGTGGCCATCCGGATGATGGTGCCGATGCCGTCGTTGTAGATCAGGAACGCCGCCAGCATCAGGAACGCCTGCCGGTATCTTCTCAGATGTCCCAGCGTCTCGCGGAGGCGGGTGAACCCCACGGCGAGGGGGTTGAGACCTGGCCGCTCGTCGGGTTCGAGCCGCCGGGGTGGCTCCGTGACGCGCAGGAAGAGGGGTAGCGAGAAGAGCAGCCACCAGACGGCGACGCTCAGGAAGGACAGCCGGGCGCCCGCGGCGGCGTCGGCCAGGCCGAAGCGCTCGGGCATCTGGATCCAGGCCAGGTTCACGGCAAGCAACAGCCCGCCGCCCAGGTAGCCGACCGCGTAGCCGGCTGTCGAGACGCGGTCCACCTCGTCTGTCGAGGCGATGTGGGGGAGGAGCGAGTCGTAGAAGGTGAAGGCGCCGTACACGCCGATGTTGCCGAGCATGAAGAGGGCGAGGGCCAGGAGCCAATCACCCTGGCCGATGAAACACATGCCAGCGGTGGCGCCGATGCCGAGCGTCTGAAAAATGAAGAGCAGCCGCTTCTTGTATGCCGCGTAGTCGGCGATCGCGCCGAACACGGGCGCCATGGCCGCCACGGTGGCCAGGGCCATGGTCGTGGCAATGCCGAAGCGGAACGTCGCGGTGGCGGGCGGCAAGCCAGCAGCGGCTACTCGGGCGAAATAGATGGGGAAGACAGTGGCAATGACCGTGGTCATGAAGGCGGAGTTCGCCCAGTCGTACATCACCCACGCGCGCAGTTCCGGCCGGTCGAGGCCGTACCGGCCAAGAAGCGACAGTCGCGAGGTAGGGGGTGGCATGGCCAGCCGAGCATATCGAATTGGCAGGCCGGTGACAATGCGAGCCAGCCTGCCCGCGCCCTCCGCTTTCCTACTCGCGGCGGATCCGGGCGCGCGGCTGCCTCATCTGCGGCACCGACTCCGCTGCGACTCCGTTGACCTCATCGAAATCACCAAGCTTCGTCTCATCCTCGTCGCGGATCGGCATGTCCAAGGAGAGAGGCGTCCCTTGCTCATTGCAGACGCTTCAGCGAGGTGAGCACCGCGACGGACGATCGTTCGGCCTCCTTGCGGCTGGGAAGGTCCGCCGAAGGCTGAACCCGCTCGACGAAATCTTTCATGTTCATCCTCGAGCCTCCGTGGACGTCATGCTGCTGATCTCGCGTCCCCCCAGCCCTGCTTGCCGATCAGGGGGACGAAGGCCACCTCTTCAAGGTCCTCGCGCTCGTAGTTGTCCGCTGCTGTGCGGGTCACGCGGACCAGGCGCTGGAAGAGACGCGCGGAGCCGACCGGCATGATCAACCGTCCCCCGATGGCGAGCTGCTCGAGGAGGGCCGGCGGCACAAAGGGCCCACCCGCCGTCACGATGATGGCGTCGTAGGGGGCGTGCTCCGGCCAGCCGAGCGTGCCGTCGCCGTGGAGCACGTGAACATTGCGATAACCAAGCGCGGCCAGGTGTCTTTGAGCACCCTCGGCCAGCTGGCCGAGGCGCTCGACCGTGTAGACCTCCGACACGATCGTCGCGAGCACCGCCGCGGCATAGCCGGACCCTGTGCCGATCTCGAGCGCGCGGTTCCCGGGCCTGGGCTGGACGGCCTGGGTCATCACCGCCACGACATAGGGCTGGGAGATCGTCTGGCCCTCTCCGATCGGCAGTGGCCCGTCGTCATAGGCGGACGCCTGGAGCGATGCGGGGATGAAGCCTTCCCGTGGAACCGTCCGCATCGCATGGAGCACCCACGGTTCCATGATGCCGCGCGCCGCGAGCTGGGTCTCCACCATCTGTTCGCGCTCTTCTCTGAAGTCTCGAGTCCGCGGCAGCGGCATTTCACGCTCCGTGCGCGGCGCGTGCAGGTCCCGCGCGACCTCGTCGAGGCCCACGGCGCGGAGCCCCCCTTCGCTGGGTCGCGCGGTCTTCGGGTCTTCTCCGGCCATTTCATCCTCCTTCGCGGCGATCCCCGCTGCTGTCACGACGGTGGGTCTCTGACAGAGGAACCGCGGCTCTTTGTTCACTGAGCGCGACGGAGTGGATGGCGCCTCGAGGCTTTCGCGGTGAAACAGCGCGGCATTTCGACCGCCGCCGCCTCGCGATAGGGCCTCCTCCGTTCGGTTCGCGCTCGAGCGACTCCAGAAGTGAGCAAGCTTTGTGCCCCGCTCCAAGACGCTTTACGAACGGGGATCCAGCGATATCGCAGCTTCGGCTCTGGTTCACGGGAGTTCCGCCGCGCGCGGGTGCGCTCTGCTGACCGGCGGCGCCTGGTTCGGCAAAGGGGAACGGCTGGGTGGCAGACATGTCCCATGTGGGGCGCGACCACCCCATTTCACCGGGCCATGGCTCCTCCAATACGGAAGACAAATCCTTGGATCGAAGCAGGTCCAGAACCGGGGACGGCGGAGGCTGCCGGTGGCACGCTCGATGCGTGAGATTCGGAGCGGCGGAGGGCGCGCGGCACGGGGCAGCGCGCCCGCGGGTGAGAAGTGGTTTCTGAGGGCTCGAGGCAATGCCGGAGACGAGCAGTCAGCCAGCTGTTCACCGGCTCGTCGAAGTCCAACCGTCGGCACCATCGCCGGCTCAGCTCTGGGGCATCGTTCTCGCCGGGGGTGAGGGCGTGCGACTGAGACCGCTGGCCCGCCGGGTGTGTGGCGACGAGCGGCCCAAGCAGTACGTCCCGCTCTTTGGGGATTGCACACTCCTCCGCGAGACGCTCAACCGCGTTGCGCTCGGGATCTCCCCCACCCGTACAGCGGTCGTCACGCTGCGCAGTCATGCCCGGTCTCGCGGTGTCAGCGCTCCCGCGCGTGACGTGGTCCGATCTCGGCAGCCCGCGACGAGTCTTTGAGATGCTCACGCATGTGCCGAGCTTGCCCCCATGGGTGCTCGCATCGGACCTCGCCGCATCATGAGGGCAGCAAGGGCTCGGCGCCTGACTATGGCAACCGTCAAGATCATCGAGCGGGTCGGAGTCTCGCCGAAGTCGTGACATGAAGGACAACAAGATCACAGAGGACAGAGCGACCGTCAAGATCGCCTTCCTCGTCGAGAAGGGTAAGAGGTAGACATGCCCGACCGGCGACGCTCCCGGAGCGCGTGAGCGAGGCGATGCGCAATGGAAGGTCTATTTGGCACGATGCGGAGTATGCGGCGCTGAACTGAAAGAGGGCCTCCCCCGCTTCTGCGGAGAGAACTGCCGCCGTCTGTTCATGGAGAAGCTGGGGCGGGGCACAGCGTCACATCCGGGACGAACCGTCGCGCACAGGCGGCGCCGGCGCGGTCGATGAGCGAGACAGAGAAGCCGGGCGGCATTGCTTTAGCGGCCTCACCATGCTCGGACCGAGGGGATGAGGCGTGGCGGACCACGCGGGAAGAGGTCGAAGAAAGCCGCCCGCTGCTGCTGGAGCTTCATGAAGGCTCCCCAGCGCCGTCAACGAGAAAAGGAGGAGAGTGATGGCCACGTTCGTTGTGCTGACGCGACTGACCCCGGAGGCCGTGAAGACTCCCGGTGAGCTGAAACGCCTGGAGCGGATGGTCGCTGACCATGTTCGAAGGGACTGCCCCCAGGTGAAGTGGATCGCGAACTACGCGATTCTCGGCCCGTACGACTACCTGGACATCTTCGAGGCGCCGGACGAAACCATGGCGGCCAAGGTCGTGATGATCATCCGCTCCTACGGGCACGGCCAGACCGAGACGTGGACGGCCATGCCATGGGAGCGCTTCGAGATCGTGCTGCCCAGCTGAGCCGCGGGAGGAGCCTACGCACAAGCGAATCTTGGTGGCGGTGGACGGGAGCCATACGTCGAAGGCAGCATTGGACGAAGCGATTCAGCTTGCCCGCGAGTGGTGCGCAGCGCTCCGCATCGCGCATGTCATCGATCCGCCCCACAGCTATCCGGATGTGCTGTATGGGGAGGTTGCGGCCGAGCTGGAACCTGTGTGGCAGGCATGGCGGCAGTCCGGGGAGAGGATCCTCGCCGAGGCCAGCGCGCACGCCCGCGCAGCCGAGCTCGAGCCGGAGGCGGTCCTGCTGCAGAGCGAGGGTCCTCGGGCGAGCGCAGCCGTGGTGAAGGAGGCCGAGCGATGGGGTGCCGATTTGATCGTGATTGGTGCCCAGGAACATCGGGGCCTGGATGCGTTCGCTCTTGCGCAGCGAGGCGGTGGCGCGCACCGCGCCGGTCTCGCTGTTCCTGGTGCGCGGGATCAAACGGTCGGCCTGGGGGCCATGGTCGATTTGTCCTCCAACGCGCTTCGGGTGCTGGAAGCGCGCTATCTGCGACGGGACGCGGAGCGGCGGATCGTCGAGACCCCCGCCGAGTTGCTCGAGCGTGTCGCGCGCGCCGTGTCCCAGGCCGAGCTCCTGCTCGGAACGGCGAGGGAGGCGGAACGGTGGCAGGAGGTCTTCGAGAGCCTGCTCACGCGGCTCGACTTCCTTCCGAGCTCGCCGACGCTCATGAACGCGGGCACGCCACTCGGCCAGCTCAGCGCCTGCTTCGTGCTCCCGGTCGAAGACTCCATGGCCTCCATCTTCGGTGCCCTCAAGGCGATGGCGCTCATCCAGCGGACCGGTGGGGGAAGTGGCTTTTCCTTCTCGCATCTCCGTTCGCGTGGCGACGTCGTGGGCTCGACCGGCGGTGAGGCGTCGGGGCCGGTCTCGTTCATGCGCGTGTTCGACTGCGCCACACAGAACATCAAGCTGGGCGGCCGGCGCCGGGGCGCGAACATGGGTGTGCTCCGGGTCACCCACCCGGACATCATGGAATTCATCGAGGCCAAGCAGGCCGGCCACGGTCTCGACAACTTCAACCTGTCCGTCGGAGTCACGGATGCGTTCATGGACGCGGTGAGGGCGAAAGGATGGTACGAGCTGATCCATCCCGGCACCCGCCGGAGCGCCGGCCGGCTCGCCGCCCGCGAGGTGTTCGATCGGATCGTGGACGCCGCGTGGCAGACGGGCGATCCCGGCCTCCTTTATCTGGATGCCGTCAACCGCGCCAACCCGACGCCGGCGCTGGGCGAGATCGAGACCACGAACCCCTGCGGCGAGGTTCCGCTCTTGCCGTGGGAAAGCTGTGTGCTGGGATCGGTCAACCTGGCCAACATGGTCGAGGTGGCCAACGGCCACGCGGGCATCAACTGGGACCTGCTGGGCGACACGGTCCACGCTGGCGTGCGGTTCCTCGACGACGTCGTCGAAGTCACGCGAGAGCCGCTGCCCGAGGTCGCCGAGGCAACGCGGGGCAACCGCAAGATCGGTCTCGGCGTGATGGGCTTTGCCGAGTGTCTGATCCTCCTCGGCGTCCCCTACGACTCGGACGACGCGATCACCTGGGCAGACCGCTTGATGGCGTTCATCGCCACCGAGGCGTGCGACGCGTCGCGCGAGCTCGCCGAGGAGCGTGGTGTCTTCCCGAACTGGAGCCGCAGCGTGTACGCCGAGACCGGAGAGCGGGTGCGGAACGCCACGCGGCTCTCCGTGGCTCCGACAGGCACCATCAGCATCATCGCCGGCACGAGCGGGGGCATCGAGCCGCTCTTCGCCCTCGCCTACCGCCGTGAGAACACGCTGGGGGGCGAGCCGCTGGTGGAGATCAACCCGCTCCTCCTCCGGTATGCGAAGGAGCACGCGCGCGACTTCCCAGGGCTGATCGATGTGATCTTGGCGACCGGGCGCGTGGGAGAGGCGCGGGGCGTTCCGGAGCCCATCCGGCGGCTCTTCGCCACCGCCACCGAGGTACCCGTGCGTCAGCACCTCAGGATCCAGCAGGCCTTCCAGCGTCATGTAGACAACGCGGTCTCCAAGACCATCAACCTCCCCGAGGAGGCGAGCAGAGAGGACATCGCCTCGGCCTATCTGGAGGGCTGGAGCCTGGGACTCAAAGGGGTCACGGTGTATCGTTGCGGGTCCAGGGCCGGGCAGATCCTCACGCTCGGTCTGGGCGAGGACATGACGGCGCACGAGTCCTTCGCCAAGTGTGATCCCGGCGCCTGCCGGCTGTAACTGAAGGCAACTCGGTTGCACTACCTTGAGAACAGTCTGGTCGAATCCTTGAGGGGAGGTTGTGATGAGCCGTCCAAAGCGAGCGATCACGCGTGATATCCGCAGTCGGCGGCCCAAGCGAGTCGGGCGGGAGGCGGCGGAATTGGAGGCCCAGGCCTGGCCCGAGAGCGAGGTGAAGGTGAGGGACGCCATGAGCCGTCCGGCGGTCATCTTCCGTCAAGACATGACCGTCGGAGCGGCGGTGAAGGCGATGCGCACGCGGAGGATCCGCCATGCGCCAGTCGTCGACGACAAAGGGGCGCTGGTCGGCATCGTGACCGACCGCGATCTACGCCAAGCGGTCCTGGAGCCGGCCCTGGCCGAGGAGATGGAGGCCCTCAGCCGGACGCTGAGAACGCGGACAGTGAAGGACGTCATGACGTGGGGGGTGACCACGGTGAAGCCTGAGACCGAGATCCGCCAGGCCGCGCGGCTGATGCACACCAACAAGATCGGGGCGCTTCCCGTCATCCAGAACGGGAGGGTCGCGGGGATGCTGACCAGCAGCGACGTGCTGAAGACGCTGATCCAGATCCTGGACGAGGGCGTGGTCTCCAAGCCGGGACGCTGGGGCTCGGAGGGCTGATCGGCTTCGTGGTCCGGCATGAGGAGACCAGCATGAAAGTCAGGGACGTGATGACGAAGGATCCATTCACGATCCATCCCGAGGCGCCGCTCGCGACGGCTATCGACGTGATGCGCCACGAGGAGGTCTGCCATGGTGAATGATCGGCTCAAGCGATACCTGGATCAGGAGCGGGCCGCGTACGAGACCTTGCCGCACCGCGAGGTGTTCACGGCCCGCGAGGTGGCGGCCGAGAGCCATGTCGCCGAGCGCCAACTCGCCAAGGTGCTGGCGATCAGGGAAGAAGGGAACGGTCACCTCATGGTGGTCCTGCCGGCGGCGTGCCGGCTGGACCTCAATGCCCTCAAGCACGCGGCGGGCCGGCACCGGATCTCGCTGGTGCAGGAAGACGAGATGGGTCGCCTGTTCCCCGACTGCGAGATCGGCGCCATGCCGCCCTTCGGGCATCTCTACGGAATGCCGGTCTACGTCGACGCGTGCTTCCCGCGCGCGCCGACCATCGTCTTCCAGGCGGGCAACCACCACGAGGTGGTGCGCATGCCGTACGCCGAGTACGTTCGGCTCGTGAAGCCCGTCCTCGGCGAATTCTGCCTGCACGAGCGGGAGAAGGACGTCAGCGGGTAGTGCGGGCACCGTCCGTCAATGGCAAGCGTGGCCGACGGCACGCTGGGACGGTTATTCTGTGGGCGCGTGGAGAAGAGCAGCGCCCTCCCAGCCCAGATGATCAAGAGAGGCCCACCGACTCGTGTTCTCCACGCTCCTTGACGCTCTCGGCGGCCGGCTCCGATTCGCCGTGTGCGGCGGCGCGCCGCTGCCCGCGGAGATCGCGGCGTTTTTCCACGCGGCAGGGCTCTTGATCCTCGAGGGCTACGGGCTCACCGAGAGCTGCCCGCGCTCGAGTTCCTACGAGTCGTTCCCCGGACCGTCGAGCGATCTCGGCCCGCGCCTCGTCCCTCAGGCTCACGATGTCCGTCCACTCGCTGCCGTGAGGTGAGAGTGGTGGGCTCACCGCCAGGGTCACGGGACCCGGCCTCGGGAGCCATTCGTCCGCCGGGAGGACGTCCCGGGTCCCCCGGATGGTCACGGGAATGACGGGGCACCCGGTCTCGACGGCAGACTTGAAGGCGCCGAGTCGGAACGGCAGGATTCCCGGGGACCGGACGAACGTCCCTTCGGGAAAGACCAGCACCGACATGCCGCGGCGAAGCGCAGCGGTCACGCGCTCGGCGTCGGCGACGCTCTGCGATCCAGCGGCGCGTTCGACGGTGAGATGACCGGCCTTGCGGATCACACTGCCGACGAGCGGTGCGCGCATTAGCTCGCGTTTCGCAACGAAGCGGAAGTCCGCCGGCAGCGCCGCCAGCAGGACGACGGTGTCGAGATAGCTCGAGTGATTCGCGACCAGGACGGCCGGCTTGGCCGCGGTGAGACGCGCCGTGCCTTCTACCCGGAGGTCACAGCCGGCGAGCGCGAGGATCACCCGGCACCAGAGCCTCACCAGTCGATCGGCGACGCGCCCGGTGGGAGCTAGAAGAATGAGGAGCCACAGCGCAGGCGTGGTGAGCAGCAAGAGACAACCCAGGTAGCAACCGACGGCCAGATCTGTTCCCCGCGCTGCGGCGAGCCGGAGGCGCGCGCGGAGGTCGCCCGCGAGCAGGCGTATCCACTGCACGCGTGCCGACGGCCGCCCGCGGGCCAGCGCGCCGCTCAGATAGGCGTCCTTCGTGGCGCTGCGCCTGATCTTCCCGCTCGAGGTCTTGAGCACTGAGCCCGGCTCCCCGATCACGACGGTGTCCGCCGGGATGCCGAGCGCGGCCACGACGCGATCCAGCACGTCGCCCTGAAGCTGCGCCCTCTTCACGGGGTCGGTCTCACGGCTCTCGGCAATGACGATGAGCCGCTCGGTGCCGATCGCCGGGTCGTGGAGGCCGAACGCGGCCACGCATCCTTTGCGGATTCCCGGGATGGCGCCGACGATCTCCTCCACCTCCTGAGGGTACAGGTTCCGACCGGCCTTCTTGATCATGTCCTTCTGGCGGCCGGTGACGAACAGCTCGCCGTCGGCCCAGTATCCGAGGTCGCCCGAATCCATCCAGCCCTCGTGGAGGGCGGCGCGCGTGGCCGTGGGGTTCCGGAAATAGCCCGACGTGACGGAGGGGCCGCGGAACTCGATCCGCCCTTCCCTGCGCTCGCCAACGGGCTGTCCCGCCTTGTCGACGGTCCGCACGTCGTGCCGCGGCAACGGTTGGCCGCAGCCCACGAAGCGGAGACAGGAGGGATCCTCCGCCGTTGCCGGGCAGGCCTCGCCGCGTCGCTGAAACGGCTCCCGCGCGATCGTGTCGATTCGTGGCCCGGCTCCCGGGGCCGGAATGGTGAGCGCGACGGATGCTTCGGCGAGTCCGTAGACCGGGCACATCGCCTCCGGCCGGAAGCCTAAGCGCGCGAACCGGCGGGTGAAGCGGTCGATCGTCTCGGAGCTGACCGGCTCGGAGCCATTGAGCGCGAGCCGCCACGCGCGGAGGTCGAGGCCCTGGATCTCCTCGTCCGCGACTTTCTTGACACAGAGGTCGAAGGCGAAATTGGGCGCGGCGGAGACGGTCCCATGATGCGCGTGGAGCGCCAGGAGCCAGCGGGCGGGCCGCGAGAGGAACGCCAGCGGCGAGAGGATCACGATGGGGATGCCGAAGTAGAGCGCGCCGAGCCACGAGCCGAGCAGCCCCATGTCGTGGTAGAGCGGCAGCCAGCTCACGGCGACGTCCTCGGGCCCGATGGCAAGGGCCTCACCGATGGCGCGGATGTTGGCGAGGATGTTGGCGTGGCTGAGCAGGACGCCCTTGGGCGCCCCGGTGCTCCCCGAGGTGTACTGGATCAGCGCAGGGTCGTCCTCACTCGCGCGCGGGATGGCAACAGGCGTGCCTGGCAGGGCGACGGCGGAAGAGGTCAGCACGTGCCGCAACGACGTCACGCGTGAGCGGAGCAGCCCGGCGACGCGCTCGGCCTCCGGGAAGGTGATCAATGCCCGTGCTTGCGCGTTGTCGAGAATGCCGACCTGGCGTTGGGCGTACTCCTCGATCCGATCACGCCGGAATGGAGGGTAGATGGGAACGGGAACCCCGCCGGCCAGGAGGACGCCGAAGAAGGCGCGAAAGAACGCCTCCTCACTCCTGAGCATCAGCGCGACGGCTTCGCCCTGACCGAGGCCGCGCGCCCGGAGCCCCGCGGCGATGGCCGTCGCGCCCTCCCGGAGCGAGCCGTACGTGATTGGCTGCTCCCGTCCGTCCTCCGTTCGCAGGTAGATGTGGATCCGTTCGGGCGTCGCGTCAGTGTGCCAGGCCAGCACCTCGGAAAGGGTGCCCGCCGACGCGGGGGCAGGCGCCCCGGCGCCGAGGGGCGGGCGCGCAGGAGGAATGATCTCGGGTCGGGAAGGCTCCGCTCCCAGGATCGCGACGGCCAGATCTCGCGGGGTCGCGGCATCCGCCATGACCGCGTCGGGCAGTCGGACGCCGAAGACGTGTTCCAGACGCAGGAGCAACTCGACCCGCTCGAGGCTCCCGATGCCGAGGTCACGATCGAGCGAGTCGTCGAGCGTCACGGCGGCGCGAGCGGCGGGACCGCCCAACTCGGCGACGAGGCCCCCGACGATGCCGAGAACTTCCCGTTCGATCCCTGCCTGATCCGAGCGTGTGAGCGTTGGCACGGGCATGGAGGGACCTCGGCGGGTCGAGACTGGGAAGCGACTATGCTGCTGGTCGCTTGAGGCTCCGGGTGAGCCCCGACGCCATGTGAGCCATCTCGTTGCCGAGGAGCATCATCAGGTCGTCCAAAGCGATGATCCCGACCATGGTACCGGCCTTGTTCACGACGGGCAGCCGCCTCACTCCGGTCTTGCCGAACAGCTTGGCGACATCGAAGATGCCCGCGCTGTCCCGGATGACGGTCAGGCTCTTCCGCATCACGTCGCCCATCAGGGTCGTCGCGGGATCTTTCCCCTGCCCGACGACATCGACGGCGATGTCCCGGTCCGTCAGGAGCCCGATCGGCTTCATGCCGTTGACGACGACGACGGTTCCGACGTTCTTCGCCCGCATGAGCCGGGCGGCCTCCGCGACCGTCATATCGCGGGAGGCGGTCACCACGGGTTTGGTGCAGACGTGTCCAATCATGGGTGTCCTCCTGTTCGAGGCGTGATGGTTCAAAGATTTGACGGTGCAAGCGCGATGCCCCGGCCGTACTCGCAGAAAATTCACCCGTCTGTGTCGACCAGTGGCCATCGTGACCGGGAATTTCTGTGACAGGTGGGGCGCAGACGCCCCTGCGGTGGACGAGCGTGGGCCATTGATCGGCTGACATTCTGCAGTGATCGAGCTGGGCCCTCGGTGGCACCCGCCTTGCTGCCTTACTCGTCAGGATCTTCACGTTTTACGGTTTTGCGTCAAGCAACCCGTGTTGGCGAGAGCGGTACCAAGGAGGGACAAATCGTGACGAAACAGCGAACGATCTGGACCGCACTGGTCGCTGGCCTGAACCTGCTCGTGCTGGGTGGCGCCGGGGGAGCGGAGGCCGTTGCCACGAACTACTCCGGAGTCGTCCTGAGCGTCGATCAGGCGGTCGGCAAGATCATCGTGGGCGACATGGGACCGGTCCTCAAGAGCGGCAAGAGCGAGATCGCCCGGCGCAGCATCCAGGTGAAACCGTCCACCGCGTTCGTCCGCGTGAAGCGCACGGCCGGCGCCGCCCCCAATGGATGGCTCGGCGATTACGTCGAGACGGAGCTACCCGCGGCAGATGTCAAACCTGGTCAGTGGGTGACTGTCGCGGTCGAGGGCGGGACGGAGCGACTGACCGCAGTCAAAGTGACAGTGGTCGATACCAGCGAACCCTGAGCGGGCGCAACGTCTCGCATTTCCGAACACGAGGTCGCGGACGCATCCGAACTCAAGGAGGAGCGCATGAAGAAGGTGTTGACGGTCGGTCTCGTGCTGCTCGGCTTCACTGTTCCGATGGTCGGTTGGGGCGCTGAGTCTTGCCCGGCAGAACTGACTGAGGCGAAAGCGGCGCTCAAGAGCGCCCAGACTGCGCTGAAGAAGGGGAGCCAGACGGCGAAGAGCCAGAAGGTCCAGGCGCCACGCTCTCAGGCCGGTGCCAAGTCCCAGGATGTCCAGGCCCCTCGGAGTCAGGACGTGCAGGCGCCGCGAAGCCAGGACGTCCAGGCTCCTCGTAGCCAGGAGATTCAGGCTCCCAGGAGTTAGCAAGACGTCCCGGTTCCCCGGGGTCAGCAAGATGTCCAGGCGCCACGGGTCAACAAGGCCGGCGCCCTGATTCGCCAGGCCGATGCCGCCTGCAAGAAGGGCGATATGGCGCTGGCGGCGCAGAAGGCCAAGGAAGCGCTCTCGTTACTGAAGTAACCGAGGCGCGCCGGCAGTCGGGCAGGGCGCGATGGCCGAGGGCGGTTCTTCGGCCACCGCTCCTGTCTCCGATGCCGCGGAGAACAGTTCACAGAGTGAGTGGAAGGAGCTTCGGCGACGGAGCACCATAGAACGTGATGGTCGATGGAATGCTCAGCGTTCCTATCTGGCATTCCAGGTGCATCGTTTTCAGTGGCCATCACCGCGGCCGCGCTGCGCGATCGCAGGCCGCAGGTGAGGCGAGGGAAACGAAAGGAGATTAGCCATGACACAAGCCATCAGGAAGACGGACGCCCAGATCCATCACGACGTCCTGGAGGAGCTCAAGTGGGACTCGCGCGTCGACGAGACGGAGGTCGGCGTCCAGGTGGAAGGCGGTGTCGTCACGCTCACCGGCACAGTGACGAGCTTTGCAAAGCGCTGGGCGGCCGAAGAGGCGGCCCATCGCGTGATCGGCGTCCTCGACGTGGCGAATGACATCACGGTGAAGGTGGCTGGCGAGATCGCCCCTACCGACACCGACATCGCTCACGCCGTTCGGCGGGCGCTCGAATGGGACGTGTTCGTCCCGAATGAGAAGATCACGTCCACGGTCAGGGACGGCTGGGTCACCCTCGAAGGCACCGTCGAGCGCTGGAGCCAGCGCGAAGACGCCGGGCGCGCCGTGCGGAATCTCACGGGTGTGAAGGGCGTACAGAACAAGATCGCGGTGACACCGGCAAAGCCAGTCACCGGGGACGTCCGCAATGCGATCGAGGAGGCTCTGGAGCGGCGCGCCGAACGCGAGGCGCGGCGGATCCAGGTCGACGTCCGCGACGGCACCGTGACGCTGACCGGAGCCGTTCATTCGTGGGCGGAGCGGAAATCGGTGCTTGCGGCTGCCCGTTTCACGCCCGGTGTCCGGGCCGTCGAGGACCATCTGCGAACGGAGCCGGCCTGAGGGGCGTGGATGAAGGTGTCGGAGGCGCTTTCGACGGAAGTCCGGGCGGCTGGCGACTGTATCTGGGAGATTCCGGCCACCGCCAAGAAGGGGATGCTCGTGCCGGCACGCATCTATGCCTCGAACGCCCTGCTCGGACAGATGGACCAGGGCGTGTTCGAGCAGGTGACGAATGTGGCGTGTCTCCCAGGCATCGTCCGCGCGTCCCTCTGTATGCCCGACGGCCACTGGGGCTATGGCTTTCCAATCGGCGGCGTCGCAGCGTTCAGGGCGGACACCGGCATCATCTCGCCGGGCGGCATCGGCTTCGACATCAATTGCGGCATGCGCCTCATCCGGACGGGGCTCAGCGAGGATGAGGTTCGGCCGAGGCTCCGGGAACTGATCAGCGCGCTGTTCAGCGCGGTGCCCTCCGGCGTCGGCGCCAAGGGCTTCGTCCATCTCTCTGATGCCGAATTCAAGCGGGTGATGATCGAAGGCGCCGGTTGGTGCGTCGACCGCGGCTACGGCTGGCCTGAAGATCTGGATTACATCGAGGGGCGGGGGGCACTGCCCGGCGCTGATCCCGCTCAGGTGAGCGTTCGCGCCCTGTCGCGGGGCATGGATCAGCTCGGGACCCTGGGGTCGGGGAACCACTATCTGGAGGTCCAAGTCATCCACCCGGCGGGAATCGACGACCCCGTCGCAGCGCGCGTCCTGGGTGTCGGCACTCCGGGCCAGATCTGCGTGATGCTCCACTGCGGCTCACGGGGATTCGGCCACCAGATCGGTACCGACTATCTCCGCCTCTTCGACCAGGTGATGCCGAGGTATGGCATCACGGTGAGGGATCGGGAGCTGGCGTGCGCGCCCTTCCGCTCCAAGGAGGGGCAGGCCTACTTCGGCGCCATGAACGCCGCAGCCAACAGCGCCTTCGCCAACCGGCAGCTGATCACGCACCGGGTGCGCGAGGTCTTCGCGAGGGTCTTCGGCAAGGACGCGCGCGATCTCGGGCTCTCCGTCGTCTATGACGTCTGCCACAACACGGCCAAGCTCGAGCGCTACACGGTGGACGGACAGGCCGTGGAGCTCGTCGTCCACCGCAAGGGCGCGACGCGCGCCTTCGGGCCGGGTGAACACGATGTGCCGGAGCCATACCGCCAGATCGGGCAGCCAGTGATCATCGGCGGCTCCATGGAGACGGGGTCGGCGCTCCTGGTGGGGACCGCGCACGCGATGGCGGAGACCTGGGGCTCGACCGCTCACGGCGCCGGGCGCACCATGTCGCGAGCCCAGGCGAAACGGCGCGTGTGGGGCGAGACGCTGCTGAAGGAGATGGAGGAGCGGGGCATCATCGTCCGCGCCGCCTCGAAGTCAGGCGTGGCCGAGGAGGCCGGCTTCGCGTACAAGGACCTGACCGCTGTGGTGGACGTGCTCCACCGGCTCGACCTGTCCCGCAAGGTCGTCTCGCTCTCGCCCATTGGCAACATCAAGGGCTGAGCCACGGCGCCGTGAGGAGCAGCGATGGACAAGCTTTGGAACCTCTTGTGGCTCATCTTCCTCATCTCGGCGTTCATGCCGCTCATCCAGGCGCGTCTCCTCCAGATGGGCCGCCTGCGTTCGCTGCGGCGCCTGGAGCGCGAGCGGCGGTCGCGGGTCATCACGCTGATCCACCGCCAGGAGTCACGGAGCATTCTCGGCATCCCGATCGCGAGGTACATCGACATCGACGACTCGGAGCAGATCCTGCGCGCCATTCGGCTCACGCCACCCGAGATGCCCATCGACCTGATCCTCCACTCGCCCGGCGGTCTCGCGCTGGCCACCGAGCAGATCGCGTACGCGCTCAAGAATCACCCGGCCAAGGTGACCGTGATGGTGCCGCACTACGCCATGTCTGGGGGAATGCTGCTGGCGCTCGCCGCCGACGAGATCCTGATGGATCCCAACGCCGTGCTGGGCCCGGTGGACCCGCAGGTCGGCGAGTTCCCTGCCGCCTCCGTCCTCAAGGTGGCCGCCGAGAAGGACAAGAACGAGCTGGATGATCGGACTCTGATCCTGGCGGATCTCGGGCGCAAGGCGCTGAACCAGATCCGGGAGCTCGTGGGGGATCTCGTTCGGGACCGGATGACGTCCGAGAAGAGCAAGGAGCTGATCGCATCGGTCACCGAGGGTCGCTGGACCCACGACTACCCGATCACGTTCGCCCAGGCGGCAAGCTTGGGTCTGCCCGTCAAGAAGGAGCTGCCGTCCGAAGTCTACTCGCTGATGGAACTCTATCCGCAGCCGCGACAGGCCAGGCCTTCGGTCCAATTCGTGCCGGTGCCGTATCGCCGCGAGCCGGAGCCGACGACGCAGCGTCCGCTGGTGACGCGCTCAAAGAGGCCAAGTGCATGAACACCGTGAGCTTCTACCGACGAGTGATTGACGAGACGGGCCAGCCGAGCCGGGAGGCAGTGAAGCGGGGGACGGCCGCGGTGTTTCACGCGCTGCGAGACCGGCTCACCCCCGAGGAATCCGAACAAGCGGTTGCACAGCTTCCGCGCGATCTCAAGCTCGTGTGGGAGAAGGGAGATGTGCCCGGACGCAAGCCCGTCAAGCTGCATCGGAAGGAGTTCTACGAGCGCGTGAGACGCGACGCGGGTCTGTCGTCGATACGGGAGGCGCGGTTCCTCACGATCGGGGTCTTCGCGGCGCTCAAGGCCCAGCTCTCGCCGGGGGAGGCGGACGACATCCAGGCCCAGTTGCCTCGGGACCTGAAGGAGGTCTGGGAGGAGGCGTGACCTAGGGGCCTGTCGGAGAAGACGTCATGGATACGAGTTCGAGCGCCGGCTTTGCCGGCGTAACGATCCGAGGGGGGAGGTTCGTGCGCTCGCGTTTGTCGCGCCACACGGCGATCGCGGCCGTCTGCCCGGGCACCGCGCCGCGGGGGCCCCGTTCGAGGTTCATAGGGCACGCTCAATTGTCGACCGTCGAGCGAAAGCAAGACATCGCCGATCCGCAGCTGCGCATCCGCACGGGTTCCGTTCGCTGGCACGCCGGGGATCAGCAGCCCGCGTGTGTGCTTGAGGCCGAACGCCGCTGCCAGTCTCGCCGTGAGACGCTGGACGTGGACGCCGAGAGAGGCGCGCGCCACCTTGCCGTTGCGAACGAGCCCGGTGTAGATCGTCCTGGCCATGTTCGACGGGATACCGGTGATGATCGTGCTGAAGCCGAAGCCCTCGTCACCTTAGCCCCGTGGTCGCGGCTGCAGTGTTCGCCGTTCACGGATCGACCGGCATGAACTCCGGGCACGCATGTCTCATCTGAGGCGCGAATGCCCCAGGGCGAACGATGGCGGCACGAGACAACCGTCCTGAATCGAAGCAGTTCCCGACACTGCGTATCGGCGGTCGGCTGGCATGCTGAATGCTGCTAGATTCGGGGGGTTCTACCGGCTCCTTGAGCGAGGAGATCGAGCCTGTCAATGCCCTAACGCAGGCGGAAAACGGGAGTCCAACGGGTTGATCACTCGGCATCCCACCCAGGAGAGAGCGCCATGAGAATCACACTGTCGGTCATCAAGGCTGACGTCGGTTCGGTGGGCGGACATACGAAGCCCTCCGAGCGCATGCTCGACAACACGCGGGGCCGACTCCGCGACGCTATCGGCCAGGGGCTCGTCCTCGATGGGCTCGTCACCCATACCGGTGACGACATCGCGCTCATCATGAGTCACGAGCGCGGCGTGGGTGCCAGCGCCATCCATCGCTTCTCCTGGGAAAGCTTCCTGGCCGCGACCGCCGAGGCCAACCGCGCCGGCCTCTACGGTGCGGGCCAGGATCTGCTCGTGGATGCGCCGTCAGGGAACATTCGCGGTGCGGGTCCGGCCGTGGCCGAGATCGAATTCGAGCGTGATCCCGCAAGCAAGGACCGGCCGGCCGAGGCCTTCCTGATCTTCGCGGGAGACAAGTGCAGCCCCGGCGCCTACAACTATCCCCTCTATTCCGTGTTCTGCGACCCCATGCACAACGGCGGGTTACTACTGAACGCCAAGCTGCACAAGGGCTTCACCCTGACGATCATGGACATGGATCACAAGGGAAGTGACGCCGACCGGATCGTCGCGCTCGACGTTCCTGAGCGAGTCTGGGATGTCGCCTGCCTGCTGCAGAACCCCGATCGCTTCGCCATCGAGGCCATTCACTCCCGCCACAACCGGGGCGAGCAGATCGTCTCGGTGTCGGCCACGCGCCTGCACAACATCGCCGGCAAGTACACGGGCAAGGATGATCCGGTCGCGATCGTGCGCACGCAGGGCATCTTCCCGGCGCCCGAGGAAGTGGTGGAGCCGTACACGTTGGGGCACTTCGTCACCGGAGACTGTCGCGGGTCCCACGTGATGCCGATCATGCCGGTCGCGATCAACACATCCGTCGCGGGCCCGTACTGCCTGCCGATCGTGTCCTGCGTCGCCTTCTCGATGGATGCAGCCGGCAAGTTCACGCAGGAGGCTCTGGACGTGTTCGGCAACGTGGCGTGGGACGCGACCCGCCTCAAGGTGCAGCAGAAGGCCGACGAGTGGCGGAGGCAGGGCTTCGCCGGGCCGACCATGGCCTCCCACGCCGAGCTCGCCTACACCGGCATCGTCGACACGCTCGGCGCTCTGGACCGCGAGTTCAGCCTGCGTCGACAGGACGGGACAGGCGATCTGGAATTGGTGGCTGCCAAGCCCAAGGTCAAGAAGGGCTAGCCCAACTTCCGCACTGCGCAGCAAGCAAAGGGCGATTTGCGGGCGCGCATGCCGCGCAAGTCTCTGAAATGTCGTGGGGCGAGTCGAGAGATCGCCAAAATAGTCACTAATGTCAATCAAGATTTTCCTTGACAA